>JAABUR0100009130.1_pt1 | contig 11258 bp, 14 predicted proteins | sample 5560091 | NCBI WGS metagenome assembly JAABUR01 (sample SAMN10711879, study PRJNA513375) | rock metagenome | isolation source: Antarctica rocks | place: Antarctica: Victoria Land, University Valley sud
TAGTCGGGGAGAACGGGGCTGGCAAGTCCACGCTCATGAAAATCCTCGCCGGGGCATACCAGCCTGACGGGGGAGATCCTGCTCGATGGCGAGGAGGTGCGCTTCCGGCACACCCAGCAGGCCCAGCAGCGGGGTATCGCGATCATCTATCAGGAATTCAACCTGCTTCCGGATCGCACCGTCTCCCAGAACGTCTTTCTCGGCCGCGAGCCGCACCAGGGGCCGCTGGCCGACCGGCGGGGGATGGATCAGGCGACGGCGGAGATCCTCCGTGACCTGGACGCCGACGCTGCGATAAGGCCAGGAGTGCTCGTCGGGGATCTTTCCGTGGCCCAGCAGCAGACCGTGGAGATAGCCAAGGCGCTGTCGCTGAACGCCAGGGTGCTCGTGATGGACGAGCCCACGGCGGCCCTCTCAACCACCGAGGCCGAGCGGCTCTTCGACCAGGTGCGCCGCCTCCAGGAACGCGGCCTCGCCATCCTGTACATATCGCACCGGCTGAAGGAGATCTTCGAACTCTCCGGCCGCATCACAGTGCTCAAGGACGGCAGCAAGGTAGATACGATCTCAGCGGAAGATGCGACGCCAGGTAGCCTCGTGAGGATGATGGTCGGCCGCGACCTCGACCACTACTATCCGCCCCGCGCCGAGGACGTGGGCGAAGTTCGGCTCCGCGTGCGAGGCGGCGTGACGGATGTCCTGAAGGATGTCTCCATCGAGTTGAAGGCGGGCGAGGTCTTGGGAATCGCGGGCTTGCAGGGCTCCGGGCGCACAGAGCTGGCAAGGGCCATCTTCGGGGCCGAGCCCTTCGATGAAGGGAAAGTGGAGCTCGGGGGCCGCGAGGTCCGCATCCGGTCGCCGCGTCAGGCTATCCAGAACCGCATAGGCTTCGTGACCGAGGATCGCAAGGCGGAAGGGCTGATCCCCGTTCGCTCCGTGCGGGAGAACGGCCGCCTGGGCCTGCGCGCGCTCGGCTCGCGGGCAAGGCGGGAACGCGGCCTCACCGGGCAGGAACTGGTAGAGGAGCTTACGCGGGCCGTCGAGTTGCGGGCGCGGAGCCTGGAACAGGAGGTCAGGTTTCTCTCAGGCGGCAACCAGCAGAAAGTAGTCCTGACCAAGTGGCTCGCGGTGAAGCCCGAGATACTGCTCTTCGACGAGCCGACAAGGGGCATTGACGTCGGGGCCAAAGCTGGGATACACGAGTTGATCCGCAAGCTAGCCAGGCAGGGGATGGCTGTGCTGATGATCTCCTCCGAGTTGCCTGAGGTGATCGGGATGAGCGACCGCATCATAGTATTGAGAAACGGTGAGATCGCCGGTGAACTGCCAGCCGGGTCCAGCGAATCGGACATCATGTTCCTGGCGACGGGCGAGGGCGACGTTGGCGAACCCGTCGGCCAGGAAACGGAGGGCTCGTGAGCGCGAGCAGCCAGACCGGGGAGAGAAAGGTCGGGGCGCTCTCGCGGTTGCGCGAGGCGTTCGGGAGTTCGTCGGCGTGGCCTATCTACGCCGCCCTCGCCATCGTCGTGGTGTCTTCGGCTATCATCACGGCGGCCAACGGCGACAACTTCTTCGATCCGGCCAACATCCGCGACATGCTCGTCCGCTCGGTGGCCCTTGGCATAGTCAGCGCGGGCCAGACGCTCGTCATAGTCGGTGGGTCGCTGGACCTCTCGGTGGCGAACCTCATCAGCGTGGCGACCATCGTGGCGGCGACGGTCATGGGCGGGGACCCTGGGATGGTCGTGATCGGGGTTATCGCGGTGCTGTTGATGGGCGCGGCGGTCGGCCTGATCAACGGCCTCATCATCACCAAGCTACAGGTGAACGCCTTCATCGCGACGCTTGGCACGGCGCTCATCATGCGCGGCATCCTTGACGCCAACTTCGAGGGGGCGTCCGGTTCCATCCCGCGCGAGTTCGGATTCCTGGGCTACGGGAGCGTGGGGCCTGTCCCGATCTCGGTGATACTCCTCATCGTGGTCGTTGCCGTGGTCTGGTTCCTGCTGCGCGGGACGCGCTTCGGGCACCGCCTGTACGCGGTCGGCGGCGACGAGGAGACGGCCAGGCTCTCCGGGGTGCGGACGCACCGCGTCATCATCGGCGCGCACGTGCTGTGCAGCCTGTGCGCCGTGCTCACTGGCCTGTTCATCGCAAGTCGGCTACGCGCGGGCGACCCGTACGTTGGCTCGGCTGGCGGCTACGACCTCGAATCCATAGCCGCGGTCGTCGTCGGCGGGACGCTGCTGACAGGCGGACGGGGGCGGTGTGCTAGGGACCATAGGCGGCGTCTTCCTGCTTGCGGTGCTGGACAACCTGTTCAACCTGCTTGAGGTAAACGCCTTTTTGAAGGACGTGCTTCGGGGCGTCATCATCGCCGCCGTGGCGCTCTACGCGCTGCGCCACCGAAGGAAGGGGGAATCGTGAGCGACCGCACGGCCTCCACGTACGAGGGCGCACCATCCGTTTCGCGGCGCGGAAGGTATCTGAACACGCTGCTCTCGACGGCCCCGATCTTCGTGGTGCTGGCGATAATCCTGTTCGCCATCACTTTCGTTTCGCCATTCTTCCTGCAGCCGCCGATCTTCCTCGCCTTCATCATGCGCTCTGCGCCGCTGATGCTGCTGGCGGCGGGCGCGACTTTCGTGCTTGTCTCTGGGGAGTTCGACCTCTCGGTCGGCTCGCTCGTCACGGTTGTCGTTGTCGTTGCGGCGAGGTTGAGCGAGGGAGATCCCTCGCGAACGTGGTGGATACTGCCGCTCTTATTCGGGATCGGGGCCGTCGTCGGGCTCGTCAACGGGCTCGTGACCACCAGGCTCGGGGTGCCCTCGTTCATCGCAACGTTGGGGATGCTCCTGATCCTCTCCGGCGCCGTGTTCCTGTGGACCGAAGGCGCGCCAACAGGCGACCTGGCCGAGAACTTCCGCGTGTTCGGGCGCGGCTGTTTCGATGACGTGCCGGTGATCCAATCTTTGCCATACGCCGTGATCCTGCTCCTCGTCTTCGGGGCGCTGGCTACCTACCTGCTGCACCGCGCTGACTTCGGGCGCAAGCTCTTCGCCGCAGGGGGCAACCCGCGCGCGGCCCGGCTCTCTGGCGTGAACGTGCCAAACATGAGGACCATGGCCTTCGTGCTCTCGGGTCTTGCGGCGGTGGCGGCTGGCATCATGCTCGGCGGCTTCGGCGGCATCTCCGCCGAGGCTGGCGTGGGCCTTGAGTTCGAGGCCATCGCGGCCGCCGTGCTCGGCGGCGTGGTGCTCGGCGGCGGCAGGGGTTCGATGGCTGCGGCCATGGCCGGCGCCCTGACGCTGGAGTCGCTGTTCACGCTGATGAATTTGCTCGGGGTGCCTGGCGCCCTGGAGGACGTGGTGCAGGGTGTGATCATCATCGGCGCCGTGGCCTTCGCCGCTTTCAGGAACAGGACGGGCTAGGGGGTGAGGCCGCAGGGAGATTGACGGGAAACGCCCAGCCAAAGGGCGTTCGGGAAAGGGAAGAAGGGGACCCAGGGGAGTCCCCAGAGACAGGAGGATGATGCAACGAACTACTATGAAAGTACTGCTGATCCTGGCCGCGGCCCTCTTGGGCTCCGTAACCCTGGCCGCCTGTAGTGGGGGCGGTAGTGGTGGCGGCGGAGGCGGTGGCGGCGGTGAGGCCGAGGGTATAGACCTCAGCGGACGGTCGCAGTTCTTCGATCAGGCTGAGTACGAGCGCCAGCTAGAGTTCCGCACCACGGATGCCGAAGGTCCGGCGGACCAGCCCTGGATACAGGCAATCGAACCGGAGATGGTGGACACCGCCCAGTTCAAGACCCCGCCGCCCTGGAACGTATGCTTCTCCAACGCGGCCATAGACAACCCGTGGCGGCAGACCGGCTGGACTACCATGCAGGCCGAAGTCGGGCTGCACGATGAGATCGGGGACTTCAACGCCATAGACGCAGAGGCCCAGGATCAGAAGCAAATCTCGGACATCGAGTCGCTGGTCTCTAGCGGTGAGTGCGACGCCCTGATAGTCTCACCCAACACCACGGCGACCCTGACCCCGGCCGTGGAGCAGGCGTGCGAAAAGGTGCCCGTCATCGTCTTTGACCGCGGCGTGAAAACCGACTGCCCGGTTACCTTCATCCATCCCATAGGCGGCTACGCCTTCGGCGCGGACGGGGCCGAATTCCTGCAAGATAACGTGGATTCTGGGGGCAAGATCCTGGCGTTACGGATCTTACCGGCGTGGACGTGCTTGAGACACGCTGGGACGCGGCCAAGGAGACCTTCCAGGACTCAGACGTGACGGTGGTGGGCGCAGAGTTCACGGACGGAGATCTGGCCAAGACCAAGTCCATCGTTACGGACTACATCCAGCGTTTCGGCCAGATAGATGGCATATGGATGGACGCTGGCGCGACGGCCGTCGCAGCCACCGAGGCGTTCGAGGACTCTGGCCTCGAAGTCCCGCCGATCACCGGCGAGGATCAGCAGGACTTCCTCACCAAATGGGAGGAAGAAGACCTGACAGCCATAGCCCCGACGTACTCCAACTACCAGTGGCGCACCCCTGTCATCGCGGCGACCATGATCCTCTCGGGCGAAGAGGTGCCAAAGGAATGGGTGCTGCCGCAGCCCGCCATCACCGAGGACACGCTCGCGGACTACTCGGACTCGAGCATGCCTCCCCTCCATTACGCCCTGTGCGGTTGCGAGGATATGCCCGGATACCCCGGCGCTGGCAGAATCGTTAAGCGAACTACCTGCGGGGATCGGGGCCACGAGGTCCCGATCCCAAGCATAGAATGGAGGCACATCTGAACCCAATCGGCGCGAACACCTGGATCTGGGTGTCGCCCCTGACCGACGGGCGCCTGGAGACGCTTGCGCCCAGGGTCGCAGGCTGGGGCTTCGACCTGATCGAACTTCCCGTGGAAAATCCTTCGGACTGGAACCCCGACCACGCCGCCGAAACCCTCGCCGAAAACGGTCTCGGGGCCACCGTCTGCGCCGTGATGCCCCCAGGCCGCGAGCTAGCCGGAGCCGACCACGCAACAGTCGAAGCGACCAGGGACTACGTCCGCCGTTGCATAGACGCGGCGGCCACCGTCGCCGGAGGGGGCACAAGCGGCGTGGTTGCGGGTCCTCTGTACACCTCCGTCGGCCGCACGTGGCGGATGGACGCCGCAGGGCGCGCAACGTTGCTGAACAAACTTGTGGAATCGTTGCGGACCCTGGCTGATTATGCAGGAGAGCAGGACGTTCGCCTCGCTGTGGAGCCGCTCAACCGCTTCGAGACCAGCGTAATCAACACGGCGGAGCAGGCGCTGGAGGTCATCGAAAGGGTGGATTCATCAGCCTGCGGCTTGCTGCTGGATACTTTTCACATGAACATCGAGGAACGGGACCCGGCGGCGGCAATACTGAGCGCGGGTTCGCGTCTGGCGCACTTCCACGCCTGCGCCAACGACCGGGGGGCTCCGGGCAAAGATCACATAGACTGGGCAGGTATCTCGACCGCGCTGGCCAAAGTCCGTTACACTGGTCCGGTGTGTGTCGAATCTTTCACCTCGGAGAACGAGGCCATCGCCACGGCCGCCGCCATCTGGCGTCCGCTGGCCCAGTCTCAGGACGAGATCGCCACCAACGGCCTCGCCTTTCTCAGGAGCGCACTGCAAGAGTTAGACGGACAATAGATGGGAGGACATGGATGCCTGCACCCATGACTCCGGGGACCGCCTTCGCCGCGGTTATCCGGGAGGGATAGCATGAGGAAGCTAAGGATGGGGATGGTCGGTGGCGGCTCTGGCGCGTTCATCGGGGCAGTCCACCGCAAGGCCGCGCTGATGGACGGTGAGATCTCCTTCACCGCTGGAGCCCTCTCGTCCACGAAGGAGAAAGCCCTCACATCAGGTAGGGAACTCGGCCTCCCGGACGACCGCAACTATGCTAGCTGGGAGGAGATGCTCGAAGCCGAGAGCAACCTGCCAGCAGACGAGCGCGTGGACTTCGTCAGCGTCGTCACCCCCAACCACTTCCATTTCCCTGTGGCCCACGCCTTCGCCGAGGCTGGCTTCAACGTCGTGTGCGACAAACCTCTGGTCCTCGACTCCGGGCAGGCGGAGAAGCTAGTCGAGACCGTCGGGCGTACCGGCGTCATCTTCTGCGTCACCTACAACTACACGGGTTACCCCATAATCAAACAAGCGCGCCACATGATCAGCAACGGGGAGATCGGTGATATCCGGAAGGTCATAGTGGAGTACAACCAGGGCTGGCTGGCGACCAGGCTGGAAGAGTCAGGCAACAAGCAGGCAGGGTGGAGAACGGACCCAGAGAAGTCAGGCATCGCTGGCGCCGTCGGGGACATCGGCTCACACGCCGAGAACCTGGTCTCCACCGTGACCGGCCTCGAGATGGAAGCCATCTGCGCCGACCTCACCACCTTCGTCCCGGGCCGTCGCCTCGACGACGACGCGAACCTTCTCATCCATTACAGGGGGGGCGCAAGGGGCGTGATGGTCTCGTCCCAGATCTCCACGGGCGAGGAGAACGGCCTCACGCTCCGCGTCTACGGCACGCAGGGCGGCCTTCGCTGGCGCCAGGAAGACCCGAACCACCTGGTCCACACCCCCATCGGAGAGCCGGAAAGAGTCCTCCGCCGCGGCAACGATTACCTCTGCGAGGAGGCGCAGCGGGCGACGAGGCTCCCCTCGGGCCACCCGGAAGCCTTCATCGAAGCATTCGCCAACGTCTACCTTGGCTTCGCGGCGGCAGTCCGGTCCCGGTTCGACGGCCACACGCGGGATGACCTTCCTGCTGACTTTCCCACAGTCCACGACGGGGCGCGGGGCGTCCATTTCGTCGAGAAGACGGTCCAGAGCGCCCAGGGCGACAGGAAGTGGCTCGAGGTGGGCGACGCGATACCGGAAGAACAACGCCCGGCTATCTGAACCGATGGTAGCTGCGCCGACCACGCTATACTGAGTACATGGTCGAGCGGGTCACATCACACAACATGCTCACCGTCGAGGAGTACCTGAAACTCGAAGAGTCGGCGACGATTCGCCACGAGTACGTTGGCGGCGTCATCCACGCCATGGTCGGGACCACCAAGCGGCACAACAGGATCGCTGGCAATATCTATCGCAGGCTGGCTGACAAGGCCGCAGACGGCCCATGCAGGGTCTATATGGAGAGCGTCAAAGTGCAGGCAGATGAAGATACCATCTACTATCCGGACGTGATGGTCGCCTGCGATCCCGAGGACGACGACCCGCTCATCGAGCATCAGCCGTGCCTGATCGTCGAGGTCACCTCCCCGAGTACCGAGTCCATAGACCGGCGCGAGAAGGCTTTCACCTACCGCAAGATCCCAAGCCTGAAAGCCTACCTGATCGTGGACCAGTCCCGCCGCTGGGTGGAGCGGTACTGGCGCGACGAAAACGGTGAATGGCGACAGGGCGGCCTCGCAGACACCGGCGAACTCCCCATCCCATGCCCCGATATGAAGCTCTCCCTGGCTGACATCTACGAAGGTTTATAGCTGCTAGCTTTCAGCGGCCAGCCCTCAGCTTCTTGCTGGCCAAAGGCTGGCCGCTCATTGCCAGACTATCCGCTTCGCTTGAGTTTGCCCGTGCGTTTGGCGTAGTTCTCACCAAGATGGAAGATCCAGATCCCGAGCGGCACGAACACGACGCCCATGATCAGCAGCGGCCAGATGCTGCCCCAGAGATCGGAGACGCCGGCGCCGTCCTGTAGCGCGGCGCGGGAGCCTTCGAGGCCGTAGGTTACAGGCGAGAAGGTAGCCAGCCACTGCATCCACCCTGGGAGCACGTCCACCTCGTAGTACACGCCGGAGACGAGCAGCAGGAGGGCCGAGACGATGTACGTCACCTGCTGGCCCTTCTCGGGGGAGAGCAGCGGCATGACGGCGGCGACGACCCCGAACCCCACGAGCGAGATGCTGCACACGGCGAGAACGACCAGAGCTGCAACGTAGTTGGCGCTACCGAGGTCCAGGTCGAAGGCAAGCATGGCGACGCCGAGGACGATGGCGGTGCGGATGATGCCGTAGACTATCGCGTAGACGCCCATGCCCAGAAGGTGCGTCACCCGGCTCGTGGGGCTCATAAACGTGTATTCGATGGTCCCCTCCCACCGCTCCCACTGCACGGTCTCGGAGAGGATATCGAAGATCATAGATAGGTAACTCCAGATCAAGGCCCCGATAAGCAGGTACGTCATGTACCATTGCATGTCGATGGTCTCCCCACCCTTCAGCGCGGCGGCCCCTGCCCCGATGAAGGTGATGGACATGGCGTTGACCGTGGTGAAAGTCAGCCAGACCACCTCCCACATGAAGTACCGCTTGGTCAGGAAGTAGTTTCGCTGTACGTAGCCCCACACGGCGATCATCTCGACCAGCCACCCGGGCTTGGGCATGTTCTGCATTATTCACCTCCTTCCGCCGAAGCCTCCTCGACCGAATATCCAGTCGCCGACATGAACGTCTCTTCGAGGCTCGGAACTTTCCCGTAGCAGGCGTACCGGCGCTTGAGTTCTTCAGGCTCTTCGAGGGCCAGTATCTTTCCGTCCATCATGATGCCGACCCGGTCGCATAGCTCCTCGGCCTCGTCCATATCGTGGGTACAGAGCAGAATGGAGGAGTCGTGCGCCTCCCGTATCCTGCGGATGAACACCTGAACGTCCTTCTTGCTGCGCGGATCAAGGCCAGTCGTCGGCTCGTCCAGGAGCATTAGGACAGGGCTGGTCAGCAATGCCCGCGCGAGCGCGATCTTCTGCTGCATACCGCGGCTGAGGTGCTCCATCGGCTCAAGCGCCCGCTTCTGGGCGAAGCCTATATTCTCCAGGATCTCCTTTATCCTCGGGCGCGCCTCGCGGCTGGTGACGCCGTACAGCTTGGCCCCGTAGAGCAGGTTCTCCATCGCCGAGAGCTTCTTGAAGAAGCTGGCCTCGACGCTCACGCGGTTCATGCCGCCCTGCACTTTCTTGGGATGACGTACGGCGTCAACGCCGAAGACCTCGACCGTGCCCGCATCGGGGACGACGAGCGTGGAGATCACACGCACCAGCGTGCTCTTGCCCGAGCCGTTCGGCCCGAGGATGCCAACCACCTCTCCACGCCCGACAGAGAGCGACACCGAGTCGAGCGCACGCACAGTTTCACCGCGCCGCTTCTTGAAGCTCTTTTCTACGTTTTTCAGTTCCAATGCTTTCACCCTGAAAGCCTCCCTTCTACGCGCGTGTTGCCAGCCCGCGTTACTTGATGTTGAGATGCTTGCTGAGAAGCTCTCTGTACCTTGCGAGTTCCCATCTCAGGTCGCCCATCAGGCTTGACTTGTCCCGGCTCCGCCTTCCGGCGCGAGCCTGCCTGACCTGGCGCGAGATCTCCTCGCGATGTTGCCGCCAGATTTCGTAGTCACCCAAACCGTACATTTCGTTCTCCTGTGTCTTTTGGTGAAGGGACGCCAGAATTACAGGCGTCCCCTGGCTTCCAACCTCTCCCAGACCACGCGCCAGGTCTCCTCCCGTTCGGCGGCAACCGCCAGGTCGAAGAGCCTGCGCGCCAGCCGGGCGCGTAGCGATGGCTCCCGTTCGGGCCGGGCGTATCGCCTGCGCTCGGCCACGCGCTCCGCGAGATCCTGCTCGCGCAGGGATCGGTCCCGCAGGGCCAGATAGTGATAGTCGTTGAACATTTCGGTCTCCTTTTCTCTCCGTCGCGTGGACCGCGGCTGAAGATCTTTGGTCCGTGGTGGGGATCGGAGACCGATGTTTCGCCTGGCGTTTCGCCTGTAGGCTCGCCTCTCGGCGCAAAACTTAAGCCCCCGTACCGGTTGTCCGGGGGCCTCTCTGAGAAACTGGTTTGAGCTAAAGACTCAGTATCTCATCGTAACCTCGCGGACCTCGGGACGCACCTCTCCCCCGAACACCGGGATCCCGGTGACCGTGATGCGGCACCTCATACCCATGTCGGTGTGAAAGATCTGCATCTAGCCTTCGGTCCTTTCACGACGATTACAGCAGCGCAGGTACTCTACGCTCCACCTAATTTCTTGTCAATGCCTTTACTTAATTTTTCTTAATTCTTTCCTGGATCTCCAGGTCAAGCATTCGGGCTTCTACTTTTTCTTCTTTCGTTTCCTGCGGCGGGTGTTCTTCGGTTTCGGAGTTGGTGTCTCTTTTGCCTGGACAGGCGTATTCCCGGCGCTGGCTACTTCCACCCTGGGTTCCGATGGCCCTGGCGATGACATGAGATTGGTCAGCGGGCGGATCAGACGGGGGCGATAGATCAGGAGGTTCTGGGCGAGGGTGAAGGTATTCGAGGTGATCCAGTAGACGAACAGGCCAGCCGGGAAGCGGGCGATGAATACCGTGAACATCAAGGGCATGAAGCGCATCATCCGCCTCTGCGAAGGGTTGACGTTCTTCGATGAAATCTCCGCCGCCATAACCATGATCGAGGCCGATACGACTGGAAGTATGAAGTATGGGTCCGCCGCTGTGAGGTTGGTGAACCACAGTAAGCCGCCGGAGTCGAAGCCGTGCAAGGTCTCCTCGAAGTGGCGGATCACGCGGTACATGGTTATGAAAATCGGGATCTGGATCAGGAGCGGCAGGAAACCCGCAAGGGGGTTCATCCTGCGTTCTTTGTAGAGTTCCATTATGGCTTCTTGCTGTTTCTGGCGGTTATCCTTATGCTGGCGCCGGATCTCATCCATCTCTGGCTTGAGTTCCTGCATGGCACGCGCGCTCTTCACCTGCTTGACGGTTAGCGGGAACAGGAACCCGCGCACGATCAGCGTCAGCAGGACTATGGAGAGCCACCACGGCGCGCCAAGGGTATGAAACTCCTCCAACGCGCCGCCCATCAAATTGGTCAGCGGGGCGAAGAGGTTGCCAAGAAATTCCGTCACTTACTCACTCCGATCTAACTTCGACTCTAGAGTTTATGGATGGCGGCGCGCACCCCTATCCACGCCGCCATCAAGGGAAATGTCAGTGGGGTTCGCGCCTGGGACGGCGGGCCACGGGGGCCAGTTCGCCGCTCTCGAACAACCTGTGCAGGCTCTCCCGATCCTCGTGTATGAGCCTCGGGTCCTGGATGATCGCATCCAGCTTCTCCTGGGTACAGTTGCGGCGAACGTATTCTTCCCCGAGTACTTCCTCCAGGTGCGCCCCGTGGGCGAGGCGATGGCCTATGTACTCCCTTACCTTCTCTTCCTGGGGAGTGTGGCCGATCCCGCCAAACAGGTT
>JAABUR0100009134.1_pt1 | contig 11254 bp, 7 predicted proteins | sample 5560091 | NCBI WGS metagenome assembly JAABUR01 (sample SAMN10711879, study PRJNA513375) | rock metagenome | isolation source: Antarctica rocks | place: Antarctica: Victoria Land, University Valley sud
AGGTCGCCTGGGCCGTACCCCCGAAGATGCCCTCCGCTCCGGTCAGGAGTTGTTTCTTCCACCCGTGGATCAGCGTCGGGTGGACGCCGTAGTGCCCGGCCAGTTCGTTGACCGTCTTGTCCCCCTTGAGGGCGGCCAGGGCGACCTGGGCCTTGAACGCCGACGTGTGGACCTTCCGCTTGCCTGCCATCACACCCCCTTTGCTCGACCACCGGAGTAGCTTCACCGGTGGTCCAGTTTTCGGGGTCCACTATAGCCCAGCAACTCCGAGCGGTCGCAGTCCAGCTCGCGGGCCAGCTGGGCCGTCGGCACCCCCTGGGAGAAGCCGCGCACGATCAGCACCAGCTCGACGGGTCGCCGTTTGGTCCCATGCAGGGCCGTGCCGGTGAAGGCGTTGAAGACCCGCCGGCATGCCTTGCAGCGGAGGTCGAGGATCGGGGCGCGGTGGCGGCGGTGGACGCCCAGGTCGTCGCACGCCCCGCACCGCGGGCAGGCCAGCCCGCGGGGGTGGAGCCATTGGACCAGCTTGGCGTAGCAGGCGTCCTCGTCCATCAGGTCGGCGATGGGAAAGTCCATGGCATACTCCGATCCGGCCGAGGGGGAGAACTCCTCCCATTACAACCGCACGAGGCCCCACGGGAAAGAGCCGTCCACCGGCTGCCCCTCATGAGCCGCGATATCAATTGATCACACTCGGCTTCTACGGTGGCCTCCAGAAGGCGTTCAGCAAGGATCAACTGACGGGGAAATCTGGTTTGATTCGGGCCGGGGAAATGATCGGGGATTGCAAGCTTATCGCAATGTCGATCAAAGACAAGTGGGCGCGTCTCAAGCCACCCACGGGGCCGGAATTCACAATCAATCGCCCTCAGTCCGCTCAGTAGCAAATGGCTGGCCTCTTGCCATTCTGTGATGCTTCAACCGGCCTGTCATCCGAGAGCGTGTGTCGCATGTCCGAAATCACAGTCACCGTCGACCCGCGCGTGTATCGATTGTCGGCCGTCAAGAAGGCCGCGTATCGGCTCGGGGAACGCTGTTCCGTGCGTATCGAGCTGCTGCCCGAGGGCGGAATTCAGGTCACACTGACGACGAGGAGCGAGAAAGTGCCGCTCGGCACGCTGGAGGGGGATTTCCGGAACGAGCTCCTGGACCAGGATCTCCGGGAATCCATCGCCGAGGAAACTGAGCGCGTCCGCAACCTGCTCCTGGCGCATGCGTTTTCAGGATTGTCGCTGACCGATACGGCCGCCGACACCGCCGACTATCGCGACGATCCGCTGGGGATTGGCCAGTCGCAGATCGCCAAACGATGATCGATACGAACCGGCCCCGAGACATTGAGCGGCCCTTTCGGACGTTGCCGACGCTGCCAGTGTTGAATGATCGGTTTCGGGCAAGCGAAACCTTTCGGGATCGGACCGGGCGTCGCTACGCCCTGTTGCCGATGCGGCTGATTTCTCTCGACCCGGGCAGGTATGTCCTGACGAACTTCGCCGGGGAATACGCCGTCCTCCCGAAGGAGACGGTGCGCCAGCTGGTGCATCACGAGCTGGACATGGCGTCACCCGTCTATGACGAGCTCAAGTCCAGGCACTTCGTGCTCGACGGCGACTCGTCCGTGGCGCTCGACCTGCTGGCGGTGAAATACCGGACGAAGCAGTCCCTGCTCGCGAATTTCACGTCCCTGTTCATGTACGTGGTGACGCTGCGATGCGATCACAGCTGCCCATACTGCCAGGTCTCGCGGCAATCAGTGGACCGTCATGCCTATGACATGAAGCCCGACGTCGCCGAGAAGGCCATCGACTTTATGTTCCGGAGCCCGTCGCGGTCCATCAAGGTGGAATTCCAGGGGGGTGAGTCGCTGCTGAACTTCGCCCTCATCCGCCAGATTGTCGAGCGAGTGGAACTCCGGAACGAGTCGGAAGGACGCAACCTGCAGTTCGTGATCGCCACGAACCTGGCCCCGCTGACCGACGACATGCTGGCCTATTGCCGGGCGCATGAAATCCTGATCTCGACGAGCCTTGACGGGCCGAAGGAGCTCCACAACCTGAACCGGCCGCGACCGGGAGGCGACAGCCACCAGCTGGCGGAGCAAGGGATCCGCCGGGTGCGTGAGGCCCTCGGCCCGGATCGCGTAGCGGCCTTGATGACGACCACCGCGGCGAGCCTCTCCAGGCCCGAGGAGATCGTTGACGAGTATGTCCGGCAAGGATTCTCGTGCATCTTCCTCCGCCCGTTGAGCCCCTACGGATTCGCCGTGAAGACGGGGCTGGTGACGAAATACACCGTGGAAGAGTGGCTGGAATTCTACCGGACGGCCCTCGCCCATATCATCGAGCTCAACCTGCGGGGGATTCCGTTCCGCGAGGAGTATTCGAGCCTGATCCTCCGGAAGATGCTAACCCCGTATCCCACCGGGTACGTCGACCTGCAATCACCGGCCGGGATCGGGATCGCCGGCCTGGTCTTCAACTACGACGGCGACATCTACGCCTCCGACGAGGCCCGGATGCTGGCCGAGACCGGAGATCGCCGGTTTCGCTTGGGCAGCCTGGCCACCGACTCCTTCGAAGACGTCATGCTCTCCGACACGCTGGTGGACGTGCTGTCGGAGACGATGACGGAAGGCGTGCCCATGTGCGTGGACTGCGGGTTCCAGCCCTACTGCGGGAGCGACCCGGTCTATCATCATGCGACGCAGGGAGACGTGGTCGGGTTCAAGCCGTCGAGCGATTTCTGCCGGAAGAACATGGCGGTCATGCGGCACCTGATCCGCCTGCTCGAGGACGATGAACGGGCGGCCTCCGTCCTCAAGGGCTGGCTGTAGCGGAGGCGGTCGATGATCAAGCTGCATGCCCGACTGGGTAAACGCCGTGACGCGGAGCCCTTCGTCGCGCGGGTCGCGCGGGGGAGCCTGTCCCGCTCGCCGGACCGCGAACGCGAAGTTCTCTTCGTGGACCGGGGGGAGAGCCTGATTCCCGGCTATCGGGCTTACCTGGAAGCCGGGGGGCGTGATGAGAGCCTGCTGCCGGGAAATCCGGAGCTCTGGCCGATCCCCGAGCCCCTGCATCACCTTTCCGATGGCGACATCATCCGGATCAGCCCGCGTTCCGGCGAGCTGTGGGTCATGTACCGGCGGGCATCCGCATTCAACTCCATGCTGCTGACGGAGCAGTGCAACAGCTACTGCCTCATGTGCTCCCAGCCCCCGAAGGCGGGCGACGACAGCTATCTCGTCCGGGCCTACCTGGAGGCCATCCCGCTGATGTCCCCCGACACGTGCGAGCTCGGGATCACGGGGGGCGAGCCGACCCTCCTGAGCGAGGGATTGCTGGAGGTCATCCGGACGTGCAAGGAGTGCCTGCCGGATACCGCGCTGCACATGCTTTCGAATGGCAGGCTGTTCAACTATCTGACGCTCTGCCGGGAGATCGCGGCGATCGGCCATCCGGACCTGATGATCGGCATCCCGCTCTATTCGGACCTCCCGCATCGACACGACTTCGTCGTGCAGGCCGATGGGGCGTTCGACCAGACGATCCGCGGCATGATGAACCTGGCCCGGTGCGGCGTGTCGGTGGAAATCCGCATGGTCCTCCACCGCGAGACCGTCGATCGGCTCCAGCAGTTCGCGCGATTTGTCGCCCGGAATCTCCCCTTCGTCGACCACATGGCCTTGATGGGACTGGAGATGATGGGCTTCGTGCGGATGAACCTGGACGCCCTGTGGATCGACCCGGCCGACTATCAGGCCCAGCTCCGTCTCGCGGTGGCCCACCTGCAGCAGCACGGCCTCAACGTCTCGATCTACAACCACCAGCTATGCGTCCTGGATCGGCAACTCTGGCCGGTCGCCCGGAAAAGCATCTCCGACTGGAAGAACGAGTATCTCGACGAGTGCCATGGCTGCACGGTCCAGGACCGATGCGGAGGCTTCTTCGCGTCGTCCTCGGTGCGACACTCGGATCACATCCGGCCGCTTGGCCCCGAGATGCTCTCTGCGGAGTCCCGGCTGAGCCCGGCGCCATCCTTCAGCCCCTGAGGAACGAACCGCCCATGTGGAATTCCCTTCTCTTCTCTGCCTTGTTCGGCGCGCTCGGCATCCTGATGTCCGCAATTGGATATAAGCTCTTCGATCTCATCGAGACGAAGGTCGACTTCGCCGAGGAGATCAGGAAGGGGAATATGGCCGCTGCCATTGTGGTGGCAAGTTTCCTGGCCGGAATTTGTTACATCATCGGGAGAACTGTGGGCAGCTAACTCGAGTTGTCCCGGCCCACGATATCCGTCGCGACATGGCCGGCGTGCGGTCCATGAGATGGATACGGCACACCTGCGGGGAGCCGCAATGGTCCTGCACCGGCGAGCCTCGACGCCAAGGAGCAGGGGTCTTGGTCATACTCAACGCGCCCTCAATGAGGCAACGAGTCGTTCTTGTCGTGATTATCGGGTGATCGGCCATGGAAGGCGAAATCCACGCTTATGGTCGAACTCGCCGATGCACCGGACACGCTGTCCGACGGTCATAGGGCAATGCGCGTCCCGCCTGATGTGCGCTCTACTGCCGCGCGGACGCACGCTGACTCGTAGTGCCGCCCTCAGGGGAATCTTCGCGACGGCTCAACGGCCGCCTCCACCGGATCGAGTCGTCCGGGACTGCATCAGGGGCCGGCCCCTACACCCGGGGGTCAGACAATTGCCCCAGCCCCGATGATCTCCTCTACCTGCTGCTCCGAGTACTTCTCGTCCGAGCCCTTCCTCTCGAAGCAGGTGATCCGCACCGCCCACGCGAGCTTCATGCCGCCTTCCTCCGCCAGGCGGAGGACCCGGTCTCGCCGGACGAGGAGCCACGCCCCGGCGGGCGGTGTGAGCCCCTGAGCGAGGGTTTCCTCGACTCCGTCAGTCCAGTCACGCCAGCGCCCGATCACCTCCGTCCCGGACCAGACAACGAGCTCGTTCTCGTCGACCGTGAACCGTGCCGGCTGCTCCTCCTCGTGGACGAGGGGCAGCCAGACCGTTCGACGAAGCCGCCACCGCTGCCAGTGGACGGGGTAAGGAGCCCAGGTATTCCCGCAAATCGGCAGGACCATCCAGTCCTGGAGCTTGGCAACGGCACCTTTCGTGTCGGTGGGTCGGATGGCTCCGCGGAACGAAAGCTCGTGCTCCTTCGCGGCACCGCCCTTCGGGAACAAAAAGTCGCCGTGCAGCAAGCGAGAGAGCTCCTCCGTTGTCGGCTTCGTAGGCCCCGTGCGCGCCTGTAGGAAGGCGACGAACTCGAGGTCGTAGACGGCATCCGCCGCGGAGATCCGCCCGCTAGCCTGGGTCGGGATCCAGCCCTCGTCCCAGGGGCCGTTCCCGCCCATCGCCGCCGCGTGCAGCTCGTACACATGCCGGAGTATCTTCGCCGGGACGGCGTCCAGGGGTCCGTTTGCGGGCTCGATCGAGGGCCACCAGGTGGGACGCCGGGCGGGGCGGATCTTCCACAACTCGAGGTCGACCGGGCACGTCTCGCCGGCCAGGAACCTCGCACCTTCAGGGGGCATCAGCCGCCGCTCGGCGGCCCAGGCGAGGGCTCTCAGGTAGGCGGAGCGGAGGACCTCACTCATCGCCGGGTCCGCTGCCTGGCACGGGTCCTGGTACGGAGACGAGCGGAACCAATGGTCGAGCACAGCGGTCGATAGGGGGACGCCCAGGGCACCCTGGAGCATCTGCCACTCGTAGGCCCATTGCCGGATCAGGTCCCGGGTCCCGAGCCGCTCGGCCTTGCGGGCCCGCACGACGAAGAGGGGCGCGAGGAAGTGCCTCGCGTGTTCGGTGAAGAAGCCTGAGGGAGTGAAATCGGGCGGCGGGTCGCCCGAATGCGCCGGACGGGTGTCGAATGAGACCTCGACGGCCGGAGGGAGCTTCTCGGAAAGTAACGTCGCCAGCAACGACCGACGCAAGCCCTCAAGCCTCAGCGGGGGCCCATTCGAATCTCCTCCGTCCGACGTCTCGTGCCCCGCTCGGACGCATGCCAAGATCGCCAAGGCCTGGACGCTCTCCGCTTCCTGTCGCGAGACCCACGAGCCCAGTTTCGCGCCTACACCCTCTCTCACCCGGGGATCCCGAAGCAGGGCCGCGAGCCCGGAGCAGGCACGCTCCCGGACCAGCGCGGACGGCCAGGTGAGCCGGTCGAACAGGAGGCCCAGGTTGCGTTCCTCCGCCGGGTTCTCCCGTCCCGCCTTGATCCAGGGAAGCGGCGGGAAACGGAGCGGGGTCAGGTACTCGAGGGAGTAGTGAACGACCGACTCAACCACCCCGAACGCGCGGCCCCGCTCCCCGAACGCGAGACAGTACTTCACCAGACGCTCGAACCCGCCGGGCCCGAAGGCCGTGCCACGCCACGGCTCCGCAGGTGTCTCGATGGAGCCGTACCGCCGGATGGTCTCGCGGAGGAACGTCAGCCACTCGCGCGGGTAATTCGACCGCACCTCAACCCAGAGCGGCGTCACTTCGTGCTCGGACACCGCGGTCCAGTACCAGGACGCGCGCTCGCGGTGGGCCCGGACGAGCCAGCGGAATGCCCCGCCGTCGCCGAGAGACCTCGCGATCCGGTAAGCAACTCTGTGGGAGGGGAGATGGTGCCCCCGTGAGTACGCCCTCTCCAGGGCGTCCAGCACCTGGGCCGGCTGGCCGGCGGCATCCCAGTGCCTCGCCCACCTGACGATCGCATCGTCCCGCACGGAGGAGAGCTCCTCGACCGCCGCGAGGTAAGACTCCAGGCGGTTCGGCGGGTACTCCGCGGGGTCCGGTGGTGCCGGGTGATCCCTGGTCTGCGCCACGGGGTCCTGGCTTGATTGGTACCTCCGGCCCCGCTCCGGGACCGGGCCATACACCGCCCGTATCCCGTCGAGAACGAGTGTTGCCTCAGCGTCTCCAGCCCCCGCCCGTTCCTCGAGGAAGTGAGATGTGCCGCGTTCGACGGCCGTCCCCGCGACCGCTCGCGTGATGGGATCCAGGAGATCCGCGATCCTGAGGTACTCACCGAGTGCCTTGAGGGCGTCGTCGAACTCCTCCCGGCCCGCAAGCCAGCCGTGGTACGCAGGAAGGAGCTCGGGTGCGATCCTCCCGAGCGTCTCGGCGAGATCGCCCGGGAGGTGACTTGTCTCATCTCCGTCGGTGTAGCCGTTCACGAACACGAGGGGCGGAGCGAGGCGGATCACCCATTCGCGGAGCTTCGCGGCCGACTCATGATCGGCCGGGTCGAGCGACTCGCGGACCGCGTGCACGGAACGGAGCACGTCGGTTAGCAGCATGTCTTTGTGGTCGCCGTGCGCGACCAGGCACTCGGCCGAGGCCCGGACCAGCCGACGGGCATCTCCATGCTCTGCCTCCACGGCCGCGACTTGGGCAAGGAGCGAGTACCGCTTCGCCTTTTCGGGGAGGGGGCTTATCTCCGCAGCAAGCTCGGCCACCTCCTTCTCTAGCAGGGCTCGCCATACCCCGGGGGCTAGCAGAGGCCGGCCGAACTCGCCGTAGAGCCCCAGCCAGTCGGAGAAGCTGCAGTAGCTCGAATGTCGAAGCGATGCGATGTCCTCGGTCGTCACCGTGACCGAAAGGCCCGCCCCGCGTGCGATCGCGACCAGGTCGAAGCCGAGACTCACCGCGGCGCGGGCGGCACATCCGGAGAGCTGGTACTCGTCGATGTTCTGGGTACCGTGGCATGCCGGCCTCGGAAACCGCTCCAGCTCCTCGTAGAACCGTCGGAAGGTCAGGGTGCCGGCCCCCCGCAAGGCGGAGGCGATGCGTGATGCGACGTCGTCCAGGTGGGGCAGGAATCCGCCGAGCCAGGTGTCCTCTGGTGTCCTGGCAGCCCACGCCCGGGCCGCGTCGGTCAGGCCGTGGAGATGGTTCGCGAGCATGTCGAGGAAAGCGTCCCTGAAGCACTCCTCCTGGCTCGCCATCCTTTCCGTGTAGCCCAGGACTCGGTCCGACGGGTCGGGGAGGCGGGGCAACGACGCGGGCCGGACCTCCACCGGCTCTGCCTTCAATGCGGCATGGATCCGGACGGCCGCGTCGTCGCCCGAGAGCACCCCGGCGGGAAGGGACCAGCCCGCTTCAAGGGCGTGCAGCACGGCCTCCCGGACAGCGGGCCGGGTTTCCTCCAGTTGAAAGTCAGCCGCGGGGAGCCGTTGCAGGATTTCCCGGAGTCCCCTGCCGTCCCCGACGAGTCGGAGCTCACGCGCGGCGACGGCGAGCACCCAAGACGCGGTACCCCTCGCGCGGTTTCTCGTTGCGATGCGAAATATCCCCTCGACGCCCAGGGCTCCGTTCAGGGAACCGACCGCGACCGCGGACTCATGAATCCCCCGCGAGCCTTCGGGCGCGTCGCGCCCCCTGGCTCGGTGAGACCTGGCGCGTCTTCGCAGCTCCTCGAAGACCTGCCTAACGAGCGCCCGGTCTCCCCGGAGGGCCGCGTCCCGGGCGAGCCACCGGAGGCTCATATGGTGAAGGGCCTCGGCGTCGCGGCCGAGGCGAGTCGGCAGTGCCCCCGTGTCGTCCGAGGCGAGCAGCGGCGGATGGAGTGACGAGACCAGGTCGTCTCTCCCCTCGAAGGTGTCGATCGAGTAGTTGCAGAGCAGAGCAATACGCACCAGGGCGTCGAGTTCCCCCCGCGACGTGGCGTGCCAGAGCCCTCGGGAGATCAACGCCTCGACGACCCGCACCGGCCGGACAGCGGCCACGGCATCCACGAGCCACTGCCGGGTGAGGCCGTCGATGAGCTGGCGCGGCTGCCCGAGGTCGGCCTCGAGCGCCCACGCGTGCGCCCAGCGGAACTCCTCGGGCGCGGACTCCTTGAGCCAGCGGAGCGTGGCCTGCAGGAGCGGGGCCCTGCGGGGCCCGTGTTCCGGCTGCTTTCTGACGTGGACGACCAAGCTCGCGTGGAACGGCCTCACACCACCCCCGCACACCTCGAGCAGGTGCCCGACCTCGCGGACGCCCGACTCCGCTTCGCCGCGCGAAAACCCGGCATGCTCGAGGGAACGGACGATCCCATCGGGCGGCAGCGCGAACCCGCACGCGGTCACCAGATGCAGGGACTCCCGGCTGGCCCGTCCAAGGGCGACCCAGAGCGACTGATAGTAGCCGGCGATCCCCTCCGGGCGGTACTCCGGGATGCGTTCGAGCAAGTGGGCGTTCAGCGGTAGTTGCCGGTCGAGGATTGCCTGGAGCGTGTACCGGAGGTGCAGCGGGTGCCCCTTCGAGTGACGTTGCAGCGCCGCGGCGAATTCGCCGCGCTGCCCCGGGAAAATCCGAGACTGTAGCAACAAAGGAGACGATTTTCACGGTCCCTCGCGGGCCTGGTGTAGCACTTTCGTAGCCCGGGCCCGGTCATTCGATCGCTGCTCTCGGTGCATGTCCAGCGCGATCCTTTGGCGGATGTGCTCCGCCGTCCGTACCGAGTACACGCTCCGCTGAGCCTTACGGTAACGCCGGTTGCCTCGCTCGACCGCGTTGCTCGTCCCCGGCAACAGCCTGTCGTCCAGGTACGTCAGCGCCTTCTCCAGGTTCGGCGTGTATAGCTTCTCCAGGGCGCGGCCGATCCGCTTGAACCGCCGAACCCGGGCGCGCAATTTCGCCAGACGACCCAAGGCCGTCGCCGCACGGCAGCGGCGGTCGAACAGTCGGTACACCTCGTCCATGATCGCGCGCAAGGCCCGCAGGTGGGGCAGGCCCCGCGTGATCCGTTGCAAGGTCCGTCCCTCGGCAGCCGTCATCCTCCTCCGGACAAACAGATGCCGGTGCTCGAACAGGTCGTTGATCCGTTGCTCCTGCCGTTTGGCCCGCCGCGCCTCCTGGGCCTGGGCCTTCTTGGGCCGGCCGCGTGGTCGCTTCGGGAGCCGGGCTTTCATCTCCTTGCGGAGCTTGGCCAGGGCGTGCAGCACCGCCTTGGTGATCTCCTTGAGGACGTGGAACCGGCAGACCTGGTGCGGCACCTCGGGGAAGATTTCCGCCAGCGGGACCGGATAGAGATTCGAGCCATCGGTGGTGATGCCCAGGACCGTCAGGCCTCCGGCGTCAAGGTGGGCCTTGAAGTCGCGGAGGAAGGCACGGATGTCGTCGTGAGTCGGGTCCTTCTCCAGGACGCGGTAAGTCAACCGGATGAAGGTGCGGTTGTCGACCAGCGAGAGGACGCAGAACGGCCCGTCGTACAGCTCATCGAGGGCAATGTAGCCGCTGAAGCCCTCCAGGCCGCGAGCCAGGTAGTCGGTCTCGATGCGGGCCAGATTTTTTTTCCCCGGCGGCCTCGACCCAGTTCTGAATCGTGGCCCACGGGACGAAGACGCGATGGTCGCGCCAGAGGTGCCAACTGGCCGAGCGATACGGCAGCCCGTCCTCGACGACCAAGCGGACGGCCGTCTGCTGCACCCGATGGGTGTAGTGGCACTTGGGGAGGGCCAGGTCAGACATGTCGGCGTTGAAGCGGCGTCGGCAGTGGGGGCAGAGATGCTTGGAGTAGGTGACCACGATGTCGATCGGCCGGCCGGAGCGGACGTTGCCCAGATCGTGAAGGGTCCGCCGGGCCGTATTGCAGCGCGGAGCCGGCCGGCGGCACCGCGGGCACTTGCGGCGGCGGTAGTTCCGACTCCGCGGCTCGACATGCGGGGGAGGAAGATCCTCGACCCTCGTGATCCCTTCGGTAACATCGGGGACGTAGTCGCCTGGCCGATCCATAACCCGCTCCCTGCGAACGAGCCCTTCGTCACGTCAAGAGGGCGGTTTTACTCGCAGAAAGGCGAAATCTCTACTCCTTTGCTGCTACAGTCTCAGTAAAGGTGAGGATTCGTGTCTTTATCAAGAACGCCAGCAGTCCGCAATCTTGCCCTCTTCTCCTCAAGCGAGGCGAGTTTCTCACGCAGCTGCTCGATCGATCTAGCAACATGGGGAACCTGTTCCAGGACCCTCATGGGGAACGATCGATCCAATTCTTGGGACAATGTCGCGTATTCCGCTAAGGTCTTTTGCATGAGCGAGGCAAGCTCGGACGAATACCGAGCGACCGCCGGGGTGAGGACGGAAGACGTTTCGTGCCTACTCTTGCGTCCGGGACGGCCCACCGTGACAAGTCGCTGTGTCTCGATGAACCGAACGTTTAGTCCAGATTTAATTTCAACGGTGCAACAGCGAGCTAGAAATCCGTGTATTTCCCTCGTATCTTCTTTCCCAGCATTGAGATTGTAATCGGACTGCGGCGAAGGGGGGTGGG
>JAABUR0100009138.1_pt1 | contig 11249 bp, 21 predicted proteins | sample 5560091 | NCBI WGS metagenome assembly JAABUR01 (sample SAMN10711879, study PRJNA513375) | rock metagenome | isolation source: Antarctica rocks | place: Antarctica: Victoria Land, University Valley sud
TGGGAAGGAGAGTGTGATCAGGGAGCAGAGGCGGAAGAAGAAGCCTGGCACGGCGGGCGGGGAGGCGCAGGGCGCGGCTGCAGGCGCCGGCAGCCTGGCCGACGGGCAGGCGCAGGGGAAGAGGGCAAAGGGCGGCGGCCGGGCGGGCGCGCAGCCTGCAGACGCGGCGGCGGCGCGCATGGCCACCTTTGCCAGGCCCGCGCTGCGGCGGGACGCGCGGGGCGGCGCCGGCGCGGGCAGCAAGAAGCAGAAGCGGACCGCCGGGCGGGGCGAGGAGGCGCCGGGTGAGGCGGGCGCCGGCGGTGGCGGTAGCGGCCTCACAAAGGCGCAGCGCAAGAACCTGCGGCGTAATCGCAAGCGCGCGGAGAAGCGCGACGCCGCGCCGCCGCCGGCAGCCGCCTGAGCGCGACTCGGGCTGGATGGGCAGGTGGTGTGTCTTGTTTCGCCCGCCTGCCAATGTAACCAGATGCACCATGCTCGCAGCGCACTTCCGTGCAACAGACCAGCGCGTCAGCATTATCACTCTGAGCTTGTTTTACACTGTGCACTCTGTTAATTCGCGAGTACCAGTTTATCCTACGCAACTGCTGGATACCAGGTTCAACGTGCTGCGGGCATAAACATGCTCAGAGCGCTGCCATAAACAATTTGTTATTCCCCGAAACAGCTGCAGGCGGAGCTCGTCCTGCGCATTGAATACAAGCGCTCGCGCAGCCGCCCCGACACACACACATCGGCCGCACCGGCCACACTCTGCTCCTGCATGAACTGCTAGGCACGCGCCAACGGCCAGGAGGGTCGGCACTTCCCCGCTGCCCGCGGATCGCTGGGAAGCCTTCACTGCACCCGCAGCGGCTGCGCTCGCTCCGCGCTCGTGTTGCGCCCCGCCCGCATGCCCTCCCGTAGCAGCGTCTGCCGCTCCTCCGTCACCGCCGCCGCTGCGGGCCCACACGTGGCGGCCTCACGCAGGGCAGACAGCGTGGCGCCACCCCGCCAGAACAGCTCACCATGAACAATCGAGTAAAACGCATCGCCCACACCACTACCCCTAGATTGTCTTCACCATCTGTGCAGCGAGCACCGTTGCACGCCTTGCCTTACGACAGCGCTTGCAAAGTGCATATGGGTATAATCAACATCTGCAGCTGCAGTGTGCATGGCTTATGACCTCCAGGTCAATGCCTTATTACGGAGCTTGCAGGCAACACGTATGATGCCAATGCCTCTTGCACAAGACAGAAGGTCGCGGGGTGCGCACGCGGCTTTACGGACGGCGTCTGCAGCGGCGGCAGGCCCAGCGCGCTCGGCAGGATGCAGTGCAGCATGACCGCCAGGCCGGCCAGCCGGTTCACCTGCAGGGTACAGCAGGGTTAGGGTAGGTACACACACGACGCTCGCTCACTGCTCGCCCTGCGCTCTCGCCCGCATGATCTCCTCCCACCCTGCTCTCGACACGCCGGGCGGCCTCGGGCCGCCTGTTGGCAAGCGGACGATCGGCCCGACCGGCCCACAGCCAGAGCTCTCGGGACCCGCTTCGGCAGGCGCACCCACGGCGGCGCGCGCGCGCCCGCCAGCTTCTCGCACAGCGCGTCCGAGAAGTGGTTGCCTGCGCGCGCGGGCACATCTTCAGACGGCGCCGTTCGCGGCGCGCCCGCTGGCGCGCCCCTCGCGCCGCCGCCTGCCATGCCCCAAACGAGCTGGGCCGCGGCCGGGGCGACAGTGGCGCCGGCAGGCGCGGCCCGCCGCCTCGGCGGGTCCTGTGCCGGTCCGGGGGGAGGGCGCGCACAATTGCGCTCCAGCAGGTGGTAGCTGTTGCCGCGGAACTCGTACCCGAGCTGCTGCACCACGTCCTGCACCTCGTGCGGCTCCAGGCTAGTGTGCCCGATGACCACACTCTCCCGCCAGGTGACTGCGCAGGCGCCGCGCGTCAGCTCCGCTACTGCGCACGGCACGGCCGGGCGGCGGCAGTGCGGAGCGCGCAGCAGCGCCGCACCCGGCCCCGGCGCGTCCCTGGGCGCCGTGGCAAACACGCCGCTCATGTCGTACTCGTGCCCTGCCCGCACAGGAGGCAGCAACCCGTCAGGTGCGCCAGCAGCAGCAGGCAGAGCACGGACGGTGCGCAGAGAGCTGTCAGCACTTCTGGGCAGGGGGTTCAAGCGAGGCGCGACCTCCATAGGCGTACTCCTGCGGCGAACACGCACAGGTCTGAGCAGCCGACTTGACACAGCAGTGTGCAAGCAGCAAGCGGGAGGGCGTGAGCGCTCACCACGCCGTACACCTGCACCCCGCTGTGGAAGATGCCTGCACGCGTTCACGCTGTGTCAGCGGCAGCGCAAGCGCGCAGACGTGCTGCCCTGCACGACCGCCGCTGGGGGCGTGCGCGCCTATGCCCAGGTGGTACAGCCACGAGTTGTCGTGCAGGTCGTATATGTTCAGCACCACCTGCTCGCGCGCCGCTGACCGCCTGAACCCCCGCCCAGGCGCGTCCATGCGGGTTGGCGCAGGCACGCTCCCCGGCGTGCACGGTGCCGCTCCCAGCGCGCGCGTCCGACGGCTTGCCCAGGGCGCCCAAGTGACCCAGTCGCTGCGCGGCCCCTCAGAAGTGTGAAGCTCCTTGCCTCGCTGTGCAAGGAACCCCTGGCAGGGTCAGTGCAGAGAGTCATCACTCGGCCAAAGTCGAGATTAGGAAGGACCCGTTAACCACTTTTTGATTGCTTGCCAGGACGTAATGCATGGAGCCTGACGGTGGAGCACCTGGCGAGGTTGCGCTCGTGCGCGTGAAACGCAAGGCAGCTGAGGCTGCATCAAACACGCTTAGTGCGGACCTGAGGCGTTCCAAGACTGTTGCTGTGGTGCCTGCTCTTCGCTGCCAACTGCAAATAGCAATATCACTGCCTATGGATGCGCTGGCACTATCCTGCTGATGCAAGGCAAAGTGTGATACATTGGAGCGGTGCAACCTCGGCGCTTTTGGTACCCGCAGTTGTCGAGGGCCTGCCGGGTCGGCCGGACAAGCGGGCGGCAAGCGCGTCGCTGGTGGAGCGGCTCCGGCAGCTGGACTGCGGCGCCGCAGGACCCAGCGTCCGGCCGCAGCAGCGCTTCCAGCTGCTGGCCACGCTGCCCAGCAGCCTGCATGAGGTGCTCGCGACCACCACGCTGCAGGCGATCATTGCGACAGGGGAAGGCGGCAGGTGCGGTCCTGCTTGCGCCGCTGTCTGCAACAGCGTGGGCGCTTCACGTGAGTGCCTGAGCCCTGGACACGCTCTGTCCAGGCGCTCTGGCGGAGGGAGCGGAGGGGCTGCGGCAGGCGAGCGGGACGCGCCGGGTCTGGAGAACCTGGAGAGCTGTCATGCTGAGCCAAGCGGACAGCCGCAGCCGCGCCTGAGTGTGTTTGACGCCAGTGCGGCGCCATACAACGGGTGAGAGCAGCGCTGTCTCGTCTTTTTTTTGGCGGCCTCTTACAGATTTATGCTGACAGAGCGCGCTGCTGCTCGCTGCAGCTTGCCATGGAGGGGGCCAGCTTTGCAGCCCGCTGCGGCGGAGGTGCGTCTCGCTATAGCTGCTGCAATGCATGCCAGTGTGCTGCACGACTCTGACTCTTTGCTGGGCTGCAGGCTAGTGAGAGCGGTGACGTGGTGTACGACTACTACCGCGCAGGCCCCGATGACCTTCCAGAGGTCGCTGAAGACAACGTGCCTGTCGTCCAGGCACGCTCTGTGCAAGTCGCCATTCCTCGCGTAGCCACTGCATGCGCGGGTCGCTGCGCAAGTGTGTGCTCCTGCTGCTGCTGCTGCCGCTCGGCGAGCTTGCATTTCAAGCTGCTTCGTGTGCCCTTGACTCGCGCAGTGCACCAGCAACACAGCAGAAGCCCATGCATGTCGCTTTTGCATCACCGCCCTGCATTGCAGCGATGCACTTGCTTCCCTATGAGTGTTTATCAGGTGATTGTCTGTGCGCAAGGTGCTTACTCCCGATGGTGAGCTGGCCGTCATGGAGCAGGGCGCATCCAGCTGCGCTGACAGTGAGGACTCGAATGCGGAAGGCTTCTATACTCACGAGTACCCCGACGAGGACGAGTCCGGCGACAGCAGCTCCCTTGCATCAGACAAGAGCCGCAGGTCAGAGAGTGGAAGCGCTGGCGATTCCTACTGAATCCTGTGCATGCAGCACTCTCGCACATGGAGCTCGCACATGTAGCTCTGTGAGCCTGTGTAAAGAGGTAGGGGCCTGGTGTAGCAAGGACGCGCTGTTCTGGACGCACTCCATAGAGGCTCAGTGACATACTCTGTGCGCCATGTGCACATACGCCTCCAATGTGTGTAAAAAGAGTGCGTGAATAGTGCTGCTTGAGCCCAGACATGCAATCCCGTACGGACTCTCGAGTCCACAGCTCCAGACACCAATTTTGGTGACCGCATACCTGAGAGCCCTCCACAGCTCCAAACAAACTGCCGACTCCTTGTAAAGTATCCAAGGCCCTGCTCGCTAGCGGAAGTGAGTGGGCTGCTTCACATCAAAGTCCCGGGCTCTCCCTTGTCAGCAGGCGCTGCGCGGCGTGCGCCGACGCAGCAAGCGCAATGTAGCCGTGATGACTGCAGCGCATGGACAACCTAGTTGTGCTCGACTATGGCGCACAGATGTTCAAAGCTGGCCTTGCTGCAAACTTCCCCAACGATGAAGAGCCGCGCGTGGTGGGGTGCCTGGGGCAGTCAGTAACTTGCGTATGCATCAGACACCGCAGACAAGTTCACGACCTCGCTGATGCTGGCGTGCAGGTGACGCCGGCCAGTGTGCGACTAGACGCTGCCAGCGGCACCACCGGCATTACTAGCAACGGCGGTGGTGATTGTGATGGACTCGTCCAGAGTGTTGTGGAGCGGGGAACGGTGGCGCACTGGGAGGGCTTTGAGTCCTTGGCGTACGACATCCTGTATCGCCAGGCGCGGCTTTGCGCAGCCGCTGGCTGCAACAAATTCAACGGCAGTGGTGCACTGAAATGTTGTGTGGGGCTGCGCAGCTGGGCTGGGAGCAAGGAGACGAGGGCAGCCTGCTTGTTGCAGAGCCGCTCTTCACCTCCAAGGCAACCGCCCGGGCTCCTTCCACCAAAGACGTTCACTAGATGCTGGCTTATTGCCTTGCTTGCAACGGAGCTCTGGCATGTGTTTTTTCTTTTTGCTGGAGCTATCCCTGTATGTGCCTGGGCCACAGCTAAGCAGCCTGAGCGGCGCAGGCGGACCGGGAGCGCCTCACGCAGCTCTTCTTCGAGCAGTTCAACGTGACGTCGCTCTTCCTGTGCGATCAGGCGGTCCTGTCGCTGTACGCGCTGGGAAAAACGTCCGGCACCGTTATCGACCTGGGCTATGACAAAATTGGTGCGAGCGCTGCTGGGTCCGCAGAGGGCCACTACAATAGCCTGCCACCGCCCAAGCAGAACACAGACTCGTCTGCACTGGAGGGCCATGTACCTGAACGACCTGCATGCATGCGCGCTGGCGTGCCCCGCCTCGTATCCAACGCATGGCCAGTTAATTTAGAAGGCTATCAGCGCACGCACACGAATCTCAGGCGGCGAGGCTTGCATGGCGAGCACGATCAAAGCTGCTGCGCCCGGCCGGCAGACATCGCGCTGGTGGAGGAGGGCCGCCTGCATCAGCCGGCCTCGCGGCGGCTGCCGTACGGCGGGCGCGAGCTGACGGCGCACCTGGCGCGCCTGCTGCGCCTGGGAGGCGCCGAGGGCGCCGCGCTGTCGCGCGCAGAGCTAGATGCGCTTGACAGCGCCAAGGCCGGCTGCATGCGCGTGCTGGACGCCAAGGACGACCTGGCCGCGGCGGCGGCCCAGGCATGCGCCTGGGCCGACTCTCACTCCTGTCCTGGCAGGGTTCACATGATGGAGATGCTCTGTGCAGCTCCCATGGCAAGCTGGCTTGTTTGAGCACCGGCGTGCCGGGGCGAGGCTGTGATGCGGAGCACGCCTGGTAAGGCACATTGACCCTGCATGCATGAGGAGGCCATGTCCATATGCTTGAAGGTATATATTTATATGGGTCCGGAGGTTCCGACGTAAACACCACGTAGTTGTACAGCTCAGTCCAGGCTGTGCAGTGCGAGGGGGCGTGGGCCCTGTTGACCGAGGCCTCCCTGAGGGTCGGGCGGACGCGCGCTCCCCGCCGCACAGGCGCCGGCCGCAGACGCGCCGCGCTTTGCGCTGCCGGACGGGCGCCGCGTGGCGCTGGCGCGCGAGGGCGCCGCGCTGGGCGAGGCGCTCGTGGACCCCTCCGCGCTCGGCCTGGACCTGCCCTTGCTGGCCGAGGCCGCCTTCTCGGCCGTCATGAGCCACCACGACTCCGCGCAGCGGAAGGTGCGCCGGCTGCGCCGGCGGGCATGCGCCTCCGCTGGATCTGCCTTGCTTGGCCCTCCTGTGCCCCGCGCCAGCGGCGTTGGGCGCATGGCATCGCACCTTGTTTCTCTGCGCCTCGTCTGTGCGTGTCCTGACCATGCGCCCCTGCATGAGTCGCAGCTTGCAAGCCTTCCTGCCCAGGCACACTGCACTGGCAACCCTGCAATGGCGCTGCCGCTCATGACCTTGCGCCATGCCCCGCAGGCCGCCCTGGAGAGCGTGCTGGTGTGCGGCGGCGGCTCGGCGGCCCCGGGCGCGTCGCAGCGCGTGCTGCGCGACCTGCGCGCGCTGGCGCCGCCCTCGTTCACGCCCGCGCCCGTCGTGCTGCCGGAATACATGCCGGCGGCCACCCCGCGGTGCGCCGCCGCACCCGGCAGTATGTGTTACATGGGCCGCCGCCAGCTGTGGACTCCTAACACGTGACGTGCTTCCAACTAGCACCCCCCTGAGCATGTACTCTGACCTTACCGCCTTGCAAGTCTGTTCAGAGTGGGGCCCCCATGCGCGAGCCCCAAGCTAAAAGCGCGTCCCGGACACCTAATCACTAGTGCGTGCAGCGCAGAGCGGGATGGTTGACTGAGCTGCGAAGGCTGTCCTGCGGGTGTGAAGAGGTCGCACTTGCGGCTGCAGGGCGCCTTGGGGAGGTGCTGCATGTGGCCAGCACATGGAGCTTGCGCGTGCTGTGTGGAGGTGAGGAGCCTGCGATGCTGCCATTGCCATGGGGCTAACCCGCTCGCGCGGGCGCCAGGTATGCGGCCTGGATGGGCGGCGCGGTGCTGTCCAAGGTCGTGTTCCAGCAGGGCCACGCCATCGGCAAGTTTGACTACGACGAGGTCGGCCCAGCGGTTGTCCACCGCAAGTGCTGCTAGCGCGGAGCCCGCTACGGAGTCCGCTGCTGCCTGCGTGTCAACCATGGCACGGCGCTGTACAGTGGATGCCGAGCATGCTAAGCAGTGCTGACCCAGCCATGTGTCGGCCGGTCTTGCGTTGGCCCCGCCAGATCTGTTCAGCGATTATGGTGCATTGTTGACTCTGATGTGTCCCAGCGTGCACAGGTATATCCTCCTTGCGTGCCTCATTGCAACAACAGAGCAGGGCGCGGTTTGCATAACTATTGCATAACTATAAAGCAGGTCTGATGGCTCGACGGAGCGCAGACCACAAGACAGCACGAAAACATACACCTATGAAAACATCTGCAGTCTCTTGTCACACTTCAGCAGCTGCACACCAGGGGCTGCACGCCCTGCTAAGACCCCGGCGGGGCGGCAGGGTCTTGTGCAGCATCAGCATCACCTGTGCCCGGCCCTGCCGCCGCTGCGCCGCCATACACCACCTGATACACCGCGGAGAAGTCGAGGCCCTCACCGCGCTCAGCCACGGCCTGGTACAGCGGCAGCGCGCGCTCGGCCACGGGCGCCGGCGACCCGGTCTGCCGGGCCGCCTGCAGCGCGAGGCCCAGGTCCTTGACCATGAGCTCGGCAGCAAAGCCGCCGACGTAGCCGCGGCTGGCAGGAACGCCGGCCATGACGCCCTGCGGCCCGGCGCAGACACGCTCCTCGCCAGCCTGGAGAAATCTCTACAAAGGGCCCGCTTCACAGAGCACCGTCTCCGTTACTCTGCAACACTATGTCGAAAGCTCTGCCTCACCTGGCAGGAATTTGTGCTGTTGCACTAATTGCACCACCACGCTGACTGCACCAGGCAGCAAAGACGGGTCCTTGGACCCGGCTCGTCAGCCCGGCACGCCGGCGCAAGACGCGACCACGACCGACCGGCAGCCGCGAGCGCGCCGCACCGGGGCCGGGTTGTACTGCTCGCAGCTCCAGCAGCGCGCGGAACTGGCGTTCATCACGGCCGACAGCAGCGCGGGGTCCAGGCCCAGGCGCGCGCCCAGCGCCAGGCCCTCCGCCGTCGCCGCCATCTGCCCCGCCAGCGCCAGGTTGTTGCACACCTGCGCGCGCCGACCCAGGCGCTGAGCGTTGACAAAGTCGCGGCGCCTGTGGCCTTGCGCGCGGGGTCCGGGCCTGGCGGCCGCGCCAAGCACCAAGCCCTTCGCTTCCGCGGCCAGTCCATCTGCTGCTGCTGTCTGAGCCTCAGTGCCAGGTTGCGGCGACGCGATGCACGCATGCTGGCCGCAATTGCGGGCAGTGCAGCGCCTGCTCAGGCGCCTGCAGCAAACCGCTCCACGGCCTTGCCATGCTGGCCTGCCCAGGAGCCCCCGTGGCTCGCGCGCCGCACGGACCTGCATCACGGAGGTGCGCAGGGGCGCGGCCGCCTGCCGCAGCCCTGGGCAGCACCCTGGATGGCACCCCGCCGCCTGCCACGGGCCTGGGCAGTACCTTGGCAGCCTGTCCGCTGCCGGGCCCGCCGCAGTAGTGGACGCGCTTGCCCATCGCGCGCAGGTACGGCTCCGCCGCGGCCACAGCCGCGCGCGCCCCGCCGCACTGCGCCGCTCCCGCGCAGCGCTCGCGTGCTGGGGCTGGCAAAGCATGGGCGCACACATGCGCCGCTTGTGACGCCCGGCGCATGGGACATGCACCCCAAACACGAGGCAAGAGGCTGGAGCCCATGGCAGCACGGATGCATCGCGCAGCCGCGACGCAGCAGGCCTTCGTACCACCAGGCGGCTCAGCATGCTGCAATCATACCCGACAGACGCGAAAGCGGTGAGTGGGTCAGCGCAAGGCCCGCATGCACTCATGCGGCAGCCACGTGCGCACCATGAACGACAGCGTGGCCGCGGTGGCGCCTGTAGTCCCGCCCGACACCGGCGCGTCCACCATGGCGGGGGACGCGACCGAGCAGCCTGGCACTGGCGTCGCAGCCCGGCGCAGCTGCGCCTTCGCCACCTCCGCCGCTACCTGCACCCCGGCAGCAGGACATTATCAAGTGGTATGCCATTACGGTATCTGGTCATAGCGTCCGCGGAGTCGTCAGTCACCTTCAAGCGGTTCGGACGCTGCAGGCGCATGAAGACACTGCGCAACTCTCGCTCTGCCAAGCCAAGCCAGGGTCACTGCGTTTGTGCGTACCAGCAGGTGCACAGGCTTCCACGCAATTGTATCCTTGAAACCCAGCACTCTGGGGTGCAGCCATGTCCAGGGTGGGTGCACACCTCTCGTGCGGCAAGCGGGTCAATGGTAGAGGAGTCCACCAGCAGCGCTGCCTGCAGGCCTGGCTGCCCCAAACGTGGCACAGCGGTCACACATCCACGACAAGCGTTAAACGCTTATAGCTTGGGAGGCAGGAGTGGGTACATACCGCCCTCGGTGGAGAGGATGCCCCTGCTGCCGCAGTAGACGTCCCTGACGTGCTTGGAGCTCGGCAGCATCGTGAAGATGACGCCTGCACATGTGATCACGCTGCTCGTCAACCGCAGCACTTCTCACAGGTTCATGCTGGTTGAAACTGAATAGTGATGAGAGCGCCCCGCACCCGCTTCCGCAGCCATGCCGCTGGGCGAGGAGGCGCTGGCAGCGCCGGTGTCCTTGCAGAACTCGCGCAGCCTTGCGCTCGAGCTGTCATACACGAGCAGGTCGTGGCCCCCATGCATCAAGTTCCTTGCCATGCGGCTCCCCATCTGGCCCAGCCCTATGAAGCCAACCTGCAAATGCAGGCATACCTGGATATCAAGCATGAGCGGAAGCGCTGGGAACCAGGCGTGGGCGGAAGCGCTCACAGCTGCTGACCAAGCTACTTATTGCAGTGTCGAGCGCACCTTGACGGGCGCCTCCACAGCCGCTGCGCAGGAGTAGCTGTGCTGCTTGAGGGGGTGCAGCAAACACAGCCATGCCTGCGAGGAAAGCAGGCGCACGGGATGCTGACTGAGCATCAGGGTGCACGCGAGGTCTCGCAGCGCTCAGCTAGTCAGCGGTGTTGCTGCAGCAGGAGTTGGCCATCTCGTATACTCCTGGGTGTGCAGCTGTGGCCAGTTTTGCAGCCACCCGGAGTGAGCTAGGCCATGATGAAAAAACGCACAGTTTTTCTGCACAGAAGCGTTGGTTTCCAGGGTGTGCGCCGTGAGTTACACTGGAACTGCCACAGCGAGGACAGTCATGCCATGTTGCAGCGCGGCCATCTACACCAGCTTGCACTCATTCACTCATGAATAGGACGTGCGCTGACAGGTCGGCGTGCTGCTGCAGCAGGGCGTCCACCAGCCATGCGCGCGCGCGCACGGGGGTGCCTGCACGCGCGCAGGCGCCCAGCGCTCGCAGGACGCTCCATCCCAGGGAGGCAGCACCTGACAACGGTTTGCTGCTGGTAAAACTTGGTACCCTGAGCACCACGCTCCATACACCCTCACTGCGTATCAGGGTGAGCCCACGAGAATCGCAGAGCAGCATCGCCACCCGGTGCTGCTTGCACTCAGCATGCGACCAGTCGTGAGCGCAGGAGCTGAGACATGCCAATACACCGAGCAAAGCGAAGAGTGTTGCGATGCGTGCAGTTCTTGAGCGCAGAAGCCCATAGCAGCCCTGCTGCACCTGTCTCTCGCCGCATGACGGAGGCAACGCACCCGGCGGCAGCGCGCGCGTCGCCCATGCGCGCTCAGACGCCGCCGCCCCCGCGCCCAGCACCACCAATGGCGCGCTCGCCCCGGCCGGCTGCCGCGGTGCGTCGCTCGCCAGGCGGCCGCCCGCGTGGCGAGCAAGCGCCTCCAGGCCGGCGCCGCGATCCGCTTCGGCCGCGCGCAGCCCTGCGCTCATCGCACATGCAGCCAGCTCAGGAGCAGGGTCAGGACTGCGGCGCTGTGGCGCTGAGCACCGTCCCTCCCGGCCTGGCGCAGGCATGTTGTGGAGCCCCCGCCGGTCAGCCGCTCCCAGTCGGCGCATCCGCACGGCGCCCG
>JAABUR0100009140.1_pt1 | contig 11247 bp, 8 predicted proteins | sample 5560091 | NCBI WGS metagenome assembly JAABUR01 (sample SAMN10711879, study PRJNA513375) | rock metagenome | isolation source: Antarctica rocks | place: Antarctica: Victoria Land, University Valley sud
CGGTCCCGTTGTCTGGTCCGAGGAAATGTCCGCCTGGTTGGTGCTATCGCACGACGCCGCTCTCGCCGTGCTTGACCACCCCGACCTGTCTCTCGCGATCTATGAGGACTATCGACCCAGTCCGTTAGATCTGAAGAGCAGTTTTGAACTCGACGTCCAATCCAATCGAACACTCAACCTCGCCGTGGCATCCTGCATCGGTCGCCGCAATGTACGCCTTGATGACATCACGGCTGTATGCGAGGAGGTACTCGCCGAAGTCCCAATCGGCAGGAGTTTCGATTTTGTCGAAACTGTCGCCAACCCGATCTCGCATGGCCTAATGCGACGATGGTTCGGACTCGATGAGGCGGAACTGGCAGAACTTCTGGCTCTGTTTTACTACGCAAGACATGAGCAGGGCGCGCAGTCGCGACTCGCCGCGAAGTCCCTGATTACCCGAAGAATGCTCGCACTAATCGACCAAAGCCGGATCGAACAGCGTTCCGACTTAATCTCGAACCTCTCCAGAGCCTGGGTGAAGTACGGAGTCGAGGACAAGTGGTTGGTGTCTTTCCTAGCGCCGATTTTCTCTTCGTTCGTTGATGGCATCAGCGGTCGGCTCCTTACGCAGACGGTTATGCAACTGACCAAGAACGTCCAGGCGCAAGCTGACCTACTGCTGGGAGGGTGGGCGTTCGCGCGGCTCGCTGCGCTCGAAGCTGCGCGATTGGATCCCATCAACGAAGGCTTCCCCAGGCGCGCGGCGACCGATCTCGAAATCGAAGGTTGCAGGATCGCTCGAGGCGACACTCTATGGATTGTGCTCTCCGCGGTTTGTCGAGATCCTGCCACCTTTGTTGAACCGGGCGAGTTCCGGCCGGCCCGTACCGGACGCCACCTCGCTTTCGGCCACGGAGACCACGCTTGTACTGGTCGCGAACTGTCCTTGGCGGTAGCGGCGACCGCGCTCACAGAAATGATTATGAGTCGGCACATGAGGCTAAGTGCCTCTCCCAACGAATCTCCTCGCGTCACCGGTGATTCCGGGAGTCTGTGTCTCACACTGCCGGTCGTCTGCATAGTTGAATAGTGCGGGCTCCCGGACAGAGCAGGCTTCAACCAATTGAAAAGGGGGTGAACAATTATGACGTTTGACGTCACGCGCGTGGATTCTATGCAATGGAATCGCACGAGCCCACGAAGTGCAGTCGAGGACGTGGACAAGGAATCCTTGGGTCAGCAACCAGAAATCTCTCCCGAGACTTTGGCCCAGGTCCGGAAAGCTATCTCTGCCGAGGTAGCAAGCAACGCCAGCTAGTAACGAGTCCGACGCAGGTCAGGTTGACTGGCCTGCGTCGGACTTAATCCGAAAACTTTCAGCAGTGAGCGAAAGCGAGTATCCGAGTGATGCAAGACCTCTGGCGAATTGGCCCTACTCATGTGGACTTGAACATTACTAATGGGTGCAACCTTGCCTGCGTTCATTGCCATAGCTCATCGGGCGACAAGCTCGAAAACGAAATGACAACTGAACAGATCATCGACACATTGGATCAACTCCATTCGATGGGAGTCATGCACGTCGCGATCGCCGGTGGCGAGCCGTTCATTCGGCGAGACATTGTGGACATTCTCGGCCACGCCTGTCATCTACCTGGCTGGAACGTCGGCGTTATCACCAATGGTCTGTTCTTTCGTCGAAACGGATTCATTGAGGAGCTGAAAGAGCGCTGCCCTGGGTTACGGGTGAATGTCAGCCTCGATGGTTCGACGCCTGAAGGGTTTCACATACTGCGAAGGCAACCACGTCGCGACAACGCTGATCCTGCGCCCATGTTCCAGCAGATATGCGACGGCATCGAGGCCTTGGTAGCAGCCGAGATGGTTGTCGCTGTTAACATGACTTTAAGCGCGCCGACGATCCAGGACTGTCTACCAACCTACGACCTTGTCGTCAATAAACTCGGTGCCGCTTCTCTCGTTGGAATCAAATTCTTCCCTGGTGGATATGGCAAAGACCTTCGAGAGGTTCTAGATATGCCTTACGCGATGTGGGCACGTGAGTTCGTCGCGCTCACGCGGGCGAAGATTGGCGGCGAACTACCTGGCCTTCAGATATCGGTGCCCGCTGCCTGGGAGTTCTACTTGCCGCTCATCGAAGCTGGTATTGATGTCTCCCTGGCGGAAAAGAAGTGGTCCTATAGCGCGCCACTTCGGCAATCTGTTTACGCCAGCAACTATGCGCTCGGCGATTCAGCCGGCATCGCTGAGATCGCAATCGCCGGCGACGGTACGGTCTATCCGTCAATTTTGCTTGTCGGCCTACCCGAGATGGTTGTCGGGAATGTGCGCGAACAGCGCGTCGATGAGATTTGGCAGGCGTCGCCGATCTTGAACGGTCTGCGGCAAGCGAAACTATCCAACATATCGGCGGATTGTGCGAGTTGTTCGATGGCCTCGGTGTGTGGCGGTGGATCGCGGACCCGTGCCTTGAGCTTGTCGGGCGATCTGCTCGGAGCTGACGCGGCGTGCCCGATAATCGACGCATCGCTGACTGCATCGCAGACAAGCCGGATTGACGACCGTCGAACGCTCGCCAGTAGGGGAGTCGCTCGGCGCACGCTAGGGATTGGTCCTTCAGCCGTCCGCGCCTACCTCGATCAGGAGGGCTGTCAAATCCGCGCCAGTGGCCATGTCTTCTCATGGGATACGGACAATGGGGGGCACGTTTTTCGCATTATCGATGAGCTCAACGCGCCTCTAGGTGGCGCCGTAGGCGCTGTGCGGCCCTCTGAAGATGCGGATCTCATTCGTCGTTTCGTCGAGAAGTTGTTGCAGCTGGACGATGCGCCGCCAGCGAACATGATCAAGCTCTTAGAGCTGACAAATTAATACTCTTGGAGGTGAAGAGGCAATGACCGCAGCGGACGTACTCGTTCTGACTCCGTTTCGTCGGCCAGACTTTCGGCACGCAGTGTCGACGTCGCATCCATTTGAGGAGCCAATCGACTCTCCAGCATTTGTGGTCGCGGCCTCGTGCGAAGCAGTTGGCCTTCACACTAAAGTGCTGGGTTTACAAAACATCTATGTCGGGTTCGATGAGCGCACGGACCTCGATGATCTGCACGAGCTGTTGTCGACCAACCTTGCACCGGTGGTCATATTTTCCAGTGACCATTTCATTGCGTCCCGCAGTACCGCGACACTATACGGGATTGATCTTGTTGCGCAGATTGTGCGCAGTCTCGGAGCGACCGCTATCGGCGTCTGCGGTCGACTTGCCACGACTGCTGGTGTAGCGCTGCTGTCCGAAGCGAAGGACGTCGACTTCGTGGTCGTAGGCGAAGCGGATCTGGTTATTGCAGAGATCGCCAAAAATGCCCTTGGCGGGGCGATTGACGGTGACCTATCCCCACATGTCATGACCCGCCGCGATCTAAACGACGGCCGCAAGCTGCCGGAGCCAGCGTTCGTTTCTGATGTATCTAAGCTTCCGATACCGGCTTTTCACCTGGCCGCACCGACGGTGGATGCAGTTTTGAAGCGGCGCTCCTTCGGTGGTAAGTCCGTTGCCTTCAGCATCCGGACAACGTTCGGATGCAAGTTTCAATGCAAGTTTTGCGCCGGAGTGCCCCATTGGCGCGACTACCGACTCAAGAGCGCCAAGCAGGTGGCCGCCGAGATCGATCATCTCTACGCCAGCCTTCCGGATGTAGCAAGACTTTCCTTCCTGGAGGATGAAATCGCCACGCGGGACCTTGCTCATACCCGGGAGCTATCGGAAATCTTGGGAGCCCGTGGTATCAAATTGGATGGCCTCTATACACACTCGTCGCTCCTTACAACCGACGTAGCCGAGAGCCTCGCTCCCGTGCTTGATCGAGTATTTCTTGGTCTCGATAGCCCGGACGATAGTGTGCTTCGTCAGATGGGCAAGGGCCAGAAACTTGACACAGTCATGGACGCAGTCGAAACGGCGCGAAACGCAAATCTGAAGACACATTTGGAATGGATCATCGGGAACCCCGAAGATACGGTCGATTCCCTGATTACTTCGCTCAACGCGATATTTGTCTTGATTGCGACCGGCGTCGTCGAAAGCATCAACACATATGTCTACTGTCCGCATCCCGGAACCGCGTATCGGGAAGACGCCGAAACCTACGGCCTATGTGTTCACGAGCCCTTCGAAATGCTGGAATCCGGTGGGTATCCGGCCGCATCGACCCGTTCTTTGACTCGAAACCAAGTCTTTACTGCCTATCTGATGAGCCAGCTGGTGATCGGTGAGGCTGCCCAGGCTCGACGGGCTTCAGGGCCAGCGCAGGGCACGCGCGGGCCGTCCCGCGAATCGCTCCTACGGTTATTTAATCAAGTCGGTGGGTGCTAATCATGACCAAGGAGTCATTCGTACTCGGCGTGAGTATGTCTAATCACGATCGGTCAGCTTGTCTGCTGGCCGATGGGGTTGTAATTGGTGCCATTGCCGAAGAGCGGCTCGATCGACGTAAGCGTTCAGAGGGTTTCTTCGTCCGAGATCCGCGTGGCGCAGTCGTACCGCCGACAAGAGCGATAACAAGGCTGCTTCGCGACGCAGGACTGAATCTAGACAGCCTCGATCTTGTTGTATGCGGTCGATCTATTACCTCAGCCCGAGAAGACTTTCTGAACCACGTGCCGATAGATGCCGACCGCGTGTGCGAGCCCGCGCTGCCTAGCCACCATCTGGCTCACGCGTACAGTGCGTACGCCAGCTCACCGCACGATTCGACCGCAGTACTGGTCATCGATGAACAAGGCCATTGGGTAGATGGGCGCTTTGAGCGGGCATCGTGGTATCGAGGTTCCGGTGGGCCGCTCGCCGAGGTTGGCAAGTTCTGGGGCAACCCAGACGATCTCAGCCTCGGAATGTTCTACAACGTTTTCGCTGGACTCACGGGTCTTGCCGAAGCCGGCCGGCCGGCCGCGGGCAAACTGATGAGCTTGGCGGGCTTTGGGGTGAAGCGACCGGAGTGGCGACCTCTCATCGATCTGCATAGTAGTGGCGACGCGGGATGCGGCCTTAACGCGCTGGACGAGTTTTTGAGCAACTCCGGAGTCAATACCTATCCGGGGATGACGGGCCTTCCAGTGAAGGACATCGACGATCTGTTGTCTAAATATCGACCGACAGGCTGGCGGAACCAGTTGGCGTTTGACCTTGCTCGCAAAGCACAAGACGAGCTTGAGTCAGCCGTGCATCACGTGTCCCGGGCCCTTCACGATGAGACGGGGGCCCAGCACTTGGCGTATGCCGGTGGCGTCGCATTGAACTGCTCGGCTAACGCGGGCTTATCGACGACTGCCGGCTGGCACGACGTGCATGTGCACCCAGCAGCAACGGATGACGGGGCGGCCCTTGGTCTAGCTTTCTACGGATGGATCGATGTACTTGGGAAGCCGAGGAAGGCGCGATCGCGTTTTAGCCCGATGACCGGACCACGTCACGACAGTCAGGACGAGACTGAGGCGATAGCTCGATATGGTCTTCTCGACAGCGTGCAGGCCGATGACGACTTGTCGAGTGTCGCGTCATTAATTGCCGATGGTGCCGTTGTCTGTTGGTTCCACGGACGAAGCGAGTGGGGGCCGCGCGCACTGGGTGCCCGAAGCATTGTGGCTGATCCGCAGCGGCCAAACGTGACGGAGGAAATCAACGCCAAAGTGAAGTACCGAGAGTCGTTTCGGCCATTCGGTATCAGCTTGTCGGTCGAAAATGCCTCCGATTTCATCGAGCTCGGCTCATCCCCAGTCGGCCTTCGCCCATACATGCTAAGCGTCGGAGCGGCCATCCACCCGGGCCTCAAATCTATCGCGCACGTTGACGGCACCGTGCGATACCAACTTGTCGAGCGTGAGCTTGAACCGCAGTGGCACGCATTAATAGAGCGAGTCGGGGCGGCAACCGGATTGCCCGCCCTGCTCAATACGTCGTTCAACACGATCGGGGAACCATTAGTCGAGTCACCGGATGATGCTGTCAGGCAGTTCCTCGTTTCCGATGCCGATGCCCTTTGGATGTCGGGGAAGCTGATTGTTGCAAACTCGGTCGCACCAGCCGTATACGAGGCTGCTCGGCTACTGGCCTGGGATGCTTCTCATCTAGATCCGCTCCACGTTGCACTCGGATTTGAATCGAGCGGGCACCCTGGTGCTGCAAAGCGAGTGCTTACGTGGCACGGCGTGACTGACGATGACGTGATGCGGCGCGGTGAGGACACGCTCCGCCTATTCCACATGCTAAAGCTTCGAATCGCACTTGCCGAAGGCCGCTCCGCCGATGGTCAGATACATGCGAGGGCAGCGCTGAATGCGTATCATCTTCCCAATGACGTCTTATCGGCGGCACACCATCTGGCAACCAATGGCGAGACTGGGACGGAAGCAATCGTGGGTCAATTATTGTCTAAGATCGGCGTGGATTCCAGTCTCTTTACTTTCATGATGACGCTGCTTGAGGGAGCCGAATCAGAGGTCGAGACTTTATGAATACCAGCCCCGCGTCGCTGCCGCTTGAGGATTGTTCCCTAACGTATGATACTGATGTAGGAGCATGGGTCGTTAAAGACCTTGAATTAGCCCGCATGATACTTCGACGTCATGAGATCTTCAGCACGGATGCCTATAGTTTTCTAAACCCAGATATTTCTAATATCCGCAGATTCGTGATGGCGTCGGACGGTGATCACCGTAGACTTCGTCGCGTCACGGCAAAGGCATTCGCACCTGATCGAGTCGAGCTTATGGTGTCCCGAATTCTTCGTCCGCTTGCAGACGAGCTAGTCGGCTCGCTCCCGGTTGAGGGCGCTGTAGATCTACAAGAACGCTACGTCGCGCCGTACACGAGAGCCGGGCTTTACGGGATCATCGGACTGAGCCCGGCGGCGGGGGACGAACTTGTAGCGGCATATCGCGTGGCGGACAAGTATTTCCGTGAGGTACCAGGTAGCCCGCTCGGTCGGGCAGCAGTCGACGTGTTGTACGAGATTGCCGCACTTGCCTGTAATGATGTCCCGGCGTATCCGGATGCCAGCTTGCTCGGCATGGCATCGGCCGAGCGATGGCTGGACGGCATCCTGGACACTGCCGACCTTGTCTGTCTATTCATGTCATTCATCGAGGCCGCGGCCACCAAGGCACATCGCGATTTGACGGCCACGACCCTACGGCGGATCGCAGCACTCTCTGCCGACCAGCGTGCCGCGTTGGCGGATGGCGATGAGTACGAACGCGCATCCGAGGAAGCGCTTCGTTTGCAGCCGGAGGGAGTTCTACTCCGAACTGCGACCCGGGATCTTGAGGTCGCCGGCAGCTCCATCTGCGCCGGCGACCGGATTTTGCTGATCGTTGACGCCATCGCGACTGATGACAGCGTATTTAGGGATGCGCTGACCTACGACCCTTGGCGTCCCGAACTTGGAAGGGCGATTGGCTTCGGTGTCGGCGTCCATCGATGCGTTGGCGAGCAGATTGCTAAGCGCATCGCTATGACGGCCTGTGAAGCGCTTCTGGTCAACGCGGACATGAGCTTGGTGGAAGAGAGTGAACGACGCTTCGTCGTCACGTTGAGGCCCCGACCGTGAACGATCGGTCCGCCGCGGCGAACTACTCCATATATGACGAGACGGTACGGAAGACGGTGTCAACAGAGTCTGGGACAGACTGGCAGAGAGCGGTTCCGGTACGTAGGAGGACTGTCTTTCGGTCGGGCTCTCGCCGAGACCTGAAATTAGACGCCCTCAGCGATTTACCGGTGAGTGGCGAGGCCTTCGGGTCTGGGGCGCTACAACGAGATCCGCGCTGGAGCATAGCCAAGGACCTCACCTTCTCGCACGCGCAGGTTCGTGTTGAGTATTCGAAAGTCTCCGGTCGCCGGCAGTTTCGTAATGCGGACGGTTTGGTTTATGAGTACACGAGTCAGGACATCCATCTGGTAGCCACTGTCCGCATCAACGATGTCGTGTTTAGGATGACGGATCGATTGCAGGGTTCGGCGCCTATTGAGGCGTCCATGGCGGATTTCATGGAAGCCAGCGCCCTTGTTGCAGCACGTCAACATGCCGAAGTGTCGGTGCCCGACAGCGCCAGCCTCTTGCTCAGTCCAACCGTTGCGGCTGTCTTGCTTCATGAGCTCCTTGGACACGGCGCAGAGGAGTTCCTGCCGGCGATGGAGGGAATGTCGCTCGGGATCACTGACCTCAACGTCACGGCGTTTCATCCCCGTCGGACATCGATGGATGACCTTGGAATGTCATCTCATCCCTTGCGCATCGTCGAGCACGGTGTTGTGCTTCCGCAGGCCACGGGAAGGTCTCGTCCTGCTCTTCTGAGTGGCCTCGCGCAGGCCGCTTGGCATAGCGGTCCACCACTGGCCCGCTGCACTCATTTAGGGGTCGGACCAGGTTCAGGAAGCGAGGCTGATGTCGAAAGCCTTACTGACGGGATTCTGTGTCTCGAATCGAGTGGCGGGGAGCTCGTCGACCGCACGGCCTATGTTGGCGTCTCACGGGCCAGGTTAGTCCGAGATGGCGCTGAGATCGATTCAATAAGCCCGTTTACGTTCAAGGTTTCGATTGATGAACTGTCAGCGAAATTGCTCGCCGTGGGTTCGCTTGTTGAGCGAACACGGTCTGGGTGGTGCGTCAAACAGGGTCAACCGTTGGTGACGGAATCCGAGTGTCCGATGCTGCTCCTGGACGAAATGAGTCTCCTTGCAGACTGACTGGGAGATAGCTCGCACCACTACTGCCCTCGTGTGGCGGGAGTGGCGGCCAAGCAACCTTCGCATTGAGTGTCAGCGAACCAGCATGACACGCCTTCGGGTTGCCGTGGCCGATCACATGGGACAGCACCTCTTCCGAGGTACAGGGGCCGTCGGTGAATACGAAATCGGGATTGCCACTGCAAATGCCAAGTTGGGTCCCCGACTGACGCTCGCGTTTGGCGACGGCTACCCGCAGCCTGCGGCGCTAGGGCATTCGACCGCGGATCAGTCACCGCTCAGGAGCGTAGAAGCGCGAGGCGTGCTCTATGAAGTTGAGCATCGGCGTCGTTTGGAGCTCCGGACCGCTCACGGCCGCACGATGAGTTGGCGCGCCTGTCACCGTCGCGTCATTACCGGTTGCCGGGTAGGTGACAACGTCGTCCCGGTGCTGTGCCAAGATCTCTCAGACTACCGAGCTAACCCCGGCAGTGTCTTTCCCGACGTGCAGCTCGTCCCGCCGAATCGATCGCTGGGAACCCAGTCATTTTCGTGGCTGTGGAGCCCTCTAGCCCTCTCCTCCCTCTTCGCCCGTTCGTGGTCGCGGTCACTTCGTGGATCGTCAACGCCGTGTGTCAAGATGCCAGCTGCGATTCAGATCATCGATGACGGAACGAGTGCGCCGACAGATCTCGAGGGAACCCGCCGCCGACGATTTGAACTGGTAGACCAGTCAGGCACGAGACACGGTCCGACAACCTTGACGAGCGCAGCCACTGTCGATGAGTTGTCTGGGCATGCTGGTATCGCGGGACCTGAAATTGAAGAGCTGCGTGTCGTGCCGAGATCGGTAGTGGTGCCTTCGACAGATTGCGACTTTCACGTCGTCGTTGCGGCTCGGAGGCTAGCCGCGTCGCCGAATCTCCTGGTTCTCACCTTCGTTGCAGCCTCGCTGCCGCGTCCCGACCGAACGTTTACAGCCGTTGTCCGCATTGGTAACTTGGATCGATTCTTCGACCATGGCCGGTGGCACGGACCAAGTTCAAGAGGCAACAGCGGTTGGATGTCACCGTGGTATGAAATGACTGAGCCATCAGTCCTATCCCTAAGCGTCTTAAGCCTTGAGGAGTCTGCTTGTGGCTAACTCCAGCTCTGTCGCGGGGCGGGGCATCTTTCAGCGCATCAAGGGGACCGGCCTGGGCCGGCCGTTCCTGATCCTTTGGTCATCTAGTTCAGTTTCAACCCTCGGTGATGGTGTACGGCTCGTGGCGCTGCCACTGCTCGCGGCGTCCATAACGCGCTCACCGATTGGCATTGCGGCCGTATCGATCAGCGGACAGATCCCGTGGATACTGACCTCGCTCCTGGGTGGCGCGATCGCAGACCGGCTCGATCGAAGATCAGTGATGTGGGTCATTGACGCCGTGCGTGCCTTCGTAGCACTGGCACTGGTTGGCGTCGTGATTGCCAAGCATCAGTCGCTTCCAGTCTTGTGTCTGGTCGCGTTCCTCTTGGGCATCGGCCAAACGTTGTTTGATAACGCGAGCCACGCCCTGCTGCCAAGTGTGATTCCTAAAAGCGACCTCGAATCGGCTAACGGTCGGTTGATGTCATCTCGAATCGTCCTGAGCGGATTCGTCGGACCGCCGCTCGGCAGCACGCTCTTTGCGATTATGATGGCGGCCCCGTTCGCCGTCGATGCTGCCTCGTTTGCGATAGCCGCTGTTCTAGTACGGTCTGGGCTGAAGGACGTCCAAATCGCTCGCGTGCCTCGTCAGTCGAAGCCGCTCCTTCGAGAGATCGGTGAGGGAATCCGCTGGGTTGCCAAACACTCGGTTATTCGGTGGACCGTCCTCTACATCACGATCGTCAACTTCACCCAGGCCGCGACGCAGACGGTGCTGGTTCTGTTCGCGCTAGAGGATCTTGGGCTTGATTCACGCGGTTTCGGTGTGCTCATTGCTGCAATGGGGGTAGGCGGTCTAGCCGGCGGACTGAGCGGCGGATATTTGCGTCGCCGCCTGCAGCCCGGCGCCGTCCTGGCGGCCACTGTGCTCGTGACGATTCCAATTTTCCTCGTTGTAGCCACTACCTCGAATGCGATTTTGGCTGGCACGATGCTGGCTCTCAACTCGTTTGCCGGTGTCGTCGCTAGCGTCCAGTTGTCCTCCCTGCGCCAACGTCTCGTCCCGAACCCACTCTTGGCCCGCGTCAATAGCGTGGTTGGCATGTTGGCATTGGGCGTCGGACTCCCGGTTGGGTCACTCGTTGGTGGGCTTCTGAGCAACGCAGTCGGAGTGCGAGCTCCGTTCTTTCTGTCCGCAGCGCTGATCGCCCTGTCGGCCTTATGTATCCCAAAGCTTTCCAGAGCTGTAACCGCCTCGGCTCGCGACGCCTAGACGACCGGTCCACTAAAGAGGCTCTTCGCAATGAAGCGTGGTGATCGCGGGCCGACACGGTCGGTTGCCTGGGTCTGATCACAGGCCTGGGGCCTCAACATTCGTGGTGTCTAAGACACGAAACGG
>JAABUR0100009142.1_pt1 | contig 11245 bp, 7 predicted proteins | sample 5560091 | NCBI WGS metagenome assembly JAABUR01 (sample SAMN10711879, study PRJNA513375) | rock metagenome | isolation source: Antarctica rocks | place: Antarctica: Victoria Land, University Valley sud
CATGCTGAACGTCTTTTGACCGCAACGGCCGCTCCCATGAAGTATAAAGGAGACTTGCCATCATGATACGACAAACCGCCCGCCATTCCAAGCCAAACGCCGCGACTTTTTCACAGGCCTGCTAGTGGAAATCGTGCGCCGTAGTACCTCGATGATGATGTCATCGGAAAGCCGACGAGGCGTGACGGCCCGTGGTTCGTCCGACAAGCCGACGACGCGGCGTACGCGAAAGCTCTCGCGCCACTTTCTCGCGGTCGTTACCTGTACCCCAAGGAGCGCGGCAACTTCACGCGTCGTTCGTCCGCGACCGTATTCCAAAACGATGTGCGCTCGGGTCGAGAGCTTGCGCGATACGGTGCGTTGCCGAGCCAACCGCTCGAGAGATGCTCGCTCCGTGTCGCTAATCGTCAGCGGTGGTAAAGGCTGCCCTTGAGGCATACTTCCAGTTATCGTACAGCCGACAGCGACCTTAAGATACCGGACGTTCGCGCATCGTGCACGACCGTATGTGGTGAGGCTGTGACCCCGTTCACTATTCAATTTGCTGATCCGTGGCTGGCGGCTGCACAAACGCCGGACGACCGATACGGTATCAGGAGGGTTGAGTGCAGCACGAATCGCGTTTTCGGGCGTACGTTGTCGCTGCGGCAGGGCTATTCACGCTCGTCGCGGGACTGCAGTTCCTCGCTCTGGCCGCCCAAATCGCACAGCAGCGCCTCGAAACATCAACCGTCAATGTCGCCGGGCGTCAACGCCTGCTCACCGCGCGCACGGCGCGCTTAGCGGATCAACTTTTCGAAACGAAGTTGGGTCCCGAAACGCAACGTATCCGCGGCCGCATCGTGACAAGTACGCGAGAACTCGAGCGCACTCAGGATCTCCTTGCCCTTGGCGGCGACGGTCAACCTCGTGGATGGCCTCCTGCGTCAGTTCGCGCCCTTAACGAGACGCCGCCGTTCGAACTTCGCCGCCGCATCGCTCACTTCGCGATGGGCGCGCGTTCGTTGACGGGAGCGGAACGCGCACCGAGAGCCATCGTAGCAGCCGTCGGCCGCCAGAGTGACACGATCGTTCCGCTGCTCGACCGCGTGGTCGACGCATACGTTGCCGACGCAGAGCGGCGGCAGACGCTACTCATCTGGGAAGAAGCCGGCGGCCTCTGCACGTTGGCTCTGCTGTTGGCGCTTGAAATCGCCTTCATCTTTCGGCCGTTGGTCCGTGCAATCGACCGTTCACGCCAGCATGCCGCATCGGAGGCAGCCGAAGCGCGCCGCATTAGCGAGGCGTTGGCGAAAAGCGAAGGGCGCCTCTCGCTGTTGATCCAGCAACTGCCGGCGGTGCTGTGGACCACCGATGAGAACTTGCGATTCACGTCCTCCCTTGGTGCAGGGCTTGCCGCGCTGGGAAGGCGGCCGAATGAAGCCGTGGGTCGATCGCTCGAAGAGGTAATGGCCCGTGAAGACCCGGGCGGCGTTGTAGTCAACGCTCATCGCGCCGCGCTGTGCGGCGAATCGGGACACTGCCAGAACACGAGCTTTGGGCGAACGTATCAAACCCATGTGGAACCGCAGCGCGATGCTGACGGGCGCGTCCTCGGCACGATTGGAGTCTCGCTCGACGTGAGCGAACAGCAACAGACCGCAGCGGCGCTGCAACAGAGTGAGGCGGCGCTGGCGCGCGCGCAAGAGACGGCGCGGCTGGGAAGCTGGAGCGTCGACCTGCGCTCGAAGAGCGTCACATGGTCGCGCGAGCTGTACCGGCTGCTCGGTCTCGCACCGGCCGCCGAACCGCCGAGCTTGGATGAACTGCGCCGCCTTTGGCACGCCGATGATGCGGCCGCGGTTCGAGCCGCGGTGGAAGTGGCGCGCGTGACGCGACGGCCCTATCAGATCGATCGGCGCATCGTCCGTGGCGACGGAGCGATTCGTTGGGTGCAGCAGAACGGCGAATATGCCTACGATGCCCAAGGGCGCGCGGTACTCTTGACCGGCACGATGCTCGACATCACCGAGCGCAAGGAGGCCGAAGAGCGGCTTGCTTTCCAGGCAACCCACGATCTTATGACCGGCCTCCCCAATCGCCGCCATCTCCTAAACGATCTGGCCGCGCGCCTACGTCGAACTAGGCACGAAAGCTCGACCGTTGGGCTTGTCTTCGTCGCTGTCGATTGTTTCACGTCGGTTGACGGCACGCTCGGTCACGAGGCCGGCGACGAGTTCATAGGGTGTGCCGCGCAACGACTCACGGGCTGCTGCGGGGCTTCTTCCACGCTCGTGTATCTGCAGAGTGGCGAATTTGCGATCGCGCTCGACGTCATGGAAAGTTCACAAACGCAACGGCTGGCCGAACGCATTGTCGTCGCTTTCTCCAAGCCGCTGACCGTTTCGCTGCGTGAGATTTACGCGAACGTGAGCATCGGCATTGCGCACGGCGGGCTCGATGGCGGCGAGGAAAGCGAACTGATTCGCAATGCCGCAGCGGCCATGTCGGAGGCCAAGAGCGCGGGCCGCAACCTCGTGCGGTGCTATTCCGCGACGACGCGCGACGCCGCTACCGCTCGCGCAGCACTTGACGTCGATCTGCGGCGCGCGGTGGACGAGGAGCAGTTCCACCTTAATTATCAGCCGATCGTCGCCCCGACCGGCCGTATTCTCGGCATTGAGGCGCTTTTGCGCTGGAACCATCCCGTCCGCGGCTTTGTCGCGCCTGATGCGTTCATCCCGCTTGCGGAGGAGTCCGGGCTTATCGTCGACATCGGCGCATGGGTTCTGCGCCAGGCGTGCAACGAGATGCGGCGCCTTCGGGCATACGGATTTCCGGGCGCGCGTGTTGCCGTCAACGTGTCGGTGAGGCAGCTTGCCGATCCACACTTCGAGGCGACCGTTCTCACGGCGCTCAGCCAGGCCAACCTGGACCCGGATTCGCTCGAGCTAGAAATCACCGAAAGCGCGATCATGCAGGATGTTGATGTGGTTCTGCCCCTGCTCGCGCGTCTACAGGGACGCGGCATCGGAATCTCGATCGACGACTTTGGGACGGGATACAGTTCGCTTGCCTATCTACGGCGCTTGCCGGTCAATACGCTCAAGATCGACAAGAGCTTCGTGCGTGAGCTCGCCGCAAATCATCTCGACGGCGCAATCGCGCGCGCAATAATTACACTCGCGCACAATTTGAGCTTGCGGGTCGTCGCCGAGGGTGTCGAAAACGAAACGCAACTCGCCTACTTAGCGCACCTCGGTTGTGACGAGATGCAAGGATATTTCTTCAGCCGTCCGATGGCAGCCGACGCGCTGGTCGCAGTCCTGCAGCACAGCCACACGCTGCCCGTCATCATTCCCTATGCGCTAAACGGTGACGGCGCAACCATCACGGAGCCAAGCTATGCCGGCCGCACCTAAGCCCGAGAACGAAGCCGAGCGGTTGGACGCGCTCTGGTCTTACGATCTTCTCGATACGAAACAGGAACCGGCGTTCGATGCAATCAGCGCGCTTGCCGCGGACATCTGTAACGTCCCGATCGCGCTCGTCAGTCTGGTGGACGCCAATCGGCAGTGGTTCAAGGCAAGTTGTGGCCTACCCGGCGTGAGTTCGACGCCGCGTGATCTTGCATTCTGCGCGCACGCGATCTTGCAGTCCGACATCCTCGTGGTTCCCGACGCCACCAAAGATGCACGTTTCGCCGACAACCCGCTCGTCACAGGTGAACTCGGCATCCGCTTCTACGCCGGAGTTCCGCTCATCACGGCGGATGGAATGCCGCTCGGCACGCTGTGCGTAATCGATCAAAGGCCGAAGAGTCTGGACAAGCAACAGCTCGGGCGGCTACGCCTGCTGGGCGACACTCTCGTCGGCTTAATGGAAGCGCGCGTCCGCCGCTCTCGTAGTGACGCTCGCCAGCTCGGTCTCCTTGACGCGGCCCTTGCGCAAGCACAGCACCGGGCGACTCAACTCCATGGGTTGGTCGATTTTGCGAAACTGGCCGCCGCAGCGTCGTCAGGCGATGAGGTACTCTCCTTTGCACTCGAAACTGCGCTAAGGGTATGCGCAGCTGACGACGGTTTTGTAGTGATACGGACCGATGGGGTGTGGCGGGTTTGCCGCGTACACGGTGCGCTTGCAATCACGCGCGGCGAAGAGGTTACTTCAGTTTCGAGAAGCGACCCCGCGCTTCATGATCTAGAAATCAAGACGGGCATGTCGGCGACGATTGCCACCGTCGGCGATGATGAACCCATCGCATCGTTGGTCATTTTCAAACCACCCGGCGCCATCACGTCAACCGACAGCGCTTTGCTCGAGCTTATCGCGCTGCAAAGCCGTTGGGCCTGGGAAGCCGCCGTTAATAAAGCCGACAGCCGCGTGTGCCCGACTTGGGCGTAGAGTTGCTTCGCTGACGGTCGGCATGGTCAAGTATACAGGGGCGTCGAGCGCGACCGCCGCACAGCGTGCTCTGAGCGGTCCGCGTCCGCATGACGTGATCCGTTTCTGAAACGACGGAGATGTGAGGCGTGACGTCAGCCAAGTACGGCCGGGCGAGCGTGAGCTGATTTACTGGTTTCTCATAGGTTCGACGCATCGCTCCAGCGCGCGAAAAACGGGGGGTATCCTGAAGTATGAAGCAACTGGAGTTGCCGGGTCGGAAGACTGGAATACGACCCTCACGTTCGTCGAAATGCCACGATGATCATCCGGACAGCCGCGGGGACGCTGCTGACCGATCCGTCTTTTCTGCACGCCGGAGATCACGTGCACCTCGGATACGGTGTGCGCGCACGACGCCGGCTTGAGCCGGCACTGCAGCCCGCAGACTTGCCGCCGCTCGTGCTTCTGTCTCATCTCCACGGCGATCATTGGGATGCTCCAGCTGAGCGTGCGCTCTCGCGTTCCCTCCCAATTATCACGACGATGCGAGCCGCCTCCGCCTTACGGCGCCGCGGCTTTGGAACGACGCACGGCTTAAAGACCTGGCAAAAGTTGCGATGCCGGAAAGGCAAAGCCTCGCTAACCATTACGGCCGTGCCCGCGCAACATGGACCCAAAGCCGTCGCTATGCTGTTGCCCCAGACCAACGGATACACCCTAGATACGCTGCGCGGCGATGGTTCGCCGCTACGCATGTACATCAGCGGCGATACCGCTGTTATTTGCCGGGCTACACGAGATCCCCAAACGGTTTCCGAACATCGACGTCGCGCTATTGCATTTGGGCGGCACGCGCATTCCGCACGCTGGCTTCGGCGTCTTGGTCACGCTCGATGCGGCGGGCGGCCTTGAAGCGGTGCGCTTGCTACAACCACAGACCGTCGTACCGATTCACACCGACGACTGGTCAGTGTTTTCGTCGTCGCTCGACGACTTCCGGGACGGAATGCGGCGTGCGGGGCTGGAGTCACAGCTACGCATCGTCGCTCGTGGTGAAACAATCGCCCTTTAGTACGCTTAGCGCCACACTCATATAACAAAGGTGTCGCGCTGTCGATGTTCGTCAATACAACCAAAGTCGCCAAAATTGTACCAAAGCCCGCCCCGTTTCGGGACGCACTTTAGAGCGAAGTCGCCGCATACGCGCACGTGCATTCGTGCGATAACTTCATCGGCTTGCACAACGCGCTGGCCGAGGGTGCGCTCAACGCGGGTGATCGCGTTTTGCTCGTGTCGTGGTCGACTTTCGTTCAGAGCACGGTACTCCTGACCGTCGCACCTCACGCAGACGGCACGACGTAGAGTTGATCGACGACCCCGACTGGATCGTTGCTCAGCGGCCGGCCGAGCGACGTCAGCATCGAGCATCCGAGACTGTTGCTGACGAAAGCCGCCGTCGCGTTGCCGAGATCGGCTTCGCAAATTTCGCGCTCCTCTGCCGGGAGTGCGGCGAGGAGACGTCGCCGAGCTAGGCCGGGCAAAGCGCCCTCTGCGAGCGGTGGCGTCGTCCACCGATCGGCCAGAAGCACGAAGACATTCCCCGCGGTAGCGCAGGCGACTCTGCCGGCAGCATTGAGCATGATGCCCTCCTGGGCTCCGCGCGCGATCGCTTCACGTCGCGCGATCAGATTGTCGCCGTATCCGAGAGATTTGATTTGCGAAAGCGGGGAGCGCTCGTTGCGGCAGGTCGTCCTCGCAATGACGGCGGTGACGGCAGAACGTTTGGGCAGCGGCAAACACGTCAGGACGAGCGTCGGCACCGCCATCTCGTCCGCCGTCCAAAGGCCCGCGCTGCGAGCGATTCCTCTCGTCAGGGTCATTCGCACGGCCGCGTCGGCGTATCCCCCGCGCTCGAGCAGCGCGCCGATCACCGATTCGATCGCGGCGAGTTCGGCGTCGAATGGAATCTCCAGCAGCGCCGCGGCATTTCGCAGCCGCGCGAGATGCTCGTCCAGCCAGAGCGCTCGCCGAGCGGCGACGCGAATCGTTTCGAAGGCGCCGTCGCCCAGAAGAAACCCGCGATCCACAGGCGCGATCGCCGCAGCTGAGGACGCTTTGATCGCGCCATTCACCCAGGAGACGGGCGTCAAAGTCAATCGGCGTTCCGAAGTTCGAGGACTGGATCCTCGATGCCATGGATCATGCAGAGATCGTCGCGAAAACAGCCGAAGGTAGCCTCGACGATTGCCCGGATCGAGGCCTTGCCTTTGAGGAGCATCTCGGCGAACTCGCCTGCGGCCGTCGATTGCGCCACGATGCCGCCGCCGACGCCAATGCTGAACGTTCCCGAGGTTGCAACGATCGTCCGGATGACGATGCTAAGATCGCCCGCGCCGTCGTCGCCGATCCAGCCGAGCGCACCCGAATACGGACCTCTCGGCCGATTTTCGAGTTGATCTAACAGTTCGAGCGCGCGCAGCTTCGGCGCACCGGTCATCGACCCGCCGGGAAATGCCTCGCGCACCGCCTGGACGAGCGTCGCGCCCGCAACGAGTTTCCCGCGAACCGTGCTTACGAGCTGATGCACCGTCGCATACGTCTCCAAGCCGTACAACGACGTGACGACGACGCTGCCGACCTCGCACACGCGCGAAAAGTCGTTACGCAGCAGATCGACGATCATGACGTTCTCTGCGCGATCTTTCCCGCTCTCGAAGAGCCGTCGCGCGATCGCGCGGTCCAATTCGGCGTCCCGCTCGCGAGCAGCGGTCCCTTTTATTGGTTTTGTTTCGATGTTTCCGTCGGTATCCGCACGCAGAAAGCGCTCGGGCGACGCGCTCATCACCGCACCACCCGGCCATTTGAGGAACGCCGCGTACGGCGCAGGATTCACTCGGCGCAGCGCACGATACACGCCGTACGCATCTATTGTCGATTCACAGCGGATTTGGTTGGTAAGGCAAAGTTGGTAACATTCGCCCGCCTCGATCCATCTCAACGCCTGCGCGATGTCGCGCATATACGTCGCCTTGTCCCTGTCCAGGAAGAAGTCGATCCGCGTCCTGCACACGGGGCGTCCTTCGACGGTCGGCGCGGGCGCCTCTTCGAGCCTTGCGACCGTCGACTCAATCCACTCGAGTGCATCGTCCGCTCCCGGAGCGTCATGCACGGCAACGACGTACGTGACTGCGGCGGCATGATCGATGGCGATGAATCGATCGACCCGAAAGAATAGCGCATGCGGCGCTTGGGGCCATTGCGCGTGGGGTGAGCCGCAGAGCGAGCGCAATTCGTAGCCGAACCATCCGATGAATCCGCCGACGAACGGTACGGGCGGCGGCTCCATGGGCGGCGACGAGCGCGCTCGTTCGAGATAGGTGAAAATATCGACGTTTTCCGTCCGGCGGATCCCATCTTTCTGGATATGCACGCAGACGCGCGCCGCGTCGAATTCGACTCGCGCCGCATCGCGTCCGGAAAGATCACCCATGAACGACCAGCGGGCCCGATCATCGGTCGTCAACGCGCTATCGAGCCAAAACGCGTCGTCGCCATCGGCATAGAGCCGGTCGAAGGCGTCCTGCGTGTCGATGAGCGTGGGGAGCACCCTCCACGAAGCGCGTCGTTGCGTATGCCTCACCGGCCGGATTCGATCGGTATTGCGAACGTCAGCGTTCGCTCTTCAATGGTCGCCTTGAAATTCTCGATCAGGCGCTCGCCGTACTCCGTGATGATCGACTCGGGATGAAACTGCACGCCCCATTGGGGTTTTTCACGATGCTTGAGCGCCATGACGATGCCATCGTCGGTCTGCGCCACCTCGTGCAAAGCCGGCGGCACGGGTCGCAGTACCGCAAGCGAGTGATATCTGGCGACGCTGAACGGTGACGGGATGCCGGCAAAGAGCTCGAGCCCTTCGTGGCGCACGAGCGAGGTTCGTCCGTGGATTGCCTGCGGTGCTTTCTCGACGATCCCGCCGTAAAAATGCGCGAGGCCTTGATGCCCGAGACAAACGCCCAGCAGCGGAATCTCGCCGTGCGCGATCGCATCGCGTGACACGCCGAAGTCACGCTCGCGAGCCGGATGTCCGGGACCGGGCGAAACTACAATCGCAGCCGGGTTCAGCGCTCGCAGCACACTCCAGCTTCGTTCGTCGTTGCGCACGACGGTCGGCCTCACCCCGAAGACCTTCGCCACAAGGTGCACGAGGTTGTATGTAAACGAATCGTAGTTGTCGATGACCAGGACATTCACGACGCGTGTGCCTCACCGCGGCCGGCGCTTGCTCTGAACAGACTTTAATGGCAGCTACGGCGCAGAACGTTCGACGATTTGGTCCGGTTCCTCGCTACGCGGGGCCTGAGCCGGCATAGCTCGTCGATAAGCCCAACCACTCCTATTGGTGCGGAGCTGCATCAGTGGCTGAGGAAGCCGCTCAGGACCGTGAGCGATGCCGCCGGCAAAGTGTAAACGGCGCCTGCACCTCCCCTGAGCCCGGCCGTAGCCTGCGGCCCGTCGGGCTGTGGATAGCCATTCGGCCCCGCGGGATGCCAGACGTACTGCGCCGGTCCCAGGGTCGTTGCCGTGACTGGCGTCGTGAAGTGGACGCTCCCCGAGGCGTCGATGAACGACACGGTAACTTTATACGCACTCAGGTGATCTTTGTTGACCAGCATCAACGCCCAACGCCCGTCAGGCCGCGCCAGCGCATAGGCCGTCACGAGCGGTTTCCCCGATAAAGCGGGCAGGTTCGTCGACACCGGATAAACCGTCTGCAGGGCATCCGTGGGCTGCGCCCAGGCCTGGGTAACCATCTGCGCCGCAAAGTACTGCGATGTCGGCGCTTTCACCGTATAATTCTGCGTCGCGTCGAACATACCGTACGCGCCCCAGCCACGCGGACAACCAGAGTAGTTAGCAAGCGGAATCGGTTCGTACTCGTATAGGTAGATCGCGCTGCCTCCGTCGCTAAGGAAACTCCCAACGAGATCGGCGTACAACTGCGCACCTTGAATGGCTTGAAACACTTCGGTCGTGTTCGACGAGAAGTTCGCCTCGGTGATGAACAGCGGCGTTCCTTTCGGTAAGCCATCCGCAAACCACGTCTTCACGACGTTCTGTACGAGCGATGGCTCTGCCGTCAACTCCCGTTCGAGTTGCTGCGGCGCCGGACACGGATTGAACGGATAATGCTCGAACGACATGAACGCTAGGTCGCCAAGATGTCGGTGGCTTGAGATATACCGCAGAAAGCGGTGTAGCCATGAGACGTCCCCGTGCGCGTCCGGCCAAACCTGAACGTCCGACGTTCCACCCTGAAACACCGGACCGCCGAGTTTGAGCTTGGGGTCGACGGCATGTAGGGCGTCCGCCCAGCGTACGTACAACGCCCCGTAATCCTCCGGCACGATGTACTGTCCATCGGGTTCTTCGCCGAGCTCGACGTACGATACCCGGTAGCCGCGGTCCTCGATATAACGAATCTCTGCTGCCGCGTTTTCCGGCGTCCCGTACAGCATCGACACGGGTATCATCGCCGGGAAACCGCGTGTCAGGCCGCTGCGGTAAACGATGTCGAGCCCCGGTTGTTCTTCGTCGCGTACACGATCGCTCGCGGCGTGCCACGGATCGACCGACGACGCATACGTAACGGTTTGGCGCTGGTCCGGCTTATGCACCATCACGTCGTCGAACGTCCCATCGCCTTCGCGCTTACCGAGGCCGAGTTCTGCGATGGCGTAGCCAACGCAGTCGCGCGCGTCTCTCGAACCGTGCGTGTCGCACGTTTGTGATGAAGACGTCATGAATACCCGGACAAACCTGACGCGCGTCGGCGAGGAAGCCAGCCGAAAGGTTACGCTGCCGCCGTGTGCGCCGGTGATAGTCCCTTTTGGGAACGTTTGCCACTGCCCATGGGCGGGATCGTTGATAGCGTCGGCCCCGGTCCAATACTCTACCCGATAATCGCGCGCATAGGGATTCGCCCAATCGATGCGGATGGCGTCGACGGCACGCCGGGATCCGAGATCGACGAGCGCCCACTGTGGATGCGGTTCGGCCGTGTAAGACGCTTCCAAGTATGGGTTGCTCTTCCAATATGTCGCCCGATCGCCGTCGTCCAGACGGGAGTAATCGTCATCGTTGCCTTGGTCGTGAGTGAAACCGCGGTGCGGTAAGCGATAACCGTAGGAATTGACGACGGGTGGCGAGTCCGAGACCGCACCGGTCCAATAACCTTCACCGGCGCCGCTCCACGAGCCGACCGGATTCCAATGCCAGTCTTGGACGCTGAGCTCCGTGTATAAACGATAGGTGACGGGACCCAACCCCGCCGACAGCATCGTCTTGATATTTGGCGGCGTGTAGATCTGCGGGACCGCGCCGTCAGCCACGGCATCCACTCCCGCGCCCAGCGCGCGAAGCGGATCGAAGGCGTTGAGCGCGTGGCTCGGGTCGGCACCGACGGTTACCGCGTAGGTCGTGTCCCTCTTCGAACTCTGCGCTGCCGCCGCCGGTTCGGTTAAATCGGAAGCCCTCCGGTGACGCGCATGTCCCTCGGAAGGCATGGCGATTCCCAGAAAAAGCGTCGCAGTAAGGAGCAAGCGTCCGACCGTCGTTGAACAGGCCATTCTGTTGCCTTACCCTGATCTTCCGGCAGCACGCGCGCCGGATTGCCGACGACGCGCTCGCCGGCCGCGACGTCACGAATGACGACCGTGCCGGCTCCCGTGGAGGCACGGTCGCCGATCTCGAGCGGCGCGACGAGCGAGGAGTTCGAGCCGATGAACACGTCTTTGCCGATCGTCGTGTGATGCTTCTGCGTGCCGTCGTAGTTGCACGTGATCGTGCCTGCGCGATGTTGGAACGTTCGCCGATGCTC
>JAABUR0100009145.1_pt1 | contig 11240 bp, 12 predicted proteins | sample 5560091 | NCBI WGS metagenome assembly JAABUR01 (sample SAMN10711879, study PRJNA513375) | rock metagenome | isolation source: Antarctica rocks | place: Antarctica: Victoria Land, University Valley sud
CCGACGACCTGGGCCTTGTCTCCAAACTCGACCGGTTTGCCGAGCCGGCCCTTGACGATCGGGCGGGCGTCGGGGTCGTGCGGGCCGACCCGCCGGGCGTCGCCGACAGGAGTACGACCGGCGACCCGCTGCCGGGTCTGGGTGACGGGTCTGCCAGAGCCGCTCGGCATCGCGGACCGCCTTGTCCACCAGCCCGGCAAGCTCACCGGTGGGGCAGCACTCGGGCGGTGATCTAGTCGTCCAGACGCGCGCGCAGCTCGGCGCCGAACAGGCGGGCCCGCTCGACCAGCCGTCCGAAGAGGCCACCCCGGGCCAGGGACGCCGGCGCGAGCAGCGCCAGCAGCGGCCGGTCCTCGGGCCGCAGGTCGGCTGCGTCGAGCTCCAGGAAGCTGGTCGTCGCGGCGGCGGCGCCCGGCTCGGCGTTGACGCCGCTGCGGAAGAGCCGGAGCCGGCTGCCGCTGGCCAGTACGCCGAACGCGACTCCCTCCGTCCGGCAGTCGACGGCCAAGGTGCCCTCGGGCGGTCGGCCATCACTGTCCAGCCGCGCGAAGGCCGCGGTGTCGGCCAGCGGGTGTATGACGAGCGTCGGGGCGCCTTCGGCTCGGGCCAGCCAGCCGCGCTGACGCCGCCGCTCGAGCGCATAGCCGAGGCCGGTCAGCAGCGCGCGCCAGTCCGGCGATGGGGGCAGTGCGTCCACGGCCTCCTCGAGCGTCCGCCAGTCCGGCGTCGTTCGGAGGCGCACCTGCAGCAGGTGCCGGGTCAGCAGGTCCTTGACGACAAGGCCCGGTACGCCGGCCTCGTCGAGCCTCTGCAGCTCCTCGCTGACCTCCCGCGCCGCGGTGAGGCGGGAGGCGGAGGAGATGCGCTGCAACAGGGTGGCGAGCCGGTCGACCGGGATCTCGCGGACCGCTGACAGGTCATCAGTCGGACCGAGCGCCCGGATCAGGCCGCCGGCCTTGGGCGAGTCGTGTACGACGAGCACGGGCGTTGCCCGCCCCTGGCTGCGCTCCCGCCAGGCTTTGCGAAGGCCCTGGTCGCTGCCGTCGCGGGTGAGCGCAACCTCGACTGGGCCACCGGTGACGACAGAGATCACGGCACCGTTGGCGGCGGGTGGGCGGCCACCCAGCGTCTCCATTAGGTCGGCGGCGTTCACCGCCCGCACCACCACGGGGTCATGTCGCCACCGTATCGACGGCCACTGTCGTTGTGGGCATCGCGACGCGGCGGCCATCCGTCGAGGTTGCGGCTTCGGCAACGCAGTTCGGGTGGGTCCCCACGATCTGTTGATCGTTTCCCGTTGTCCACAGCCCGCCGCGGTGTTTGCTCGATGGGAGAACTGATGACGAGCGTTGGGCTGAGCAATGTGGCCACGTGCTCAACCAAGTAGCGCCGCTGTAGGAGCGATCTCGTACTTGTCCATCAGAGCCAGTACCTCTTCCCACTCGAACGCGACGATTGGCCAATCCTCCATTGGCACCTGCGTATAGTTCCCGTTGAACGAGACCCTTTCCTTGGTCACCACTGCGTAATGCAGGTTCCTGCTGACGGAGGGCTCGCTTACCTCATCGATGGCTGCGGAGACCCGCGCGGCGACATTTTCAGCGCCAATGGACGGCCAGTGGCGACTAAGAGCGCTGTAGAAGTCAGTTGGCACGTTCGGTTGACGGGAGAAGTGCCATACGTCCTCATAGAACTTCCACATGTCTGCGGGATTTGCCGCTTGCTCGAGTGCCTCTCGGTACGCCGCAATTGCTCTTCCCTTACCGATCGATCGTGCGGGGGGCAACAGTGGCTCAATAGAAGCCTCGCCCTGGCTGGCCCTAGGGAATCGTATGATATGTCCGAACGCGAGCGGTGGCCCTCCGGTGCCTGGCAACAACGATTGGCTCGGTGATACTCCCACCACCAGCAAGCTACATCCGTTCGCCCGATTCTCTTCTTGATATAGACGCAGATACGCCGTCTGCAGTTCAGGCAGAAGCAAAGGAAAGGTGTCTGGCTCAATCAACGCAAATACATTGCTGCCGTATTCGTGCTCCCGCTCTTCTGCCATAAGCCGGAGACGTCTCGTTAGGTCCAGTCCGATCCGCAGATCGCCGGCGAACCCTACAACCGCATTTGCGGTAACGGCCCTCAGTTTAGCGACACCAAATCTTATTTCTGGGAAGCGCCGCCGGTCGGAAGCCCGCCGACGCGTAATCCTGATGTCAGCGAGCGCAACGCCGTAACCAAGTGTGATCGCGCCCATTGTCCAGGTCATGAGGCCGTCGCTTCACCTGCCGTGCCCTCGCTCACCCTGGTCAGGTGTCCGGCGCAGCAAATAGAGTGAACCGGTTGGACCCTCGCGCAGCCCACCCCCCTCATGTCCCCCGCCCTGGCCCGCTGGCTGCACGCGCGGCAGATTCTGCGCCGGTGGGTGTCCCCTGACGGTGTCAGCACGGCGCACGCGTGCAGCAGTCGAGCAATAGGAATCCGCGCGGATGAAGACGGACGTGTCGAGCAAGTGAAAGGCGGTCTGTCACTGCTCCGCCAGCGTCTGTCCGGCGAGGCGTCGAGGTCGTGCTGCAGCGCCGCGTCAGCGGACCGGTCATTGAGCTCCTGGCGGAGGAGGTCGCCGAGCAGCCAGCCGGTGCGCCCGCCGTGGGGCACGATGTCGGCGACCGCCTGTCCGTGCACGGTCAGGACCACTCGCTCGCCGGCACGTACGGCGTCGACCACCCGGTTGGTCTGGTTTCGTAGGCCGATCTTCATGTGCGACAGCGTAGGCACCCGAGCCAAGGCGCCCACAGCGAAACGAACTAGCCCAGCTGCGAGAGCGCGGCCGACACCGCGGTCGCCAGCCGGTCCCGCTCTGGCTCCGAGAGCCACTGCGACTCATCTTTGGCCAGGTAGCCGAAGATCCGCGGCCCGCGCCGGTCGTCGGGCAGGTCGGGCACCCGCGGCACGACGTGCACGTGCAAGTGCTCGAACCCCTCCGCCTCCGCGAAGATGGCGACGTAGGTCTTGACGCAGCCCGTCACCTCGGCCAGTGCCGCCGAGAGCCGCTGCAACAGCGGCCCGAGGGCGGCGGCCTCCTCCGGCGTCAGCTCTGCCAGGCTGGTGAGATGCCGCCTCGGCAGGACCACCAGCCAGCCGGGCAACGTGCTGCTCAGCGCATGGGCGACCCGCCAGCGGCCGTCGTCGTACACCTTCTCGCGCGGTGGCAGGCTCGAGCCGGCGGCGTTCATCCGGCAGGGGTAGCAGTCGGTCACGCGTTCGCCGCCGCCAGCTGGCCGCAGGCTCCGTCGATGTCCCGTCCTCGGGTGTCCCGGACGGTCGTGGCCACGCCGTACGCCTGCAGCCGTCGCACGAACTCCCGCTCGTCGGCCGGCCGGGACGCCGTCCAGGCGCTCCCGGGCGTCGGGTTGAGCGGGATCAGGTTGACGTGCACGAGGTGGCCGCGCAGCAGGCGGCCGAGCAGGTCGGCCCGTTCGGCGGAGTCGTTGACGTCGCGGATCAGGGCGTACTCGATGCTCACCCGCCGCCCGGTGCGGTCGGCGTACGCCCAGGCGGTGTCGAGCACCTCGGCGACCGGCCACCGCCGGTTGACCGGCACGAGGGTGTCGCGGAGCTCGTCGTCGGGCGCGTGCAGGCTCACGGCGAGCGTGATCTGCAGGTTCTCTTCGATCAGGCGGCGCATCGCCGGCACCAGGCCGACCGTGGACAGGGTGACCGAGCGCTGCGAGAGGCCCAGGCCGGCGGGTGCGGGGTCGGTGAGCCGGCGTACGGCGCCCAGCACCGCGGCGTAGTTGGCCAGCGGCTCGCCCATGCCCATGAAGACCACGTTGCTGACCCGGCCCGGGCCGCCGGCGATCTCCCCGCGGGCCAGCGCCCGGGCACCGGCCACCACCTGCTCGACGATCTCGGCCGCCGACAGGTTGCGGGTGAGGCCGGCCTGGCCGGTGGCGCAGAACGGGCAGCCCATGCCGCAGCCGGCCTGGCTCGAGACGCACATCGTCGTACGCCCGGGATAGCGCATCAGCACCGACTCGACCAGCGTGCCGTCCACACCGCGCCAGAGCGTCTTGCGGGTCGTTCCGGCGTCGGCGGAGAGGTGCCGCACGGCCGTGAGCAGCGGCGGCAGCAGCTCGGCCGCCAGCCGCTCCCGCGCTGCGGCCGGAATGTCGGTCAGGGCCGCCGGGTCGTCGGCCAGCCGGCCGAAGTAGTGCCGCGAGAGCTGGTCCGCGCGGTACGCCGGCTCGCCCAGCTCCACGACCGCCGTACGACGCTCCGCCGATGAGAGGTCGGCCAGGTGTCGCGGCGGCTTGGCCGGCCGGGAGGTCAGGCGCAGCTCGGCGGGCATAGTGGTCATGAGGCCGCCATTCTCTCACCGCTGCCGGCGTGATCCAGATCCCGTCGGCGGGTCGGATCGCCCCCAATGCTCTTGTAGACCGGATCTGGATCATGTGCGGCGACGGGTAGCGGGCCGGACCCGCGCGGTGCCGTCAGCCCGGCGGCAGGAACACCGCAAGCAGCAGCCAGACGACCGGTGCTGTGGGGAGCAGCGAGTCGAGCCGGTCCATCAGGCCGCCGTGGCCGGGCAGCAAGGTGCCCATGTCCTTGATGCCGGTCCGGCGCTTGATGAGCGACTGGCCCAGGTCGCCGAGGGTCGCGGTCACGGCGACCACCACGCCGAGCACGGCACCCTGCCAGGCGGTGCCGGGGACCAGCAGGGTCATCGCGACCACGCCGGCGGCCACGCTCGTGACCACCGAGCCGGCGAGCCCCTCCCAGGTCTTGCCCGGACTGACCGACGGCGCCAGCCGGTGCCGGCCGAGCAGTACGCCGGTCGCGAAGCCACCGACGTCGCTGGCCACGGTCAGCAGCACGAACGTGACCACCCGTCGCGCCCCGTCCGGAGGCGCCGCGAGCAGCAACGCGAAGCTGGCGAGCAGCGGCACGTACACCGCCACGCCGGTCGCCGCCAACACGTCACGGCGTACGCCGGGCCGCGGCCCACTCAGGCGCCAGAGGGCGCTGCCCGCGACGGTCGCCAGGAACGACCACGCCAGGCCGCCGAAGCCGTGCAGATAGGCCGCCGCCGGCAGGACGACAGCCCCGGCGACGAGCGGAACCAGCGGCGGGTGCAGGTCGCGCACCCGCAGCGCCGCGACCAGCTCCCAGACCCCGATCGCCAGCGCCAACGCCGCAACGACAACGAACGCCGGCTTGTAGACCACCAGCGGGACGACGACCAGCGCCGCCAGCAACAGCCCGACGCCGATGGCGACCGGCACGTCGCGACCGGCCCGGCCGCGGCCTTTACCAGGCGCCCCACTCGGTGGCGCCGGCGCCTGCTCGATCGGCACGGGAAACCGGAGCTCCTCGCCGTACCGACAGTCCTCAGACCTCCAGCAGCTCCGCTTCCTTGTGCCGCAGCGCCTCGTCGACCTGGGCGACGTAGCCGTGCGTGGTCTCCTCGAGCTCCTTCTCCGCCCGGCGTACGTCGTCCTCGCCGGCCTCGCCGTCCTTCGCCAGCTTGTCGAGCCCGTCCTTGGCGTGCCGCCGGATGTTGCGGATGGAGATCCGCCCCTCCTCGGCCTTGTGCCGGGCCACCTTGACCAGGTCGCGGCGGCGCTCCTCGGTCAGCTGCGGGAAGACCACCCGGATGATCGACCCGTCGTTCGTGGGGTTGACACCGAGATCGCTGTCGCGGATCGCCCGCTCGATCGAGGCCAGCGTGCTCTTGTCGTACGGCGACACGATGGCCATCCGCGGCTCGGGCACCGAGAGCGAGGCGAGCTGGTTGACCGGTGTCGTCGCGCCGTAGTAGTCCACGACCAGCTTGGCGAACATCTGCGGCGTCGCACGGCCGGTGCGGATGGCGGCCAGGTCCTCCTTGGCCACGCCGACGGCCTTGTCCATCTTCTCCTCGGCCTCGAGGAGGGTGTCGTCGATCACGGGGACTCCTGGGAAACGGTTACGAGGAGGCAGGGGCGACGAGCGTGCCGATCTTCTCACCCCGGGTGGCACGGACGATGTTGCCCTCGGTCATCAGGTCGAACACGACGATCGGCATCCCGTTGTCCATGCACAGGCTGATCGCGGTGGCGTCCATCACCTTGAGCCGGCGGCTGAGCACCTCGCTGTAGGTCAGCGAGTCGAAGCGCACCGCGGCCGGGTTGGTCTCGGGGTCGGAGTCGTACACGCCGTCGACCCGCGTCCCCTTGAGCACCGCCTGCGCCCCGATCTCCAGCGCACGCTGGGCCGCCGCGGTGTCGGAGGAGAAGAAAGGGGCGCCGAGCCCCGCGCCGAAGATGACGGCGCGGCCTTTCTCCAGGTGCCGGATGGCGCGGCGCGGTACATAGGGCTCGGCGATCTGGCCCATCGCGATCGCCGTCTGCACCCGCGTCTCCACGCCGGCCTTCTCGATGAAGTCCTGCAGCGCCAGGCAGTTGATGACGATGCCCAGCATGCCCATGTAGTCGGCACGGGCGCGGTCCATCCCCCGCTCCGCGAGCATCTGCCCGCGGAACATGTTGCCGCCCCCGATGACGATCGCGACCTGGACGTCATTGTGGACCGCCTCGGCCACCTGCCGGGCCATGCCGGCCACCGTCTCGGGGTCGATCCCCAGGGCCTCCCGCCCGGCGAAGGCCTGTCCGGACAGCTTGAGCAGCACGCGGCGATACGCCGGCGGGTCCACCCGCTCGCCGTCGTCAGTCACCAACCGCCCCTCCCTGTTCCCTGTTCGGCTGCAGTCTGCCGTACGACGTCGTGCCGGCGGACCGGGGCGGGGTGTCAGGCCACGACCAGCCGCACCACGTCTTCGGCGCAGCCCCAGGCCAGCGTGACGCCGGCGCCACCGTGCCCGTAGTTGTGGATGACGGGTCGGTCCGGCTCCCGCTCGACCCGCACGGCGGCGCGCACCGGCCTCAAGCCGACCGCGTGGCCGAGGACAGGCGCGCCGGACAGTCGCGGCTGGAGTACGACGCACCGCTCGAGGATCGCGGCGGCGTCCGCAGGGTCCGGGACCAGGTCGACGCGGCCCTCCTGGGCGGTGCCACCCAGGACCACGTCGCGCTCGCGCGGGACGACGTACGCCAGACCGGCCGGGTCGTCCTCGTCCAGAATCCACTCGTCGACCCCCCGCTGCGCGACCCGGACGACCTGCCCGCGGACCGGGACCAGACCGTCGTCTCCGGCGAGCGCTCCGGCGCCGATACCGGCACAGTTCACGACCGCGTCGGCCTGGGCCGCGACGTCGGCCAGGTCGATGACGGTTCGGCGGACGACGGCCCCGCCCAGGCTCCGCAGGCGAGCCATCAGGAAGGGCAGGTGGACTGACATGTCCGCGACGGGCGTGACGAACCGGAACCCGTCGACGTACGGCGAGGCCACCGTGCTGGCACGGGCGAAGCCGGGCACGGCGCTCACCCACCAGGGGTCGGGCGCCGGCCGACGCAGCAGCTGGGTCCCCCGCCTCAGCCGGACGCCGCTGCCCGCAACGTCGGCCAGCCGGACCAGCACCCGGAAGGTCCTCGCCGACCACGCCGTGACGGACTCCGGCGGCCAGGCCCGGTACGGGTACCAGATCGCCGCGGCGACATCCGAGGTGGTGCCGGGCGTGACATCCGTGGCCCACACCTCGGCATCGACCCCCGCCTCGCGCAGGCGGATCGCGGTCGCCAACCCGACCACGCCGGCGCCCACGACGACGGCTCGCACGGCCGGGCCCCGAAGAGTCGCGCCCGGCGTCAGCCCTGGCCGACGCGGTAGCGGGCGAACCGGCGTACGGCGATCTTCTCGCCGAGGCTGGCACCGCTCTCGTCGAGCAGCGCCTGGATCGTCTTCTTGTTGTCCTTGACGAAGGGCTGCTCCAGCAGGCAGACCGCCTTGTAATAGCCGGCGATCCGGCCGTCGACGATCTTGTCGAGGGCAGCCTCCGGCTTGCCCTCCTCTCGGGCAGCAGCTGTGTAGATCCTGCGCTCGGACTCGATGACCTCGTTGGGAACGTCGTCCTTGCTGATGTAGAGCGGGTCGGCGGAGGCGACGTGCAGCGCCAGCTCCTTGGCCAGCGCCTGGAACGGGTCGGTCTTCGCGACGAAGTCGGTCTCGCAGTTGAGCTCGAGCAGTACGCCGACCGTCGGCGGCAGGTCAGGGTTGGAACGGTGCAGGTAGGAGTGGACCATCCCGCTGTCGGCGCTGCGGCCGCTGCGCTTGGCCACACCCGCGAGGCCTTTCTCACGGAGGTAGGACATGGCCTTGTCCATGTCGCCGTCGTTCTCGGTCAGCGCCTTCTTGACGTCCATCATGCCGGCACCGGTGAGCTCGCGGAGCTTCTTGATGTCCGCCGCGGTGAAGTCGGCCATCGCAGTTTCGTCTCTCTCTTGGAATCGGGTGGGTTGGTGCCTTCAGGCGGTCGCGCCGGCGTCGGCCGGCGGCTCGGCGCTCGTGGCGGGCGGCTCGGCGCTCGTGGCGGGCAGCTCGGCGCTCGTGGCGGGCGGCTCGGCGCTCGTGGCGGGCGGCTCGGCGTCCATGGCGGGCGGCTGGGCGCTCGTGGCGGGTGCGGGAGCGGGCGGCGGCGTTGCCGGGAGCCCCTCGCCGGTCGCCGAGGGTGCGACCGGGGCCGCGGCCTCGGTCTCGGGCGGGGCCAGCAGCTCGCGTTCCCAGTCTGCGAGCGGCTCGTCGCCGCCGAGCTGGCCCGGCTCCGGCTTCTCGTCCTCCCGGCCGGCGCCGGCGCGGGCGATGAGCCCCTCCGCCACCGCGTCGGCGATCACCCGGGTGAGCAGGGTCACGCTGCGGATCGCGTCGTCGTTGCCCGGGATCTTGAAGTCGACCTCGTCGGGGTCGCAGTTGGTGTCGAGGATCGCGACGACCGGGATGCCGAGCTTGCGGGCCTCACCGACCGCGATGTGCTCCTTCTTCGTGTCGACGATCCAGATCGCGCTCGGCACCCTGGCCATGTCACGGATTCCGCCCAGGGTGCGCTGCAGCTTCTCCCGCTCCCGGGACAGCACCAGCGACTCCTTCTTCGTGCGGACGGTGTCCCCGCCGGTCTGCTCGATCGTCTCGAGCTCCTTGAGGCGCTGCAGCCGCTTGTGCACCGTCGAGAAGTTGGTGAGCATCCCGCCGAGCCAGCGCTGGTTGACGTAGGGCATGCCGACCCGGGTGGCCTGTTCGGCGATAGCCTCCTGGCCCTGCTTCTTGGTCGCGACGAACAAGATGCTGCCGCCGTGGGCGACGGTCTCCTTGACGAACTCGTACGCGCGGTCGATGTAGGACAGCGACTGCTGCAGGTCGATGATGTAGATGCCGTTGCGCTCGGTGAAGATGAAGCGCTTCATCTTCGGGTTCCACCGTCGGGTCTGGTGCCCGAAGTGGACGCCGCTCTCGAGCATCTCCCGCATGGTGACGACGGCCATGCCGTTGCCCTTCTTTGCCCGTCCGGCAACCGCCGGCCGGGCGCTCGGTTGTCGCGGTCGGCCGGGGTGGCCGCCGCCCTGACGCCCGCGCCGGCGTCGCGCACCCGGGCGGAGAGCCCGGGACCGAGGAGCCGGCCCGCTCGCTGAGCGGGATGAGGGCGTGCGAAGTCGGTCCGGATTCCCGGACCGCCGGTGGCAGTGTACGCCGTTGCGCCGGCGAAGGGCAGCGGCTGATCAAGGACCGCTGACGCTGACCCACTCGACCGCGTGGTCGGCTCCCTTGTGCACGATCAGGTCGGCCCGTTCCCGGGTGGGGACGATGTTCTCCCGCAGGTTGACGGCGTTGATCGTGTCCCACAGCTGTCCGGCGGTGGCGGTCGCGTCGGCGTCCGGCAGGCCGGCGTACCGGCTGAAGTAGGAACGCGGGTCGGCGAAGGCGGTACGCCGCAGTCCGAGAAAGCGCTCGACGTACCACCGGCGCAGGTCGGTCTCGGTTGCGTCGACGTAGACGGTGTAGTCGAGCAGGTCGGACACGAACAGGCCGCCGTCGCGGCGGCGGACCGGCGGCTGCAGCAGGTTCAGCCCTTCCACGATCACGAGGTCCGGCCGGCGGAGAACCCGGCGCTCATGCTCGCGGACGTCGTAGCTGAGGTGGTCATAAACGGGCGCGACCACCTCCTCGACGCCGGACCGGAGGGCGAGCAGGAAGCCGATCAGCGCCCGGCGGTCGTAGCTCTCCGGGAAGCCCTTCCGGTGCAGCAGCCGGCGCGAGTCCAGCACCCGGTTGGGAAGCAGGAACCCGTCGGTGGCGACGACGTCGACCGTTCGCGCACCGCCACCCTCGCCACCCTCGTCGGCGAGCAGTGCCCGCAGGATGCGTGCGGTCGTGCTCTTCCCCGCGGCGACGCTGCCCGCCAGGCCGAGGACGAACGGCGCCCGCGCGGGAGGCAGTTGGAGGAAGCTCGCCGTGGCCGCGCGCCGCTGCCGAGCGGCTGCCACCTGCAGCTGGACCAGCTGGCCCATCGGGCGGTAGACCTCGGCCACCTCGGGAAGTCCGACCGGCTCGTTACGGCCACGGAGCCGGTCGAGCTCGTCGGCATCGACCGGCAGCGGCTCCGGCTTGCCGAGGCGCGCCCAGTCCGCACGGGCCAGGACGGTGCGCGGTGCGCCGGTCACCCACCCTCCTCGCCTTCGCTGTGTGCACATCCTGGCGGCGTCCACAGATCTCGGCGCGGACCTTGTTCCGGCGCGCCCACCGAGGCGAGCCTGATCTCGACCGGGGAGAGGGGGACGCGATGCGGTCGTGCTCGCGGGTGCGGTGGCGGCTGGCCGCCGTCATGGTGGTCGCCCTGTCCGCATCCTGGCCCACCCCCGGGCTGGCCGCCTCATCGGCCGGCTGGCGCTGGCCGCTGGCCGGGACGCCCACCGTGCTCCGACCGTTCCAGCCACCGCCCACGCCGTACGCCGCCGGGCACCGCGGCGTCGATCTTGCCGCGCTGAGCGGTGCCGCGGTGCTGGCTGCAGGTGATGGAGTGATCGGCTACGCCGGCTCGCTGGCGGGCCGGGGGGTCGTCACCGTCGTCCACGGGGCACTGCGGACGACCTACGAGCCGGTGGCCGCGGTGGTGCACGCCGGCCAGCGGGTCGCCGCCGGCGCGGCGATCGGGCGGCTGCAGCCCCCGACCGGGCACTGCGGCCCGGGCCGGTCCTGCCTGCACTGGGGGCTGCTCCGCGGCGACCTCTACCTGAACCCGCTGGCGCTGCTCGGGTTGACTCACTCCATCCTGCTGCCGTTGTGGGGCCGGGACTCGGTCGCCGGTGCCGGCCCGGCGCCAC
>JAABUR0100009147.1_pt1 | contig 11238 bp, 15 predicted proteins | sample 5560091 | NCBI WGS metagenome assembly JAABUR01 (sample SAMN10711879, study PRJNA513375) | rock metagenome | isolation source: Antarctica rocks | place: Antarctica: Victoria Land, University Valley sud
ATCAGCCTCATACGCCTGAGCAGCCAGACCAGCATCACCGCCGCCCTACGACATCACAGCCGCAACCCACACCGCCCAATCACACTCCTGCTGACCTACTGAAATACGACTTTGCCGGAGCCCTGGTTCCACCCCCCTTACAGGGGGGGGTGGAAACGTGATCGACCCCCGCGTGATCGCCGTGATCGGTCCCGTGATCGGTCCTGACCTGCGGGTACGTCTCGGAACATGATCGGCGTGATCGGTGCGTGATCGGATTGTCGAAAGCACTCGCGTGATCGGTCCCGTGATCGGTCGAAACGCCGTGCCAGGTGCTCGGCACACCACCATCGGGGCCACCCTTGATGCCCTCGCAGAACACCAGCCGACCGGCCTTGGCGAGACGGTCGAGTTTGCGCCGGGCCTTCTCCACCTCGGACTTGGACACGTCGGTCTTGTCGGTGATGGTCATGGCCGCGGCCTTCGCGGTGAGACCACCGGGTGCGCTGGCACGGGCGATCGCCACCAGGTCGGCGGCGTGCTCAATGCTCATCGTCCCGGCCGTCTGGTCGTGCAGCACCGAGTACGGTCCGACCTCGGCCGCCGGTTGTTTCAGGTGGCGCAGGTTCACCACCGGATCGCCGGCCTCACCGCTGAGCATGATCGCCGACCCCGCGCCGGAGGTGATCCACGTCGACCCGTACACATCGGCGAGGGTGGTCGGTGCACCACCGTTGCCGCCGCGCTTCACCGTGTGGTGCAGCTCGGCCAGCTCCACCCCCTCGCGCAACAAGAGCTGGCGTGCCCGGTTGTACCCGGCGCCCACCTCATCCTCGGAAAGACCGACCGCGGCGTCTTTGAGGCTGTCCAGGATCACCACGTCTGCCCCTGCGGCCTTGGCCAGCTCTGCCAGGCGGCTCGGCCGCTTCGCGAGGTCCGATGGCGGCGGTCCCTGCCACACGACCAGGCGTTGCGCCAGGACGTCTCGGTGTTCGGCGTGCACTTGGCGGGCGAGGGCGCGGGCGATCTGCTGCGGCCGGTCCATCGCTAGGTACAGCACCTTGGTGCACGGCTTCACCGGCAGTCCCAGCACGTCCGTGCGCAGCCCGAGCAGCGCGGTGAGCACCAGACCGGCCAGGGTGGTCTTACCGACCCCCGGCGGCCCGCATATGAGCAGTGACTCACCCTCGGCCCAGAGCACCTCATCGCCGCTGCCCCAGATAGCGGGGATGCCGGGCGGAATGTCGAGGATGAACGCGGCCCCGTCGACCAGCAGCTTGTCGTAGGTGGCGTCCGGTTCCGCGGCGTCGACCTCGGCGGCGTACCGGTTGCGGGCCTCATCCCTGGCCCGCAGGTAGCGCAGCTCTTGCTCGACCGTCGTGTCGTGCTCGGCCTGTTTCGTGTCGTCGTCAGGCATGGGACACCCCCGCAGCGGAGGCGAGGGTGCGCTCGATCTCGTCGGCAGGCAGGCCTACGTCGAGTCCGGCGCCGCGCAGCTTGGCCACCAGTGCCGGGGGTGAACCCCGTTCAGCGGCCCGGCACCCTGCCCAGTGCAGGGCATCATTGCGGCCACCGGAACGTGCGCGGGCCACGACACCGACAAGCGCATCGTCGGCGCGGGCACTGGCAACTCCGCCGAGCACGCCAAGCGCCGGGCGCAACGGGCGCACCGGCTTGCGCACGAGCGCTGCCAGCCACGGCGGAGCATCGGCGATCGGTAGATCGTTGACCCAGACGTAGCGGGTGCCGCTGGGATGCAGTGAGGGCGGAGCGACGATGTAGCCGTCGTGCCCTTTGAGATCGACCCCGCAGCACAGAGCGTGCTTGTACGGTCCCGGCGCTCGGAACCAGGCGTGCAGGCCACCCCCGCCGGTGTAGGCCGTCCACGTTGGACTCAGCCCGCCGTGTGGGCGGGTGAGCTCTACCAGTGCGGACGCGCCACCGTTGCGGGGGTCCACGTCGAGCACTACGGCACCCGGCGCGGGCCGGATGCCGATGTTGGCGTCGGGGCACTGCACCCACCAGTCGCGAACCTGTTGCACGTCGTGCGTGGCGTCGTCCTTGCCGTGCAGGCTTGCCGGAGCCTTGCCGCCGGGTTTCAGCGGCAGCACGTCGAGCCCGGCACGGGCGTAGGCCAAGGCGTGCGTCATCATGCACGTTTGGTACCCGCATGGGGTATCATCATGCGTAGATGCAGTGCCTTGGTCGGGGCTGGAATCTACGGACGGGGCCTCGGTGCCGGGGTCCCGTTCCCACGTTCCGGTACTCATCGTCGCCGCCCTTGATCCCTAAGGACGTTGCTGACGGCCTGCTCACCGACGGGGTCAACGTGCGCCGTGACCTTCCGTAGCTCGTCGGCGACGACGCGCCGCTGGTGCTCGCTCATCACGACTTGGTTGGCGATGAACTTGCCGAAGTCGAAGCCGTACCGCTGCGCCCGGCGCTCATAGTTCTGCACCATGCGCCGGACCTTGGTGAAGCTTAGTTCGACTCCGCAGTTTGACAGGACGGCGTGCGCAGCGGTAATCAGCCTGTCCCGCTCTGGGCCACCGTTCCAACTACCGGTGGATGATGCGACAACCGCGGTGGCCGTCATATCGTCGCCGCCTCGACGTTGGCCTTCGGCGGACAGACTCCGGTGAGGCGCTCGACGGGGCGCCCGCGAGAGAGCGCTCCATCGCCAGCGGTGGGGATCGGACGCAGGATGGCGTCCAGCTCGTTGAGGTCGACACGGATGAGGCGCGGCCCCATGCGGTAGCCGGTGAGTGAACCGTCGGCGATGCGGCGGCGGATTGTGCGCGAATTGCACCTGGCCTGTTCGGCCGCCTCAGCGATAGTTGCGAGACGCTTGGGCGCAAGATCGGCGCGGCTTGGGGTTCGGATTGATCTGGTCACAGCTGAGCCACCCTCTTAGGAGTGCTCGTAGCCCATCCAGATGCCGAGCGTCCGCGGTCTCAGCCGCATTGACCTCCAATAGGTTAGCCCGTGTGGTGCGGTGTGTCCACACGTGACACGCCGAATCTCAGCGGCGCTGGTGTAGGACTTTCTTGCGTACACCCGATGAGACCAGCCCGAGCACGTAAGCCTCGGTCAGGTTCCAATCACCGGAGCAGTTGCAGGCGCAGTTGATCAGCGTTGTCTCGTCGCCGATGGCTGGAAGGGGAGTCTGCAATGGGTGCATGGTCAGCTCGCCTCGGCGGGTATGCGTTCGACTGACTCGTCCGCCCGATGTCAGCTTGCTCGCGTGGTAAAGCATGACGGCGTAGACGTCGGTCTTCATAATCTCAACCACTATAGAATCGCAGCCGCCACAACGGATTTGAAGCAGACGGAACCTGCGCCACAGCGCAGGCGTTTCCCGCAGCTCATCAAGTTGGTAGCGGAGGTATTCAGCTTGGACAGCCGCCCGACGTTCGAGGTCAGCCCGTCCAGCGGCGGACGTTCCGTCGTCTGTCATCGCTCGCCCTCTGCCAGTGCGGACAGCGCCCGTGCAATGGCCGTGTCCCGGCCCTCTGCGGCGTGTTGGTAGCGCAGCGCGGCTTGCGGCGTGGAGTGCCCCAAGCGCCCCATCAGCTCGGCCAGCGTCGCCCCGGTGCTCGCGGCCAACACAGCGCCCGTGTGCCGCAGGTCGTGCCACCGAAGATCGGGTCGGCCAGCGGCCTCACGCGCTCGGTAGAACACCCGGTAGAGCGTGGCCGGGGCAAGGTGGCGGCTCGTGTCGCCAGCGGCGGGAAACAGCAGACCGTCCCGTCCCCCGGCGATGCTCTTGCCCATGTGCTCGCGCAGGGCGGGGATCAGGTGCGGCGGGATCGCCACGTTGCGCGTCCCGGCGTCAGACTTCGGGGTGCCGACGATGAACTCACCAGCGACCCGTGTCACCCCGCGGCGAACGTGGATCATGCCGGCATCAAGATCGATGTCCTTCCGACGCAGCTCGGTCGTCTCCCCGAACCGCAGCGCGCACCACGCTGCGAGCAACGTCATCACCCGATACCGGTCGGGCATCTCGATGACCAACGCTTCCAGCTCGGCCAGGGTGGCGGGCTTGATCTTGTGCACGCGCGTCGAGCTGCCCGCGCCGACGATGTGACACGGGTTCGCGCTCAGCAGCCCGTCGACTACCGCCGTCGCCAGGATGGTCCGCAGCAGACCGTAGGCGTGGCTGCGCAGGGTTGGCGTCGTCGTGCCCATCCCGCCGTGCCACTTACGCACCGAGGCCGGGGTGATTGCCTTCAGCGCGGTTTCACCGAACGTCGGAAGGATCTTGGTATCGAGCAGGCGGCGGTAGTGGTCTCGCGTCCTCGGCTTCAACGTGCGGTCAAGTAGCCACGTCTCGGCGTACTCCCCCAGCGTCACCGGACTCTGCGCCGCTTCGACCGGCGGCGACCAGACCTCCCGGTCAATCTCGCGGCGACGGTCGGTCAACCACGCCTCGGCGTCCAGCTTGGTGTCGAACGTGCTCGGGGCGATGTAGACGAGTCCGTCGGGTGCCGTATAGGAAGCCTGCCACCGCTTCGACTTGAACTGCCGCATCCGACCGAACCCGCGCCGTGCTCGTGTCATCACTCCCCTGTCTGGCGCGCAACATACGCGCAATAGGAGGGTACCTCCGTGTCCTCTTGCGTCCAAGTGTGACACGCGATACTGTCGCGGGTAACAGCAGGTCAGGCGCCTACTGTGCAGGTCACACCCAGTAACGCAACCTCTGACTGATACTGGTTCAATTCCAGTATCGCGCACCACTATCGGTGCAGGTCAGAGGCCCTTTCGAGGGCCTCTTTCTTGTTCCTTCGACGCACCCGAGCACGTCAAGGCGCCGTGGATGCAGCGCAAGGTCGAGCTGCTGGCCGCGGTCGAGGCTGTCGAGGCGCAGCGATGAGCCGGCTTGCGCAAGCTGCCCGTCCCCGAGGTGCTGCGGGCCAACGGCTTCACGCGGGTATACGTGCAGCCGGTCAGCAACTGGGAACCACGGGACGTGGCTCGAATCTACGACTTCGCAGACGACCGAGGGCGGTGGCTGGTTGTGCGCGACGAGAAGTATGTGCGGACCACTACACGGTTCGCGATCCAAACCGTTCTTGGTGAGCACCTCGCGTCCCCGTGGACCTACTACGTCACCGACCTCGGCGCGCAGTACAGGCACTTATTCATTTGCCGCCGCCGTCCTGGCCCGACGAGCGGCAAAGTCGATGAGGCGGCGGCAGCGTTTGACGCCGAGCTGTCGGCACTGCTGGACGGCACGCTGCAGGTCGCTGCGCATCTGCCGCGTCGGGGCCAGAAGGTTCCTGACGCCGGGAAGCAGACGGTGCCTGGACAGCCGGCCGCGCGGTGACCACCCGAGCGACACCGCGGCTTGTGGCGACTCGGTATCACCGGCTGGAGGAGTACGACCACCTGATTCGGTTCGGGATCTCGATCGAGGAGATTGCGCGGCAGCTCGGGATCAAACCGGCGTCGCTGCAACGGTCGCTGCTCCGGCGTCGGCGGCGCGTCGCTGGCGGCGTTTGATCTGACTGTCGGGGGTTGCTGGACGGTCGAGTGACAACTATCGCGCTTTTGGCGTGATGTGACTAGTGTGGTGTAGGTCACGATTGTCCGAGTGCAGCAGAGTCGCCGTATTGCAGTCCTTGTACCGTCAAGTTCGCAGAGCGCCGGCGTGCCGGTAAAGGGCACGAATGGCAGACAAGGAGGCACCATGACCAGCGCTATTGGATTTCGGGCACCGGTCCAAGAGGTGTCTGGGGCTGAGGCATTCGACGTGTTTGACCGCGTGGTGCGCTACGAGATGCACACAACCGGGGCGCAGTTCTTGGCGGACTACGACCGCGGCACCTATGACGTCGACCCCGACTCTGTTGAAGGCTTGTCTGCGGTGCTGACTGTCCTGCCGTTTGCTCGCTGACCCGTGTCCGGCCGCACGGCCCATGAGGCGGTCGAGCGGTACCTCGACCCGATTCGGGATGCATTGGGTTGCCTTGACGCGGCAGCCCACATCGACCGAAGCGGGGGCTACACGGTGCACCAAGACGGCGCGTGGGTAGTCAACGGAGGGTCGGGCATCAAGTTGCCAGGTGTGGGGACGTTCCAAGTCCGCCAACAGTTCCGCGTGGTGGAATGCGACCCAGATCGGCACGACGTCACCGAGGGACACTTTCGGATCACCACCTTGGCGTACGACTACGAGTTGGGCGACCAGGACGGCGGTTGGCGATGGAAGATGCATTGGCATCCGACCGGCAAGAGCGCTGCGACCTACCCCCACATTCACCTCCCGCGCCACCCTGGCCACAGGGCCACTCCACGGATGCTGGTCGAGCATGCGGTGCGGTGGGCCAATAACGACGGTGCGAAGATGCGGCGAGACGACTGGGAGGACGTACTCGCGCAGTCTGAAACCAACCACATCCGGGACCGCTCGTGGAGTTCTATCCCGAGGCCGCCAGCGGAGTAGGGCGGGTGACGGTCAAGTGCAGGTCGAGCGTTCCGGTGACGTGATCGGGCGCCCCATCGGGTCACGTTACCCGAAGCACTACTAGAGAGAAGTGATCGACTGGCGGGTCCGTCCGGGTTGCGCGAATGAAAAACGCCGATTACTGGCCAAGGGCCGCAACCGTTTCGAGCTTGACCACTGACCACAGCTCGTGCCCGGTTGACACCGAGACTCCACTATGGTGGAGCACGGCCGGCCGGCCCGCTGGCGGCGTGCACGGAGTGGCGAGGCAGTTCCGTGACGGCCTGTGGGTGCGCTGGGGGTGTCCCCGCTGCCCTCTGCCTTCGAGGTTGCGTGCTGCTCTCGGGCGTCGGTCGGTGCGCGTCTGCTCGGTCGCCTGCCCGTGCCGTGCCCCGTGCTCGGCGTGCCCCCGTGCCCGTGCCCGTGTGCCACGCGCCGTGCCCGGTGCTGGCAGCGTGGCGGCTGTGACAGCCGCAGCGGCGGTGGGCGGCGTGGTGGCAGGGCGACACACGTCAGGTGCACCGGCGGGAGCAGGACCGGAGCTTACGAGCCCGCGCAGCCCCCTCACCGGCACGGACGGCAAGGCGTACCGGAGGCCCCAACCGGTGGCCCCGTCCGTCTACCGAGGTGGTCCCGTGCCGCGTGCCGCGTGCCCCGGAGGGACTCCTTGCCCCTGATGCCGTACGTGCGCCTATACGGACCGCGCTCGTCGCGCACCTGTTCAATGGAGCGCCAGTGTCGCATTAGTACCTCTAGCTGATTCCAAGTTCCGACAGTGTCACGGCCGTTGAGTGCAACCATCCGAGCACCATTATTGCGTACGGCGTCGATCTCCGCTCGGTGCTCCTGAATCTTTGAGTCCCGCGTGACAATTAGCCAGCCTTTCACTGTTACCTGCGGAATCCAGATCGGGTCCTTCGTGGAGGGCCGTATCCGACAGGGCGGGCGAACTCTTTTGTGCAGGACGACACCAGGGTCACCGGGATAGGTGCAATCCGGTCGCTCACTTGCAACGTGCTTTACCAATCCAAGCACGTCAGCGTCGAAGTAGTAACGCACGTGAGCCGGACGGGGAGTCACTGGCCATCGGGCTGCCCTGAGCGAAGTTTCGTACGAAAGTGCCCAGCGAACATCTGCGATCGGCAAGCCCAACGACTCCGCGATCTCTTCGTCGTCTTCCCCGGACTCGCGTAGCTCCCATACCGCTTCAGTGCTTACGCCGCCCACAGCAGGCCGGCCGAAGCGAACATCAGGTAACACCCTTACTGAAGAGTCGGGGTCCGAATGGGGGCGCCATCCGGCCGCGATGTCGTCGACCCAGACGACGCGGTCCATGTATGACTGCGATGGCGGTGTCAGTACATACTGGCCGCTCGCGTACGCAACTAGGCAGTACTCCGCGGCTAAACCCGATTCCGCCTGCAAGTCGTATAGTGTCTTGCCGCTGACCAATGGTTGCCGGTGAGCCAAAGGGTAGGCACATCGTATTCTTCACGTAGGCCATCAATGAATGCACGAAGTTCTGTCATGGGAACACCAAGCGTTCGGCGGTACTCCCGTAGTAGAGCCGCTTCGACAAACTCCGCCCAGGTGACAGTTCGCTTATGCCGCGCCTCCGTGCGGATGACGGGTTTGTAAGTCTTGCCGCGACGGGTTCCACCGTCGAGCCAGCAGTGAAGCGTTCCTTGGTGCAGGCCGAGTAGCCGGGCTGCCTCGGCTTCCGAGTACATCTCCCGGTCCAGAACCTCAACCCCCTGCTTCATCAGTCACCAGTCTGTCACTTTGGTCGCGCACGGTGGTACACGGACGGTAGCCGTGTGGTCGGACATTTCGGTGGTGACTACGCCTGCCACGGTGCGGCCATACCGGCGCGGACGCACTCCCTGCCCTCCGCCGCGGTGACGACGTAGCGCAACGCGGGCGACAGCAAGCTGTGCCAGAGCTCAGCGGGCAACCCGTGCACAGTGTTCCACGCCTCCCCGGCGGTGTGCTATGCCCGTCACGCGGTGATCCGGCGGTGCTCAGTCGGGGTGTCGTCGTCCAAGCGCGGCAGCAGGGTCGCGGTGCGTGCCCACACGTTGACGGACGGGCCACCGGCCAACTCGACGGACAGGGTGAGGTCGTCGGCAGGGGTGCTCGCTCACGCGGACCGCCATTGCCAGGGTGGTCCGAGTCCGCCGTCGATGACGTGCGCCTGGCCGAGCGATTTGGCGACGTAGGCCAGCTCGGGCGGCAACAGCCTGGTCCAGCCGAGATGCGGCAGGGGCCCTGCGCGGCGCCCCACGCCCCACCCGCCGCGAACCACGCCTTATAGGCAATCGCGCGTCTGTGGTCCTTCGGCGTGTCCTGCGACCACTCCGGTACAGCAACCTCACCGGGTGCCCACACGGTTGCGTCGGGACCAGTCAGCAGCTCGGCAGGCAGGCCGTTGCCCGCGTTGACGGCCCTTCCAGGTCGCCATCAGCGGGCGGCTCGGGCTCGGGCCAGCGATGACTGCACCGCACGGCCAGGAGGGGCTGCCGCGAGCTTCGGCACTACGGGCACAACCTCGACGGGCAAGTCCGTGTTGGCGCGAACAGTGTTCCCGCCCAGGCGCGACAGGAGTGCAACGTCGCGATGGTGCATCTTCACGAACGTGGTGACGCCGACCGCCTCTCTCACCTTCTCAACGAGGTTCGCCGCTCCCAGCGGAAGGACACACTGAACTGAGTTGCGAAACGAAGCGGCAAGCCGCTTTTGACGTTTCGTTGGGCCGGCCTCGGGCGATCGGTACCACCAGCGAGGCGTAGGGCAGGGTGCGCTGACATCTCCCGGTCCTCGGATGCCACCAGGCGAGGAACGGTCGCGGAGTTGAGCCCGGGAGGGATGATGCGGTTCAATATCCGAATCGTTCCAATCGTCCGATCAGCACGGGGAGTCTTCCATGTCACGCGATCCCGGACCACAGTGGAACGCAGTGCCTCCCGCGGGGCAACCGCCGCTCGGTGAGGCGTCGACCAAGCGCAAAAAGTGGCCGTTCTGGCTCGCTGGCGCAGTCGGTGTGATCATTGTGCTGGCGATCATCGGAAGCCTCACTGGTGGGTCGAAGGTAGCGCCTTCGGCGGGCACAACGACGACATCCACGCCAACAAGCACTGTTACGACGACGCCCTCGACAACCTCGACAACCCCGACAACAGCCTCGTCCACTGCGGAGCGGCCGTCCACAGCAAAGCCCACCTTCTCAACCCAGACTTCAGTCGTCCAACGGATTACACCTGCGCCGACCACGACAACGCAGCCCATTCCCGCACCCCCGACGACCGCAACTCGAGAGGCTGAACCGGTGCCGCCCCCGGCTGTCGATCCACCCTCCGGGGGGCTCAACTTCCGCAGCTGCGCCGAGGCGAAGAAGGCCGGCTTTAGCAATATGCGGCGGGGCACGCCCGGCTACAGCGCAAACCTCGACCGAGACGGCGACGGTATCGCCTGCGACAAAGTCGGCTAAGGTCGCCGACGCGCAATCCTATCCCAAGGGATCGGCCGTGGTCAGCGCCATCCGTTCGGTGTCAACGTCAAACACAGGCGGCGGAAACTGCGGCGCTAGGTCGCGCAGGCTCTCGAGCAGCAACCGCGCCACCGCCCAGTTGCGGTACCACTTGTGGTCGGCCGGAATGATGTGCCACGGAGCCAGCTCGGTGCCGGTCCGGCTGAGCGTGTCTTCGTACACCTGCTGATAACGCGACCACTGTCCACGCGCGGCGAGGTCGTCGGGGCTGTACTTCCACCGTTTGGCCGGATTGTCGATCCGGGCCAGCAAGCGTTTGCGCTGTTCCTCCGCGGAGATGTGCAGGAAGCACTTCAGGAGCGTTACTCCCGACTCAGCGAGCTCGGCTTCGAAGTCGTTGATCATGCCCAGACGTTCACGGGCCACCGTCTTGGTGATCACCTCCCGCACACGGGTGATCAGTACGTCCTCGTAGTGCGAACGATCGAAAAACCCGATCACGCCCGCGGCGGGCACCCGGCGCCGGACGCGCCACAGGAAGTCATGCCTGCGCTCGTTTGCTGTCGGCACCCCGAAGCCGGTGACCTGCACACCTTGTGGATTCAGGAGGCCGCCCACGTGGCGAACCACGCCACCCTTGCCGGAGGTATCCATCCCCTGCAGGACGACGAGCACCCTGCGTCCACCGTCGACATTCTCTGCCCGACCCTCGGCCCACAGCGTCTCTTGAAGGGCGTCCAGCTCAATGCCGACGTGCCGCAAGCGCTTGGCAGCCTTCTTCTTGCGATGCGGCCCCACCGGAGTTGCGCCGGGATCGATGCGGTTGAGCTGGACTGACGCGCCTGGCTCGACCCGGAACGCCCCTGAGACCGTCATCGTCGCAGTCTATGGCCGTGCCGCAGCGCGCAGAACGCGCAATTCGAACGAGCCGCAGTGCTGGCAGTGCGTAGTGTTCGAATCATGACCACTGACGACGATGTTCTGGAACCCGCATATACCGGGCGGCTGGGCACAAACCCAGTCCCGGCGACGGTACTTCCCGCCGGCGAGATGGAGCCGCGCGCCGCCTACCGCTTCATCCACGACGAGCTGATGCTGGACGGCAGCTCGCGGCTGAACCTCGCGACCTTCGTCACCACGTGGATGGACCCGGAGGCTGAGCGGCTGATGGCCGAGACCTTCGACAAGAACCTCATCGACAAGGACGAGTACCCGCAGACGGCCGCGATGGAGTCACGGTGCGTCTCCATGGTGGCGGACTTGTTCCACGTCCCCGGTGAGGCGAAGGACGCGATCGGCGTGTCCACCATCGGCTCCAGCG
>JAABUR0100009153.1_pt1 | contig 11235 bp, 9 predicted proteins | sample 5560091 | NCBI WGS metagenome assembly JAABUR01 (sample SAMN10711879, study PRJNA513375) | rock metagenome | isolation source: Antarctica rocks | place: Antarctica: Victoria Land, University Valley sud
GCAAAGGTCGCCAGCAGCCGCTCGTCCTCCGGCGTGAACCTCCCGCCGCCCGGCCGCCCGATCACCTCCAGCACGCCGATCACCCGGTCATGGGCGAGGATCGGCAGGTAGAGGACGTCCTGATTCCGGGTCGGCTGAACGAGGACCGGGATCCGGCTCGATCCGTGGGGCGCCCGGAGACGCCGCCCCGCCACGCGTCGACCGGCGGGGCGGCCGTGCTCGATCGCCCACGTCGCCATCGCCAGGCTCTGCCGGTCAACCTTGGAGTCGTCCGCAGAATGGGGCGCCGCCACGCGGACCATGAGCTCGGGCGGCCCGGCGGAATCGGACAGCGTCGGATCTCCATGCTCAGTTCCCCCATCCCCACCGACCGGCAGCAGAATCCGGCCACGGTCGGAGCCGTAGACCCGGACGACCTGCTGAACGATCGTGTCCAGCATCGCATCGAGCGTGATATCCCGGATCAGGGCCGAGTTGAGGTCGTAGAGCAGACTGACCCGGCGCTGCTCGTCCAGCGCCTGCTGGGTCCGGGCGGCGAGTCGAGCGACGAGCTGGCCGGTCACGAGCGAGACGCCGAGATAGATCACGAGCGCCAGGATGTAGTCCGTCGTGCCGATCAGGAAGGTGTAGTAGGGCTCGATGAAGAGGAAGTTGACGGCGAGGAAGCCGAAGACCGAGGCCGCCGCGGACGGGCCGGACCCAAGCAGCAGGGCCGTGACGATGCTGACAACGACGAACAGCAGCAGGATGTTGATCGGCCCGAGCGCTTCCCGGAGGGGCAGCAGCAGACCAGCCGCCACGATGCTGATCGCGATCGCGACGGCGTAGGGCAGCCAGCGCTGTGGGCTCTCCCGAACCCGGGCCAATCGCTCCCAGGGGCGCCGGATCCCGGCCGAGATCGGGACCAGCGTCTCACCGGCCCGCTGCATGGCCCCCGAGAACCCCCTGGTCGTCGGCTCGCTCATGCGGCCGCGTAGCCGGCGATGAGCTGCTCGACCTCATCGGGAGTCGTGGCGGTGCGCTCGAACCAGCGTTCCCAGACGGCATCGACCGCCGGCCCGGCCGTTGCCTCGAAGGCCGTCAGCAGATCGTCCGGCTCCGCGATCTGGAACCGGAATCCCGGCGCGGCCGGTCCAGCCGGATCGCCGGCGAAGGACCGCAGCGCGGCGAAGAAGGCGTCGTCCCCGATCTCCAGCCGGATGGCAAGGAAGCCGAGCGCGGCCTTGCCGTAGACGATGTCGCTGAACCCGGCCGGCGCCTCCGGGTACGGGACGTCCGCGACCGAATCACCGGCGCCGCGCAGCAGCGTCAGGTAGCGCGGCGCGACGTAGGTCCGGAGCATGTCGGCGGCGGCGGCGCGGCCCTGGGTCCACTCCACCTCGATCGTCATCGTGTAGTTGGTCAGCCCCTCGGTGATGAAGGTGTGGTCGTTGGAGTTGCCGCCGACGAGGTTGCCCCACCACTGGTGCCCGATCTCGTGGGCGAGCAGGAAGTCGTAGAACTGCGGGTCGTCCGCCTGCCGCGCCAGCGACGGGCCGTCGAGGAAGACGATCCCGGACCAGGAGATGCCGAGCGTCCCGCTCGTCAGCGAGACGTCGACGAGGTCGAGCTCGCGATACGGATAGGCGCCGAACCGCTCACCGTAGACCTCCAGCGACCGGGCGACGACGTCCAGTACGGCATCGATGGCCACGGCGTCGTTGACATCGGTCGCGTAGGTGATCCTCGTCTCGCCGACCTGGCGGGAGTCGAGATCCCAGCCGATGCCGAGGGCGAGTGTGAGGTCCCGGACCGGACCGGCCACGATCCGGGTCACCGTCTCACCCGACGGGTCATCGTCAGATTCGACGACCGTACCAGTCGAGACGACCGCCAGGCCGGTCGACCGCAGAGTGACGTCGTAGAGGGCGACATCGCCGAAGGTCGGGTCGACATCGTCGAACGGCGGATCGCGGCGCCAGCCGGCTCCGGGCGACGGCTCGTAGCCGGCCAGACTGGGGTACCAGTCGGCCAGCGTCCAGGCGCCCGTCATGGACGACCGGCTGAGGATGCCGTAGGAGCCGAGCGAATCGACTGGCACGGTGGTCCGGAACGTCATCGCGAGGGTGACGAATGCGCCGGGCGACAGCGCCTTGGCCAGCGGGATGGACAGGACCGTGTCCTCGACCGACAGCACCGGGGACGCGGCGATACCGTCGACCGTCACGTCCGCGACGGCCGTTCCGCCGGCGCCGTAGTGGTCGCCGTTGGGGAACAGCCGCAGAACGATCTCGGTCAGCGGCTCGCCGTAGCGGTTCACGAACGCGACCGACAGCGAGCCGCCGATCGTCCCGGCGGCATCATCGGCGGTGACATCGAGCATATACCGGCTGAGGTCCCGCTCGGTCGCGGCGACGACGGCGTCATGCTGATCCGGCACGACGTCGGCGTAGCCGTCGCCTATTGCCGAAGTCGCCGCCGACGTCTGAGCGACGATCGACTGAACCCCAATCCCGCCCAGCAGGATCAGCAGGGGCAGGCAGATAGCCAGTGAGCGGGACCGTTTCAGCGACCGACATCCGGTTGGACTGGGGGTTGGCATCGGTTGGCTTTCTAGCGGACGCCGAACAGACGATGGCCGGCATAATGGCCGACAGACCACCTGCCGACAAGCGGCGTCCTTGTGACGCGGCATGCACCTTTTCGCGCTCCTCACCCCACAACCGCGCGATTCAGGTCCTGGCACAACAACTCATCGGTGTCCCGTCAGCCCGACCACCGATCAAGAGATCGGGCGTAACCCGTCTGACCGGCACCACCGCTCAGGGCTTCACAATTCCTTGACCTTATCCATGTTGGTTCATGATCTACTGACAGCCGCGACGCGCCCGCGGACATGACTCTCGCATTCCCGCTCGTGCGTCGCGAATTCTTTCGGCATCCGGACGGTCATCAGAGGAGAAAACGCTCGATGAAGAAGGTCAAGGCGTTCAACTGGTTTAATCTGGGGCTGCTTGCCGCCCTTGGGCTGGTCCTGGCCGGACCGCTCCAGGCGAGTGCCCAAGGCACGCTGACGCTCAACGGCGCCGGCTCGAGTTTCGACAACCCGCTGTTCTCGGCGGCGTTCGCCGCCTACACCGAACAAGTGGATCAGGGCGTCCGGGTCAACTATCAGTCGGTCGGGTCCGGCGCCGGCATCAAGCAGCTCACGGAGAACACCGTCGACTTCGGCGCGACCGACGCACCGATGACGGATGAGCAGCTCACCGCCGCCGGCGGCGCCGACGCGGTCGTCCACGTCCCTGTCACGCTGGGCGCGGTCGCGCTCACCTACAACCTGCCCGGGCTCGATGCCCCGGTCAACCTCGATGGGACTACGATCTCTGACATCTTCCAGGGCAACATCACCACCTGGGACGACGATGCGATCAAGGCCCTCAACCCGGACGTCAAACTGCCGGGAACGGACATCTCCGTGGTGACGCGGTCGGACGGTTCAGGGACGACCAACATCTTCACGACGTATGTGGCCAGCGTCAGCGACGACTTCAAGAGCAACATCGGCGTGGGTCTCTCGGTCGACTGGCCGGTCGGGATCGGCGCCAAGGGGTCTGAGGGCGTCGCCGGACAGGTCTCCCAGATCGAAGGGGCGATCACCTACGTCGAGCTCAGCTACGCTGAGCAGAACAGCCTGGCCACCGCCAACGTTCAGAACTCGGCCGGTTCGTTCGTCGCGCCGAGCGCCAAGGGCGCGACGGCCTGCGCGGCCGCGGCCGCCTCAAAGCTGCCGAAGGATCTCCGGATCATGATCGCGGGTTGCACGGGCGACGACAAGGCCATCTACCCCATCTCCGGCTTCAGCTGGGTCGTGCTCTACGCCGACCAGAAGGATGCCGCCATCGGCACCGCTCTGGTCGACGTCCTGTCGTGGCTGATCACCGATGGCCAGCAGTATGGCGCTGATCTCTCGTATGCACCGCTTCCCGACGATGTCGTGACGGCGACCATGACCCGGCTTCAGACGGTGACATCGGGTGGCGAACAGCTCCTGACCGGAACGCCGGCCGCGACCGCCGCTGCCTGACCAACATCGAGTCGAAGGATCGGGTAATGGTAGACATCCCACGAGATTCCACTGTGCCCACCCGGGAACAGATCGGCTCGTCGGGCGCGGAGGGACGGAGACCACTGCAGTGGTCTTCGTCCCGTCGTCGTATCGACGATATCTTTCAGCTCATCGTCACCGCCTTCGGTGCGGTTCTGATCGTCCTCGTTGGGCTGATCGCCTTCGAGCTCTGGCAGGGATCGGCCGAGGCCCGGGCGACCTTCGGCTTTGGTTTCATCACGAGCTCCGACTGGGACCCGGTCGATGGGACCTTCGGGGCCGCTCCCTACATCTTCGGAACTCTCGTGACCTCGGCGGTGGCGTTGCTCATCGCCGGTCCGATCGGAGTCGGAACGGCGATCTTCCTCACCGAGCTCTCGCCTCACTGGCTCCGGGCCCCGGTCGGCTTCCTCGTCGAGATGCTTGCCTCGATCCCGAGCATCATCTATGGCTTGTGGGCGCTGTTCGCGCTCGTCCCGGTGGTACGGCACCAGATCGAGCCGTTCCTGGAGGACCGGCTGGGTTTCCTGCCGATCTTCGACGGCCCGAAGTACGGGGTCGGTCTGCTGGCCGCCAGCCTCGTGCTGACGATCATGGTACTTCCGACCATCACGGCGATCTCGCGAGCCGTCCTTCTGTCGGTCCCGCCCTCCCAGCGCGACGGCGCCTATGCGCTCGGCGCCACGAGATGGGAAGTCGCCGCCCATATCACGTTCCCGGCCGCGCGCGCCGGGATCACCGGCGCCATGATCCTGGGCCTGGGCCGCGCCCTCGGCGAGACGATGGCGGTCACGATCGTCATCGGTAACCGCGGCAACATCGGGTCGTCACTGTTCGCGCTGGGTGACACCATGGCGTCGGTCATCGCCAACCAGTTCAGCGAGGCGAGCTTCCCGCTCTACACGTCGGCGCTGATCGAGATCGGCCTGCTGTTGTTCGTCCTGACGATCCTGCTCAATCTTGGTGCGCGACTGCTGATCTGGAAGACGAGCAGTTTCGATGCAGCCGGGAGGAACGTCTGATGGCGACCCCATTCGCGGCCAACACCCTGGGGCGCCGGCGGAAACTGACCGGCGCGATCGCTGAGGCACTGTGCTCGCTCGCGGCACTCGTTGCCGTCGCGATGTTCGTGATCGTCCTCACCTATATCGTCCGCAAGGGAATCGGCGCGATCAACGTCGACTTCTTCACGAAGACGCCCGCTCCGGTCGGCCAGACGGGCGGCGGGATGGCCAATGCCATCGCCGGCACGGTCCTGATCGTCGCGATCGGCGCGGTGATCGCCATCCCGCTCGGCATTGGCGCCGGGACGTACCTGTCGGAGTACGGCCGGGGCAGGTTCGCGGCCCTCGTCCGCCTACTCACCGATGTCCTGACCGGCGTTCCCTCGATCGTCGTCGGCATCCTGGCCTACGAACTGATCGTTGTGCGCATGAGCCGCTTCTCGGCCCTCGCGGGCGGTATCGCGCTGGCGGTCATCATGCTGCCGCCGATCGTCCGAACGACCGACGAGATCCTGCGGCTGGTCCCACGTGAGTTTCCCGAGGCGTCGATGGCGCTCGGCGTCCGGCGATGGCGCACCATCGTCGGCATCATCTACCCGGCCGCCATGACCGGACTCATCACCGGGATCATGCTCGCCATCGCCCGCGCCGCTGGCGAGACGGCGCCGCTGTTGTTCACCGCCTTCGGCAACACATTCTGGAACTGGGACCTCACGCAGCCCACCGCGGCGCTCCCGCTCCAGATCTACCAGTACGCGATCTCTCCCTACGAAGACTGGCAGCGTCAGGCGTGGGGCGGAGCGCTGGTCCTGGTCACCATCGTGCTCATCACCAGCGCCCTGAGCCGTCTGGCGACCCGGCAGCGCCATTCGGTACGATGACGCCGGGGCTCCGTGATCCTGCCGGAGCCGCCCTTGCGCGGGCTGGTGGGCAGGTCCCTCACGGCGAGGCGAGCAGTCATGTCGAACGCCAGTCAGTTCCTGATTCGTGACGCCGGCCCCGACGACGCACCGGCGATCAGCGCGATGGCTCGCCGCCTCATCCCGTCCAGCACGGTCGGGCGGGAGATGTCGGCGTTCGACGACTACTTCAGCCGGACCGGCGTTGATTTCGGCCCTGGAACCCGAACCGTCGTTGCCTGCGATGCCGGCAACAACCCGGTTGGATACTTGACCGTCCGGCCCGATATCGATTACTTCAGTGGCGAGGCGGGCGCCTACATCGAGCGGTTGGCGACGACGGAAGCCGCTGAGGGAACGGGCACAGGACGTCTGCTCATGGAATGGGCGGCGGAATGGGCCAGATCGCAAGGGCTCCGCACGATCGCCCTCGATGTCTTCGCCAACAATGCGCGGGCGCGACGCTTCTATTGCCGGAATGGCTACGAGGAGGACTTCGTCCGGATGGTCCGGACGCTCGATGAGTGAATCATCCCGATCAGACCAGCACGTCGCGCTCGCCCCGCAGCACCCGGTCGACGGCGACCGCGACCCGTAGGACGTAGCGGTCGACCGTCGGGACGAAGTCGTCGATCCCGATCGCGGCCTGACTGACGGCAGTGTCGCCGGGCACGATCCGCTGGACGGCGATCGGCTCCGGCTGACCGCGCTGGAGGTCGATCAGCGGGGCGAGGGGGATCCGGATCAGCTCGGCCAGCTCGGCCGGGTGCGGCCGGTAGTCCCTCAGCGGCCGGTCGTCGAGCAGCAGGAAGACGTCCTGGAGCTCCCGGTCGTAGATGCCAGGTTCCGCCACCTCGTTGGCGGAGACCCGGACACCGAGGGGCAACAGGTCGGCCATCGTCACCGCGAGGCCGATCTCCTCCTCGGTCTCCCGGAGCGTCTCGGCCAGCGACTCCCCGGCCCGATAGTGCCCCCCGACGGTGGCGTCCAGCACGCCCGGCCACGTGTCCTTGGCGAGGCTGCGGCGCTGCATCAGCAGGAACGGGCCGGTCTCGTCGTCGTGCCCCGCCACCCAGACATGAACGGCCCGGTGCCAGTCGCCGTCGCGGTGGACGGCTGCCCGTGGCTTGACCCGGCCGGTCGGCTCCCCGTCGGCCCGGTAGACATCGAACAGCTCCGCCGGGTCCTGCGCCAGACCGTCCTGAGCGTTTGGTGAACCACTGGCCATATTGGCCTCCTCGGATCGGCGAGATCAGTGCCTTCGTGATAGAGGCGAAACGTGCCTGGCCGCTACGACTGTCCATCTCTGGCCACAGCGCTCGCCTACGGCTCCCCTCTCCATCCGTGTGGTCGGACGGGTCCGGCTTCGCCGGATCAGCCGGCCAGACGAGATGGGGAGGGGTTTGTTCGCGACCAGCACGTCCTGGTGGCGAAACATATTCTCGCCTGACGGCGATGGCCGCTGCGGCGGCCGGTCACCGCAAGCGGATGACCCTACATCAGAACGGCTACCCCCCCAGATGCGGCGAACCTACAGCGGGGGTCAAAAAGGTTGTCCACCATATCGTTGTCCACCCTGGACCGGTCGTTCCGTACGCTCCGCGCCGTTCCTGAGCCCGGCTCGCTTCGCTGCCATTCATGGCCGGGCATCGCCGTCAGGCGATAGCGGGGAGCCAACCTTGCTCCAGACAACCTTTCTACCCGTTGCTCTAAGACAAAGCAAAGGGCGTTGCCAGTGGTTAGTCCAACCGTGATAAGACTGCGCACATCGACCACCAATCTCCATTCTCAACGCGAGATGCCAACGGCATGCGACCGCCAGCGCGCCGGCGATCGCGCCGTTAGGCGGTCGGCACCTCGTGGAGAAAGGCCGCAGGCTCCGCGAGAAACTCGTCGCGACAGCCGCGCGAGCAGAAGGCGTAGCTCCGGCCGTTCCAGTCAGCAGCAATCGCACGCTCCCGTTCGACCGCCATCTTGCAGACCGGATCGATCAGCATCGCGGCCAACTCCTTGAGTTGGCCATCCTCCAACCAGAGGACGCGATCGGCGATCTCCTTGATCCGACCGTCGTGGGAGACGATCACGACGCTGCGCCCTTGCTCCTTCGCGATGCGTCGGAGCAGGCGCACCACCTCGCGCCCAATTCTGGAATCGAGATTGGCGGTCGGCTCGTCGGCAAGGATCAAGGTCGGATCGTTAACCAGCGCCCGGGCGATTGCCACCCGCTGCTTCTCGCCGCCGGAGATCTGATCGGGCCTGAACTGCAAGCGCTCCCCAAGCCCGAGTTCCGTGAGCAGGGCCGCCGCCTTCTGCCGGGCCGCCGCCGGTTTTTGCCCCGAAAGCTGGGCGACGAGCATTACGTTCTCGACCGCGGTCAGAGCCGAAAGGAGGTTGAAGTCTTGGAAGATGAACCCGAATCGACGTAAGCGGATATCCGGCAGGCGACGCTCGTCGAGCGCGCTGATCACCTGTCCATCCAGGGTGATGCTCCCCTCCGTCGGCTTGAGCAGGGCTCCCAGCATCGAAAGGAGTGTGGTCTTCCCCGACCCGGACGGCCCCATGAAGAGCACGACTTCCCCCGGCGCGACGGCGAATGACACCTCGCGCACGGCCGCAACCGCCGTCGCCCCCTCGCCATACCGTTTTGACAGCCGGTCGACGACCAGTCCGGCGTCGGTTGGCTTCGTGGACGCGGTCATGTTACTTCCTCCTGTAGACCATCGCGGGATCGAGACCGGCGATCTGCCGGATCGGCAGCAGCGCCGAGATTCCGGCGATGATGAGTGACTCACCGATCACCTTCAGCAGGGAACCGGTCCCGAGCGCGAGCTCCAACCCTGGGCTGAGCCGGGGGACGACGGCCGCCAGCGCTAGCGCCACGGCGACTGCCGCCACGAGTCCCAGTCCGACACTTGCGTACGCCTGCACCAAGACGCTTCGGTAGAGGTCGGCGTTACGCGCCCCGATCGCCTTGAGTGTCCCGAGTTCCGCCCGGCGCGCGAGCGTCGCCGTGTAGACCGTCAACGCCATCACCGCCAACCCGACTAGGAGCCCGAATCCGTTCATCAGTGAGATGATGCTTGCCCCCATGTCGCGGATAAGCAGGCTCTCTTCTCCGGCAAACTGCGCCCGCGTCTGCGCCGTCACGTCGGCGTCCATGTCGGCGACGCGCGACGCGACCGCAAGAGCCGATTCCCCCGGCGCAATCACGACAAAGAGGTAACTCACCGTCTGTCCGCCCCCTTGGATACGCGTGAAGTCGTCCATCGTGATGATCGCCACCGAGCTGGCCAGCGTGGTGGTTCCCGTTGAGAGCCCGTCGATCCGGAACGGGACACCGAGGATCGTGACCGGGTCGCCAAGCCCGACCCCCGCCCGCCCAGCCAGGTCGCGGTCGACAACCGCCCCACCGGCCGCTGGGATGGCCGTCCCGGCGGCGATCTTCCAGGGCCTGCCGGCGGCGGCATCCGACGGCAGACCAATCACGTACGCGGTCGAGCGTTTCCCACCCATCTTGATTACGTCACTCAGATACAGCACCGGCGTGACCGTCGCCACTCCCGGCACCGCGCGTACGCGGTCGGCGAGTGGGGCCGGAAGGGTGGACGCGCCCATGTGCATCCTCCGCACCCCCGCCTGCGAGACGATCACGTCGGCCCCGGAGTGGTCAATGTAGGTCGTGATGCGGCGCTCAACGCCGGTGAAGACGGCGTCCAGGGAGACAATAAGAATCAGCGCCAGGGCGACGCCGCCGACCGAGATCAGCAGTCGACTTTTACTCTGGAGAAGCCCGCGCCAAGCATATCGGACCATCACCACCTACCTCCGAAAGATGTCTGCCGGGGCAAGTCCGGCGATGATGCGGGTCGGGATCATCGTCGCGATCAGCGCCATGGCCAGGCCGGCCACTGCTGCCACCGCCACATCGGTGGGCGTCGAGGAGATCAGGTACTCGGGGCGAGCGATCATGATCAACCGGGACGCGGCGAACCCGAGGACGACGCCCCCGACAACACCGGCAACCGCCACGATCAGGGCCTGCGTCGCGACCAGCCGGTAGAGGAGGAGATTACGCGCTCCGATCGCCTTGAGAACGCCATATTCCCGGCGGTGCTCGGATGTCGCAGTGTAGGTCACGAGACCGACGACGAGGGCACCCACGACCAACGCGATCCAAGCCATTAGCCGGATCGGAGGCTGGTAGGCCGCGGTGAAGATCTCCACATCGTTGGCGATCAGTTCGCGCTTGAGCAGCGCCTGGGTGCCAGGAACGTCACGCAGCTGATCGCGCAACGCCTCCGGCGAGACGTTTCTCTCGGGCGTGACCAACAAGAAACTCGTCGCTGCTGGCGCCAGCGCCAGCGCTTCCAGTGCAGTCTTGCGGACGAAGACGAAGCTTGTCATGAGCGGACTGGTCTCGTCGGAGAGACCGCTCACGGCAAAGGTCCGTCCCAGCAGCTCGATCGAGTCGCCGACGGCGATGCCGTGGCGCCGGGCCAGGAGGCGGTCGACGATCGCCTCATCGTCGCTGCGTGGCGCCCGTCCCGCGGCCAACCGCCACGGCCCACCGCCACGCGCCGGGTCGTAGCCGATCAGGAACGACGCCTCGCGCCGCTCGTGAAGCCGGACGACGACAGTGTTCGCCAGTATCGGCACGACCGCCGCGACGCCAGGCTCGGCCACGACCGCCGCTTCCGTCCCGACCGGCAGCGGCGTGGTCGCCAGCAGGAAGCTGCTGCCGCCCACGGGGGCAATCACGACCGCGCCAGGAGCATGGTCAAGGTAGGCGCCGGCCTGAGTGATCACGCCGCTCAAGATCCCGTTCAGAACGAGGACGATCATGAGCGAGAGGGCGATCCCGGCGATGCTCAGGACGAAGCGCAGCTTTTCCTGGAGCAGGTTTCGGCGCGCAAGGTCTATCATGCAATCCCTTCCATGGGGTCGTCACGTTGCCGGAGGCCAAGCGCGGGTTTGTCCTGCTGCCGCGACGCTGGGTGGTGGAGCGCAGTTTTGCCTGGGCGGCGCGGTTCCGGCGCTTGACCCGGGACTACGAACGGCTGCCCGAAACGGTCGCTGGCCTGCATTTCGTTGCCATTGCGTGCGTGATGGTCCATCGACTGGTCATGTCCATCGCTCAGAGTCCATAACAGCCTCTAGTGGTGTGTCACGGCTGAATCATCAGTGGCAAGGCGGGTGCGGATGGACAGGAACGATCCGCCCGTCCGCCGCTGGAGTCCCGCCATGGCTG
>JAABUR0100009157.1_pt1 | contig 11230 bp, 8 predicted proteins | sample 5560091 | NCBI WGS metagenome assembly JAABUR01 (sample SAMN10711879, study PRJNA513375) | rock metagenome | isolation source: Antarctica rocks | place: Antarctica: Victoria Land, University Valley sud
AATGGCAATTGGCAAGAGGTTCCCGAGCTGGTCAGGAAGGTTGAGAAACATGCGTCGCAACGTAAATGTATGTCAAATTTGCTCGATCTATTCAAAAGCCTTAAACTTGAGCTCTCTCAAATATAACTGTCAAATGCTGAACCAGATATATACAGGTCTCCACCTCACCGCCCAGTCTGAATGCCGAATCGCATCTCAATCGTCTAGACGCCCCACAACTTCGTCCTCTCTCTCTACAACAGGCTTACCACAATTGATACCTTCACTTCTAACTGCCGCGGATAATGAAAAGGCCTTTCACGAAGACGCTTTCCAAGCCCGGGTGTGCCTAGGCTGGCTTCATTGGACAATCAACGAGCCGAGTCTTGCAGTTTCAAGGCTTCCTGCCGCCTTTGCGCAAGTCTTTGATCGTTTGACAAGAGAAGGGGCTACCTTGACTAGATGGACTCATGTTTGCATTGTCAAGGGCGCATATATACGTGGTCAGTAAGAAAATTACTTCCAAATGGAAGTCGCGCTGGTATTGATTTGCTTATAGGTAGTTCGCAGGAAACTGCGGGTAACATATATGATGCCATTCAAACTTATGAATCAATGCTGCCCTATATCTCAACCATACAGTCAACTTCTGCAAGCAGTACAGAGCATCGATTTTGGACCGAGCGCCTTCTTGCTCGCCATTGCTTACTGACAAGCCGCGATGTGCAGTGGAAAGTCGAGAAGACAAAGCAAAACCTGTCACCTGAATCTACTCTAGCACCATTCCGTGCGTGGGCAGACTTTTGGGAAACTAGACTCTCCGGAGATAATGGGAGACTTGAAGGCGAGGACTACAGAGGCGGGCTGTCTCGAAGACGAATATGGCAAGCTTACTACAACACTCTTTCTATACTTCTTCAGCAGGGATTTTCGTATCCATCTTCATCCGAGAAACCATCCGCGATCGCGAAAACGTTCTCAGCTTATGACAACAAGTTGCTAGCCAATCCGAAACTGCAACAATTTGCCGAGTTACAAAAGGTCCAGGCCATCTACGAAGGGCTGTTGCAGAGGGAGGTCAAGTTTCCGAAGGCGAACGAAGCGAACACTGAAGTTGAAAGCTGGGTTGAACAACTGATCGCCAATTGGAGAATCTGCTCCAGTTATACTTGGTCAGATAACGATGTCGGAGATGGAGGGAAAGAAGCATTAAGCCAAAGCGTCTTAGCTGTATGTCAATCACAAAATCTATCATATCCTCCGAACAATGGTCCTCAAGCTGGTAGAATTATTACTGACCATTAAGCCGTTATAGATGCTCTACCGCGCAGCTACGAAAAGCTTCCACTCGACTCAAATACTGCGACAGCTTTTCACGGTACACGCTTCCCTAGCTGAATTCGATCTTGCTGGCAAAGCACTTGACTCCTATCTCGAGATTATAGTAAAGGGTAAGGCTCGGGTGGAAAAATCTGGCGAGGCGGAGCCTGGTCTGGACGACGATGCGACTGTGCTATGTACAGCTGCCGCTGGGATCAAGATGCTATGCGTTTTCGGTCGACGAAAGGAGGCGGAGAGGGCGCTAGCCATCGCGAGTATAGTCGAGAAATGGCTAGAGAAGCATCGAATTCCTTTCTCTCCGAGGGCTGATGGCAATGACGATCAAGTTCCAAGGTTTCTGCATGACCAGCAAAACTCGACTAAGTCGCTGATAGCTGGCAAGCCTTTCACTGTTGCGTTCCGTGCTTTAGGCATGAGCCAAGCTCACTGGGCTCGTCAGACGTACGAAACATCCACACGTTCTGAGTTGCAAGCAAAAGCAATATCCAACTTTCGAACCGCAATGGAACCGGGTCTGGGAGACGATCGTGATATCGAGACTCTTTACTGCCTCGCTTTTGTACTCGCAGAAACTCTCGAAATCGATGCCGCCATCTTGGTTGCGAAGAAAGCCCTGTCCATAAGCACCAACACCACCAAGAACGAATGGTTGTCAGGAGAGGATGACAGTCTTGAAGACGACATCGACATTGATTACTCATTGGGTCCTGACTCACGTCGGCTTCTGCTGAGATGTTGGCATCTATTAGCATTGTTGCTGAGTGCTAGACAAGAGTACTCAACCGCCTCCGCAACTTGCCAAGCAGCCTTGGAGGAGTATGGAGGCCTCTCTCCGCTGCTAGGACGCTCGAAGCATCCAATCGAGGTAGAGAACCTACATTTATTCGAGAGACGAGACCTCATAGAAATTAAAATGACACAACTTGCGCTTGCGGAGGTTGTCGACGGACCTGAAGAAGCCGTCAATGCGACCGGTGAGCTTCTGGGTCTTTATGCTGCGCTCTTCAACCACTCAGTGAAACATGCATCCGTTACTCTGTCGCCCGAGAAAGTATCACAGCCGCCAAGTAGGAACGGTACGATGAGGAGCTTCCGGGGAAGTATACTAGGCCGCCCGAAGGACGCTGCTAAGGACAATCGACAATCGGTCATCTTAAAAGGAAATACTGCCCCCAGCTCAATACGCACACAAGAGTCGATGAATGAAGTCACAGAAACCCCGACTATTTCCGTCACGCCTGACGATAATGCTGTGCCTCACTCTCATCGTCTCTTCCACCATGATTCGAAGAAGCTACAAAAACGAGCCAGTAGGAAGAGCTTAGGTAGCATTCGGAGAAGTCGAGGGGTTAGTCCCGCCCGGCTCTCTACCGTCAATGACTCAAATCAGTCGAGCCAAGCGCCCCCTTCACATTTTTTAATGTCGGCAGAGGAGCCCTCTGGACCTCCTCACCAAGATGGAAACTTTGCCGCCGATGAGGTTGGCGTAGCAGTATCTCACGATATGCCTCCAGCAGTACAACCGCTCCCCAAAGACCTCAACGGTCTTTGTTCAACCACTCAACCCTTGAAATCAACACCTAATCAAGACGCTATAGACCGAAATCCATCAACACGATACCCCAAACCCTCGGCAGAGCAATCCTCAAATCGCCTCTCAATTGCACCCTCCTCAATCCCCTTCTCATTCCCACCACTCCCACCTCCCCGCTTTCCCTCTTCAGACCAACTTCGCCACGCCCTTACCCTCCTTACAAAAATCTGGCTCTTAATCGCCTCTCTCTACCGTCGCGCAAACCTCTACAAAGACGCCCACGGCGCCCTCTCCGAAGCCCTTACCCACGTCCAAAGCATTGAAGCCACCGTCGCTGCCCTCCACTCCAGCGCCGAAGCTTTCGCCACGCCCGGCTGGGGCGGCGCGAAATCCGTAGGGGAGCTTTGGGCTGATGTCCATGCCGAAGACGGGGCGTTGCATCTGGCGCTTGGCGCGAGAGATAGCGCCGAAGCTGCATACGAGCAGGCCCTGTTGCATTTCCCAGACCATCCGGCCGCAACCGTCGGCCTCTGTAACCTCCTTCTCGACTTCTACACCACCATGCCCACCCCGCCGCCCTCCACCTTATCCCCAAATTCAGCAACGCCAATCCTCCTCCCTCTCCCCACACCCACACCCCCAACTCCGGCGGACCCATCGGACCCAACACTACTCTCTAGACTCGCGGCTCGAGACAGAGCCTATGGGTTGCTGTCGGCGCTGACGAAGAGTGGGAGGGGGTGGGATTGTAGCGAGGCGTGGTTTGCGCTGGCGAGGTGTTATGAGGAGGGAGGGCAGGTGGAGAGGGCGAGGGAGGCGCTGTGGTGGGTTGTGGAGGTGGAAGAGAAGAGGGGGGTCAGGGGGTGGGGGGTTTGTGGAGGGTTTTGAGGAGGTGCAAGTGCATGAGAGGGGTGGCGTTTTGGGTTGATGGTAGAGTATGTTGAACTGGGGGTGGGGTTGTAGTATAGGGAGTATTGCTCAGCTATAATTGGGGAAAATGCGCGCTGTGGGCGGTGTAGGTTTACTCCCACCTTTTTGTAGTTTGCCATTGTCGCTGAGGCGACTGGCTATCGAGCTGATATCCTAAGAATGATGCAGTTGTGGTCTCTCTGCTTAAATGGAAGGGTAGATAGATCGAAGGGAGGTAAAGGAGAGCGGGCTCAGGCAATGTACCATCGCCTCTTTTAGACCCTGTACTCGTGACGCATTGAGTGCACATGTCCAAAAGCCAGCTGTAAAGCCACCCCAGCATTCATTTCTATCTGCGTAGATATACCTCACTTCCGCCTCCTCGCCACCGGGTTCCTATTCTTTGGAAATTCCAACGGCAGCTTCAGTTTCGCAATCTTATGTACCGCCGCCTCCGCCTTTGAGATCTTCATCTTTGCGCGCTCCGTCTCGGTGGGGGGAGCGACTTTGCAGCCGATTTCGTGGAAGTATTTGGATGTGCTGGTAAACGAGGGGGGGTAATTGTTAGGTTTGGTAGTCGCAAAAGGGGGTTTTTGGGCGGTGGGTGTTGGTGGATGGAGAGGAGGGGAAGAGGGTTATAGGAGGATAGGTGCTTACTCTTTAGTTTCGAGCCGGAGGTCGTAGCAGAGATCGCTGATGTCGGTGGCGAAGTTGTCGATTGTGAGGGCAAGGGCGCAGATGTGGGTTGTGAGGTTGTCCATGTGCCATTTGTTCAGTTCACTGGATAGCAAGTTGTGAGTCTCCAAGTCTCATGGAAGAAGTCTATAACGGGATATGCATACGTTCCCTCAGCAAATCGCTTGCCAACCCCGTCGAGCAACTCCGAGCCAACTCCGTCAATTGCCGTCTTTAACTCTTCTTTTATCGGCACTCTCTTCCCGCCTTTCGTTCCAGGCTTCAGGCATCTAGACCAATCCAGCAAAAGTAACAAATACCGCAAGGTTTTCAATTTTCGCACGTCCCCACCCTGTACAACATGGCGTACCCTTGCACTCACGTACCGGCTCTTCGTTACAATATCCTCCCCACTTTCTACCTTATCCCGCCACTCTTTCACCGCCAGAAACCTCAGGGTTCCCAGTCCCACAAGTTCCTCCAGCGGATATACATCGGCCGGCGTCTCAGCGTTCGGATTAGGTGTCGGTCGAGGTTTACCCTCGTCGACTGCGTTCTGCATTTCTTCGCGTGTAGGCATCGAACTTGTCGAAGCGGCCATCGATTCTACGACCGCAGAAGCGAGAGGATCGAGCGCTGATTTGCTAGGGGAAGCTTTTGACGATTTGGTTGGGGAGGCTTGGATGGCATTTTCGGTGAGGGAACGAATGGCCTTTTGGGATTTCTTGGTGCCAAAGGTTAGGCCGAGGGTCGACCTGGCAGAGAGCGTCTAAAGAGATGATCTATAAGTGGAAGGACACAACGATTGATGGAGGGACAGTATACGGTGGGTGGTTTTTCCTCTTCCTCCGCAGAAATTTCGTTAATCTTTGACGAGCGTAGAGTGCCGCGCACTGCTACCTTGCGGACTTGCACCAATTGCAATTCCCCACTTACAGGATCGTAGACGCCCACATAGTGCTTGAGTAGAGGCTCTGGTCCACCTGCGTCTTCTTCTCGGCCCTCATAGTCAAGCTTTGGGTGGGCGGAGGTATGTAGTAAAATCTCTGAAGCTGCGAGCGCTGATCGGCCAGCACCCCTGGACCGTGGTGCGGCATGTTGGTGAGGTCTCTTGTAGGGTTTGAGGGGAAAGTTGGAGGGGAATGAAAGGCCTGGAGTCGAAGCTAATCACAGTCAGCTTGAGTCGAAATCGTATAAGCATAACTTCATAGGTTTGGGGAGCTAGAAATCGTAATGACACACACACCTAGTATTGGGATCCACTCGTCCGTATCTGGCAAGACCGAGACTTTGATATTTCCGGCGGAGATAGCTTTGGCTTTCTTGCCATGAGAGCGCTCGCCATTGTCTTTAACGCTACGTTTGCGTTTTTCTCCGGACATATAGACCAGATGGAGCAATACGGTATTAACAGTATAATCGTGGAAGAAACTGTTTAATGAGCCACTTCAGAGTAACCAATTCGGACATTTTTCGAATTGTACTACTGTAAGCTTAACGTAGCTGCGAAGCCCTAATAGTTCTCGGTCATGTGACGTTAGCTTTAGCTTTTTGGAGGCTTAGTCATTGTTCACTTTTCCGTTCCCTTCCATGAAATGAAAGTGTGCCCACTATAAGTAAAATGGTTCCCCCTATGCAAAGTTTCCGCTCGGAATTTGTAGTTTTGGACCTGGTCTCCGCATGGGAATTTCGTATACTTTCTTTTAAATATTCCAAAAATAACCTATCAATACCTCTATTCATTGACGGACCACTCTCCTCCTAGCAGACTTCTTAGAAAGCCAGGCCACTCTGCCACCATCTATCTCCAGAATGCCATCGTGCCCATGTACCACTCCAGCGCCACCATCCCTCTCCCATCATTCCTCTGACAGGGCTGATCGGTAGGGGCTCAAACAACCAAATTCCCCCAGCTGCGAAATCATCCGCAACCAATGGCCCAGTGAGCCAGCACCAGACCACTACTACTATTATATTCCCTGCTCCCCTTATCCAGGTTGGAATCTTCTCCCTCCAGCCCCACTTTCTGATTAAACCTGTGAAACTCCTTTGGGCAATAATCCCAATTGGTTGCACCGCGAAAAAAGCGAACGCTCCTTGCATGGGCTTCGTGTTCCTAAGAGTCGTATAAGATGCACACGCATGTAAGGCACCACTACATAGAAAAGCTATGACCACCCTGACAAGGCTTCCAAGTGAGCTTGTCTTTGTTAAACCTAGCATGTCACCACCAATGAATTCTCCCGCTGCCTCAAATGCATAACGGAATAATTGATGCCACCATTCTCCCCAAAGCCCAGCTAGTCCTTTCCTCCAGACCTGTGCCGGGCTGCCGAAATAGCGTGGGTAGAGCCAGGGAGAAGCATGGTCACCAATGGTTTCTGGACCAAGAAGGCAGGCGAAACCAAGTGGAGGCAGAAGGAATATCGTCTGCAGGGCGGTGTATGCGTAGATGAGCGAAAAGAAGACCCGAAACGCACGTGGATATGGAAAGGGCGACGGCACGGACGGAGGCAAGGACCAGAAATAAGGATCTCGGGAGGTGACCGCTTTCAGGATATCGAGAACCATGCAACAGACGAGGAAAGCTGGTAGATTGATCCTCAGCAAAGACATCCGGGAAGGATAAACGTGATTGTTCTCAGGAGGTTGGTTTGGGTAATGGAGAGAAGCTTGGATATGAGGGGGCGGTGGTAAAGTGCCAGATACCTGGTGGTTCCAGCCAAGGCCTCGAAAGTTGGTGACAAGATCAGCGACCCAGTCAAGGCGATGAGACAGGGTCTGTGGAAGGTGCTGCCACGTGAACATGTCTGGTCCGCTTGTAGGAACCGAGCTTTGCTTAATTTTTGCGGACTTTTCATTATGGGCAAGTTTATAGGCATCTGACATTCTGCTAGCAACTCTATTTGGAGAAGATCCGTTGGGATGGCAAGCTTGTAATTCAGCTGGACAAGAAACATCACGGCCAGAAGTGAAGCCAGCCCCTTTATCAGCTGGATAATCCTCCTCTTCTATCTGATCATGAACTCGCCTCTCTACCCTCTTAAAATTCTTGCGCGCATCGTTGAAAATCAAGAACGTCGCAGACCACAAGATCGTCCACGCATTCAAGAGTCCAATACCATAGGCTACTGTCACTGAAGAGCTCCTGCACTCTCGGATAACTGAGATAGATAAATAAACGATAATGGCAAATACAGGATATCGCGCCCAATTGACAAATCTCGAAGTCGTAGGTGGCAGTAGAAGATAAAGAATCAATAGATGAGGACCCAAGACCCTATAAGGCCAGACAAAAGGTGAGTAATCCCCGGATCGAACGAGGGAGTTGTACTGCTTCTGGAATTGATCTAGTACATCTTCAGCTTTTGCCGGAGCGAAGCCCAGCATCTGTTGGAGTATCATTGGCCTCCAGGGGTCATTGTATATGGAAGGCTGGTATCGGGGTGATCTTTTGAAAATTGCAACGATTATAAAAGGTATATAGCAAATTATTTACAATAACAGAAATATTGTTGTTGGAACTCGTGAGATCATCGAAGAATGGAGCCCCAGTCAGCGCGCCACATCTCCCGCTTTAGGCGCCGGAACAAGCTAACTGTGGATCTCCAACGTTCAGACTGATGCAGAGGTGTTCGATGAAGCAAGAAGTCCACCACTAATTCATACAGGCAGCTGGCGAGCGATATGGGTATTGACAATCTTCAAGGTACATCCCACTTGGTCTCCCTGAAGGAATCCTGGGAAATAGAGACGACCTTCACAGATATTAGTCCTTCGAACTGTGAATGTATAATTATGGAGCTACATACATGCAGAGCATCTTCCCGTGAAGTTGGTCACTAAGTATTCGATGAGGGACAATACCTTGCAATCGATAGATCGCGGGACATCTTGCATACGTTGACCTAGTATCTTTTGCTAACTCTGGGAGGAGTCGTGAGTCAACACTCCGTAAACAGCAGTATTTCGAAAGGAACATGGCTTGAACGGTATAGTGTCAGGCAGACGCTTCGAATGGCATTATAGATTTACATATATTATATACACCCCGAACTTAGAATTGGCGATTGCCATTTTCGTTCGGGAAAGGGAGCAGGGCCGCTTTAGAGGGAGCCACGAGGGAGCAAAAGGGAGTACCGGGGGAGCAGGGGGAGCAGGGGGGGAGCACCGAGAGAGCAGGGGGGCGTAGCACAAGGAAGCCTGAATTGCCACGGCTGCCTCGTACCCGGCTATAGCTGCTCACGTTATTGATAACAGTAGTCGTCAACACTTTTGCATGGCTCGATCACCTGCTGTCTAAACTCTTCGAATATCTAGTTCATATCTTACAAGAGGCAAATGCTCAAGAAGAGATTTTAAATCGAGTTTGGTAAACGAGTTAGAGCACGCTCTTGACATGATGAATAAGTAGACCTTGATTATTGTGAATCAAAGAAAAAGAACACGAATGTTAAGAGATGATCTTTCACATTTGTTTGCTTCTTCTTTGAAACAATAGATGTTGAGTTGACTTTATAATTTTGAATGATCTTTGAATGAATTCTATAACTTATTTATAGCAGCAGACTCGCGGTAATTTGGCTCAGAAGAAATAGCATTGTCAGATCATCTCAGACCTGCGTCAACAAGGATCGAGACTTCAGACTGAAAGATTGAAAAGATGAACGAACTGAAAAAAATGCATCAGTCATGGCATGTTTTTTATCTTCGATCATGTAGATAGATCGCACGGCCCATTCAGAAATCTCGTCAATACGATGCAACTCTCGACGGGTAATTGTGAATTCTTTTCGTTAAAGTTGGGCAGAGTATGAGTTCTGTTGAGAACATGTTCTTGCTTGCAATGAAGACACTCCTGGCACTTAGCAACTGGATTTAGATATTAGGCTCAGCGATCTCATGATTGGTACAAGGAAGCCCACAGCATCGCATTTAACCCGTTCTCCTCCCATTCTTTAAGAAAGCTCGGCAGCTTTTGACATCTTCAGTGTCGAACACTTGAGCTTTTCAGGGGTACTGAGTACCTGCAGAATGTCTGGAAGGCCTTTGGGCTCATCGATACGAGCTATATCGTTCGAAACATCATTCCAGAGGAAGTAGTCCTCTCCGCACTCCATTAAGAAATTCGATTGCTCCCGATCAACAAGAATTGCTTTGGCAGACGGGAGCCCGTAATCCTCGTTCGGGAAACACTCGGCGGCCACTTCTCGCCCTTACAGGTTCGACACATTGAACCTCGGGAAAGCAAGGGTCACTTTTCGTTCAACACCTTGAGTTTCAAAATACAGCTGAGCAGAAGCTGGCCTGAGCTGGACTACGGCAATCCCCTGCTTTTCATTCCATCATGCGGGGATCCTGGATGGGGAATTCGTAAAAAAATGGAGAAAATTGGTCAGGTCTCCGAGGAAGTTTCAGAGGAATAAAATTAATCGCACCAAGTATGTAAAGAGAACTGAGGTTCGCTGGTAAACATCACATCATGTATTTCAGACCAAATCTTGTACCTTATGTACGTCCTTCAGCTCCAGGATCTAAATTGTCACCGCCCAAACAAACACGGTTCCTACCTATCACGGAAGTCCTGCAGCTACATATCAACAACCAGACTCAATACAACCAATCTGGATTTCTAACAATAATACCACGACCCAAACCCACACTTTGTACAATAGACCCTCCTTCTAAAGTAAATTCTCAATAATCGTTGCAAACTGACCTCGAACCCAGTAGGCCAGATGCAGCGATATTCAACTCAAGCTGAGAAAACTACAAAGTGCACAAGTAGTACACTATGGGGTGGTGTTATCACTCCTACGCATCCAAGAGGGTTGCAGAAAATTCGTAAAGGAGAAATATTAGAGATCGCCAAGTGGACATATAGACAGACTCCTTGACTTGTTTTTTGGAATAGTGTAACCGTTTGTTGATCTTGGTTACGAAGCCGTGCAATTAAGTAGGATTGGACACTGAGACGTGTGGAATTACTTATAGTGACAATATTATGGGAGACATGATCGAAGGATGTTAGACATTCGAATACCTTTCTATTGCTTCATTTTTTCTTTCAAATATGCCCGCTCTCAAAACCCAATGGATCCTGGTTCTGTAAAATGCATATGGAAGAGACAAGAGAATAAAAACTCGAATTGAAAGATTCGGGGATGGAATAATGGGAGGAGGAGTTGATAGTTGAGAGAGAAGAATGAAGGGAAATTTTCACCCCATAAGGAATATCAGCCCAAAAACACGTTAGGTTTATCAAATAAGAGTCCGAGAGTTTTCGCTTCCCTACTATCTTCACCATAATGACTCCTGATACTCAAACATGTCCGAAAGAGAATAGCGTCCATGCTCCCGAAAATTCCCCAGGGCCCATCTCCAAACTCCGAGAATGCTTCGTCACCAAGGCTCAACCGTTCCGAAAAAACGACCCATAGAAAGCCCGATTCCAGCCCATCGCCAGCACAAACGCAATAAATGCAAAACTCGCCAATACCGCAAAAATATGCGAAATCTCATACCAATGCGCCAGCTTCACTTCCGTCTCAATAAACCCACACCCCTGCTTCACCTGCTCCCCGCCGCCCCCGTTCATCGCCGGCTCATTCCCATTCGCTGCTGGCTCGCCCTCGGAATCGTGGCCCTCATCGGCGGGGAAGCGGCCGTTTTGGACATAGTGCTCGATGAGATTTTCTTTCTCTTGCCAGCGGTCACGCAGCCAGCGGTCAAAGGATGACGGGGGAGTGAGGGGGATAGAGGACACGGGGAAGCGGCGCCAGAACATATTGA
>JAABUR0100009158.1_pt1 | contig 11230 bp, 14 predicted proteins | sample 5560091 | NCBI WGS metagenome assembly JAABUR01 (sample SAMN10711879, study PRJNA513375) | rock metagenome | isolation source: Antarctica rocks | place: Antarctica: Victoria Land, University Valley sud
ACCCGATCCTAGCCGGCAACCGCCGGTGGCCACCCCGCGAAGACGCCCTCCCGCTACAGCGCTGTGGAGGGCGCGCGGCAGGGCGTCTCCGCTCCGTCCAGCTACACCACTACCCGGGACACGACCAATGTTCATCGTCCAGCCGCATGCCATGCATTTAGCGAGATATTCTCTTCATCAATTGTAAGGCCTGCAATTGGCCCTTTTACGGCTGTCCGAAGTAAGGTGTCACGGGCAGTCTCTGAGAGTGGACGCAAAATCAGGCCCGCGGCAAGCGCCGCTGATACGTCACGGATACTGTCTCCGATAGAGTCTGGCATTGGAAGCGGTAAGGAGCGCGGACCGGACCCACTCCTAATGTCGTTTCGGTCCATGAACTCCTGGTCGACCCATGTAAAGGCGCATGATGAGCCAAGCGCGTCCATACACTGGTCAAGGAATTCATGGCGCGTGTAGGACGGTCCGATGGCGTCAAACTTTTCGATGATGCGCGCGTGTGCAGCGTGGACGATCCACTGCGCGAGATCTCGCACATCGATGTATTGAACCGGATCATTAGGCTTTTCAGGCACGAGTACCTCGCCGCCCTTTTTGAGTCGTGCAGGCCAATAGCTAAACCGGCCCGTTGGGTCTCCCGGACCGACGATTAATCCCGCCCGACAGATGAAGGCTTCGTCGCCAACCGCCTGCTCGCACGCGACCTTGGCGGCACCATAGTTGTCTTCCGTGCTGCATTCGACTTCGGATGCTGTCGGCGCCAGGAGCGGAGCTGTGTCTGCCCTCTGCCCCCTCGTCACCGTATCGGCATAGACGCTCGTCGTCGACACGAACGTCCAATGTCCAACGTGTCCCTTGACCGCCGCGACAGCGCGACTAACTTGGCCCGGATGGCGCGATAAGTCGACAGCCGCATCGAACCTTTCTCCTGCGAGCGGCGCGAAGGCGAGCGGAGAAAGCTGCGGGATCAGCTTCTCGTCCATGGGTGTGCCGCGTGCCCTCATCGTGTCGATCGCACGGCCGAGATAGCGGCAGTTGAACAGGATGATCGCGGCTATGGCGAAGTTGAGGGCCGCCGCCCGGTTCGACTGGTTCTCATGCCCGCGGTCGCGAAAGCGGCCGAGCCGGTGGAACGCGACCGCGCGCGACAGGCTGTTCTTGGCCTCACCCTTGTTGAGCTCGGCCGTCACGAGCCGCCTCAGCGCCGGGTCGTCGAACCAGCGCAACGTGAACAGGGTGAGCTCGATACGTCCCACCTCGCGCAGCGCCGCGGCGAGGCCGTTCTGCTGGCGAAAGGCCGATAGCTTTTTCAGGATGAGCGAGGGCGTGACGGCCTTGCCCTTCAAGGCCGCGACCACCCGGCCGATGTCGTCCCAATGCGTGCGGATCAAATCAGGGTCGAGCCCGCTGGCCGAACAACCTTCTGGACCTCGACTTCGAGCCCCGCATCCCGCGCCTGTCGGATCGCAGGCTTTATGCATTCGAGAGCGGCCGCCAACCCGCGACGGCGGCTCGCGTAGCCAGGACAGGCGGCTTTGGCGGGCGTGCGCCTTCTCGGACAGAAGCGCGTCGAGACTTCCGCGCGCCTCGGCCGACAAAAGTGCGGATACGCCATCGACGACTTTGCTGTCGGCGGCGTGCATGGCCGCGGCCGCCATGCGCTCGACGACGCTGACGCCGGGTATGACAATGTGTCGGCCCGCATCTCATCGAGGAGCCGGCCGAGAAGCACGTGTCCATCGGTCATGCCGAGCGCCTGCACTTCGAGCCAGGCCGACAGCTCGGCCCGCACCGGGCGGGTCAGGTCGCGAAAACCGTGCCGGCGCTTGATGGCGCCCGCCGCGTTTGCACCCGCTGCAGAGCGTAGAGCGCCTTGCCCTCGGGTGTCTTCAGCGCATGGGCTATGGCATCGACGGGTGTCGGGTCGATCGGTGCCGGTGGCGCAGGGGCGAAGCGCTCGGCCAGCGGCTCGTAGTGAGCTTGCCGTCCCATGGCGATCAACGGGCCGATCCCTGCGTCCGCGCAGGCCTTCACCTTGGCGGCGCTGAAGTAGCCTGTGTCGGCCAGCAGGGTCTCGACTATGCCCGAGTTCTGCCGGCAGGGCGTCGAGTTGGACCAGTGTCGGAGCGACAAGGCGATTCATGACACCAAACACACTTACCTGAAGCTGTAGTCAGAAATGAGGAGATTCCTGAGCCCCTATCTCGCTTCGATTGAGACACTCATCAGAGTAACCGGCATCCCTTCCGTAGCGACAATGGAGGACGAATTGGGGGACGCGGTATAGCTTTGGCCGACTCCGAGATTTTGGGTTACTCCGTGCTGCGTTACAATTGCCGTGCCCTCCATCACGACCACGAACTGCGTCACGGAAGCAGGGGCAATTATCTGGTTGACGTACCACACCACACCTGCCATAAAGGTTCGGACAGGCAGGCACGTTATGAACATCACCGATCAGATCTACTCCGATGAGAACAAGGCCCGCGAGCACCTGGAAAGCATCCAGTGGCCGAATGGTCCCGTTTGCCCTCACTGCGGCAATGTTGATCCGGAGCGCATCACCAAGCTTCAGGGCAAGAGCACTCGTCCTGGCGTGTTCAAGTGCAAGGAGTGCCGCAAGCCGTTTTCGGTGACGGTCGGAACCGTGATGGAGCGCAGCAAAATCCCGCTCACCAAGTGGCTTGCCGCTATGCACCTGATGACCGCTGGCAAGAAAGGTGTCTCGGCCCACCAGCTACACAGAATGTTGGGCGTGACATACGAAAGCGCATGGTTCCTCGCGCATCGCCTCCGCGCTGCCATGGCGCCGGCCAACCCAACCGACGCGAACGGCATGGGCGGCCCTAATGAGGTAGTCGAGGTCGACGAAACCTACGTCGGCGGCAGAGCCAAGAACCGCGCCTTCAAAGAGCCAAGCCCGAAGAAAGCCGTCGTATCCCTTATCGAGCGCGATGGTCGCGTGGCCTCGTTCCACGTCGCCAACGTCACGGCCAAGACGCTTCGTCCGATCATCGTCAAGCACGCCAGCCGCAAGAGCACGCTCATGACCGACGAAGCGCCGGTCTATGTCGGCGTCGGCAAGGAGTTCGCCGCACACCGCACCGTGAACCATTCGGCTAACGAGTATGTGAAAACTGGCGGCTACGTTCACACCAATACCGCCGAAGGTTTCTTCTCCGTCCTGAAACGCGGGATCATCGGGACCTACCACCATGTCTCAGAAGCTCACCTGGAACGCTACCTTGCAGAGTTCGACTTCAGGCACAACACGCGCACCAAGCTCGGTTTCAGCGATGCCCAGCGCGCCGCGAAGGCGCTAGAAGGCATCCGCGGGAAAAGGCTCACATATCGGCGAGCTAACGAAGCCGCGAACGCTTAAGCAGAAGGTCAGACGCTTTGTGCGGTGGCGCAAGGCGAACTGTCCGCCATGATTTGCCGCAATCAGAACTCCATTTCATTCTCACAGGGATGCGCCTCAATGGGACCGACGCTTTCGGAGGAACGGCACGTGGACCGGCCCGAGCTACAAGAGACATTTGCTGATCTCCTATTCAGCGTGGAATTGACCAAAGGGGTTGTCCACGTGGACCTTGGCGTCACGAGGGTTGACCACCGCAGAAAGGTTCCTGTGCGAAACTCTGTCCCGGTCGCCCGTCTGATCCTGAGCAACGGGGTTGCAAGGGAACTTGCAGCCGCGCTCAATGCAGCAGTCGAAAACATGGATAGCGTCACCAACGATGACATGCGCGCGGCCATCACGCTGACTAAGCCAGCGACGAACTAAGTTTCCTTAAGCACCCGCGTTGGCGGCTTTCGCTTTATCGGCTCGTCATTTTCAGCCTTGGGCTTCAACCTGGGTTGAGGTGGCGTTTTGAGAAGCCGCCGCGCCAACTCGTCCCGCCGCTTGTTGGCTTCCTGATCGTCTGTGTTTTCCATGGCCCCAACCCCGCTTCCCGTAGAAATCCAAGGCATGCTCTTAACGCAGTCCCTCGGTGAGTCCCTCGCGATATGGGCGCGAGTTGAGGACGAGTTAAGCCTCATTTTTATCAATGCGATCGGTGCGCAACAGGATACTGCAGCACGCGCAGTTTTTTACGCGGTTCGATCATTCGAAGCTAGGCTTAGCGTAACCCAGGCTGCAGTAGGAGCAATTTGGCCACCGCTCCCCGGCTTGATAGCTGCTGAATGGAACGCGCTGAGTAACCTTTTGACCAGAAAAGCAAAGGCTCGAAATGCCCTAGCGCATGGTGGAATCCTTGAACTATCGATCAATGATGGGCCGACAAACGCTTACATCGATCCATTCTTAAATGTTACCGGAGGGCGGATGGTCGCAAAGGCCGAGAATCTGCTTAGTGTGAAACAGGTACAAGAGAAGGGAGATGGCTTTTCAAAACTTGCTCTTCGTGTCTCAGCATTTGAAATGATGTTGGCGCTGCACTTAAAGCGGCAACCAAAATCTCTCTTACGAGTAAACCACCCGGACCCGGCGGTGCGTGCTCAAGCCAACCAGACTCCTCAAGAACACCCCAAGCCGCCTGAATCATCTCAGGCGTAATCTGAAATTCAAGCGCCGGCCTGTCGGCCGAATCAGATAAGGGCTCCGACATGGTACGTCAACCAGATAATTGCCGAAGCAGGCATAGGAGAAGATACCCGGCTGGGCGGCACATCTACAATTCGTTCGGTCAGCGAGAATGGCGTAGGTGGGGGCTCCCTGACCGCGAACTTCACTTGCCAAAGCCGCGTGTGCCCCGGTGCCGCTTTCGGCGCCCCCGAGGGCGCCTGCTCAGTTCCAACAGGCTCGTGAACCGGGGCCTGAAACGGAATCAGATGCGTGGAGAGCAGCAAGGCCGTCTTGTTCGATGTGTTGCCGGCTTCGTGCAGGACGTTGGTGGGAATGAAGTAACCCTCGCCCGCCTCAACTCGATGCTGCGTGCCGTGATCCCAAATCCGTACTTGCCCATTCACGATCATCCCGCATTCCGGCCCCGGATGCGTATGCGGACCTGTCCAAAATCCAGGGTCGAGCTGCTCGCCGGTGAGGTATACATCCCAGGCGCCCGTAGGGGCCTGGGAGATCGTCCACGCATGGGCAACACGCACCTTTGAGGTGACCAAACCCTCGGCTCCCGCCGCGGAAATCCATGTGCTGGCGAAGACAAGTAAAATGGTCGATGAGACCGGCACCTTGGTCGAACGACGCATTGGTGGCTCCTTTTGACCGGGCAATGACGGCGTGCGCCCACCGTTGGTTCGCAGTGCTATCCCGGAGCCGTCAGCGGGGTTGCAAGGAATGGGCTACGAGAGACGGTTTCTGCTCTGGGTTCGCTTCGTCGCGCACCCCGTGAACACGCATAGCGATCGTCTCCACCAGGCCTATCGTCCAGCAGATCGGACACCCTCGAAGAGCGTACAAGGCGATCGGCAGAAGCATAAGCGATGGCCACAGCATTTCATTCATTGTGTGGAGCGAGACAGTCACGCACGAGAAGCCGATAACTCCTCTGAGCAAGTGTCGCGTCAGGGTTCTGTTGCCAAAAACCATGGGATCATCCTGGTTTCGATCTGGTAGAGCCTTCAACCAGCAGCTCGCGCATCATGCCGCGCGCCCGATGAAGACGGCTCTTTGCGCCTTGGACCGATATTCCGATCGTCGCAGCGGCGTCCTCAGCTGATTCCCCAACGATGTCTCGCAAAATGAGGACTTGCCGATAGGTTGGCGGCAGACGCGTTATTGCGCGCACTAAATCCATTCGAAGTTCGTCATCCACGCAGGATGGGTCGGTCAGATTATCCCTTATCGGCACACTGTCTGAAAGCGTGCGGGTGCGCTGACCCGCGAGTTTCTGACATACCCGCCGCACAATCTGAAACAACCATCCTGAAAAGGCGGCGACGGTCCGTAACGCGCCGACGCGGCTATAAAGAAGCCATAGAGCGTCTTGGACGGCCTCCTCCACGTCCTCGGAGGCACAGAGTCGGCGTGCGTATCGTCGAAGGTCCGGCTGGCTAACGACCAACAATCGGGCCAACGCTACGCCGTCGCCGGCACCAGCCGCTTCAACGAGAGATGCCGGGAACTCGGTCACGGCTTCTCGGCGCTCACCTTGGCACGAGCATCGAGACGACGTCCCGCGAGGGCGCACATCGGGCAGAAACCTATCAAGGCTGTCAAGACGGTTATGCCCGCGAACGCACCGAAAGCCCAGCCAACCGGCGTCCCCGAAAAATGAAAGGAGCAATAGCCTGAGGCCATCGCCACAAGGAATCGGAGCAGGCGCTCCCAGACTGGGAGATTTTTCCAATAGAACATAAATGCTCTCCTTGCCGCCCTTTTCGACCGGTAAGAGGCGCCTGCACTCAGAAAGGGTTCGCGGGCGAGGGAATTATTTTAGGGGCGGCAGCCACCGGGCGTCGGACCGCACCACGCCGATTTTGATTGTAGCCGCTGCGACGAAGCAGCGAAGCCTCGCGGACCGGTCGGCATGATCGGCAACTTTTCTCCACGTGCGGCGGTCAAAACTGCGAAAGGACGCCAGAGGGTCGCCGACTGGCTCAAATACCTGGAGAACTGCTCGGCCAGTCACGTCGATCCGAAAGACCCCATGGCCACCTACTAGGGGTCACCTCACCGTTTGCTCAAAACTGGGGTTGCGAGGGATTCTCTGCAGCCTCGTACGTTAAGGGTCAACGCGTTTTGGGTGACGGCAAACAGTTGATTCCCGTGATCATCGGCTGAGTCCGAAAAGTAGCTCGCCAGGCGGCTGCTTTTCTGCGCGACAAACCCTGTCGGATCGGCCAGTGTGCGACAACGGGCCTCTGGGGGTTTGCCGTACGTGTTGATCGGTTACATGCGGGTCTCGACCGCTGATGAGCGCCAATCCGTTGACCTGCAGCGCGATGCACTCCTCCTCGCCGGTGTCGATGACCGCCATCTGCATCAGGATCGCGCGTCCGGCGCACGCGACGATAGGCTTGGCCTGAAGGCGTGTTTGGCAAATCTCCGCTCCGGCGATGTGCTGGTCGTTTGGAAGTTGGACCGGCTAGGCCGCTCCCTCTCCCATCTCATCCGGATCATCACGGACCTAAAGGAGCGCGGCATCGGCTTCCGCTCCTTGACGGAGCAGATGAACACCACCACGCCGCAGGGGGTGCTCATGTTCAATCTCTTCGGCTCGCTAGCAGAGTATGAGCGGGCATTGATTGCCGAGCGGGTGAAAGCCGGTCTTGCCGCCGCCCGCCGGCGTGGGCGCAAGGGGGTGGACGCCGCCCCTCCGTCGATGCCGAGAAGGTCGACCAGATCGTCGCAGCCCTGGAGCATGGCGCGAGCAAGGCTTCGGTGTGCCGAACGTTCAAAGTCCCCCGCTCGACCCTCATCGACACGCTGAGGCGGGCTGGATGGACCGGGCCCGGGAAGGGCGAAGCTGCCATGACGGCGGCCTGATCGGCCGGGGCGGTCGTTATATCCCTCATATCGTCACCTTCTTCGCTGTTGAACGCGGTATCGCGTGCCACGCTGTTCGAGCTGCCTGAGACTCACGAGGATGCTCAGCGGCGCTATGCGATGACGCCCGACGACATCGCCTTGGCAAAAGACCACCGCCGGTCCCACAATCGGCTGGGGTTTGCGGTCCAGATTGCGCTTGTGCGTGACCTGGGCCGTCCTTTGCGCGCTGGCGAGGCGGTGCCCGGCGCCGTGCTCGACATCGTGGCCGACCAGGTCGCGATCGACCCAGCCGTGTTTGAACTCTACGCCAGGCGGGATGAGACCCGGCGGGAACATGCCGCCGAGATCATGGCGCATCTGGAGCTCCGCCCCTTGCGGGAAGGCGACTACCGGGCCTGCATTCGTGCTGCAGCAGCCTGCGCGGTCGCCACGGAGCAGGGCGCACCGATCGCGGTCGCGGTTGTCGCCGAACTGAAAGCTTTGCGGATCATCGTGCCAGGGTCCAGGCTGATTGAGCGGCTCGCCCTCGCGGGCCGGGCCATGGCGCGGCGGCAGGCCTGTCGGCACCTCATCGAAGGCCTCGGCAGCACCACCCTTGCGGCGCTGGATGCGCTCCTCGTCGAGCGCGCGGGAGATCGGACGCATCTTGGCTGGATTGCGGAGGCGCCGGAAGGCGCGAAGCTGAAGAACCTCAAGGGCGCGATTGCTAGGCTGGCTGTGCTGCGCGCGACCGGGATCTGCGACCAGCAGCGCAAGAGCATCCATGCCAACCGGTATGGCATCATCACCCGGGACGCGCGGATCCTGCATGCGCGCGAGTTGCTGCGCCTGTCGGCCGAGCGCCGGCACGCCACGCTCACCGCGTTCGTAATTGAGCGCCAGGCTGCCCTCACCGATCTTGCGATCGACATGTTCGGCAAGCTCCTCGGCAGCGCGCGGCGCAAGGCGGAGATCAGCCGCAAGGAACGGCTGCTCAGGGAAGCGCAGATCCTCTCCGAGGTCGCGGCCAGTCACCTTCAGCTGGGCCACGCCCTGATGAAAGCCCGTGAAACCGGCGCCGACTTGTCGGCCGCAATTGCCGGCACGATCGGCTGGGACGGGCTCGAGGCCAGCCTTGCAGCCGCGAGCGGCGTGGTCCATCCCGACAAAAGCAACGAGCTCGACGAATTGGTCGGCCGGCAGAAATCCTTGCGCAAGCTCGCGAAGCTGATCTTCGGCGCCTTCAGTTTTCACTCCTCCCGGCCCAATCACCCGATCCTCGCGTCGGTCGAGATGCTCCGTGCGTTGTATCAAGGCGGCCGTCTGCCCGCGCAACTGCCGCTGGCCTTTCTAGGCCGCAAATGGCGCCGGCGTGTTCGCACCCGCAATGGCGAGATGGATGTCCGCGCTTGGGAAGTGGCGGTTCTCGTCCATCTACGCGATCGGCTGCAGGTCGGCGACATTTGGGTCGAGGGCAGTCGTGCCTGGCGCAACTTCGAGGACTACCTTCTGCCGCGGCCAATCTTTGCGCTGATGCGCTCCGAGCAACGGCTTGGCCTTGCCGTGCCTGACAGCTTCGCCGCGTGGCGCGCCGAACCTGCTGCAACCCTCGATGCGAAGCTGAAAGCTCTGGCCAAAGCCGCCGCTGCCAACGCCATCCCGGATGCGACCCTCACCGACAAAGGGCTGTCGATCGCGCCGATCCGCGAAGAGGAACGAGATCATGTCACCGCTCTCAGTCGCCGGCTCTACAACCTGGTGGCGCGCGTACGGATCACGAGCTTGCTCGCCGAGGTCCACAGTTGGACCGGCTTCCTCGACAGCTTCACGCATTACCGCACCGGCGAGACCGCCGGCGACGAAGCCGCGCTGATGGCCGCGATCCTCGCCGACGCCACCAATGCCGGCATCGAGCGCATGGCCGAAAGCTCGCGCGGCGTCACGATCCATCAGATGATGCTGATGATCGAGCGTCATATCCGCCCAGAGACCTACGCGACCGCAACCGCCGTGCTGGTCGATGCCCAACAGGCGCACCCCTTCGCCGCGATCTGGGGTGACGGTCACGTCTCCTCCTCCGATGGCCAGTTCTTCCCGGCCGGCGGCCGTGGCGAGGCTGCCGCCGACTACAATGCCAAATACGGCGCCAAACCCGGCGCGTCGCTCTACGGCTTCCTGTCCAACCGGTTCGCCTCCTTCTTCTCCCGGATGATCCAAGCCTCGGAACACGAGGCCCCCTACGTGCTCGACGGGCTCGTGCACAACGAAAGCTCGGTCGAAATCCGCGAGCACGCGACCGACACCGCCGGCGCCACCGAATTGAGCTTTGCGATGTTCCACCTGTTCGGCTACCGGCTGATCCCGCGCATCCGCGATCTCGGCAGCCGCAGGCTGTTCGTGATCGAGGCCAGCGCGGACTATGCCCCGCTCAGCTCCCTGATCGGCGGCACCGCCGACCTGACGGTCGTCGAGAACCATTGGGACGACGTCCTGCGCGTTGCAGCGTCCGTCGGCGCCGGTCTCGTGCCGCCGTCCGTGATCCTCAAGAAGATCGCCGCCTCCTCGCGCCAGAACGGGCTGGCAAAGGCTCTCGGAGAGGTCGGCCGCGTCGAACGCTCGATCTTCATCTGCGACTGGCTGCTCGACCCGATGTTGCGCCGCCGGTCGCATGCCATCCTCAACAAGGGAGAAAGCCGCCATGCGCTGGCCCGCGCCATCTTTCTTCACCAGCTTGGCGAACTGCGCAGCCGCATCGCCGAAACCATGGCCTATCGAGCCTCAGGCCTCAACCTCGTCGTCAACGCCATCATCTTGTGGAACACCGTCTATCTCAGCCGCACCGTCAGCTTCGTAAAGGGACAAGGCATCGACATTCCCGACGAGTTCCTCGCCCAGGTCGCCCCGCTGCCCTGGAGCCATATCGCGCTCACCGGCGATTACCTCTGGAACGAAATTGACCAACCCCTCGAACGCTTCCGTCCCATCCGAGCCAATCGCTTCAATCCAAAGAGCTTCGTCTTTCCTTAGCGTACAAGGCTGCAGAGAATCCCTCGGAACCCCTTGAAGTGCCCCCAGGAACCCGCCGCGCTGGTCGCCCCAAGCCCACGAGCGCCCGGGACGGAAAGCCGTCGGCCCGCTATGAGCGTCGCTCGCGCAGGCGACGCCAGCCCAGCCAGGCGACGCCTACCGCAACAGCGGCCACGATGACGAGGTCGAAGCGGTGCATGACATCGCGCAGCCTCGGATCGCTGTCCCAACGCGAGCCGAGCAGGTATCCCACATAGGCCAGCGCGTAGCACCACGGCCAGGAGCCGAGGAAGGTGTAGATCTGGAACGGGAGTTGAGGCATGCGGGCGATGCCGGCCGGTAGGGCGATGAACGTCCGCACCACCGGAAGCAGCCGTCCGATCAGCACGGCCGGACCGCCGAACCGCCGGAAGAAGCGGTCGGCCCGGTCGAGGTCGCCCGGGCCGAGAAGGACGAAGCGGCCCCACCGTTCGACGAAGCTGCGGCCGCCCCGTGCCCCGACCGCATAGGCGAGTGTCGAGCCGATGTTGCAGCCGAGTGCGCCCGCGGTGGCGGCGAGCGCGAGGTTGAAGCGGCCAGTCGATGCCAGGTAGCCGGCGAACGGCATGATGATCTCCGACGGCAGCGGCAGGCATGCCGACTCGACCGCCATCAGCCCGGCGACCCCGGCGTAGCCGGCCGCCGAGATGATGCCGACGATCCATGCGGCGACGAGCGCGATGATGCCGCTCACCATGTTGTTCTCCTTCGGCCGTCAGGTCCGGGGCGCAGCAT
>JAABUR0100009160.1_pt1 | contig 11228 bp, 7 predicted proteins | sample 5560091 | NCBI WGS metagenome assembly JAABUR01 (sample SAMN10711879, study PRJNA513375) | rock metagenome | isolation source: Antarctica rocks | place: Antarctica: Victoria Land, University Valley sud
ATGACGCCAGTGAGCATAGGGACGAGAAGACGCCTAGCGCCGCAATAAAAAAGCCCTCAATCCCTGTCACCCAGGGACGAGAGCCTCTCCCGCGTTACCACCCTACTTGACCGTCACCACCCGCGCCAACGCGAGACATACAATGACGGTCCACTCAATGCCCGATAACGGGGGCACCGGCAACGCCTACGCGCATCAACCCGATTCCTGGGGGGAACCACTAGTCGGTGCTCTTGGCGTCACAGCTCTGAGGTGAGTTCGGTGTCAGGATCGGCCAGGATTCCAGCGTCCCCGGCTCTCTAGGACCACCCGCGCAACCTACTACTCCTCGTCCGCGCCAGTATTTCTACTGTCCTTACAAATCTATCACACCCCGGACCCGTTGTCAAATGCGATTGTAGCGGCGCAGCGGCGCCTTTACGGCCCGTTACGTTGGTTCCACCAACCTATACTGCCCCACCGAGGACCGCGTTTCCTGGCTGTTTTAGCCTCACTGACCTGGCGCGGCGACAGTCTGGCCCACCTATGCGTAGGGCGCCCATAGCAAATGATCGGTCCAGGGTACACAATAGACAGTAGAGGAACACACGTTGTGGGTGTCACGGAGTAAGCGATTAACCTGGTCCGCCGCGGGGTGGCAGAAAAGAAGGTAGGTCATGGCGAGAACACTCGGGCGACGATGTGGTGGCCTGGGCGCCCTTCTGCTGGTTGGGGCGCTGGTGGCCGGGGCGTTACCGGCGCGGGCCGATGGCCCGGTGGCCCTGGGACGGGTGGGCGCTTTCGGTGGCGCGGGAGAACACGTGCCGCTCTACGCGGCCACGGCGAACGGCCTGTATCGGGCCACGGCGCTGCCCTATGGCGCCTGGACGCATCAGAATGGCACGCCTGGCATCGTGGCGCTCTCGGTCAACCCCACGGCGGCGGGCACGCTGGTCTACGCCACCGCCTCGGCTATCTACCGCGGCACAGACGGGGGACTCACCGCCACGGTGGTCAAAACAGTGGCCGGCGTGAGCAGCCTGATCCGCGCGCCCTCCACGCCCACAACAATCTACGCCGTGGCCGCGCCCACCTATAACAGCGGCGATCTGCTCAAGTCGGTGGACGACGGTCGGACCTGGACGATGGTCTACGCGCCCGATCAGGCGGCGGTGACGTCGGTGGCGGTCAGCCCGATCAACCCCAACGAGGTGCTGATCGGGCTACGCGTCTACCATGGCGGAGGGGTAGCCCAGTCGTCCGATGGCGGGCTTACCTTCAAGGATGCGGGCGACGCGGGCATGCCGCTGGCCGGGGTAGACGTGGTGGCGATTAACCCCCGGCGGCCAGGCGAGCGCTGGGCCTCCTGGTCGCTGATGGGCTACGGCCAACTGGACCACAGCACGGACGGCGGCCAGACCTGGCATCGCGTGGCCGGCGGTTGGCCAGCCAGCGCGGCGGCGACAGACCTGGGCTTCGACAGCCTGACCGGCCGGCTCTACGTGGCCGTCTCTAATGCAGCGGCGCCGGCCAGCGTGTGGGCGTCGGGCGACAGCCAGCGCTTCGAGCGGTTTGCCCCGGGCGCCGCCGACCTGGGTTCGCGGCTGCGCGTGCTGGCGGCCGCTGGCTATCTGCTCAGCGGCGACGGCGCCCACTCACTCTCGGCATGGCGGCTGATCGCACCGGGGGCCTGGTCGGTGGCTGCGCCGTTCACCGCCTATTATGCGGCGGTCAATGCGCCGCGCCTGCTGGGCCAGCCCATCGGCCCACTGGCCCGGTGTGGCGGGCTGCCCTGCCAATACTTCCAGAAGGGGCGGCTGGAGGATCACAGCACAACCACCACGAACCGCAACTGGCGGATCGCCTTCGGCGCAGTGGTCGGGGAGTTGGTGACCGGCCAATCCACCCTGGCCGTCGGTGGCAATGGCTCCACGCTGACCTACAGGGCGCTACACAGCTTTGTAGGGCTGGCTGGCCAGACACCAGCCTCGGCGGGATACCATGGCGGCGTAGCCGTGCGCCACGATGGCAGCGCCTTTATCTCCCTCCCTGGCTCTACCACGGCGGGGCACATCGTGCCGGCCTACTTCTGGGCCTACCTGACCAACCACGCCACGACCCCCGGTGGCTGGTTGCACGACCTGGGGCTGCCGATCACCCCGGCGCTCAAGGCCACGGTGAGCAAAGGGGGCCTGGGCCTACGCACTGTCTATATACAGGCGTTCCAGTTCGCCGTGCTGACCTACGACGCGGCCAACCCACCGGCCTGGCGGGTGGAGCGCGCCAATGCGGGCAGCGACAACGCGGCGGCGTACCCGGCGGCAGCGCGTTAGCCACGGCGCCGCATTGCCCGACCTGCCCCCACGCCACGGGCTGCCCGGTGGCATCTCGCCACGTGGGAAAACAAGGCCACCAACCTGCGGCTCCCGGTGGTAGCCCTGGGGGCCACCCGGCGGTTTGCGCGGGCGCGGCAGGCGCACGAACAACAGCTGCATCAGGCTGAGCACGTGATCGCCACCATCAAACAGGAAGGGGTGTGGGATGGACGGATCCACAACGCCGGAGCCCTCGTGCGCCGACCAGTGCCGCAAGAACACTTGGGAGAGACCGGCTAATCGTTGAGCAATCGTCGCGTAAGGGGTTCGCGCCCTGATCGGGGCGCCCTCCACACCCAGGCCGGACCGGGCGCGGGGGGACGCCCCTACATGGATCCCTCAATGCAGCGCTGGTGACGCTGCGGCTGGAGGGTTGCGTGCTCAGGTACCCAGTGATCACGGCTAGCTGCCAAGTGGGGAATGACAGCGCACTGATGGACCCACCGGGCATACAAGTGGTACTAAACGGGCCAACTGACAGCAATTCTGTGTATCGGGTGGGGAATGGCTATGCAGTCGGCGGGGCGTGTACTGAAACCCAATGCTTCCGCCAAGACAGGGCGACTATCCCTTCTCGTACGCCCCGATGTCACACGCTGCAATCCCGTCTCCGTTCCCATCCGTTGGCCGCAGATAATAGCGTTGGTCCGTAGACAGGCAGGTCGCTGTGCCGCCCGCGTCTATCGCAGGACTGCCAGTGAGCAAAGCGTGTGTCGGAGTCGGGCCTCCATTGTCCTGCAACGGACCGAGCAGCGCATTGCGGCGCGGTAGATCCGTCGGTTGCGTGAGAGAACAGGTGGCGTCACTCGCGAGGTTGTAGCCGGCCGAGACGATAACGCCCGCGCAGTTTCCCCCCGCATTGTCAGCCACGATGGTCGACGCCAGCGTCACCAGACGCGTGGTGACTTCACGGTTAATGCCGGCGCCGATCACCGCCGAGTTCCGCGCGATGGTCACGTTGGTCAGGCTCACATCAGCATTGAACCAGGTGTCAATGCCCCCTCCTCCCGCGGACGCCGTATTGTTGCTGAATGTGCTGTTGAAGACGCGCACCGTGCCGGTGTCGCGGGTGTACAGACCGGCCCCATACGCGGCCGAGTTCATGCTGGCGGTCACGCCTCTGAGCATGGCGCTCGCGCCCCACCCGTTCATAAGACCCCCGCCGAAGAGGGCCGTGTTGCCGGTGAGGGTCACGTTGATCAGCTTGAGAAAGCCAGCCTTCTGATTCACTTTGCCATTGAAGATGCCGCCTCCTGAGTCGTTCTGTGCCGCGACAGCGCCGTGACGAACGGTCATGCCTTGGATCGTCACCGTGACGGGCGCCGGAATATGAAAGACGCGGTCGAGACCGCCACCGTCCACAATCGTGGCGTGCGGTCCAGCGCCACGAATCGTGAGGTCACCGGTGATATCCAGATCACCGGTGGCCGCGGCATCCTCGCCCGGACCGGGAATCGTCAGCATGTACACCGCCCCGGGGACCACGATCGTATCGGCGCCGGGCAGAGCATTGGTCTCCTGGATCGCCGCGCGCAGCGTACACTCTCCGGCCACCGTCGCACACTGACCATCACCCGGTGTGGCGTCCACGGCATCCCGGGTACTGGTGACGGCAAAATAGGGGGCGGCCCGCACGGGGCCCTCGACGGCTACACTGGCGATTGCCAGACACACAACGATCACGCTCACGACCGTCCTGATGGTCATACCGTACCTTTCTCTCTGTTCATCGTCGTACCTTTTTGTCGTACAGTCGTCTAACGGGCAGTAACTCCCTGGCTCTTCTTCAGCCCCCGAAATCGTGACGGAGTGTGCTCTTAACGGATGACAATCAACTTGGTTATGGACACGCTGGTCCCCCCGCTGTCACGGATTGTCAGCGTCACCACGTACTTCCCTTGGCGCGCATAACGATGCGTGCTGCCGGCGGCAAAGCCCGCACTGAAGGGGTCCTTCGCGATAAACCCAGCGGAGACGGCGCCGTCGCCCCAGGCGATCAGCGCCGTATAGTCGGTGACCGTCCCCTGCGCGTCCGCATCGGTGAAGGTGGCTCCAATGGCCCCGCCTGGGCCGATGGCGCTGGTGGCGCTCTGGGTGATGGTGAGGGCCGCGTCTGTAACGGTGGCGCTGCTGCTCGCCGTGGCGACACTGCCGTCAGCGTCCGTGATCTGCACCGTGATCGGGAACGTTCCTTCCTCGCCATAGGGATGGCTCCCAGATACAGTGAACACGCTGCCGTTGGCCGTGATCGTCCCCGCTGAGCTGCTCCCATCACCCCAGTCGATCGTCGCCGCGTAGGCGCTGGCCTGGGTATTCCCGTCGCTATCGGTGAAGCTGACGGGGGACCCGCTCCCAAGCGCCCATAGGCATCAACCTAAGGCAACCAAGTCGGGATCTTGGAGCAACTGGTAGGTATTAGGCTTCGTTTTGCGGCGGTTGATGCGGCAACCAGCGGCCAAGGAGCGGTGAATGACCCGGAGAGCGGCGCACAAGGCGGCGGTGTCGGTGAGGGTGCTGGCCAGATGCGCGGCGTGCAGGCGGAGCGTCTGGGCAGCTTTGACCAAGCTGCGGTTGGGGAAGGACCAACAGCCGGTGAGGAGGACCCAATGCTGGATGAGCATGGCCAGCAGCTTGGCGAAGACCTCGCACAGCACACGCCAGGGTTTGCTGCTGCGCGATTCATCGATGAAGCCGTGACTCTTCCAGAGCTTAAAGAGCAACTCGATCTGCCAGCGGGCGCGCGCCATGACGAGGGCCTCAGGCACGGAGAGCAGCTCCGCAGGAGCCGTGGTGACGAGGATGGTCCAGTCCGTCCAGGCCAACTGCGCCGCACTGGGTGTGCGTCCGCGCCGTTTCGCGTCGCTATGCAGGCGGCGGCGACGCAGGTTGACGACCTCGGGGGGGACGCGCACGCCGAGCAGACGCGCGGGAAGATGCTGGGCGGCACCCAGGCAGACCGGCAGATCGACGGTGGGGGCGCCCTGCGTGGCCAGCAGCGTGAGCACGGCACACCGCTCGCCCTGGGGGGTGAAGACCGCCGTGGCCGGGAGGAGGCGGGAGAGCCAGTAGACACCCTGGGCGCTCATCTGGGCAAAGACATCCAGAGCGAAGAAGCCCAGGTCGGCCACCCGCAGGGCACCGGGAGGCAGAGGCGCGGTCTGCAGGGGACTGGTGCTTTCATGCGCGCGCCCATCGGTCAACAGCGGGCCACTGAGCGTGCCCCGGCACAGGTCAAAACGCACTTGCAGCTTGAGGGCGGCCTCTGTGTGCTCCGGGGACGAGCCGCCACAGCCAGGCCACCACGGCGCCAGCACATCGGGCAGCACGATCGTCGAGCTATCCTGCAACACCACCGCCGTGAACCGCTGCAACAGCGGCAGAGCCACCGGTTCGGCGGCGATCACCGTGCGCACCGCCACGCAGAGCAGCTGTTCCAGGAAGATCGCCGCTCGCTCGGTACAGCGTTGCTCCAGCCCCTGCGGACTGATGCTTACCCCGGCCACTGCCGCCGCTTGCGCCCGCGCCCCCACCGTCGCCTGGGGATTGGCCAGCCAGCCGAACACCAGCGCCTGCACAAACGCGGCGCCCGTCAGTTTCGAGCGTCGTTGCACGAAGTGCGTGGCCTGTGCCGTCGCGTCGGCCGTGGTCGTCACCAGGGTCTGCAGCGCCTCGGCCAGCTGTGCTACCGTGGTCATCAGAGGGCTCCTTTCACACGCTCAGGTCATCTGTGTCCTCAGTGTGCCAAAGGTGCCCTCCTTCCCGTTTCTTAGCTTGATGCCTATGGGGACCCGCTCCCAAGCGCCCCTTCCGTCAGCTGCACCGCGGCGCCCACTGCGGTCAGAACCGCAGTTTCGCTCCAGGGCACGAAGACCTCGGCGCTGGCCAGGGGCAGGTTGTTGTTGTCCGACCCGCCGGCCACGAGCACGGCGCCGTTGGGCAGCAGCGTGGCTGTGTGTGTGTTGCGTGCCGTGGCCATGCTGCCCGTGGCCGTCCACGCGCCACTGGCCGGGTCGTACACCTCGGCGCCGAACGGGCCGGCGCCAGAACCGCCGGCCACGAGCACGGTGCCGTTGGGCAGCAGCGTGGCTGTGTGCCTAGCGCGTGTCGCGGCCATGCTCCCGGTGGCCTTCCACACGCCGCTGGCTGGATCGTACAGCTCGGCGCTGTCCAGCCAGACGCTATTGGCGCCAACACCGCCAGCCACGAGCACGGTGCCGTTGGGCAGCAGCGTGGCTGTATGTCCGGCGCGCGGCGTCGTCATGCTGCCCGTGGCCTTCCACACGCCACTGGCCGGGTCGTACACCTCGGCGCTGGCCAGGTACGCGGCGCCAGAACCGCCGGCCACGAGCACGGTGCCGTTGGGCAGCAGCGTGGCTGTGTGATAATTACGTGCCGTGGCCATACTCCCCGTGGACAACCATGCGGAAGGCGCGGCGCGCACAGGCGCAGGTACTGCCATGACACAGAGCAAGGTTGCCACCGCCGCCAGGGCGCCGCGTCTCCGCGGAGTGGCCCTGTGGCCGCGCGCACCACCGAAGGCCATGGTGTGCCACACACGAGCGAACGGGGCGAGGGCCAGAACCAGTAGAACGCGGGACGCCTGCATAACTTTCATGACAGCCTTCTCCTTCTCACGCTAGCCAAACAAAACCCAGTTCACGATCTCCATGTCGTGGTGGCAAACCGGGCCAGAGGGTCCTGTACAGATCGGCGCAGCCTGCGCTGGCCCGCTGCCGGCTATCCTGGCTCATCGTCACCCCTGGGAAACCGGCTCCCGAGGCAAGCGTCAGGTTCCAGGACACGCCTCGCTCACCCTCTACCCTGTTCCCACCTGAGCCACACAACAGTCTGCGCTGAGCCTTCCTCCCCCCAGCCGCTGACCAAAAAGGCAAGGTGGAGCACCCGGCCATCCCCACGTGGAGAGGAGCCGCGATCGCTGTGTCCTGAGATCTGAGCGTCCTGGCGACCAGCGCAGCTGCGTCATAGCTCTGGATATGCGTCACGTGGGTGGCTCGAGGAATGCGCCTGTACGGTCCCTCGCGGACGCTGTGCCCGGTAGTATCCATTGGCCGCGGCTGGCCGTGGCCGCAAAAACAGAGCAACCACAGCCCTGAGTCAGTAGGGTCACGCCGCGGTGATCAACGTCGCCTCCATGCCAGCACCAGCCGCGACAAAGTTATCGCCAGCCGCCGTTGCGCGCACGGGACCGTCGGCCAAAGTCTCCTTCACCACAACGTCGCCAGACATGGTCTGTGAGCTGACTGCCCACCCCCCTGCCAGCAGCCTTTCTTCATCTTCTGCTGCACCTAGCTTTATTGTACACCCAGTGTCAAGCCCCCAGCTTGCCCATCAGAACGTATGCGCCAGTGGGTACGCGGGGCGCCATGGCGTGCGTCACGGACGCACGAAGGCCTTGCCAGTAGGAACCTAGAGCGGGAGATAGCACAGAGGCAAGAGAGGTCTGATCCCTGTCAAAAGTAGCAGCAGCCTTCTCCCTGCCAGCACCACCGCGAACAGATGACAGAGATGTCGCGCACTCTCCGCGCCGCGCTGATCACGATCACCGCCCCTGTCGCCTCCCGTGCCGCCGCGTGGTTTCTTGGTCCGTCTCTCGTGATCCATCCTACCGTGGACCAAGAGTGCGGCAGCTTGCCGCTGCCGCACTCCCAGGGTGTCCCGTCGCGGGACGGACGCCCTACTGCCCCGCGGTGCTCCCTGGCGCGTGCATCCCGTGTGTCCCCATACGTGTCGCTTGCTCTGTGCCCGCGCTTGACGACAGGAGCACTTTGCCCGTGAGATCAGCAACGGTGACGGTGCCCTGCGCGCTGTAGCTTTGCCCGTCGGCAGCCATCATAATGCGTTGATCCGTGGTGTGCGTGCCCGTGGGGGCTCCCGTCGGGTCAAACGTAAAGGCCGTTGCGTGCCGCTGAAACGTGAGTTCCCCGGTTCTGCTCCATGTCCCATGATGCGAACTGATTGGTCCAGGCCTGCCCGGGGCACCGCGCACTTGGGTTTGCGCTGTTGTGACAAGGCCCCCACCGCCAGCGCGGTGCGGCGCTCCGCGTCTATCAGGCGCTGGCGACAACACTGGAAGACGAGCTTGATGTGACGCCGGCGGCCGAGATTATGGCGCTGCGGGCGCGCCTGGTGGCCCAAGAGGTCGTGCCTGCCGGCCCGCCGCGCCGGCGGGTCCACCCGACTAGCCGGACCAACCTACCCACACCATCGAGCAGCTTCGTGGGGCGCGCCTGGGAGGTCGGGGAGATCGGGCACCTGCTGGCCACGTCGCGGCTGCTGACGCTGACGGGGCCGGGCGGCTGTGGCAAGACACGACTCGCCCTGGAAGTGGCGGCGACGCGGGTGCAGGTGTACCCCGATGGGGTGTGGCTGGTGGAGTTGGCCGCGCTCACTGACCCGGCGCAGGCGCCGCGGGCAGTGGCCGCCGCGTTAGGGATCACCGAACGGCCAAGTCAGCCGCTCCGCGTCACGCTGGGCGCTTTCCTGCAGCCGCGCGACCTGCTCCTGGTGGTGGACAACTGCGAGCACCTCCTCGGCGCCTGCGCCACTCTGGTCGCGGGCCTGCTGGCGGACTGTCCCCACCTCCGCGTCCTGGCGACGAGCCGTGAAGGGCTGGCGGTAGCCGGCGAACGCACCTATCTGGTACCCTCCCTCGCCACGCCCGACCCGGTCCACCCGCCGGCGCCGGAAGGGTTGGCCGCGTATGAAGCGGTGGCGCTGTTCCTGGAGCGGGCGCAGGCGCGGCGCCCCGCGCTCAGGCTGACGGCGGCGAACGCGGGGGCGGTGGCCCAGATCTGCGCGCGGCTAGACGGCCTGCCCCTGGCCATTGAGTTGGCGGCGGCACGGGTGGGCGTGCTCCCGGTGAAAGGGATCGCGGCGCGGCTGGATGACCGCTTCCGGCTGCTCACGGGCGGGGCGCGCACCGCGCTACCGCGCCAGCAGACGCTGCGTGCGACCATCGACTGGAGCTACGCCTTGCTCGATCTGGCGGAGCGACGGCTGATGCAGCGCCTCGCGGTGTTCGTGGGGGGATGGACACTGGACGCGGCGGAGGAGGTGTGCGGCGCGGACAGCGGCGCGGAAGGGGCAGTGCTCGACCTCCTCAGCGCCCTGGTCGACAAGTCGCTGGTCCAGGCCCGCGAGGAGGACGGCGCGGTGCGCTATGGGTTCCTGGAGACGCTGCGCGCGTACGCCCAGGAGCGGCTGGAGGCGAGCGGCGACCATGAGCATGCCGCCCGGCGGCATGCCTCCTACTATCTGGCACTGGCCGAACAGGCGGAACCCGCGTTGTGGGGACCCCGGCAGATCTCCTGGTTCCGGCGACTCGCGGCTGAGCAAGATAACCTGCGCGCGGCGATTGAGTGGGCGCTGGCCCACGACGAGATCACACTGGGCCTGCGCCTGGCCGGCGCCCTCTGGCGCTTCTGGATGTACCAGGGCGATTATGGCGGGTGGCGGCGCATGATCGAAACCGGACTGGCCCGCGAGACGGGGGCGCCCGTGCCGGCACAGGTACGGGTGAAGGCGCTCAACGCGGCAGGATGGCTTGCGTTCCACCAGTGGGATTACGCAGCCACGGCCGCATTGGGCGCGCAGAGCCTGCGCCTCGCGCGCGCGCAGGGCGACCCGCTGATCGTGCGCGGTGCGCTGGTCGTCCTGGCAAAGGGAGCGTACGGGCTGGGCCGCCAGGCAGAGGCCATCGCCCTCTTCAACGAGGCGCTGGGCATCTGCCGCACGTTGGGGGACACGCGCTTCCTTGCCCCCTCGCTGACCAGCCTGAGCTTGGCGCTGGCCAAAGCCGGCCAGGGGGCGCGGGCTGAAGGGCTGATGGAGGAAGCGCTGACGTTGCTCCGGGAGCAAGGGGAGACCTATATCGCCGCCCAATCCGCGCGGAGCCTGGGCCACATGGTTCTGGCCCGCGGGGAGGGGGAGCGGGCGGCGGCCCTCTTCCGGGAGAGCCTGCGACTGTCGGCGCGGACCGGCCACAAGCAGGGGCTGGCCGAGAGCCTGGAGGGCATCGCGGCGGTGTGCGGCGCGATGCGGCAGGCTGAACAGGCGGTGCGCCTCTGCGCGGCGGCAGACGCCGTGCGGGACGCAACCGACCAGCCCCTGCATCCCGACGACCGCGTGACGCTGGCGCCCTATCTGGCGGCCGCGCGCGCTCAGCTCGGCGATGTGGCGTGGGCGGCCGCGTGGGCGGAAGGACGTGCTCTGCCCCTCGAGAGCGCTATCACGGAGGCGGCGGATGTCCGCCTAACCGGCCCTACGGAGAAGAGGACATAACGGTGGAGGTGGGCCAGCGGTGGCGCGCCGCCACCACGCCCAGCAGGGCTGATATTGGCGGCTGAGCTGGTCCTGCTCATCGCCCTGGAGCAGCGCCATCCCCTTGGCGAACGATGGGCGCTCGGATCGTGTACGTCAGGCAGTACACCCAGACACAACCGTCGGGGACGGCGAACGCGGCAACAGGCGGTGGCTGAGTAGGCAGTGAGATGCATGAACATGCCCTGTGCTGGCCATGTGGCTCATCCGTTCTGACTCTTTGTAGACGAACAAGCGTCACCGAAAGTGTGGCAGAGCGACAGAGATGTCCAGAAAACGGCGCAGAAGGCTCTCCAGGTCGTTCAGGTCGAAGGGTTTGAGCAGCACGGCGTCGGCTTTGCTGTCGCTTACTGCCTGTCTGCCCGCGGCCGTCATCAGGATGATCGGCGTGGGCTGCAGGAGACCGGCCGCGCTGTCCGCACGCGCAATAGATCATCTTCCCAATAAAGAGGGTGTGTGGTAGGGTAGTAGGGCGAGGAGAGGCGTGAGTCGAGGAGGTCGCCCCATGATCCTGCGGTACAGCATGTTGCGGCA
>JAABUR0100009162.1_pt1 | contig 11225 bp, 15 predicted proteins | sample 5560091 | NCBI WGS metagenome assembly JAABUR01 (sample SAMN10711879, study PRJNA513375) | rock metagenome | isolation source: Antarctica rocks | place: Antarctica: Victoria Land, University Valley sud
CGGTCGATGGATCTTCGCGTCCGGAGGTTGAATTCGTTGTCTACGACCAGAACTTTGACGACCTCGATGACGCTGAGAAACAGAACTCATTGTGCATGCTCCTCGATACACTTCCGAGCATTATCCATATGAAAGACTTCCTAGGGACAAGAAACGGCAAGGACGTGTCCCTTCGAGCATGGCCGGATCGATTCAGCCCTGCAGCACTTGGCGTGCTCCGCTGGATCATTGCTTCCAACAGATCTTGCATCGTCCAGGTTGATAACATTGATGGCGAATCTCGCAAAGCTGAAGAAAGAGTGTCTGGCATGTCGCAATGGATGCAGTTCAGATTTGCGCAGGGAGCACCCGACAAAGAGCAGAGATTTGTTTCTGCAGTTCGTGAGACAAAAGGAGACTCGACTTTCCCAACCATGTTTGCTTGGCATGGTAGTCCCCTGCACAATTGGCACGGGATTGTCAGAGAAGGACTTCACTTTCAACATACTGCTCATGGCAGAGCATTTGGTAATGGTGTATATCACTCGTTACAGGTAAACACGAGCTTGGGCTATTCCGGAATGCACAACTTCAGTTCACAATTTAGCGAGGATGGAATGTGCGCCTTTGGAACTTGGCCTCATAGTGATCTGAGGATCTCACAAGCTATTGCATTGAACGAGATTGTTAATGCACCAGAAAAATATGTCAGCAGCAACCCACATCTTGTGGTTGCTCAGCTCGATTGGATCCAATCACGCTACCTCTTCGTCAAATGCAATGTGCAGGGACAGAAATTAGAGGATAAAATTCCGACTCAGGTATATGGGCAAGATCCTAAATACACACCTATGGGATCGAATAATGAGAGGATTGTTATTCCAATCACCGCGGTCAGCAAGTCTAGGAGACCTGTGCCAAAAGCTGTCACGGCCGTCAAGAGTGGACATAAGAAAGCGAAAGTCGACGCGCAAAGTTCAATGGACATGGAAGAGGTTGTCTTTCTTAGCGATGATACCGACGCGGAGGATCTCGAGATCCTCTTTTCAGATACCGAAGAGGCGCTGCCGAAGTCAAACCACTCGCAGCAGCCTCAGCAGCCTCCAGCAAGCCGGAAGACAGGCAAGATGAAGGCTGTCATAGATCTATTCACGAAAGTGGCAGAAGTTCCCAAAACTGATTTCGTACCTGGCACTCTTGACTACAAGTCACTACCATTACTGGAACCCCCAGCTTATGCGACTTCATCTGCTTCTAGGCAACTCCAGCGAGAACTCACTGGCACCTTGAAAGTTCAAGATACGCATCCTTCACATGAATTAGGCTGGTACCTTAACCCAGAACTCATCAGTAACGTCTATCAATGGATCATCGAGCTCCATTCTTTCGAACCCCATCTACCTCTGGCAAAGGAGATGAAATCCAAAGGTCTGAAGAGTATAGCAATGGAGATGCGCTTTGGCAAGGACTACCCCATGAGCCCACCATTTGTTCGCATCATCCGTCCTCGGTTTCTGAGTTTTATGCAAGGTGGAGGTGGACACGTCACTGCTGGGGGTGCTTTGTGCATGGAACTTCTCACCAACTCTGGTTGGAGCGCTGTGTCGAACATTGAGTCAGTATTACTGCAGGTACGTTTGGCTATCTCGTCAACGGATCCAAAGCCTGCACGTCTCGAGCCAGGACCCATTCGTGATTATGGGGTTGGAGAGGCGATTGAAGCCTACATTCGGGCTTGTCAAACACATGGAGTGAGTTTCGAATATTTGTGATAATGGATGGCTTTGGCTAACGGCTTTGTAGTGGGAAGTACCCAAGGACTTCAGATCGACTTTTGCTGCGCCAGTACAGGGTTTCAACGGCATTTACTAGTGATAGAGCTAAGTGGGAGTTGATAATTGACAAGAGGCGCTCGGGTTACTATTCGATACCACGGACGGCGTTTGTGCTCATGGGCTCACTGACTGGAGTTTCTAAAACAAAGGCGGATTATTCAGGTGGCATTACCGAATTTATGCAAAGGAAAAGGAGTAAGTCACAGTGGTTTGGGATGTCAATCTGAGTATCAGCGGAGTGATAGAGAATCATTTCGATGTTGGAGAAACGCTAGCTTTGTTTTCCATTACTAGTGGACAAGTATCTCGATGGTCTCAGCTTGAAAGTACGATGTCTGATTCTTCTATCTGCATGAGCAAGCGCAGCTCGTGGTCATGTTTAGAGGGTATGCATACGAAAATTATTCTGCTTCTCAAGAATAGGATCGTGCAAAAACGCTTCTATTAGCCGAAGACCCAAGGGGCCAGTATCTGCTTGCCCTGCAGCGTATCGGAGTAAGTGAGCTATATCCATGTGCATGGCCGGAAGTGAGCCATCTGTAAACAAAACTTACTTCTCTATTCACAACACATCCGTGAACCCCATTAAGCCAAATCAGAAGAACCTTGGCTTTCTCTAGTCTACTGTAGCTCGTGCATCGAACATTCACTCCACCGCATCTTACTACGTGCTCGTGCGAAAACAACAAACCCTTCGCGCCAAACCGTCTTGGTTACTTCCCTCGTTATCAAACAACACAACAACACTCCCACCTCAACCCCTTCATCCTCCACCCACATCACCACCACTCTCTTCCCCCCTTTTCATCTCTACCTACCCATTCCCATCACCCCATCCCCACCACGCCAAACCCCTCACGAAACTTCAAACCCCTCACCACTCACCCCACAATACCACCCCCCCCACCCAGTCCCTTCTCGCCTCACCATACATCCATCCATCCCTCGAGACAACCCAAGCCAAGAAACATGGAACTCCGCCTCCACCCCTGGCGCATGCACACCCCGCGCCAGCCAATGGATCGACCGGTGGAGGAGCGGAAGCGGAATCAGAATCGGGTACGTTGCTTTCATTCTCATTCTCATCGTTCGGTTTACTTCCTTGGCTTTGGAAAAATCGCGTAGTTGTTTGTTGCGTGGGGCTTTGTTTGTGAGTCTGTGAGTCTGTGAGTTTCAGAGGGGGGAACAATGCGGTTGTTTTTTCATTTTTTTGGCTTGAGAGATGGTGGGCTTTGTTTTCTTTGGTACGAGGGGCGGGAGCAAAAGCATCGCGTTCCTTCTTTTCGGTGGTGATTTTTTTTTTTTCATTTTTCGAATATCTTCTTGTACGTTTCATCTTGCGATCCCTTTCCACACCCAAACAAAATAAAAAAATTCCACATCATGCTCCTCTCAATGGATGCCGCAGACCTGTATTCCCCACACCCGCACCCGCGACCACAATCCCCCCTCTCACCCACACTCACACTCACACGCCCCTCACCCAGCTTTCCCAAACTTCCCAAACAAAAGCAAAAACCCTCCCTGCTAACCACCACCCTCACCTACCTCCAGAAATCCACCTCCCTCTCCCCGCTCTCGCAGGCCCACTTCCCGGTGCGCACCCCCAGCGGCTCCGGCACCAAGATCCCACACACCGATCCTTTACCCACGCACCAGACCGACCTCGAGGGCTTGCTGAACCATCACGCGGGCGAGCTGCAGCGGCTGGCGGACCGGTGCGATTTTCTGAACGAGTGGATGGATGCGGATTGCATGGTGTTGGAACGGTTGAAGAGGGGGGTGCGGTTTGAGATTGAGGGGGCGTTTGCGGTTGCGGTTGCTGGGGGGGAGGAAGCGGAGGAGGGGCAGGCGAGGGCTGAGAGGGCTGAGGGGGAGGTGGTTGAGAGTGGTGAGAAGATGGTGGTGACGAAGGAGGAGATGGAAGCGATGACCGAGGAGCAATATGCCGAGGACTGCCGCATCAGCGAGCTCACCGAGCGCGTCGTCATGATAAAGAAGTGGCGTAAAGAGCTCGAGCGCAGTGTAGTTTGGCAGCGCGACGAGCACCTCCGCGTCGAAATCGCCCTGGGCCGCAAAAGCCACTCTTCCGGCTCTCGAAAGGGGAAAGCGGCGAGGACGAGCAACGGCAGTCAGGAGGAGGCGGTGGTGGAGCTGGACGGCAAGGAGCTGCTGGGGGTGGTGGGCGCGGGGGGGAAGTGGGTGGGGGAGGAGTGGAAATGTTGCAGGGAGAAGTGGAGTCGAGGGACGGGGAGGTTGCCGACGCAGACGGAGTGGGAAGAGATGTTTGGGCATTATGAGGAGAGGCGGATGGAGGAGAGGAAGAAGTTTGTGAAGTGAAGTGTGGCGAGGAGTGTTCGTGGGACTGGATCGGTCCTCCTGCATAATGCATTGGAGACAGTATGATTTGGAAGTAAGCGGACTCAAAGGGTTTGGCCAATAGAACCAAGGTTTCCCGGAGTATATTGAATATCCTACACATTTAATCCAGCCCCTCAAAGTCTTCATACTCTTGCTCGCGTATGTTCTTGCGTTTCACCTCCTCAATCATTCTCTCTAGTTCACGTTGTTCATCTTTCTCTTCCGGTGTCATCTTCTCCCATTTTTCGTGCTCGCGTTTCGTTCTTTTCTTCTCCCTTCGTCTCTCTTTTTCTTCTTGTAGGTCATGCTTTTGGCTCCATGCCCGTTTTGGTTCATTCTTGACCGGTAATGGTTTAGCAAAAGCGGAAGCATTTTCTCCCTCTTTTTCGTCCATCGCTTGCAGCCTTTGCTGCTCCCTCGATTTGTCCTTGTAAGCGTAGGTACTAAAGTCTATCTTGACTCCCAGTGATTTGTCGCCTTCCCAACGCTTGAGTTCGGGCATCTTGGGGAGTTTGAGTAAACCCCAAGCTTTGCCGAGGTCTTCCCAGTCGAGATCACTGACTCGGAAGATACTAGAGGCTTGATGTTTACTGTATGCCTTAACCCAGCTAACGAAAGCACGCTGCGCCTTGTCGTGAAGTGCACGGTCCGCAAGTACCACCTTTCGCATCGCCTCGGTCGAGGCAGTAGCATCTTCGTCAGTAACGCCAACAGGCGGTGTGGTTAACGGAGTCACAGGCGTCTTTCGAACCTCTAGATACGACACGTAATCCTCTTCCCGACCGGGTTGCAGAAAGATGGCACTCAGTCCTTTACGACCTGCACGTCCTGCTCGGCCACAGCGGTGGAGGAACACCTTAGGATCACTTGGCGGATCAATCTGAATCACCAAATCTACCTGAGGGATATCAAGACCGCGCGCTGCGACATCAGTGGTGATGAGAATACTAAGTATGCTTGCGTTGGCAAATTTCGCAAAGTTCTTTTCCCGAACCTTTGGGGGATGCTTGCCGTGGAGTGGAACAAGAGAAAATGGTTGACTGTCGCGGGAAGGAAGTATGGAGGGTAGAACATGCTGGAAGTAATCAACAGCAGCACATGTTGAGAGGTATATGATGGTCTTGTTTGGAATTGGCGTCAGTGACGACAGGAGTTTAGAGACAGCAGGAAGCTTGTGGGAGGCAGAAGTGATTAGATAGCTCATCTGAAGACTACATACTCGACCGTCAGTGTGGCTAGTCTAGGGAACACTGGGAGTTACCTTAAAGGGGTTCTTCTGTCATCCCCACCGTTTATACCCTTGACTTTGACTGCAACCTTGACTGGGTTGCGTAGACCGACTCTAATGATTTGATCCACGGCCTCACTAACACTTGCACTGAACAAACCGGTTCGTCTTTGTTTCGGTAATCTGCCCAAGATCTTCTGCAGGTCCGCAGTAAAGCCAAGATCCAGAAGCCTATCGGCCTCATCTAGTACTAGCACTTCGAAAGAAGATTGCGGAGAATGAACATGAGGAGAAGATAATAGCTCTAGTAGACGGCCAGGCGTTGAGATCAGTAGATTTGGAGAATGCTTGAGGAAATGATTCAGATCTTGAGCGGTAGTGGTATCTCCGCCAACAAGCAACTGAGGTACTACTGTCAAAGCTGATGAAGAGAAAGTAGGCGGTAGTGCTTGAGCTTGGTCGACTTTTGTTTCGCCTGGGTCCTCTTCAGGAGGCTTCATGGCTGCGGCGGATGGTCCATGGAAAAACAACAACGATTGGAGGACGCCATGAATCTGAGCCGCAAGCTCCCTTTGACATAGTCAGATAACTTAACAGTTACAGGATTTTTGCAACGTTCGGTACCTGGTAGGTGAAATGATGATAGCTCCAACATGGTGCTTCTTGAGGGGGTCCTCTAGTCGGAGAAGTCTTTCGACTATGGGAATGAGGAAGGCAAGTGTTTTCCCGCTACCAGTGACTGCCTTCAACATCTCAACATCCGGTTCCATCCTGATGGACTGCCATTCTTACCTCAACTACTACATCCTTATGTGCCATGAAAAGAGGTATCGTTGAAGCCTGTACTGGGGTCATCCGTAAGAAACCCATGCTGGTAACAGCGTCCAGGATCCATTCCGCCAGTGCAGGTGTCAAAGCTTCCCATGCTCGGGATGATGAAGAGGATCTCGCGGCTCTGGACGTAGCTTTGGCGGTTTCAGGCGCCATCTGGAGTTGAAAAGTATCAGTTGGGATTCTGTTGTTGCTAAGACGGACAGAAATTTCGGCCTACCTCACCCCCGATTAGGAATCGTGTGAGCGCCGCCTTATCGTCGCGCAACGCGGCAGAATCCCTGCACAAGGCTGAGCTTGTTGTACCTTTACCTAATCCGGCCACGAACGTCATCTCAACCGTCATTTCTTCTATCTCTCTCCCATAAGGTACATTCGGATGACCGATAATGACGATGACATGGAGTGCGAATCAAAAGTATGCACCCGCTAGATCCATTCTATAGCAACTTGTTCTCTTCAACAAGATTCTGAAAGGATAGAATATATCTAGTCTACCCCTGAGGCCCTGAGGGTTCACCAAGAATCTACCAGCTTCTAGTTTCCAAAGTTGCCGTGGTCTACAAGCAGCAAAAATGGAACGGATGCGCGAGAAGGGCGAGGGCGTCCCCACAAGCAGGATCTTTTCGGATGGACGTCTTTACGGATTGGCTGGAATTATCTCATGGTGCTAGAGATGATGCATAACTGAGAGTATGGAGGTGTTAGTAGGTACATGAGAATCAGAGGAAGGATGTTTTATTTGTGTCAGCTGCAAAGCAAAGATGATAATTTCTATACCTTCTACAGACAACTTTTAGAAATAGTGGACGTTACTTTGGAGAGATAAATTCGTGGCTTATAACATGATAGACCGGTCCATACGATAGCCATTGTTTAAGCCACGAACGAATTGAAGAGCCATTCCCGGTAACGATGAGCGTCCGAAGCAAAGGAGCATGAAGAATTGATCATTCAGGAGACGACTCGCTTCGCTGTTCTCGACTCAGCAAAAGTAGAGTTCTAAGTTGGCTGTTGAAGTCTTGATATTGGAGACGTCGGATATACAATACAGCTGTTCAAAAAAAAGGGCCAAGGATCAAAGCAGAAGGTAAACTACAAAAGAACTTGATGCCATGGCCTGCACTCGATACAATACTATCAATGTAATCTTGTAAAGTAAAGAATTATATGTTTATTAACATCTGGAAGGCCACAACCAGCAGAAACAATGGACCGACCACCAGATCCATCCAAAAGTCTCCACAAAACAAGGGATTTCCCAAGTACTTGAGTCAGATACCCTATCAAACGTAACCCCAGTACACCAAAGGATCCCAGACTATGTGGACACTACACCATCTTACTGCGTCCACTGCAACAATAAATAGCAGGCTCCTATGTATGAAATTCCTGAAAGAATACTCTGCAGTTCAAATTACCCTCAGTATTTTACCCAAAGCTGTTCGGGGCTAGCATACCTAGACTGTGTTTCTCTTTTCTATGCAACGTTCTCAAATAACATCTAGTCATTGTTTCACAGACAATTTCCAAGGCTACGGTTGAGGTCTATTCAACATTGACGCACTTCACTCCGTTGATAAGATTCTCTTGTGGAGAAGTTCGACCTAAAGATGTATAACTGGTACGGAGCGTTTGGAGCATCTGGCATCGCATTGTGTGCTTTGGGACTTAGCTATGTAAGGACAAAATATGCTCCTGCTGGATTATAAGCTCATTTATCTATAGATTGACCTTTCATCCACTTGCTAAATACCCAGGTCCACTCATTGCGAAGATTACAGATTGGTACAACGTCTATCACTGTGTTAGAGGTGATCGCCATATCGAGCTTTACAAAATCCACCAGAGATACGGTCAGCACGACTGAGGGCTGTGCTAATTACACTTGTGAAATTAGATTAACGGTACACGGGCAAATTCGTTCGCTACGGACCAAACAGGCTGTCGGTCAATAGCCACATTGCGTTGAAAACTATCTATGGCATCCAAGCAAACGTCCAACAATCGCCATGGTACTCGGTCTAGATTTTCTTCTTCGAAACCTAGAGTAGCCAGTCGACGATAGATATACATAAATACCAACACGCTCAAAAACGTAAAGTGATAGCCCAAGCTTTAACCGACCGCTCGCTGGATCTGATAGACAGTGTCATGCTTCAGCATACGCGAATCTTCCGCAAGTTGCTGGTTGACTCCGAAGAGAGCGACTCTGCCATAGGTGCACAAGACTAGTCTACCGCTCGCAATTTCCAAAAACTCGTCAGCCAACTTTCGTTTGATGTCATGGGAGATATCTGTTTCGGGCACTCTTTCCAGATGATGATTAAAAGTACTAACCATTACATCTTTGGAAGCATGAAACAAAGCGGTGGGTGTCTTTATGCTGTTCGTATCTGGCACAATCGATGCCATTTTGAGGCACCGTTAACCTGAAATCTATGTTGGGCATATAGAGTATGTTGAAATACATTGCGATCGTTGATTGACTTATAGAGGTAGTGGGATATATACAGATGTCTTCACAGCTATTCATGAAGCCCGGCACCCAAAGACAGGAGTTCAGATCTGGTCATGTGCAGAGCTGAATAGCGAAGCAGCTTCGCTCGTTCTTGCGGGGTCGGAAACTACCACCACTGCTATCACCGCAGCATTGTTTTATTTGGTACATAATCCGCGGACACTTACAGAGGCTCAAGATAAAGTCAGGCGTGCTTTTTCTAGTTTTGAGGAGATCAGATCAGGTAACAAGCTCTCAATATCTAAGGGCTTGTGTGGATGAAGCTATGCGTATGTGCCCTCCTGTTCCAGGCCTACTGCCCCGAGAAGTCTTACCTGGAGGCATCAACGTTGATGGGCACTATATCCCGGAAAGCACGGAGATTGGGACCCCGACCTACGCAATACATCATGAGCCAATCTATTTCCCTGCGCCATTATCGTTCCAACCGGAACAGCGGCTCACTGAACCAATAGTGTCTGGCGTTACGGAATCGAGCAAAGAAGAAGTAGCTTTGGCGTGGAGTGCTTTCTGCGCCTTTAGTAAGGGACCAAGGGACTGTGTGGCCAAGCAGATGGCTTATCGCGAAACGATGATTGTACTCGCCAGTATTCTTTGGGGCTTTGAGATGAAAGTCGTCGCCAGGAGAGGGAGGACAGGCAGCTGGTTATGGCCGCGAAAGGAGGGATGGGTACCAACTGCTTCGCAGCTGCGGGATCTGGACTGGAACCTTGTTTCAAGTTGGGATGATGTTATCTCCTACAACCTAATACTCCCTATTTCGAGGTCGAGTAATGATTTGCTTCTAACATCGCAGATGGCTGAACGAGGTGGAAGTGAAAACCCAGTTAGATACTAAGGGCGAGAAGACAACCTAAAGCGGCGTGAGTAGAATAGGCCAATAAGGTATTTCGCTATCGTTATCTTCACGTGACATTCTTAGCCAAGATTTTTGATGTGACACTGCCTTGAAAACTGCCATAACCATCTTGTTTCGCTGTTGAGACTCTGCAGAAAGCCCTCTCACTTTGAGTACTCTAAAAGAAGCTATTGAGCTTCATAGTAGGGCAAAGTTCTGCGATCGAGATGTTGGGCTTTCGACCTTTCCGACCACAACTTGGCAGCAGCTGAGCTGGCAGATTTATCACGATAGCGAGCAACGCGCCCTTAGAACCGTCTCCGCTCTCTACTCAGTAGAGAATCTCCGAGTTCCAGCGCCTCCGACCTTATATGTTTATGGCCTGATTAGGCATCCGGCTCTCCCACCCTTCCACTCCATTCAACCCACAATTCCTATGTCGCAACAGTACCAAATTCCTGGAACCCCCCAGGTCACTTCTCCCTCACCTGGTATCCAAGACTCCTACGAAACTAGAGATGGGTACTTTCCGCCAACAACTCGTTCCGCCTCTAAACGAGCCACCTCCCCCCGCCCCATCACTGAAGAAAACGAACCCGACTCCTCCGACTCAGACAAACGCGCCCGAGCACGAAGTCGCAGTCCTAAATCCCTTCTAAACCAGAATCGTCCCACCGCCCTTACTTCGGGCAATGCAAAACCTACCACAACGTCTTCGCGACCCAAGAAATCCTCGGAGCCCACCACAAATGGGCATCTCTCCCCCTCCTCCGCCGCTCCATCTATGTCCTCTTATTGGCGAGACTTCAGCCGCTCGCCAAGTCCGCTAGGTCTCATTCCTATACATAGACACTGGCGCTCCTTTGTCCACCGACATGAGATACCACGTAAAGCGCTCCATCTCTCCATTGGCTTCTTTACGCTACACCTCTATGCGCGCGGTACCAGCGCCGCTTCTATACACCCATGGTTATTGGGCGCACTGGTGCCGGTTGCGTCTGTAGATTACCTGAGACATACATTCCCCTCGTTTAACAGGTTCTACATTCGGGTGCTGGGTGCGCTTATGCGTGAGAGCGAGGTGGATGGGTGGAATGGCGTGATTTGGTACTTGCTGGGTGCATGGACAGTATTGAGATTTATGCCAAAGGATGTCGGAGTGATGGGGGTATTGTTGCTCAGCTGGTGCGATACGGCAGCGAGCACGTTCGGGAGATTATATGGGCGATACACTCCCAGAATAAGGAGAGGGAAGAGTTTGGCGGGGAGTGCTGCTGCGGCGTTGGTGGGCGTAATAACAGCGGGCATGTTCTGGGGATGGGCTGCACCGAGGTTTGGACACGACGAGGACTTCCTGTTCAGAGGAGAATTGAGGCTACCGGAGGTGGTGAGGGAGGGGCTTGGATGGAAGGGGGAGGGACAGGGAACTTTAGGAGGGTGGGCAGCGTTGGGGATAGTCAGCCTATGGAGTGGGTTCGTAGCAAGCGCGAGCGAGGTCGTGGATGTCTTTGGATGGGACGATAACTTGACGATCCCGGTCTTGAGCGGCTTGGGCCTTTGGGGGTTCTTCAAGGTCTTTCGCTGAGAAGGTAGTATAGAATACCCACGATTTAGATTTCTGTACTTTACCTA
>JAABUR0100009163.1_pt1 | contig 11224 bp, 16 predicted proteins | sample 5560091 | NCBI WGS metagenome assembly JAABUR01 (sample SAMN10711879, study PRJNA513375) | rock metagenome | isolation source: Antarctica rocks | place: Antarctica: Victoria Land, University Valley sud
CGTGGGCGAGGTCGGCGGCGAGGCGCTCGGCACGGACAACGCCGCCGTTGCGCGGCGCGTCGAGGTCCTGGTGCTCTGCCACAAGCCCCATCAGCTCGACGCCGTGGCCGCACAGGCCGGCGGCTTCACCGGTCTCGTCGTCTCCGTGCTCGGCGGCGTCACGCTCGCGCAGCTGCGCACCGCCTACCCTGGGGCGGCCGTGTCCGCCGTGATGCCCAACACCGCCGTGGAGGTGCGCCGCGGCGTGACCCTCGTCGCCGAGGGCTCCGACGCGCCCGCGGCGGTCGCGGAGCTCTTCGGCTGCGTCGGCACCGTCGTGACGCTGCCCGAGGCGGCGCTGGGCGCCGGCACGGGCATCTCGGGCGTCGGGCCGGCCTACGTCGCCCTCATCGCCGAGGCCTGGGCCGACGCCGGAGTGCGGGCCGGCCTCAAGCCGGCCGACGCGACCGCGCTCGTCCTCGCCACCCTCGCGGGCTCGGCCGAGCTCATCCGCGCTCGCGCCGGCGACACGCTCGCGGTGCGCCGCGGCGTCACCTCGCCGGGAGGGACCACCGCCCGCGGGCTGCGCGCGCTCACCGACGCGGGCCTGCCGTCCGCCTTCCACGCGGCCATGGACGCGACGAGGGAAGCGTCATGACCACCGTGCTCGCCGCCGAGCTCAGGGTGGAGGTCGGCAACTTCCTGTCCGCGCTGATCACGGTCTACGTGATCCTGATCATCGCCTACATCCTCACCCAGCTCTTCTTCGGCTTCGGCGGCCGCGTGCCCTACAACCGCGCGCTCTCCGCGGTGCTCGGTTTCCTCGAGCAGGTCGTCGCCCCGTACTTGAACATCTTCCGGCGCTTCATCCCACCGCTCGGCCCGATCGACCTCTCCCCGATCGTGGGCATCCTGCTGCTCCAAGTCGTCGGTGGACTCATCGTCCGGCTCATCCGCGGGTACTGAGCGGCGTGAAGGCGGCGTGGAGCCGCGCGGGCCTCGTGCTCGCCGCGGTGCTGGTGGTCGACCAGGTGACCAAGGCGCTCGTCCGGGCCGACGTGGAGCTCGGCAGCGCGGACCCGGTCCTCCCGCTCGTCACGCTCGTGCACTCGCGCAACCGCGGCGTGGCCTTCGGCGTCTTCGACGACCAGATCGCTGTTGTCGTCATCGCGATAGCCCTTGCGATCAGCGCGCTCCTGGCCTACTTCGCCACGCACCGCGACCGACCGCTCGTGTGGCTGCCGACGGGCCTCCTGGCCGGTGGCGCGATCGGCAACGTCGTCGATCGCGTGCGCGAGGGCTTCGTCACGGACTTCATCAAGCTGCCGTCATGGCCGGCGTTCAACGTCGCCGACATGGCGATCACGTTCGGCGTCGCCACCCTGGTCTTCGTCGTGGAGCGCTCCGGTGGAGCTGCGGACCGCGCCTGAGGACGCCGGTTCGCGCGTCGACGCGTTCCTGGCGGCGCCGCTGGGCTCGCGCTCGCGCGCTCAGCGCCTGCTCGAGGCCGGCGCGGTGACCGTCGCCGGTCGGCTCGTCCTGAAGTCCGCCAAGCTCGCGGGCGACGAGACGATCGCGATCGACGAGTCGCTCGACGCCGAGGCCCCCGCGGACGTGGGGGAGGGGGAGCCGGCCGCCTTCGGCGTCGCCTGGGAGGACGAGCACCTCCTCGTCGTCGACAAGCCGGCGGGGGTCGTCGTGCATCCCGCGCGCGGCCACCGCTCGGGCACCCTCGCGCAGGCGCTGGCCGGGCGCGCCGCGGGCGGGGAGCAGGGCTGGCGCGCGGGGATCGTCCACCGCCTGGACCGCGACACGTCGGGGCTGCTGGTCGTCGCGAAGTCCGAGCGGGTGCACCGCGCGCTGAAGGCGCAGCTGGCGGCGCGCGAGATCACGCGCGAGTACGCGGCGCTCGTCGAGGGCCGCCCGCCGGCGCGCGCCGGCACGATCGACGCGCCTATCGGCCGCGACCGCCGCGTGCGCACGCGCAACTCCACCGACACCGACGAGCCCCGCGAGGCGCGCACGCACTTCGAGCTCGCCGAAGCGCTCCCGCGGCACACGCTGCTGCGCGTGCGTCTGGAGACGGGCCGCACCCACCAGATCCGCGTGCACCTCCAGGCCATCGGGCATCCCATCGCCGGCGATACCGAGTACGGCGTCGCGGGGCTGCTCGGGCTGCGCCGACAGTTCCTGCACGCCGCGCGCCTGGCCTTCACCCATCCGATCACTGGGCATTCCGTGGAGAGCGCCTCGCCGCTTCCGGCCGACCTCGCGGCGGCGCTCGCACGCGCCCACGGCTGACGTCAGTCGGGGCGGCGCGTCGTCACCCAGACGTCGGCGGCGTAGGGCACGTCGACCGCCTCGACGCTCGCGAGGGCTCGGCGCAGCCGCTCGAGGAACTGCTCGTGGTGCTCCAGCGCGTTGACGAACGACGCCGAGGCTGCCTCGGCGATGAGGCCGCTGCGGCTGGTCCGGCGCAGGAACGGCACCCGGTGGTGACGGAAGGGGCCGAAGCCGGGATGCGCCTCGAGCGCCTCGCGGCCGCGCTCGCCGACGAACCCCGGGTGCTCGCCGCGGACGTCGGCCAGGAGCTCGTAGAAGCCCTCCAGCGCGGCGGGCCGCTCCTCGGCGACCGAGAACCGCCACACGAGGGCCAGGCGCCCGTGCGGCCGCAGCACCCGGTGGACCTCGTCGGCTGCCGACGGGGCGTCGAACCAGTGCCACGCATCGCCAACCACGGCGGCGTCGACCGAGGCCGGCGGCAACCCGGTCGCCTCGGCCGAGCTCGCCACGCGCTCGATCCCGTCGGGCTGGCGTGCGGCCATGTCGGGGTCCGGCTCGACGGCGATCACGGCATGGCCGGCGTCGAGCAGTGCGCGGCAGAGCAGCCCGGTTCCGGCGGCGAGGTCGAGCACGCGCGCTGGCGCGGTGGGCAGATCGAGCGCGGCGACGACCTCGGGGAGGTAGGGCGCACGTCCGGCGTCGTACGCGCCGGCCGCCGCGCCCGAGAAGCGGTGGGCCATGCGCAGGACGCTACGCCACAGCGTGCAGGAGTCAGTGCCTGAACCCAACGGGACCGAGGAAGGTGTACCCGGCAGCGGGGTACGCTTCCCCTCATGGCCAGCCGGCATCCGCGCATCCTCTCCCAAGTCGTCAGGGCGTCCGCCATCCGCGGCGCCGCCGCGCTGGACGACGACCTCGAGGCGGCCGATCGAGCGCAGAGCTTTCTGCACGACGTCGCCGACGACCGCGCGGGCCTCGACGCCGAGTCGCTGCGGAGCGTCCGCGAACGCGCGTGGGGGTGACGTGGCCGGGTGGTCGATGCGTCGTCGACTCGGCTGAAAGGCGTCAATCTCGCGAAAGGCGCAGTTGCGCCTAGTCCGTCACACCTATGGCCCTGAAGGCAGCGGCTACATCCGATCGTACCTCGCCTCCAACGAGGCCTTTGGCAAGCGGCTCGGAGCGCTGCTGGCGCCGCGCGACGTTGCCGCAGGCACCACCTGGGCGTTCGTCCCCGCCGGCAGCGCTCCGCGGCAGCGCTTGGCGTTCGACGACGGAGGTCTCTTTCCGCCCGAGACCAGCGGCGTCCAGAAGGCGGAGATGAAGTCCTGGCTGGGCGCTCGCCTCGCTGATCCCGCCTTGGCGCCGTCCGTTCTCTGCATCGAGGAGGCGTACACGCGGCGCACCGGGATCAAGAGCACCGACCTGCCGCACCTCGACTTCATGTTCTGCGGCTCCGATCCGTACTGGTACGCGACGGACGAGAAGCTTCGCGGGCTTTCGTCGGAATGGATCCCGCTGATGGGCGGGCTGGGGAGCCCCGACATCGGGATCGTGACCACGCTGCCCGCGTCGCTCAGCGGCCTGGTCAACCGGCAATCCGTACCCGTCACCGTGCTCGAGAGCATGGCCGCGTCCGCGGTCGCCGTGGTCGTCGGCGCCTGGGACTTCGAGGGCATAATGGTCTGGGAGCCCGCCGACGACACGGCGGCGGGCGACCGCGACTCGTTACACTGACGGCCTTCTGACCCAACTACCCGTCCGGGCGCCGGCGCGCCCTGCCCGAGAGCCACCCGAGTGGCTCGACGGTCCGCGCCTCATCCATCCAGGCCCCGCGGCGGATCGCACCATCAATCGAACAAGGGAGCAGTGCACCCATGGCGACCCAGGTCGGCATTCGCGAGCTGCTGGAGGGCGGAGTCCACTTCGGCCACCAGACGCGACGTTGGAACCCCAAGATGCGCCGGTTCATCCACGGCGAGCGCGGCGGCATCTACCTCATCGATCTGCTCAAGACGCAGGTGCTGCTCCAGCAGGCGCAGGACTTCGCGCTGCAGCTGAGCCACCGCGGCGGCGTCGTGCTCTTCGTGGGCACAAAGAAGCAGGCGAAGGACGGCATCAAGGAGCTGGCCGAGTCGTGCGGCATGCCGTACATCGACAACCGCTGGCTCGGCGGGCTGCTCACGAACTTCCAGACGATCTCCAACCGGATCAAGCGCCTGCACGACCTCGAGCGCTACGAGGCCGAGGGGCAGCTCGAGCTGCTGCCGACCCGCGAGCGCATGGCCGCCCGCGCGGACCTCGCCAAGCTGCGCAACAACCTCGGCGGGGTGAAGAACATGAAGCGCCCGCCGGACGCGATCTTCATCATCGACCTGAAGACCGAGGTGATCGCCGTGCAGGAGGCCCGCCGGCTGCGCATCCCGATCATCGGGCTGGTCGACACGAACTGCGACCCGGACGGCATCGACTACGTCATCCCCGGCAACGACGACGCGATCCGCGCCTGTAACACGATCACCAAGGCGATCGCCGACGTCGTCGCCGAGGGCTACGGCGCCTTCGCGGTGCAGGAGCAGGAGCGCCAGCGCGTCGAGGCCGAGGCCCAGGCCCGCCGCGTAGCCGAGCAGCAGGCCGCCCGCGCGGCCGAGGAGCAGGCCCGCCGCGAGGAGCAGGCCGCCCGCGAGCAGGCCGCCCGCGACAAGCAGGCCGCGGCCGTCGCCGCCGCGACGGGCCAGACGGTGCCCGCCCCGACGGCCGATCCCGCCACGACGCAGGTGACCGCCGACGGCGGTGGCGATCGCAACGTCGCCGAGGCGCAGGTCGCCGCGGCCCACGCCGCCGAGACGCAGGTGCCGGATCCGCACGTCGCCGGCCGAGCGAACGAGGAGCACCCCGAAGCCGCCGACCGCCGGACGGGCACGTCGCCCGAGGTCGCTCCGACCGCCGACGAGCCCGCCAAGGACCCGGCGTCCGCCCCCGAGACGCCCCTCACCGACGCGGTCGAGGAGGCCCCCGCCTCCAATGACTGACTTCACGGCCAAGGACGTCGCCGCCCTGCGCCAGAAGACCGGCGCGGGCATGATGGACTGCAAGAACGTCCTGACCGAGACCGGGGGGGACCAGGACAAGGCCCTGGAGCTGCTCAAGGTCAAGCTGGGCAAAAAGCTCGGCAAGCTCGCCGACCGCGAGGCCGCGGAGGGGACCGTCCAGTCCTACATCCACGCCACGGGAAAGGTCGGCGTGCTGGTCGAGGTCGACTGCAACACCGACTTCGTCGCGCGCAACGACGACTTCATCGCCTTCGCCCGCGATATCGCGATGCACGTCGCCGCCTCCCCTGCGGCGAGGTACGTCAACGAGGAGGACGTGCCGCCGGAGGAGAAGGACGCCGAGCTGCGCGTCTTCGTCGCGCAGGCCGAGGCCGAGGGCAAGCCCGAGAACATCCGCGAGAAGATCGCCACCGGCAAGCTCGCCAAGTGGCTCGAGGAGATCGTCCTCACCAAGCAGGTCCACGTCAACGCCGACAAGCACGAGTCCAAGACGATCGACGAGATCCGGAAGGACATGTCGGCCAAGACCGGCGAGAACGTCGTCGTCCGCCGCTTCCAGCGCTTCGCCGTCGGGGAGTAGTGGATCGGATCCCGCCCCCCACCCCCGCCGCCCCCGCCTTCAAGCGCATCCTGCTGAAGCTGAGCGGGGAGGCGCTCATGGGCGACCTGGAGTTCGGCACCGACCCTGCGCGGGTCCGGGCCGTCGCGGAGGCGGTCAAGGCCGTCGCCGATCGCGGCGTCGAGATCGCGATCGTGGTCGGCGGCGGGAACATCTTCCGCGGCATGAAGGCAGCCGCGTCCGGAATGGACCGGGCCACGGGCGACTACATGGGCATGCTCGCGACGGTGCTCAACGCGCTCCCGCTGCAGGACGCGCTCGAGCAGCTCGGCTGCCGTGTGCGCGTGCAGAGCGCCCTGTCGATCGCCGAGGTCGCCGAGCCGTACATCCGCCGCCGCGCGATGCGCCACCTCGAGAAGGGCCGCATCGTCATCTTCGCGGCCGGCACGGGCAACCCGTTCTTCACCACCGACACCGCTGCCGCCCTGCGCGCCGTCGAGGTGAAGGCCGAGGCAATCCTCATGGCCAAGAACGGGGTGGAGGGCGTCTTCACCGCCGATCCCCGCACCGATCCCTCGGCACAGCTGCTGGCGGAGATCACCCATACGGAGGCGATCCAGCGCGGGCTGAAGGTCATGGACGCGACGGCGCTGACCCTCTGCCGCGAGAACGGGACGCCGATCCACGTCTTCAACATGGACGACGAGCGCAACATCGAGCGGATAGTGTCCGGCGAGCGTGTGGGAACCCTGGTGAGCACCCATGAGTGAGTTGACCGACGAGCTGATCGCCGACGCACGCGAGCGGATGGGCAAGTCCGTGGAGGCGACCCAGCACGAGTTCCAGAGCGTGCGGACGGGGCGTGCCTCACCCGCGATCCTCGACCGCGTCGTCGTCGACTACTACGGCGCCGCGACCCCGCTGCGCTCCCTCGCGACGATCAATGCGCCCGAAGCGCGGCTGCTCACCGTGCAGCCCTTCGACGTCTCGACGATGAAGCTGCTGGAGAAGGCGATCGCCGACTCCGGCATCGGCCTGAACCCGTCGAACGACGGCAAGATCATCCGCCTCGCGGTGCCCGAGCTCAACGAGGAGCGCCGCCGCGAGCTCGTGAAGGTCGCGCGCGGGATCGCGGAAGACGGGCGCATCAAGATCCGCAACATCCGCCGCGACGTCATGCGCGACCTCAAGGAGCTCAAGGACGAGGGCGACGTCGGCGAGGACGAGGAGAAGCGCGCGGAGGGCGACGTCCAGAAGGCCACCGACCAGCGCGTGGGCGAGCTCGACGCGGCGCTGAAGACCAAGGAAGCCGAGATCGTCGAGGTTTGAGGCCACGACCAAGCGGCGCATGGGTGTCCGAGGACGCCCCCACCGCGACGCCGAAGTACGTCGCGATCATCACCGACGGCAACGGCCGCTGGGCGCAGGGGCGGGGGCTGTCGGTCGCGGAGGGCCACCAGGCGGGCGCCGATGTCGTCAAGGCGCGCCTGCGTGACGCGGTTCGCCTCGGGGTGCGGGAGCTGACGGTCTACTCGTTCTCCACCGAGAACTGGTCGCGGAGCGCCGAGGAGGTCACGGCGCTCATGCGGATGTTCCACGAGCGGATCCTCTCCGAGACGCCCGAGCTGCAGGCCGAGGGGGTGCGGATGCGCTTCATCGGGCGCCGCGACCGCGTCGCCCGCGCCCTGCTCGAGCAGATGGACTGGGCCGAGGCCGAGACCGCGCATTGCGAGCGCATCACGCTGTTCGTCGCCTTCGACTACGGCGGCCGCCAGGAGATCCTCGACGCCGCGGCGCAGTACTCCGGCGGGGGCGAGGACGCGTTCCGGGCGCTGCTCTACGCGCCGGACATGCACGATCCCGACGTCGTCATCCGCACCTCGGGCGAGGAGCGGCTGTCGAACTTCCTGCTCTGGCAGAGCGCGTACTCCGAGCTCGTCTTCGCCGCGGAGCTGTGGCCCGACTTCACCGCGGAGGCCTTCGAGCGCTCCCTGGGCACCTTCGGGCAGCGCGCGCGCCGTTTCGGAGGCCGGTAGCGGTGGCCGCAGCGCGGAGGGGCCGCGATGCCGCGCCCCGGCCGCTCGGCACGCCGCCCCCGCGAGGAGCGTCCGACCTGCAGCAGCGCATCGTCGTGGGCGTCCCCGCCGCGGCGGTCGCGCTCTTCTTCGTCCTCGCCGGCGGGTCGCTGTTCACGGCGTTCCTCGTCGCCATCGGCGTCGTCTGCCTGCACGAGCTCTACGCGATGTACCCGCAGGCCCACGCGTCGCGGCTGGCCGGCTTCGTCGGGCTGACCGGCCTGCTGGTCGCAGCCGACCTCGGCGATCGCGACCAGATCGTCCTCGCGCTGGCCTGCGTCGTGCCGCTGACGTTCGGGCTGACCCTGCTGCAGCCGCGCGGCGGGGCGCCCGCGATCGCGGTCACGCTGATGGGCGTGTCCTGGATCGGCGTGGCGCTCGCGCACGCCGTGCTGCTGCGCGAGCTGCCCGACGGGCGCGACCTCATCATCGACGTGATGGTCGGGACGTTCGTCGGCGACACCGGCGCCTATCTCGGCGGGCGGACGTTCGGCCACACGCCGCTGGCGCCGTCGATCTCGCCGAACAAGACCGTCGAGGGGCTCGCGATCGGCGCCCTGGCGGCCATCCTCGGCGTCTTCGTCGCGGGGCTCTACGAGGATTGGCTGGGCAACGCCGACGCGCTCGTCCTGGGCGCGGCGATCGCCCTCGTCGCGCCGATCGGTGACCTCTTCGAGAGCTACCTCAAGCGCGACGCGGGCACGAAGGACACCGGGGTGCTCTTCGGCGCGCACGGCGGCGCCCTGGACCGCCTCGACGCGGTGCTCTTCAGCGTCGTCGCGACGTACTACATCTGGAGCGCGCTGAGCTGACGGCCCGCCGCGATGGGCTTGCCACGTGACCGTGCGCGCCGACGCGCTCTCACGCGAGAGACACCGCCCGATGCTGCCTAGGCTGGCCACTCTGGGGGTAGGAGCTGCCACATGCTCACGCTCCGCTCCCGTCTCACCGCCGCCACGGTGGCGACCGTCGCGCTTGCCGGCGCCACCGCAGGAGTCGTGACCGCTCAGCGCTCCCCGTCCGACGTCGAGGTCGTCACCACGACGCTGCGCGACGCCGCCGGCGCGGAGATCGCGAACGTCGAGCTCCGCAAGAGCCCGCGCAGCGCGGTCACGGTCATCGTGTCCGGACGCGGCCTGACCGCGGGCTACCACGGCTTCCACGTGCACACCGTGGGGCGCTGCGACGCGCCGGACTTCATGAGCGCGATGGGCCACCTGAAGAACCCGGGGGAGGACCACGGCCGCCACAAGGGCGACTTCCCGCCGCTCTTCGTCAAGCGAGACGGAACGACCGCCGCGCGCTTCCAGACCGACCGCCTGGACTTCGCCACGCTCAAGGACGCCGACGGCAGCGCGGTCATGATCCACGCCGATCCCGACAACCTAGGCAACATCCCGACCGCCCGCTACGATCCCGATCCCGACCAGACCACGCGCGACACCGGCGACTCGGGCAAGCGCATCGCCTGCGGGACGATCGTCGCGGGGTAGCTCAGCGGGCGATGGAGGTGTGGCGATACTGCGTGCCGTATTCGTGCGAACGTTGAAGCCCGACGTGACGTACGAGCAGTTCAAGGACGCGTGGGTTCCCCAGCACATCGGCGGGAGCTATCTCGTCAAGACGCGGGTCAGTCGCAACGTCTCCAACGATCGCCAGGTCATGACGATCCTCGAGCTCGACATTCCCTTGCCGGAGTTCACGGAGGTGAGTGCGTCGTTGACGCGACCAGATGCCCGTGAGCGGGTGGGAGAGATCGTGGAGGCGACGCAGTTGGAGGGTCTCTACGAAGACGTGTTCGACGAAGGATCCCTGTCGTAGGTCGTCTCGACGGGCGATCGTTCAGGGTAGAGGCAGCTCTTCGCCGTCGATGGGCACGCTGACCCGTTCGTCCAAGTGCTCGTGCCGCAGTCGTGTGCGCAGATCCGCACGGGTCTCCAGGCAGTGGTTGACTGCCTCGAGGTGCACGACGAGGATCCTGGCGTGTGGAGCGTGGCGAGCCAGAGCGACCACGTCGTCGGCGGTCATGGTGATGGGATCCCCTTCGACGAAGCGCGCACCGCCGGCGTTGGCGACGATCACGTCGGGGCGGTGCCGGTCCACCGCGTCAGCGACCTCGTCGCACCAGATCGTGTCGCTGGCGACGTAGAGCGTCGGGTCGCCCGGAGACGCGATCACGAAGCCCGACACCGGGGCCATCCGCTCTCCAACCTCGCCGGTTCCGTGCCTTCCGGCCGTGCGGGTCACCCGCAGTCCGTCCCAGTCGAGGATGTCCTCGGCGGGGCGAACGTCGGAGAAACCCCGCTTGCGCAACGCGGTCGCGTCAGGCGGCTGACAGATCACTGCCAGGTCGTGTGGCAGGACCTCGACCGCCGTGGCGTCCAGGTGATCGGCGTGCAGATGGGTCACCAACACGGCCTCGACTCCTGCGGTGAGATCCTGCGCCGGCTCGGGCAGCTCGACGAGCGGGTTGCGCCGGTCGTTCGGCGTATTCGCCACCGCGGGCCTCATCCCCGCCGGATCGAGCTGAGGGTCGACGAGCAGGTGCCGCCCGCCGACCTCGACTCGAAGAGTGGCATGGCGGATGAGACGAATGAGCACGAGTCTTGAGTGTAGGTCGGTATCGACGTTCGACGTTCAGCGGACGTCGATCGTGATGAGGTGTTCGCTCGCCTTCGCCAGCCGCAGGTCGCGGGTGACGAGCGGGCAGGCGAGGGCTTCGGCGAGGACGACGTACGCCGCGTCGTAGGCCGACATGTTGTCGCGCAGCTGGAAGGCGCGGCGGCGCAGGCTGTCGTGGGACGGCCAGCGCAGGATCGCCAAGTCGTCGAAGTCGGTCAGCGTGTCCTCCGCCCTCGACACCGGCAGCTCTCCGCGTAACGTCATCCCGCGAAGCGCCGGCACGACTTCGAAGTCCAAGAGCGTCGGCGCGCAGAGCTCCTCGGCGGCAAGGAGCTCGCGGAGGTTGTCCGTCCCGTCGGCCGCGGTCAGCGCGTCGACGACCGCCGCGCAGTCGACGACGATCACCGATCCGGCCGCGAGCGCATCTGCTCCTCGCGCTCCCAGCGTGCCGCTTCGAGTGCAACGAGAGCGGAGGTGTCAACGGCTCCGGCACGGCGAGCTGCGCGGTCCAGCACCTCTTTGACCGTGGGGCGAGCGACGTCTCTCTCTATGACGTCGAGCAGATAGGCGTTGAGCGATTCGCCCCGCGCGGCCGCGCGCGCCTTCAGCGCGCGACGCGTGTCGTCTGGCACGTCCTGATCTGCAAGAGAGCACCC
>JAABUR0100009166.1_pt1 | contig 11221 bp, 9 predicted proteins | sample 5560091 | NCBI WGS metagenome assembly JAABUR01 (sample SAMN10711879, study PRJNA513375) | rock metagenome | isolation source: Antarctica rocks | place: Antarctica: Victoria Land, University Valley sud
CCACGGATACTACTGGGAGGCTCACGAAGCATGGGAGGCACTGTGGCGAACAGCCGAAAGGGAAACTGCGGAACGCAACCTCCTGCAAGGCCTCATTCTCCTGGCGGCCATGGGCGTGAAACTGCGGCAATGCAAGCTTGAGGCCGCACGCCGGCATGGCAACCGCGCGGCATCCTTCCTCCGCCAAGTCGCCGGCGCTCCGGTCCGCAATCTCGACGAACTGCTTGGCCTAACCCCGGCCTGCCTCGCCGCGCGCGCCGAGAACGCGGTCACACAGGTCGGGACTGCAGCTGATCCGTCTATCGCTTTTGACTTCGAGCTTGGTCGCTCGCGGTCGACCTGAGTAAACGGTTCGCCCCGAACCTCCGCGCCGCCTAGGGTGGCGGGATGATCAGCCGGCCAAGAGCGGACGTGCTGACCTTCTGCTACGGGTCGACATCGGCCGTTTCGGACGGGTATCGAGCGTCAGATTCGATCCGATATCGCATCCGACTCATCGCTGCTGTCGTTCGATCCGGACGAACCTCGAGCGAGCGGAAACGGACCTCCCCGCGTCCGTTACTCGGCCGCGTTCTGCCTCGAACCCTTGCGGCGCAGGCTGACCAGTTCCTTCAGCCATTTGCGGTGATGGCGGTAGGCCCAGCCGGCCGTCACCGAGCCGCGCGTCATGGCCCGCATCGTGCCCTGGATCCAGATCGACGCGTAGACGTGGGCGATCCAGATCAGGATGATGATCACGGCCGCGAAGGCATGGGCCAGGGCCGCGACCCGCTGCGCCTCGATGGCGGTGTAGACCGCGAAATACTCCTGCCAGATCACGATGCCGGTGACGATCAGCACCAGGATCAGTCCGGACATGCCCCAGAACACGAATTTCTGGCCGGCGTTGTACTTGCCGATCTCGGGCAGGGCGTCCTCGTTGCCGCTGAGCACGTCCTTGAACCGCGACAGCCAGACCACGTCCGTCTTGTTGGGTAGGTTGGCCCGCCACAGCTGCACGAACAGCGCCGCGAAGGAGAAGAACAGCGCGACGCCGACCCATGGATGGAAGGCGCGCGTGTTCTGCCCACCGCCGAACAGCCCGGTGAGGAAGTACAGCGAGGGCGTGAACAGAGCCATGCCCGAGACCGCCAGGGTGATCAGGCACAGCGCCGTGAACCAATGGTTGGCCCGCACCAGCGGCCCGTAGCGGCTCACGGTCGGGGGGTGCCCGGGCCGGATCGCGTCCCCGGGCTGGATCATGCGCTCCTTTTCGAGCCTCCGGTCGCCCTCCGGGGCCTGGGTCATTGGCCATCCCCGGTGAGTTCGGCGCCGTGTTGTTCGTCCTCGCGGCTGACCCTGTTCGGGCCCGAGAACACTGCATGGGCCGCGCTGGCCACGGCCGCGAAGCCGATCATGGCGAGGCCGGCATATTTGCCGGCGCCTTTCCAGGCCTGGACCAGGCTCGAAATCCTCGGATTGTCCGGCAGGTCGTTGTAGATGTGCGGCTTGTCGGCGTGTTGCAGCACATACATGACATGCGTGCCGCCGACCCCCGGCGGATCGTAGAGGCCGGCGTTCTTGTAGCCGCGCGAGTTGAGGTCCTTTACGCGATCGGCGGCTTCCGCCTTCATCTCGTCCTTGGTGCCGAACGTGATGGCATGGGTCGGGCACGCCTTGGCGCAGGCCGGCCCCTGGCCGACCGCGACACGGTCCGAGCACAGTGTGCACTTATAGGCCTTGTGGTCGGTCTGCGAGAGACGGGGGATGTTGAAGGGGCACCCCTTCACGCAATAGCCGCAGCCGATGCAGTTCTCATGGACGAAATCCACGATGCCGTTCGAGTATTGCACGATGGCGCCCGGGGCCGGGCAGGCCTTGAGGCAGCCCGGGTCGGAGCAATGCATGCAGCCGTCCTTGCGGATCAGCCACTCGAGCTTCTCGGTCTCGGGGTTGGTCCACTCGCTGAAGCGCATCAGCGTGTACATGTCGGGCGTCAGATCGTGGGGATTCATGTAGGTCCCGTGGAACGATTCCATCTCGGGATGGGTGTCGTTCCACTCGATGCAGGCCGATTGGCAGGCCTTGCAGCCGATGCATTTCGAGATGTCGATCAGCTTGGCGACCTCGGTCAGCCTCCGCTCCGGTTCCGGTACGGAAGAGGCCGAGCGTTTGACGAGGTCCTTCTCCGAGAACCCGGGGACCGGGGCGCCGACGGGAGCATTGGGCATGAACATGTCGGCTCTCCCTCAGGCGATGGCCGGTGGCGTGGTGGGCTCGACGTTGACCAGGAACGCCTTGAACTCCGGCGTGTCGACGTTGGCTTCGCCCACGAAGGGCGTGAGCGAGTTCGGTCCCCAGCCCTTGCGGGCCGCGCCCATGAAGCCCCAGTGCAGCGGGATGCCGACGATGTGGACGGGCTTGCCGTCGCAGATCAGCGGCTGGATCCGCTTGGTCACGTAGGCCTTGGCCTTGACGGACCCACGCTTCGACCAGACCCGCACCCAGTCGTTTTGGTGGATGCCCTTCTCGGCCGCGAGCTGTTCCGAGATCTCCACGAAGAACTCGGGCTGCAGGACTGCGTTCACCCGGTTGTGCTTGGTCCAATAGTGGAAGTGCTCGGTCAACCGGTACGAGGTGGCCGCATAGGGGAACTCGTCCGAATTGCCGAACGACGCCACGTCGTTCTGGAACACGCGCGACACGGGGTTGCCGCGGATCGCCGGATTGATCGGGTTCTTGATCGGCGATTCGAAGGGCTCGTAGTGGACCGGGAACGGCCCGTCGCGCAGCAGCCCGCGGGTGAAGATGCGCGCCGTGCCTTCCTGGTTCAGGATGAAGGGCCGCACGGTCCCGGGCTTCGCGGCCGGCGCGATGTCGGGCACGTCGAAGCCGGTCCATTTGGACCCGTTCCATTCGATCAGCTTGCGGCTCGGGTCCCACGGACGACCCTGCATGTCGCAGGAGGCCGCATTGTAGAGCACGCGGCGGTTGACCGGCCAGGCGAAGGTCCAGTTGAGGAAGGTCCCCATATTGCCCGGATCGGCATTGTCGCGCCGAGCCATGTTGTTGCCGTTCTCGTTCCACTGGCCCGAGTAGATCCAGCAACCGCAAGAGGTCGACCCGTCGTTCCTCAGCTGGCTGAAGTCGACGAGCAGTTTTCCCTTCCGGGCCGTGGTCTTGGTGGGGTCCTGCGCGTCGAACTGGTCGGCGAGCGCGTAGCCGTTGACCTCCTTGGCGAGTTCTTCGGGTGTGGGCTCCTCGGGGTCCGCATAGTTCCAGGTGAGGTTGACGATCGGGTCCGGGAAAGCCCCGCCCTCGGCCAGGTACAGCTTCTTCAGACGCGTGAAGATCTGCCCCATGATCCAGGTGTCGTGCCTGGTTTCGCCGGGCGGCGAGCCACCCGCCCAGTGCCATTGCAGCCACCGGCCCGAGTTGGCGAGCGAACCCTCCTCCTCGGCGAAGCAGGTGGTCGGAAGCTGGATCACCTCGGTGCCGATCTTGGACGAATCGACATCGTTGTAGACGCCGAAGCTCTTCCAGAAGTTGGACGTCTCGGTGTCGAGCGGGTCCATGGTGACGAGGAACTTCAACTTCGACAGCGCCTCGGTCATCTTGGTCCGGTTCGGCGCCGACAGCAGCGGATTGAAGCCCTGGCAGAAGTAGCCGTTGACCTTGCCCTCATGCATCATCTCGACGATGCGCAGGATGTCGTAGGCCGGCACATCGAGCTTCGGCAGGTAATCGTAAGCCCAATTGGTCTCCGCCGTGGCCTTGTCGCCCCAGAGTGACTTCATCAGCGAGACGAAGAACTTGTCGTAGTTGCGCCAGTAGCTGATCTGGTCGGGGCGCAGCGGCTTGAAAGCGCGCGTCGCCATGTAATCGGCGTAGCTCTTCTCCTTCTCGGTCGGGATCGTGAGATAGCCTGGGAGGAGGTTCGACATCAAGCCGAGGTCGGTGAGGCCCTGGATGTTGGAATGGCCGCGCAACGCATTCATGCCGCCACCCGCCACGCCGATATTGCCGAGCAGCAGCTGCAGCATCGCCATGGTGCGGATGTTCTGCGCACCCTTGGAGTGCTGCGTCCAACCGAGCGCATACATCGACGTCATCGCCTTGTCGGGCGCCGACGTCTCCGAGATCATCTCGGCGACCTTCAGGAACATGTCCTTCGGCGTGCCGCAGATGCGCTCCACGAGCTCCGGCGTATATTGCTCGACGTGATCCTTGAGCAGCTTCCACACGCAGCGGGGATGTTGCAGCGTGTCGTCGGTCAGCACGAAGCCGTCCGGTCCGAGCTGGTAGTCCCAGGTCGAACGGTCGTAGTCGCGCTTATCCTCGTGGTAGCCGGTGAACAGGCCATCCTTGTAGGCGAAGCCGTCCTTCACCAGGTAGCTGATGTTGGTGTAGCTCTTGGCGTAGTCCCACTGGATCTTGTCGTTGGCGATGCAGTAGCGGATGACGCCCAGAAGGAAGGCGATATCGGTGCCTTGCCGGATCGGCGCGTAGACATCCGACACGGCAGCCGTGCGCGTGTAACGCGGGTCCACCACGATCAGCTTGGCGCCACGATGCGCCTTGGCTTCCACGACCCATTTGAACCCGCAAGGATGCGCCTCGGCGGCATTGCCCCCCATGACGATGGCGAGATCGGTGTTCTTGATATCGGTCCAGGGTTGCGTCATCGCTCCACGGCCAAACGTCGGGCCCAAACTGGACACCGTCGGGCCGTGTCAGACACGCGCCTGGTTGTCGAAGGCCAACATGCCGGTGGATCGGACCACCTTATAGGTCAGATAGGCGGTCTCGTTCGTGGTGGCCGAAGCCGCGAGGAAACCCGTGCTGATCCAACGGTTGACGGCGGTGCCGTCCTTGTTGGCCGGGATGAAGTTGGCGTCGCGATCGTCCTTCATCAGGCGCGCGATCCGGTCGAGCGCGACGTCCCAGGACACCTGCTCGAACCGGTCGGAATTCGGCTTGCGGATCCTCGGGACCGTGATGCGGGTCTCGGATTTCACGAAATCGTGGAGCGCCGCGCCCTTGGGGCAGAGGGTGCCGCGGTTGGTCGGGTGGTCGATATCGCCCTCGATATGGGTGATGTCGGCGCGCTCGCCCTTCTTCAGGTCCCCCTTGGAATACATGATGATGCCGCAGGCCACCGAGCAATAGGGGCAGGTGTTGCGGGTTTCCGTGGTGTTGGCGAGCTTGTAGGGCCTGATGGCCGCGGCCTGCGCCGCCTCGACGCCGCCGAAGCCGAAGGCCCCCAGCGACGTACCCGCAACACCCACGCCGGCCATCTTGAGAAAATGGCGTCGTGAGAGCTCCATGTTCATAGATGCCCTCCCCTCATCGATCGCGCCATGCGCACGATCCGCCCAACATCCGGAACCCTTGCGACGAGCGCAACCGTGCGGCATCGGCGCCTTGCATCGATTGAAAATAACCGCGAGACGCCGGCAAGGCTAGTGCGGAGCGAGAAGATTCGGCTGGTTCGCAACCTTGCGGCGTCGTTTCGAGCAGCGCGCCGTCGAGCGACGATCCGCCGTGTTCGCGGCCAATCGTCAACGAACCATGAAGCCATCCATGCGGGTGAGGTCTGGCTGCAGTGCACTCTTCTATATTGCAGTGCAGCATAGGCCGATCTAGTTTCATCACATCGGCAGCAAGACCGATCCGGGAGGTTTGATCCATCAATGAGATTGAAGGACATCGAACCATGCTCAACCGTCTTTTCGCCTTTGCGCAAGACCGCCTCGACAAGAACCGCCGCTACCGGCGCATGATCGCCGAGATCGACACCCTTTCTCATGCCGACCTCGTGGAACTGGGCGCCTTCCAGTCCGACCTCTATGCGGCCGCCCGCAGGGAGATTTACGGCGCCTGAGCCGGAGGCGGCCGGCCGTCGGCCGCACACGCCCCCGAGCGTGATGACCCCGGCCTCGACAAGGTCGGGTCAGCCTTCGGGATCAGGTGTTCCGGACCGTCCGGCTGCCCGGGTCGCCGCCAGAAGCGTGTTCTGCATCAGCATGGCGATGGTCATCGGGCCGACGCCGCCCGGCACGGGCGTGATCGCAAGGGCGCGTTCCCGCGCATCCGCGAAAGCCACGTCGCCGACGAGCCGCGTCTTGCCCTCGCCCTTGCCGGGATCCGGCACGCGATTGATGCCGACGTCGATCACCACGGCGCCAGGCTTGATCCAGTCGCCCTCGACCATCTCGGGCCGGCCCACGGCCACCACCAGGATGTCGGCGGTTCGGCAGAGCGCCGGGAGATCGACCGTGCGGGAATGCGCCACCGTCACGGTGCAGTCGGCGGCGAGCAGCAGGCTCGCGACAGGCTTGCCGACGAGGTTCGAGCGGCCCAGCACGACCGCCGTCTTGCCGTGGAGCGACGGCAGGGCCGCGCGGATCAGTACCATGGCACCGGCCGGCGTGCAGGGCACGAAAGCCCGGCCGATGTCGCCCAGCGCTACGCGGCCGGCATTGACCTCGTTCAGCCCGTCGACGTCCTTCGCGGGATGGATGGTGCGGATGATCGGCAATGGGTCGAGCGGCTTCGGCAGCGGCAATTGCAGCAGGATGCCGTGGATCGTGGGGTCGGCGTTGAGCGCCGCCACCAGGGCCAGGAGTTCGGCCTCGGCGATGTCGGCTGGTAGCGCGTGCTGGACCGACTTGAACCCGCAGTCCTCGGCCATGCGGCCCTTGGCGCCGACATAGACCTGGCTCGCCGGGTCCTGGCCGACGATCACCACCGCGAGGCCCGGCGTCACGCCGGTGCGGGCCTCGAGCGCGGCCGCCCCGGCCTGGACGTTCGCGATCAGGGCCGCGGCCGCCGCCTTGCCGTCGATGACGGTGGCGCTCATGGTCAGAACACCACGGTCTTGTTGTGATTGAGCAGCACACGGCGCTCGAGGTGCAGTTTCACGCCGCGCGCCAGCACGCGGGCCTCGACGTCGCGCCCCACCGCGACGAGGTCGTCGGCCGACAGCGCGTGGGTGACGCGCTCGGTCTCCTGCTCGATGATTGGCCCCTCGTCGAGGTCTGGCGTAACGTAATGGGCCGTGGCGCCGATCAGCTTCACGCCGCGCTCGTAGGCCTGGTGATAGGGCTTGGCGCCCTTGAAGCTCGGCAGGAAGGAATGGTGGATGTTGATGACGTGGCCGCTGAGCGCCGTCGAGAAGGCGTTCGACAGCACCTGCATGTAGCGGGCCAGCACCACCAGGTCGGCTCCGGTCTCCTGATAAAGCGCCATGATCCGGGCTTCCTGCTCGGCCTTGTTGTCCCGCGTCACGGGCAGGTGGTGGAATGGGACCCCGTGCTGCTCGGCCGTGAGACGGCTGTCCGCGTGGTTCGACACGATGCCGGCGACCTCGGCGCGCAGCCACCCGACCCTGATCTGATAGAGCAGGTGCAGCAGGCAATGGTCGAATCGCGACACCAGCACCAGGATGCGCGGCACGCGGTCACCATCGGTCAGACTGAACGCCATGCCGAAGCCGTCGATGGCGCTCTGCAACGCGCCCCGGATGACCTCGTGGCCGACCGCGGCCGGCGCCGTGAAGCTGATCCGCATGAAGAAGCGGCCGGTCGAGCGGTCCCAGTATTGGGCGCTCTCGGCGATGTTGCCGCCGATCGCCGCGATGGAGGTGGTGACTCGCGCCACGATGCCGGGCCGGTCCGTGCAGGACAGGTTGAGGATGTGGCTGCGGTCCTCATCCCCTGCCGGGGCCGCGCGCGCAGTGTCGGCCGCCATCATGCGTCCAGCTTCTCCTCAAGTTCGACGGCATCTCGCCGCCGTCCTGCTCCAAGTCGCCGAGATCGGCAATGCGGTCTTGCCTCGAATGGTCCCATTCCGTCGCGAAAGCGCGCCACCGAACGCCACGCGCCCATGCAGCGCAGGGACGGCCCCGATGGAGCCTCGGTCATCGATCGCTGGAACGGCGGACCGATGGACAACCGATCGGCCGGGTGCGGATCGGCTCGAGGGTTGGCCCCGGGATCCGGGTTCGAGCGCGTTGACGATGGATCCGAAATGGAATAGCCGTTCCATCAGCAAGGAATAATGATCGGTTTGCTCCATCGAGGACGATGAGCTTGCGGAAGGCGAGGGACCGGACGTTGTCGATGCGGCAATTCCAGCCGCGACATCCGTCCGTCCGAGAGACGTTCTCGCACGGTCGCGCCGCGGCGTGCGGCACTCTGCCGGCCGCATGTCCTGGGGGCGGGATCGGTGTTGGGCAGGAGTCTGTGTGGCCGATATCCGCTTCGCCCTGAACCACATGGCGGTGCCGCGTCGGAGCCTGCGGGACTTCTTCGCGCTCGCCCGGGCGCTCGGCATCGCCACGGTCGAGATCCGCAACGATCTCGAGGGCCGGGCCATCGCGGACGGCACATCGGCTGGAGATGTCCGGGCCGAGGCCGACCGGGCCGGCGTCTCCATCGCCAGCATCAACGCCCTCTACCCTTTCAACATCTGGAACGACGAACGGGACGCTCAGGCGCGCCGCCTCATCGACTATGCCGCGGCCTGCGACGCCAAGGGGATCGTCATGTGCCCCCTCAACGATCCCGCCTACCTCGCCTCCGAGGACGAGCGCCTCGCGGGCATGCGAGCGGCTCTGACGGCGCTGAAACCGATGCTGGCTTCGGCCGGCGTCACCGGTCTCGTCGAGCCCTTGGGTTTCGCCGAATCGTCGCTGCGGCTGAAGCGCGAGGCGATCGACGCCATCCGTTCTGTCGACGGCCTCGGCACTTTCGCGCTCGTGCACGATACCTTCCATCATCACGTGGCGGGCGAAACGGAGCTGTTCCCCGACATGACCGGCCTCGTCCACGTGTCGGGTGTCGTCGATCCCACGATCGGAGTGGATCGCATGCGCGACCCGCATCGCGTGCTGGTCGACCGGCGGGACCTGCTCGACAATCTGGGACAGGTGCGGGCGTTGCTCGCCGGCCGCTATCGCGGCCCCGTGTCGTTCGAACCTTTCGCGTCCGAGGTGCAGGACATGGACGACGTCGCGGGTGCGATCCGGGACAGTATGGAATTCATTGCTGGCGGGATCGATCGACCTGCCGCTTGATCGCGTGCCGGCGCGGCATGCGGCCCGCGCCAGAGTGGCCAAGCCTCGGTGGGCACGGGCTACGAGCTCGACGCCATCGCGAGCGCCGTGATCGGCGGCGTGTCGCTCGCGGGCGGACAGGGCCGCAGGAGGTTCGCCTATCCGTGCTCTCGCAGGAAGGCTTCCCAACCGCGTCATCCTCGAGCGTGCCGTCCCTCATTGCGGTGACCCGACTTCCCCGACGTTTGCAGTGTCGTGCCCATCGGCGGGAGTTCTGGATGGAACCGACCCACGGCTCCCGAGTCCCGAGCATGTACAGGACGCCCTGCATTCTCCACACATGAATCTATTCGCCGACGGAACGACTCGATCGCGAGTCGAGTTGAGTCGCGAAGCGCCGATCTTGACTCGGGGCTGAGTTTGTTCGACTCACATGTACAAGTAAAGCGTGGTGGAGCGGGATATGGCTGGACGGTCATACTGGAAAGGGCACCTGCGTCTGTCGCTCGTGTCCTGCGCGGTGGCGCTCTACCCCGCAACCGGCGCCAGCAGCCACCTGAAGTGCCATACCGTCAACCGCCGCACGGGCAACCGCATCAACGAGGAGGTCGTGGATTCGGTGACACGGGAACCGGTGCCGAAGGAGGATCGTGTCAAAGGGTGCGAGATCGCCAAAAACGAGTTGGTGGTGATCGAGGAGGAGGAACTCCAACGGATCCGGCTCGAAAGCACCCATACGATCAACATCGAGAATTTCGTCGCCCGTGCCGAGGTGGACGAGCGCTATCTCGAAAAGCCCTATTATCTGGCGCCCGAGGACAAGGTGAGCCGGGAGGCTTTCGCGGTGATCCGCGATGCCATGCGGGAGAAGAACAAGGCGGGGCTCGGTCGTCTCGTCCTCGCCCGCAAGGAGCGTGTGGCGCTGATCGAGCCGTTCGACAAGGGCATGATGGTCACGTTGCTGAGGGCGGCCGACGAGGTCCGATCGCCGACCGCTACCTTCGAGGACATCGCCGACTTCGAGGCGCCGGCCGATATGCGCGAACTCGCGGCCCAACTCATCGAGCGGAACACGGGCGCCTTCGATCCGAGCCGCTTCGAGGATCGTTACGAGCTTGCCCTGACGGCGCTGGTTCAGTCGAAAGCGGAGTCGGCGTCCAAGGGCGGGGCTCAGGCAGCGGTGAGCGCCGACGCCGGACCTTCGACATCCAACGTGGTCAGTCTCATGGAAGCGTTGAAGCGGTCCATTCGTGACGACAAGACCTCCTCGGGATCGGCGAAGGCGCCCGATAAGCCGGATCGGGAGAAGGCGAAGCCGAGCCGGGGTGTGGCGGCCGCTGCTACCGACAAGACCAAGGCCAAGCGCGCCACACCCGCACTGAAAAAGGCGAGCTGAGCCGCCGGTCTGGAGAACGCGGATCTCCCGTGGGCTCGCTCTGGAGCGGGCGAGGTCGGACCGGCGACACCATCGACTCTGTGCCGGTCAATCCTCGGCTCCGGGCGGGACGCCGAGGCGCCCCAAAAGCCCGTCCCGGATCCCGGCCAGCATGGGGCGGACCGCGTGGCCGCTGAAGCCGTGGTGGCGCGCGAAGCCGAACATCTGCAGCGGCAGGTAGGCGAGCTGCCGCGCCTTCCAGCCGAGCGGCACATGGCCGAGCCTCAGGCCGTAGAGCGTGTTGCGCAGGTAGCTGTACATGCGGAACGGCTTCTGGTTCGGCATGGTGAGGCCGAAGCCGAGCGGGATCGAGCCGGTGCCGACCGTGTGTTCCATCGGCACGTCGCCCGCGAGCCAGCAGGAAAACCCGCGGCGCCAGGCCCGGAAGCACCATTCGAGGTCGATGCCGTCGATGAAGAGGTCGGCCCGGAACATCCCGGTTTCGCGCAGGACCCGGAGGTTGAAGAGCGTGCCCGAGGTCGGCAGAAAGTCGACGGGAATCGTCGCGCCATCGCTCTCGACGCCGCGCCGAACGCGGTAACGCGGCGCCTTGGAACCGCCCGCGGCGCCGCTGATACCTCCCGGCGACGCCACGAGCCGCGGCCCAACTGCGGCCGGGTTGCGGCGCAGGGCCGCGAGCCGATCGAAGGCCGCCCCGAGCCGCCCCACCATGCCGGGCCAGGCGCGTGAGTCCTGGTCGAACAGGATCAGCCGCTCGAAGCCGTCGCGGCTCGCCGCGAGGGCGATGA
>JAABUR0100009167.1_pt1 | contig 11220 bp, 11 predicted proteins | sample 5560091 | NCBI WGS metagenome assembly JAABUR01 (sample SAMN10711879, study PRJNA513375) | rock metagenome | isolation source: Antarctica rocks | place: Antarctica: Victoria Land, University Valley sud
ATACCCAATACACCTATCCTCATCGGGAAATCTCACCTGAAATTCAAATAATGACAGGCTCTTGAATCGCTCTTCCATGCCACTAACTTACTATTTTTTTTAGTATTTAACAAACGCCTATTTCAATTAAATTAATCTTAATAAGATATCACAAAATTTATTATTTTGATAATATTAACTTCATGTTCGTTTATCTAAAAAAACAATACGGAAATAAGGATCAGCAGTTTAGACAAAAACTTTTAACGGACAAGATTACTTCTTTTAAATACAATAAAATTTCTTTCGGGTTTGCTTAATGGTAAACTAACATTAGCCAACGTTATTTTATCTGGAACGAAATTGTAAAGTTTAAAAAACTTTACAATTTTAATTTACTTATATTCCATAACACTAACAGTTGGCAGCAAAAGTAATCTGTACTTGCCGTCTCCCTTATGTATGATTATCTATATAACACCTATATTTATTTAATTTAGAATTGAATTTATGTCTGGTATCAACAAAGTTATTTTAGTAGGCCATTTAGGCAAAGATCCTGAATACAGGCATCTGGAAGACGGGGTTGCCGTAGCCAGTTTTCCTTTGGCTACCTCGGAAATTATTTTAAAAGACGGCAAAAGGACCGAACTGACCGAATGGCATAACGTTGTGCTGTGGAGAGGGCTGGCAGATATTGCCCAGCAATTGCTGAACAAAGGGAAATTGGTTTACATTGAAGGCAAATTAAAAACCCGGTCTTTTGAATCCAGGGAAGGCGTGAAAAAATTTACGACAGAGATCGTTGCTGAAAATTTTAAACTGCTTGGCCGTAAAACCGATTTTGTCAGCTTAGAGGGAGTTGAAAGTTTAAAAATGTAAGAGCCTGTTTAAAATTAACCCAACCTATTTTCTATGCTTCTTTTACCACCTTAAAATCATTAAACCCTTGTACTTTTTGTATCGACACAATGTATAAACACAAAATTTACAAGCATAAAAGAAGCATTGGCATTAATCCTGAACATATCGAAGGATCTGATATAAATTTAAACAGGCTCTGATTATCCGCAAAAACAAAAGGTGCAGAAACCGTTCTGCACCTTTTATTTGGTTATTCATCCTCGTCTTTATCCTGCTCCGGCTCCAGGTTATCGTCATCCGGCGTTACCGTCGGGATTTCCTTGGCAAGTTCCTCGTTATCAACGCCCTGCTCTTTCTGTTTCGATGCCGTTTCTTCTTCTTGGTTTTCCGGTGCTGTTTCCATGTTATTTTATTTAAGCTTTGTGTTTTTTTAACACGGATATTTTAGCTGATTGTTTTGAACAGCCTGAAAATTAAACGCCGCTCGTTTCCTGGTTGGGGAATTAAATAATCAAAAGGAGGAATTAATTGCATAACCCCGTTTTTGGACAGCAGACAACCGGTTTGCAAAAAGTTCAATTTCCCTGATCTTGAAAGAGAACACAGCACCGGCCAAATGATAGATTTTTAGCCCTTTCATCGAATCGCAATGCAGGCGGATGCGGTCGTCCCAGATAGCGACATCAAACATAAAACAACCCTCTTCATGCTGAGGCACAAATAGTTGCATAGTTTCATGCCGGGCAGTTACTTCAATCGTATCACCGATTTTTAGGTTGGCAGGATAATGAAAAATCAGGGAAACAGTGCGGCCATCCGGCAAATGTTGAGTGGTTTGGTTGATGATTTTATCAGCAATTTTCGTATTCATAAGACTATTTTTTAAAGATTGACAATCTTTGAATTGCAAGCATCAAACCAAAATTTGCAAGAGGAAATCATGCAAGAAAAATCAGTTTGAACAAAGCTATTTTCTGACTTAAAACAGATACTGTTTTTATCGTCTTAAAATTTAAAAATCATCCTAAAAAAATAGTGCTAAAAGAAGCATCAGCTTAAACGGCAACAGCATTATCGGTTTTAATCTGATGGATAAAATCAGGGATTCTATCCAAATAATCCTTTTCCGTAGCCAGCATTTTTACAAAAGCACTGCCCACGATGGCACCGTTTGCATACTTGCAAGCTTTTGCAAAAGCAGCGTGGCCGGAAATCCCGAAACCGATAACCGTCGGATTTTTCAGTTCCATGTTCCTGATCCGCTCAAAATAGCTTTCCACCGTATCAGAAACTTCCAGGTTTTTCCCGGTGATGGACGAAGAAGAAAGCAAATAAATAAAACTCTGGCTCAAACCATCAATTTTGCGGATCCTTTCTTCGGAAGTCAGAGGCGTTACCAGAAAGATATTGCTCAGGTTGTGTTCCAGAAAATATTTCTTGTACAAATTCTCGTATTCATACATGGGCAAATCCGGGATAATCACGCCGTCTGCACCAACTTCAACCGCTCTTTTGCAAAAATTTTCCACGCCATATTGCATCATCGGATTGAAATAACCCATCAGCAAAACCGGTATAGTGACCCGCTGGCGCAACGTTTTTAACTGCTCAAACAAAACCTGCAGATCCATACCGTTTTCCAAAGCCGTTTGAGAACTATGCTGGATCGTTGGCCCGTCTGCTACCGGATCTGAATATGGGAAACCGATCTCCAAAAAATCTGCACCGGCTTTTTCCAAGGCTTCTGCAATCGCAACCGTCGAACCCAATTGTGGAAAACCGGCTGTGTAATAAATAGATAAAAGGTTTTCGTTTTTGGTGGAGAAAAGCTGGTTCAGCCGGTTCATAAAATTAATATTGAATGTAGAAAAAATGGCGATACTGTTTTTATGCCGATAAAAACAGTATCGTTAAAACCCGAAGTGGTTAATATAGGTTGTTAAATCCTTGTCGCCGCGGCCGGAAAGGCAAACCACCACGTTTTCATTTCCTTTAAACTTCATTTTCTTTAACTGAGCCAAAGCATGTGCAGTTTCAATCGCCGGGATAATGCCTTCCAAACGCGAACATTCTAGCCCGGCTTCCATCGCTTCATCATCGGTAATACTGACATATTGGGCGCGTTTGATTTTATACAAATGCGCGTGCTGCGGCCCGATCCCGGGATAATCCAGACCAGCAGAAATAGAATACGGTTCTACCACTTGCCCATCGTCTGTTTGCATCAAAATGGTACGGCTTCCGTGCAAAACACCTTCCCTGCCCAAAAAAGTTGTCGCGGCAGATTCACCGGAATAAAGGCCTTTTCCGGAAGCTTCCACCGCAACTAATTTCACGCTTTCTTCGTCCAGGAAATGATAGAACATGCCCATCGCATTGCTGCCGCCGCCCACGCAGGCAACAGCATAATCAGGCAGCTCGCTTCCGGTCTGTTCCAGCAATTGTTTTCTCGTTTCTTCGGAGATAATAGATTGAAAACGCGCGACCATTTCCGGGTACGGATACGGCCCGACTACAGAACCAATGATGTAATGCGTATCTTCCGGGTTGTTGATCCAATCGCGCATAGCTTCATTGGTCGCATCTTTTAACGTTTTGCTGCCAGACGTTGCCGGAATAACCGTTGCGCCCAGCATTTTCATCCGGGCCACATTTGGCGCCTGCCGTTCTATATCAACTTCGCCCATATAAACCACGCATTCAATATTTTTAAGGGCACAAACCGTTGCCGTAGCCACGCCGTGCTGACCCGCGCCTGTTTCGGCAATCACTCGTTTTTTGCCCAGACGCTGCGCCAGCAAAATCTGCCCGATGGCATTGTTGATTTTGTGCGACCCGGTATGGTTCAAATCTTCCCGCTTAAAATAAATATTGGCACCGTACAATTCTGAAGTACGTTTTGCAAAATATAAAGGCGACGGCCGGCCAACGTAATCGCGCATCAACTGGTTAAATTCATGGATAAAAGCAGCATCCTTGGTAATCTCCAGGTATTGCTGCCTTAATTCCTCAATATTGGGGTAAAGCATTTCGGGAATGTACGCACCGCCGAAATCGCCGTAATAACCTTGTTCATTAACTCCGTACTTCATCTTTTTAAGGTTTTATGCGGAGGGAAGCGATTTGTTATGCGCTTTAATCAAGCCGAAAGCTTCCTCCAGTTTTTTAATATTTTTTAGTCCGGGTTCATCTTCAAACCTGCTGTTCAAATCCAATCCGTAAAAGGCGGGGTGTTCAAACTGCAAAACAGAACTGATATTTTCGTTACTCAACCCTCCGCTGATAAAAAACGGAACATTTAAAGTATAATTTTCTAAAACATGCCAGTCGAAACTCTTTCCTGAGCCGCCATAAACCAGTGTTTTGGTATCGAACAAAAAGTAATCGACCATATTTTCGTAAGCTTTAAGCAGTTGGAAATCAAAATTTTCGTCCACCCCAAAAGCTTTGATTACTTCAACAGTTTGCCTTAAAGCGGCACAAGTTTCTGCAGATTCACTGCCATGAAGTTGCACAACATCCAAATGATACTTTTGAATGATACTTTTGATTGTACTAAAATCTTTATCCACAAAAACACCTACTTTTTTTGCCGGTAAACGAAGCTCAGTTAATTCTTCGTTTGGCACATAGCCTACAAAACGCGGCGAATGCGGATAAAAAATAAAGCCCACATAATCCGGCTGCAAAGCTGCAACTGCTGCGGTATTATCCGGAAACTTCATACCACAAACCTTAATCTTCATCGCCTTTATTTATTGTTGCAACAAAATTTTAAAACTGTTTAACGCCTTTTTACTGCGCAAAGATACACTTGCTTCATCATAACAAGCAGCAAATGATTTTTCAGGATGAATTGTTTTGACCGCCATCGCCGCGTTGCACAACACTACGCTGGTTTGCGCTTCGGTTGCTTCATCATTTAAAACATCCATAAAAACAGCCGCCGCTTCGGGAACGGTATGGCCGCTGCTGATTTGTGCGGGATCAAGCTTTTGAAAACTCAGATCGTTCAATTTATAGATCCGTTCGCCCGCGTTAGAAAAGGCTTTGAAATCCCCTGTCAATGAAATTTCGTCGTAGCCGTCCAAAGCATGTACAATCGTGTAATTTTTATCCGTTTTCTGATAGAGGTAAGCATAAACCCGCGCCAGTTCTAAGCTAAACACGCCAACCATCTGGTTTTTTGGCTTCGCCGGATTGACCATCGGCCCAAGCATGTTGAAAAAAGTTTTTACGGCCAGTTCTTTGCGGATCGGTGCAATGATCTTCATGGCCGGGTTGAACAAAGGCGCATGTAAGAAACAAATCCCGGCCGTGTTGATGCTTCTTTTAAGGCGGTCAATATCATTAGTAAACTGATAGCCGAGATGTTCCATCACGTTGGAAGAACCCGAACCGGAAGAAACGCCATAATTGCCATGCTTGGCAACGGGGTAACCAGCACCTGCAACCACAAAGGAGGCCAGCGTAGAAATATTAAAAGTATCTTTTCCGTCGCCGCCGGTCCCGCAAAGGTCAATCAGGTTTTCTGTTTCCAGGTTTACCGGCACGCAAAGTTCCAGCATAGCATCGCGGAAACCTTCCATCTCGTCTACCGTGCTGCTGCGCATACAATAAGCGGTGATAAAAGCAGCCATTTGCGAAGGATTGTACTGGCCGCGAGCAATATTGATCAGGATATTTTTTGCTTCTTCTCTGGCAAAACTTCTGTTTTCAAATAAATGGTTTAAAATGGCTTTCATGCGGGGTTATTCCTGCCCAAAGCTAAGGCAAATGCATGGATAAACACAAGCAAAACAAAGGTTAATACGGGTTAAACCACCAATATAAAAAATATAGCGATAAAAAAAGCATGCGTTGTTTTAGCCTTTGGGCTGCCGATAATTTTGCTTCTTTTACATTACTTTTTATAAATGACCTTTTTATTCAATATTTAACGCTTACCAATTTTAAGTGGTAAAAGAAGTATGACCAATTAATAGAATGCCGAAAACAAAATTTACCATGCAGGACGATCTGGGACTGGGACTGCAACCGGCTGTACAAAACCAGCGCACTATAAACCGGGACGGAACTTCGAATAGCCGCCGGACTGGTGTGCCTTTTTTTCGCACGGCGGATATATATAACAGCTTGATCAATATGTCGTGGGGAATGTTTAACCTCCTGGTTTTTGCGGCTTATGTGGCTATTAATATATTTTTCGCATCGATTTACATGATTATCGGCATCCAAAACTTAGACGGAATTAAAACCGGCGGTTCCACTTTTCAGCATTTTATGGATGCTTTTTTCTTCTCGGCACAAACGGTTTCTACGGTTGGTTACGGGCATATCAGCCCAACAGGTTTGCTAACTAGCACCGTTGCTGCGCTTGAATCGCTGATTGGTTTACTTAGCTTTGCACTTGCCACCGGTTTGCTATACGGGCGTTTTTCCCGGCCCTCTGCCAAAATCAGGTATAGTAAAAATATCATTGTTGCCCCTTATCATGATATTACGGCACTGATGTTCCGGCTGGCCAACTTTCGCAGTAACCAGTTGGTTGAGCTGGAAGTGCAGGTGATGTTCACTTACAATGCTATAATTGATGGAAAAGCGATACGGCAGTATGTACCACTGGAACTGGAAAGAAGCAACATCAGCCTGCTTACGTTAAGCTGGACAGTTGTGCATCCCATTACCGAAGACAGTCCGCTTAAAACTATGAACCTTGAATTTTTGCAGCACAACGAAGCCGAGTTTATTGTGATGCTGAAAGCTTTCGATGATAGTTTTTCGCAAACGGTACAGTCCAGAACCTCTTACACAGACGAAGAAATTATTTGGGGCGCTAAATTTTTGCCTGCTTTTGCCCGTAATGCAGCCGGTGTCCATATTTTGGCTTTAAACAAAATTGATGATTTGGAGAAAGTTGAGATGGATAACAAATAAAGGTTAATACCTCACAAATTCATACCCTTGATAAATTTGATTCTATTGGTAAACAATATTTATTGCTTTTAAATACCAAGCAATGGAAGTATTTTAGCGAATGAGTTTGTATTTTTTTAAATTATTAGTAAAATGACCTAAATCGCTCCATTTTATTAATTTTTTTTGCAATAAAATTTAATATTCCCAGTTTTACTCCGTAACTTTAACTAACTTTAGCATTTAAAACTAATTTAACTAATTTAAAACATGAAAAAACTTCTACATGTAAGTGTGGTCTTCCTGCTTTTATTTGCCTCGCAAGTTTTTGCACAAAACCGCACAATTACCGGTACAGTTACAGCGAAGGAGGATGGATTATCACTTCCGGGTGTAAGTGTACGGGTTCAAGGAACAACAATTGGTACCGTAACAGGAGGGGATGGTAGATACAGCATTAATATTCCTTCTGCAAACAACATTCTGATTTTTACTTACATCGGATATGTGCAGCAACAAATTAACATTATTAATAGAACTACAGTAAATGTTATACTTGTCAGTGATAGTAAACAACTCGGAGAAGTTGTTGTAGTTGGTCCTTTAGGTATTAAACGTACTGCAAAGGAAAATGGTTATGCAGAAACCAATATCACCAATAAAGAACTTACACAAACCAACGTAACTAACCTAGCAAATGGTTTAACAGGAAAAGTTTCAGGTTTACAAATAAATACTACAAATAACGGTGTAGATCCTTCGTTAAGAATCGTATTGCGCGGAAACCGTTCTATTAATAATAACAACGAAGCACTTATTGTATTAGATGGTGTTCCGGTACCAAATAGTACTCTATCATCTATAAACCCGAACGATATTGAAAGTGTTAACGTACTAAAAGGTGCCGGAGCTGCTGCTTTGTATGGATCAGAAGCATCTAACGGTGCCTTGATTGTTACAACTAAAAGAGGCACAACCAATGGTAAGCCAACCATTAAGTACAGTAACTCTTATCAATTACAAAAAGTTGCTTATTTTCCTGATTTTCAGAATACGTTTGGACAATATGGTGGCGAGGGCTTAGCAGATGGAGGTATCGATCCATTAACGGGTTTTGCTAAATATGTTCCTTATGAAAATCAACTGTACGGACCAGCTTTTAATGGAGGAATGGTACAATTAGGTGCACCTTTGGCTGATGGTACTGTAAATATGGTTCCTTATACATCATTAGGCAATCAGCAAAAAAGGTTTTTCAATACTGGTATAACAGAACAAAATGATGTTTCCTTTTCTCAGGGAGATGCAGATAATAATTTCTTTTTCTCTGCTCAAAATGTGTATAACTCCGGAGTAGTACCAAAAGATTTAAGTAAAAGAACAGCATTGCGTGTTTCGGGTGCAAAAAGATATGGAATATTTAAAGCAGATTTTAGTGTTGGTTATACCAATACCAATATCAGTACTTATGGAAACGGTTATGATGGATCAAACTTGTATACTAACGTTATGCAATGGCCTGCAAACGTTGACATTAAATCCTTTCAGGATCCATCGGGTAAGTTTTCTAATCCTAACGATTTTTTTAGCGGATATTCTATCAATCCGTATTGGATTATCAATAACTCACGTTCATCGCAAAGAAGAGATGTTTTACTGGCAAACATCAACTTAAATTTAGCACCAACAAAATGGTTTGATGCTACTTATCGGCTGGCACAAAACTACGGTATATACCAACAAAGAAATACCAGACAGCAGGTAAACTTTTCGCAATATGCTATCAGTGACCCGCTTGGTGCAGGTAACCAGCCTTCTAATTACCCAAGTGGTGTAATTTCCGGTCAGGTTTTTGATATCACCCGTTTTGGTGATGGCGGAAATGAATCAAATCCTTATTCGCGTTTACAACAAGATGTATTGTTAAATTTTCATCATACCTTTTTTGATGATTTTAAAGCCAATTTAATATTAGGTAATACTATTTGGCAAAGAACCACCAAGCAAATTAACGCTGGCAGTAATAATTTACTTATACCGGATTTTTATAACATCAACTCTATTGGTGGTGTAATTTCCGCAGGTGAAGGTGAAGCCACTATCCGCCAAATTGCAGCATTCGGTTCATTAAATATTGGATACAAAGATTATGCTTTTATTGAAGCAACTGGCAGGAATGATTGGGATTCGCGTTTAGCTAAACAAAACCGTTCATTCTTTTACCCTTCTATAAAAGGTTCTTTTATATTTACTCAAGCAATTGATGCTTTAAAAAATAATCGTATCCTTTCGTATGGTAAATTACGGGCTTCGTTTAGTAAAGTGGGCCAGGTAAGTATTGGTCCTTATTCAATTAATAATGTATTTAATGCAACATCAGGCTTTCCATATGGTAATTTAGGTGGATACGGTATCAGCACTCAATTAAATAATCCAAATTTAAAACCCGAAATTGTACGTGAGGTTGAATTTGGTACAGAGTTAGGCTTTTTAGATAGTCGAATTAATGTTATTGGCACCTACTTTAATCAAAAAAGTACAAATCAAACCTTCGGTGTTGGTTTTTCTCCTGCAACAGGTTATAGTTCGGCTGTTATTAACGCTGGTGAATTACAATCTAAAGGATACGAAATTGATTTAAGAATTAGTGCATTAACCAAGAAAAACAATAAAGTAAGTTTAGATGTAGGTGGTAACTTAGCTATTAATCAATCTAAGGTAATTTCTTTAGTAGGCGATACAAAACAGTTTCAAATTGTTGGCGCATCAACTAATATCTACGCTGTTGTTGGTCAACCATATCCAGCCATACAGGGTACTGATTTACTACGAGATCCACAAGGCCGGGTAATTGTATCTCCTACAACAGGCTATCCAATTGTTAATCCTACACAACAAAATTTTGGAAGAACATCTCCTAAGTTTATTTTAGGTTTAAATACATCAATCGGTTATAAATTTGTAACCTTAACTGCTATAGCAGAATATAGAGCCGGATATCAAATATTTAATAGCATTGGTTCTACGCTTAACTTTGCGGGTCTTTCTGCCATAAGTGCTGCTGCCGGCCGTCAACGTTTTGTTTATCCAAATTCAGTATTACAAAATCCTGACGGTTCTTTTACGCCAAATACAAGCATTGTAGTAAGAGATGGTAATTACGGTTTCTGGCAGAGTTCTTCTTATAACCGTGTAAATAGTCCGTTTGTATCCAGTGCAGCATTTTGGAAATTAAGAGAAGTAAATTTAAATTTTGATTTATCACAATTTATTAAAAAAACAAAGTTTATTAAAGGGTTATCTTTTGCATTAACAGGTAGAAATCTTTTATTATTTAAACCAAAAAATAATCCATGGGCAGATCCTGAGTTTTCATTAGATAATTCAAACGCTGTAGGACAAACCAGCTCCCTTCAAACTCCGCCTACCAGGGTATTTGGTGGAAACTTACAGGTAACCTTTTAATCATATACCAATGAAAAAAACATTTTCTATAATATTTTTCGCTTTAGTAATTAGTGCTTCCAGTTGTAAGAAAGACTTTTTAAGCCTGGAGAACAATCCTAATACACCTTCAGTAACTTCACCCTCCCTTATTTTATCTGGTGCAGAAAAGGTTACTGCTGATATAGTAAATACAAATTATTCAACTTATGGTGTTTGGATGGGCTATTGGTCACCCAGCGGTAACTACGTGCCGAATGCAGCTTTAGTTCAGTATAACTATACAACAGATGATTATCAGGTTTGGACAAACTTGTATAGTAACCTTTCAAATTATAACTACCTTGAAACCGCTACAGCAGGAGACGTTAGCCAAAATAATTTTCAAGCAATTGCTAAAATTATGAAAGCTTTTAATTTTCAATCATTAGTAGATAACTACAATAATGTACCTTATACAAAAGCTTTTCAAGGCTTAGCTAATAATGCACCAACCTATGATAAAGGTGAGGATATTTATAATGATTTAATTAAACAGATAGATGCTGCAATTGCTCTGATAAAAGCAGCACCAGCTACATCTTCTAATCCGGGAAGTGCAGACATAATTTTTAAAGGAAATATGACTAACTGGATTAAATTTGCAAACACTTTAAAACTTCGATTAATCCTCCGTCAGTGGAATCTTACAGCTAAACAAACAACCTTAAAAGCGGCTATGGCAACTACTGCTGCCGAAGGTTTTATGGATGAAAGTACACCAGTTGTCGCAAACCCGGGCTATTTAAATTCGGATGCCTACGGCGGTCAGCAGAGTCCGTTTTGGAGGTCTTATGGTTATACGCAAAATGGCAATACTACGGGCAATTATGCTTATTACCGTGCAAACAGTTTGGACTTGCAACAATAAAATGGACATTTAGTTAAGCTGCAATAATTTGTTTGTTTAAGTTTCTTCCAAATTCCTCGGGGGACATATATCCCAGTGCAGAATGTAGGCGTTTACGGTTGTACCAG
>JAABUR0100009169.1_pt1 | contig 11220 bp, 19 predicted proteins | sample 5560091 | NCBI WGS metagenome assembly JAABUR01 (sample SAMN10711879, study PRJNA513375) | rock metagenome | isolation source: Antarctica rocks | place: Antarctica: Victoria Land, University Valley sud
AACTGGTGCCCTGCCTGCGCTGCCATGGCAGGACCTTCGGCACAACCATTGGACCAGCATGCGAGCTACATTGCAGCAAGCAATGCAGCATGCCAGCGACAATACCCCGGCTTGCAAGCATCAAGTACGTGCATTGTGCTAGTGCATGCAAGGAAGGCCACCCTAACAAGCGAGACTAGTCTCCCGGACTCCCAGTAATGGGAAACAAAGGAACAGACCAGCCGTAACTCAAGCTGTACTGAGACAGTGTAGTAAGCTCGACCGCACCGTGTTGCTTGCACATGGCCTGCGGGCTGCTGCAGGCCAGGTGCACGTCAGTATGCATGCATGCCGCACCTCCGCCATGGCCAGCTTGCAGGGGGCTGCTGCAGCCAGGTGCAGCACTTTATGTTGTGATATCCTGAGGCAGCTCATGAACAACTAGTGCGTCATCTTGAAAGTTGTTTGCCGAATCCGTCGTTGCAGTACAAGCCTTGCTCTCGTGCACTGCGCAGGCGCGGTGAGGACTGTGCGCCAGCAGCGCCTGAGCGGTGGACGGGCGCACTGCGGGTTGGGCAGCGTGTGGGGGCGGAAAAAGAAACAGAGGAATCAGAAGCGGCCCAGCCGCAATGTTGTCGACACCACGCTGGTCTGGGGGGACTGCATGACGCTCGTAGCAACTCAGCTGGTGCGCATCTCGTGTCGCCCAGAGTTCGAGTCTGTTCAGTGAAAGCGCCTAGCGCTTTGCGACACACCGCTAACGCCCCTCTCTGCTGCGCGGGCACAGTATGCTTTCAGCCGCACTGCCAAGTTCCGGCTCGACCCAGTCAACACTGCCGTTGCCCAGGCTATGTAGACGCACTCACTGCTTCTTGGCTGCGGTGCAGGCCAGCCATCGAATAGCTCCCGACGGTGCTCTGGTGAGCGTGCTGGTGCTTGCCTGGGTGGGCACATCTACGGCCAAGGGCGACTACCGCCTGGGGCCGGTGCCTTTCGGCAACTCGAGCGCGCACAGGGACGCAACCGTGGCCGCGCTGCTCTCCTGCGCGCTCACCTGGGTGCGCCGACGTTGCCACGACGCCATCCTTCGATTAGCCGGGTCAGCGTAGGCTGTCTGAACGCGGCACAGGTAGGACCTTTGTTCCAAGCACAGGGCTGTCGTCTCGAGCACCCCAGCGAGCAAGGCTGAGAAACCTGTCTGCAGCTGTGGCAGCTGTGACAGCTGCAGCTGGAACATACCATACCCATTTTCTGTGCATTCGAGCCATTGTTCATGTTACGCACTGCACGGGACGCCACCAGGAAGCCTGAGCATAGCGCTGCAGCAAGTGCCTGCCAACGAGGCAGCTTGCGCGCGCAGGTGGTGTTCCTGCCGACTTCCTTGGTGGCGTACGCGGCGCTCGCGACGCATAACTGGGTGGATGTGGCCCCGTTCGTGGCGTCCCCGGACCCGTACGAGCTTCCCGCGGAGGTACAGACTGTCCCAGCGTCGCCATGTGCTTGTTGTGCCTGCGGGTGACTGGACTCAGCTTGTGGGGGTGAGCCACACATGTAGCGGATGTGGTTGCCGTCGCCAAGAGCTGGAGCTGCCACCTACTTTACCTTGACCACCGGGCCTTTCGCACTCCTGCCAAAGGGTACATGCTCGCTGCACCAGTGATGCTTGTTCTGTGTGCTCGTGACGCGCAACGGCAGCGCATGCGGTGCCGTACTTAGGATGGACTCACCAGGAACGCTAATCCTTAACGCTAGCATTTGCATGGTGCCTCAGGTGGAGGTGCTTTTCGCGGCGCTGTGGAGCGTATCCGCCTGGCGCGGCGTGTACTCCATGCTCCGGCCTTACATCTGATCTGATGCGGCGCCGCGGGCGCGGCCTGCCGCCGCGCCTGCTTGAACGTCGCGAGCGCCGCTGCGGGCGCGGCCTGTTGCCGCACTGCTTGATGTCGCGGGCGGAGCGCGAGCCGCCGCACTTCACGCTGTACACTGCGACATGTGCGGGCGGCAGGCGCTTGCCCGCGCAAGGCCGCGGCTCCCGCTGTAAAGTATTTGGGGAACTTTGCAGCTTCTGAGCAGACGCCGCGCTTTCCTATTGTGCCCAGCCATGGACTGAAGCGCCTCTTTCCATGCGCTCATTGTCATATCACTGTCCCTGTGCCCCACACTGTGAAGTTTTTGTTCTGCTAGTGGCCTGGGCAGCAGGAGCAGCAGCCTGTTCTGGCGTTGTAGCAGCATTGCATGGGTGACAGGAGACCGCTAACGACCAGCACTGCCTCTGCCAGAGTCTGCGGGTGCTGGTGCACTTGGGCCAAGCACACTGCGAACAGTGTTCAATTTTTAAGGGCTTGCATGTGCCTGCGTGTGCGACCTGGATGGCTGTAAGAAGGCCGACAGCCAGCATGTCACAGGAAAGATCCCTAGCGTCAGGTTCTCTCGAGCTCTTGCCCAAAGTTTATGTGTGCACTGCTGCAAGTGAGCCTGCGCTGCCGTCATGCGGCCTGCTGGAGCGCCCTGGTCCAAGTGAGCGCAGCCTTACAAAACATGCTGCCAGACTGTCCATTGCATGAGCAGCATGGCATGTGATTAAGCAAGGCATGAACACACGTGAGTGTGCGTGTATCTAGCAGCTTCTGGTTGACTGCTGATGCATCAGGTTGCACCGCAACTGTTTGTTGCTTTGCAGGGATCATGCAAACCCGAGCTGCACCCTGTGTGGCACCCCGCAGCCAGAGCCAGGTCATGCATGCCGCTCATGACCAGGCCTCCCCATCTGTCTTCAAGGCATGTAAGTGCTCACAACACTGCACTCACACAGAGCACAAACGGCCAACGCGACACAAATTGTAATCGACATGACTCCTGCACGCTAGCAAGCCTCGCGCCAGCACTTTTTTGGCCGGCCGCCTGTCAAGTACTCAAAAATATGCGCCGCCAGGCAAGCACACATGTTGCCTGCCACAAACACGTCCGCCAGGCTAAGCGGAGGCCACTGCAGCACGTGACTGTCACAGCGCTGTGCATGCATTCCCAAAAGGGAGAGGAGCAGCGGTGTGGGTGATGCCCCTACCATGCCAAAAAGCAACTCAACATAACAACTCTCCTGTCAGTGCTGGTATGCCTGATACCGGGCGGTCCGCCCATCGCCGCTTTCCTGCACCAAAGACGCAGGCATCCGCGGAACCCCCACCCGCTCCCCGCCGCCGCCCTGACAGAGATGCGCGGCGCTCATGACATGGCCTCCTTGTGCCCATTGCGCGGCACGCTGTTGCTGCGCGCAGGCGAAGCGGAGATGGCCAGCGGCTTGGCTACGCCCTCCTCCGCCAGCTTCAGCGGGCTGAGCGCCGGCTTCTCCTCCTCCAGCAGCGGCGCGGCCGCGCCCTTGGCCGGCGCGGACGCGCGCAGCGGCGCCTGCTGGTACGCGGACCCGGCCGCCAGGCACGCCAGCAGCGCGCACGTGCCCCACATGTCTGCGCGCGCGGGCGCGGGCAGCAGTTTATGGATGTGAGAGAGGGGAGGCTGAGCGGGCCTGTGCGCCGTGCGCCGCGCAGGGCATGCACAGGCGGCCTGTGCAAGTGGGGCGACAGGCAAACACGAGTGTGAGCGGTCGTCCACTGCCACATAATCGAGGAAGGATGCCATGAGGGCAGTGCTGGTGCAACAGGAAAGTAGGGCATATGCGCGGGCACGCGGGCGGCGCACTTGCGTGGATGTCCCACACGAGCAGGCTGACACGGATGGATAGGACAGGATAGGGTAGGCTAGCGCGCTGCGCAGGTGCGGGCGGCGCACTCGCGTGGTTATCGCACATGAGCAGGTTGACCAGGATTTAAGAACAGGATAGGTGTGGGACTAGGCTTAGGGCAAGGGCGGGGCGCACTCGCGTGGTTGTCCCACATGAGCAGGTTGACCAGGATGGTCAGGACCTTGCATACGTTGCCGATGACGGAGAAGGACGTGGCAGAGATGACCGCGCGCAGCGCGAACGAAAAGTACGACATGCCCAGCCCGGCCGCGCACGCGAGCGCGAGCACGGCCACGGCGGGCGCCGACCAGAACTGCGCGCGCAGCACGCCGACCTCGCCGCCCGCCAGCGTGATGGCCGCCATGGGCAGCACGGCCAGCGCGTTCTGCGCGCGCGCGCACATCGCGCTCAGTCAGCACGGTCAGCTTATGCTGCCGATTGCGGGCCGTGCAACATAGCGCACTATGTGCCCGTCAGTGCTGTAGCGCTTGGTGAGGAAGGCCTGATAGTCAACACTGCATGCCTGTACAAGGTTAGGAAGGGCATTCTAAAGGAGTTTGGAGACTGCTGCCAAGAGTTGGTCGAAAGTTTTGACTTTGCGTCAGCAGTGGACGCAGTCAACAGGGCGCATCAGCACGCATTGAGATAGGCGCATCGTCATGCATGTATGCTGCCTCCACCGGCGCCGCCAGTAATCTCCAGCCCAGGGGGACAGGCGGGGCAAGGTGGCATTGGCCAGGGGAGGCCGGGCCAGAGCGGCGTCGGCAGCCACGCACGGCGGGCGTGCCTGGTAGTACGTGCGTGACCAGGACGTCATGGGCACGCTGTCGACCACGCGCTTGACGTAGACCATCTCAAACACGCCGAACGCGTACCAGACCGCCACCCATGCGTACCTAGCCCACGCGCGCCCCGTCAACGCCGCCGACGCTCGGAGCGCCGCACCCTTTGCCCGCTGTGCATGCAGCGAACGGTGCGCCCTTGCTCGCCAGCAGGCACTTGCCACAGCGCTCGCACACGCAGCAAACGCGCGTAATCCGCGCGCAGCCCATACGTTTAAGCTAAGAGCAGCTTATCAGACCACAACCCGGCACATGGATGCCGTTTGGCAGTCTCTGCCCACACACTGAGCCTGATCTGTTGCACGGCCGCTAGGCCGCACCCCAGCACCGTGAAGTGGATGTCCGCGGCCGTGTAGACCATCACGCCCGTCAGCACGCCTGCGTGCAAAGGCTCTCATTTGCTAATGAGAGCCCGAAAAAATCCTGTTCGCTGGGAGGCCCATTGCTGATGTATCAATGCCCGGTAATGTGTTCGAAAGATGTTTGGATGATTTGCTGTGCAGACATGCACAGCACGTGCTGCGCGGCGCAGCGCAGCTTGTTTCCGATCAAGGGCATGGACGCGCGGGCTCCGCCAGCCTCGCGCCGGGCGGTCAGGGGCCGCACTCAGCATGGACGCCCAGGAGCGCGCGGAGGGCAGCTCGCGGTCCATGTACATCCACTCGATGACCGCAATGATCAGCGGCATTGAGGCGCGGAAGCAGATGATGGTGTCCACGGGGACGTACTGAACCGGCGGCACCCCAGTAGGTTAGATTATGGGCGGGCGGCACCGCAGCATGATCTCGACACAATGTCCTTGCGGCAGAGGGCAGCACAGCGGAGCTTGCATGGGCCCACGGGGACATGCTGCCGGCGGTACCCCCCCCAGCATGACCTCAGCACGGCGCCCCATGCAGAGGGCAGCCACAACGGAGCTTGCATGGGCGCAAAGTGTGCAACGGTCACATGAACGTGTGAACGCCGCGGATGCAGGCAGCAGCACTTGATCTTGTGGGACTGGTAATAGAGTCTCTGATGGGGCATGGGGCAGCCTGGCATGGGGCTCACCTTGAGGGCGGTGATGTTGCTGTACAGCGTGCCGATGAAGCCGAAGACAATGACGGCGAACGGGCGCGCTTTGCGCAGCGTGATGGGCTCCGCATCCACGACGCCGGCCGCCGACAGCGTGCGCACAAAGCCCGCGCAGGACAGCAGCTGCAGCGCCAGGATGAAGGACGGCGCCGGCACGTACGTCACCGCCACCTGCCGGCAACCGCCCGCGCTGCGTTGACTAGAGTCATTATTACATCCCGCACCACTTGCGAGCCTTCTGCAAGGCCTGGGCGGCTAGTGTTGGGGCTCTATGCCAGAGCAGGCGCTGGGGTTGGAAGCACTGTGCCCGGGAGCGGTGAGCGTCGCGTGTGTGGCACAGGGGGCGCTGCTGCAGCAGCGCGAGCGCGCGCCCGGGCAGCAGCTGGGCGCGGACCTTGTTCAGGATGAGGAGCATGCTGCTGCACAGGCTGTAGGCCAGGATGAGCATCATCACCGCGAAGATGCGCTTTGCCGACGCTGCAAAGTCGCTCCGAGTCAGCTGCCGCCCAACTTGCAAAGCAGTCAGCGCACGCTGCAGAGCAGCAGGCAGGCAGAGCCGCCGAGGGCCACCTGACTGGTTGCTCCTGCTCTTTGCCAGGCCCACGAAGAGCAGCGCGGCCAGCGCAAGCCCCGACATCCTGCGCCAGCATAGACCTCACGTGGTGTCTGCAAGGCCGCCTATGCTTCAAAACCGGCAGGTGAAGCCTCAACCGCTGATGCGCGCGGCAAGCGGTCAGCGTGCGCACCCCAGCCCCTGCGCGACTGTCTGCGGCGCGATGCCCAAGTGGTCCGCCAGAGCCTCACACACTGCGGCGACGTAGGAGTGCGACTTCTGCAGGGCGGCGCTGCCCATGTCTGGTGCCCAGCCTGCGGCCTGCAGCTGGGGCGGCATCGCTGCCTCTAACTGCGATAGTGCACGCCTCCCACAACCCACACCCTTTCAACGTGCCTTGGCCGCTGTATCACCTGCACCAATCGCCTGTACCAAGCTTGGGTTGCTAGCTGGGCTCAACCTAGCTTGACCAGTCTGTGCCAAGTGAGGGGATTGAAACACTCCAGGTATGTACAGGCGAGGTGCAACAGTGAGCAGACTTGCGCCGAGACGCAGGCGATCGAGCGCCCGCGCCGATGAAGTTCGTTTCAATGTCGCGAACTGCGCAAAGCCAGGGTAATTTCAAAAATCAAGGTTAATAAATCGAGGTTTATGCTATTTGGCTATTTGGCGCTGCTTTGGCAGCTCCATTCAATATGTGCCTATGCTGGCATGACGCGGGCTAGAGTAGGCCTCAGGCCTTCTGCTGAGAAAGCACAATCTGCTTGCTTGACAAAGCACCTGGCAGACGCCGTCTGCTGCAACCTGACAAGCTGCACGAAAAACCAATGTTGTCAGAGCCGGGCCAAGAGGATGGTGCTGTTTCCATCACCCACACGGGGTTGATATGGCGTCCTGTCCCTACGCGGGAGCCCTATCAAGCCTCAGCAAGCATCACTGAGGCCTGCTGCGCGGTAGCGCAGGTGCGCCTCCAAGCTATGTTCAACAGCCCTGGCGCCACAGCACAGGCCAGCGTACCAGCCTTGGCATTTCACGTGTAGCGTTCCGATCAAAGCGTTTCTGGAAAGATTGCAGCCGGGGCACGCGCGCGGCCATGCAAGGGCAGCACCCACACGCGCGCTCAGGCGCCGGCCTGCTGCTGGAACTCGAGCACCAGGCGCGCCATGCGCTCGGGCTCCTCCAGGTGCCCGCAGTGCCCGGAGTCCTCCAGCCACTCCAGCCTGCGCGCGCAGCCCTGGGGCGTGACAGCTGAAAATTTACTACCTAGACAAACCGCGCCGCGGTTGTGCAGCTGAGCGGCAGCATGTTGTGCAAGCCATAGTGAGCCAGCACTGAAAGCCTCCTTGTCATCAAGTGGACATGTACAGAGGCACGTCCACACTTACACAGTCACAAGCTGCTGCACCTCGACTACCACACAAACGCCCCGAGCACATTTGCACATGGCAGAGCTTAAAGAGCACCAAATCTCTCACAGGTGTGCCATCAGGGCCGCATCGCCGCGCTGGCCCGGCCGCCGCACCGGCAGTCGGGGATGTCCTGCAGGTAGCGCTGCGCAAGCTTGGGCTCCACGATCTCGTCGTGGCGGCCCCAGAGCAGCAGCGTGCGCTGCGCCACCGCGCGCACGCGCGCCGACAGGCTGTAGCCGCCGCTGCGCATGAACGCCACGTTGGCCTCGGCCCAGCCTGCTGCCGCGCGCGCGCGCGCGCTCGGCGACGAGCGCGTCTGGGCAACCGGCGGCGCTCGCCCGCGTGCCATGCATGCGCGTTGCGCAGCGGGTGCCGCATCCCAGCACCATGATACCGACTGTGCACCTTTTGTCGCCACACTGACTGTGTACCAGGTTGGCCATAGAGCCAATGAGACCATCTGCACATTGCTCCGTTGCTCGGCGAGGCTCGCTATAACAGGAAATCTCTGGCAGGAGCCGGGATCCGGCCTCCACGCTCGCTGCATCGCGCGCGTCCCAGGCCCAAGGCGGCCTCTGGCTGCTCCGTGGCACTGCCAAAGCTGCGGGCGGGGGTCCGCAGGTGCGCGCCGGGGCAGTGCGTGTGCAGGCGGCCGATGCGCATGGCGTCCTCCGTAGCCAGGCGCGCCTTGTCGCGGTAGGCCATGCGGTTGGCCATCTGGCGCAGCCCGCGCGTGCGCAGCACCTGCCGGCGTGCAGGTCAGGTTGACAAACCCTAAGCCTACCTCTCACCCTTACTCGCTCATCTGCGGGCTGTGGCCACACGGCCTTGAAACAGCCGGCGAGGTGGGGCTCACGCTGGCGCTCCACCGGGGTACAGACAGCCTTGCAGACTCCGCACCAGGCACAGCGCGCTGCAAGGTCGCGCGGCTCGCCCCCGCAAGCCTCGCGCGGGCAGGCCGGCACAGGCGGGGCGGCGCGGGGGCGCCGCCCGCGCGCACCGCTACGCCCAGGCGCGCGAGCGTGCGCGGCAGCGCCGCCATGGGCCCGATGCCGTCGGTGTAGCACTGCGGCGAGGACAGCACGAGCGCGGCCACTGCCTCCGGGTGCGCCAGCGCAAAGTCAACCGCGATCGCGCCCCCGAGGCTGGTGCCCAGTAGCACCATCGGCCGGCGCACCTGCGCAGGCCGCCCTGTCAGCTGCGCGTGTGTCACAGGCCCTTGCATGCTGCGGCGCGCAACTGCCGTGCGGCGCTGCTCCGGGCGTGCATGCAGTGGGGCAAGGACAGCCCTGCGGTGCTGCGTGGGTCCTCACACAAGCGGCAATCAGCAGGGTGGACGCGGAGGTGGCGCAAGTACCGGAAAGCTTACAATGGTGAGGCTGATAGTGCGCATATCAGCACGCCCCGCCAGCTGCGTGCGCTTGCGCACGCGCTCTGCATGGTCACGGTGGAGCCGGGTCGGGCGCGCGCCTTGGCCTGCCAGAACGCGAACAGGTGCTCGCGCTTCTGCGCGGGGCCGAGCGGCGCGTCCGGCCGGCCGCCAAAGCCGCAGTCGGTGAAGCCCCATCCTGCGCGCCGCAGGCCCCCTCTCGACTCCCAGGCAGCTGGCGACAGCCGGCGCCAGCGTCGCCGCGCGCGCCTGCCGCCTCCCTGTTGCAGCTCGCAGACGGCGCCTCAACCTATGATGTAGGCCTGAGGACGCCGCTGACTGGCGTCTGACGCGGCCGGGTGTGACAACAAGCTTCGTCACGGCGACCGCGCCTGTCCCAGTCCGCGAGACTTCCCTGTCCTTCAGCATGGGCTCCAAGAGCATGCCCAGCAGGCGTGGCAGCACGGCGCTCGGCGCTGTGTGCCGTGCGCATGTACGCCTGGAGCCAAGCGTGCTGCATGCGGCGCCAGCAGAGCGGCTACCAGGGCATGGTAGGGTAGGGTTGATGTCACACCCGCCAGGTCTACCGCCCACGTCTCCGCCCCGCCGGCCGCCAGCCGCGGGAACAGGCGCCGGAACTCCAGCAGCGACGAGTCGAAGCCGTGCAGGAGCAGCAGCGGCGCGCCCGCGCCTGCACGCCGCGCCCCACCCGTGGCGCCGCGCTCTCGAGCATGGTGAGGGCGAGTCCGGCAAGCCCGCCTGCTGGGACTGAGCGGCGAGCGGCGAGTCGCCTGTGCTGTCACACAGCCAGGACCGACAAGCCGTGCCTCGCCTACATCCTTATGCCAGGTCTATCAGCGCGTACATACTGCAAAAGTGCACGGCCGCAGGCGCACCTCTGGCAGGGCCGTCCTCGGCGTTGGTGACATACGCTGTCTGCACGTGGGCGCCCATCGCCGGCACGTCGACCGCGCAGACCCGCATGGCTCGCAGCATCTCCAGCGCCGCGGGCTCCTCCACCTCGGCCGCCTCGGCGGGCACGGGCAGCGGGAAGGCGTCCAGCGCCGCGCCGCGGCCGTCAGCAGGCGCCTGGGCCGCCAGGGCTCCATTTTCCACATGTGTGCACCAGTCAGTGCTTCGTAGCGCAACGCATGGGTGTGTGCTAGAGCCACACAGCGGCGTGCACGTGGCAGGCGGCCAGCACCAGTGAGCAGGATAGCTCCCTTGCGTAGCTAAGACAGCACTGCCTAACACGGCAGTGCTGGGAGCTCAGAGAGCGCTGCCACATGGCGTGCCAACAAAGTCTGTCAGCACAGCGGGTCGCACCTGCACTGCGGCCGTGCAGACGGGCGACCGCCTATGTACATTGTGCAGCAGGCACCTGAGCTCAGTGCGCACGGGCTGAAATACACCAGACGTCAAGGGCGAAGTGAGCCTTGCGTCTGCTTGCAATAGGCGACTGCGCACGGCGGCATGCACATGCCCGCACGCCATGCCTGTGTTTCTAGCTAGTCACGACATGTAAAGGGGCAATTGTTGACAGGCCAGTTCTTTGCCTAGACCTGCTTAGGCGAGCTGCTTTTGTCCTCAAGGCGAGTCAGAAGGCGGGGAAAACCTCTGGGGTAGCCTTTATCTCCGCCACCAGCGCCTGCTGTCTCATCAATAGTGTGGCCAGGGAGGGCCGCCAAGAGAGCTCCAGCGCTTTTAAGTGTGTTGTGTGGAGTAGCTGTTTGTGGTGCCGTATCGAGGAGGCGGGGACCTGCAAACGGGGCGCGGGGTTGCAATGGGCAAGGCCAAGGCAGGCGCGCGGGGGACGTCCACGAGTCCAAAGCCTGTACCTCCAGTTGACGAGGTACAGCCCTTCCTGGGTCGGGCAATGCTCGGGCAGGCAGCGCTCCATCAGCTAGCTCAGGCCTGGTGCCTGCACAAACGGGTATTGCGGTCGCCTGTGCAGACGCGCTGTTAAGCACTTCCAGCCCCTTGCCTCCACTGAGTGTATTGGCAGTGTCATACGTCACTGCCAGCGCTTGGTGTGGCAGCGTGCGCTCAGAGCTTGCCCTGCTTGCCTGGCACAGCAAGCGCGGCGCAGAGCAAGTGCCGAGGCTCGCAAGAGCTGCGGAGCTGTCTATCGTTCGTACCGAGCCGGGCAGCAGTCGTGGCCAAGGTGTCACGGACATGTCGGCCGAGTCGAGCTGAGTAGCGGTTCCGAGGCGCAGGGCGCGCTGGAGCTGTCGAAACTGAAGGACGAGGGCGAC
>JAABUR0100009175.1_pt1 | contig 11211 bp, 9 predicted proteins | sample 5560091 | NCBI WGS metagenome assembly JAABUR01 (sample SAMN10711879, study PRJNA513375) | rock metagenome | isolation source: Antarctica rocks | place: Antarctica: Victoria Land, University Valley sud
ACCGCAACCATACACGGATGATCTCACGCCGCGGGCGTCACGCTCGCACCGACACACCGAAAAGAACTGCCCTGCAGCACTATTGGCGCATCAAGCCGATGCCCATGTCAGGAGTTCTGGACTCCGGCTTGAGGATCTGCGCGGACACAGCCGGTTGGGCCACGTGCAACTGCTCAGCGGCGCGGGTGAAGCCACCGAAGCGAACGACGGCCTCGAAGTACACCAGCTGACGGAGCTCCACCGATTGAGCGTGCTTCGCTCTGGGTGCCAGCGCAAGTACGTCTTGGACGTATCAGCAGTCCGGCGGCAGGCTGGCGCCCATGCAGCAGCGACAGCTTGGAACAGACGGACCGTCCATGTCGGCGGTGGGGTTGGGATGCATGGGGCTGTCCCAGGCGTACGGCCCCGCCGACGACGAGGAGTCCATCGCCACGCTCCACCGGGCCCTGGACCTGGGTGTGAGCTTGCTGGACACCGCGATGAGCTACGGCCGGGGCCGGAACGAGCAGCTGGTCGGCCGGGCGATCGCAGGCCGCCGCGAGCAGGCGGTGCTGGCCACCAAGTTCGGCATCATCCGTGGCGAGGACGGCGTCCGGCTCGACGGGCGGCCTGAGCACGTCCGCGGCTACTGCGAGGATTCCCTGACCCGCCTCGGGGTCGACGTGATCGACCTGTACTACCTGCACCGGGTCGACCCGGACGTGCCAGTTGCCGACACGATCGGCGCCATGGCCGAACTCGTCGCGCAGGGCAAGGTCCGCCACCTCGGCCTGTCCGAGGCCAACGTCGGCCAGCTCGAGCAGGCCGCCGCCGTACACCCGATTGCGGCGCTGCAGTGCGAGTGGTCGCTGTTCTGGCGCGAGCCTGAGGACGATGTGATCCCGGCCGCCCGTGGCCTGGGCATCGGCCTGGTCCCCTACAGCCCGCTCGGACGGGGGATGCTGACCGGCGCCCTTCCGACTGGTGGGTTCGCGGCCGACGACTTCCGTGCGAACGACCCGCGCTTCGCCGGTGCCGAGCTGGCCAGCAACCTGGCCCTCGTCGACGCCGTCCGGCAACTGGCCACCGAGCGCGGAGTCACCCCGGGCCAGCTTGCCCTGGGCTGGTTGCTCGCTCAGGGCGCGGACGTCGTGCCCATCCCCGGTACCCGCCGCCAGCAGCGGGTGGAGGAGAACGCCGCTGCAGCCTCGCTCGAGCTGTCCGCCGCCGACCTTGCGCGACTCGACCAGGTCGCGCCCCGCGCTGCCTGGGCCGGCGATCGCCAGTCCTTCGCGGCGCACGGCACCGTACGGACATTGCCGTGAGCCAGCCGCGCGGGTGATGAGACCTCCCGGGCCGACGCGGCGCTGAGTGGCGGGTTACGCCCTTCGAGGCGACCCGAGCGGGGCGGATCCCGACCCTCGACCGCTCAAGGCTGGCCGTTCTGGGCCGATGCCAGAGGGCGCCCCGCGTCGTGTACCGGCGCTATGGTCCAGCCGCCGGCTCACGCCAACCGGTCCCGCACACAAGGAGAACGATGCCGGTCCTGCACCAGCCCCCCGCTGCGATCGTGGCCACGACGCTGGCGCTGCTCGCCCTGGCCGGATGTGCCGGCACCAGCCGGACAGCCGGGCCCGCTGCCCCGAAGACTCCCCCGTCCAGCGCCCCCGCAACGCCGCCCCCCGCAACGGTGCCCCCTCCATCGACGCCCCCGTCCACAACTGCTCCGCCCTCCACCACACCGGTCGAGGTGCAGCACACGACCAGCCAGTTGAAAAAGGCGTTGCTGGCGTTGGCGGATCTGCCGGCCGGATTTCAGGTCGAGCCCGCGGACGGTACAGACGGCGGCGTACAGGCGACCTCGGCCCAGGCGGCTTGCGCGCCCCTGGTGCACAACATTCAGTCCGACCGGCCGGTGGGCTCGGTGGCGAATGCCGTCGCCTCCTTCTCCGGGGGGCAGGACGGGCCGACCATCGACGAGTCGTTGGACAGCTGGTCCTCCAGCACGCAGGCGACCGCCTACGTCGCCAGCTTCCGCAAGGCGGTGCTGGCGTGCAGCGAGGTGCAGCTGCAGATCCCCGGTGTCGGCCGCTCGACGGTGTCGGTCCGCCCCATCTCGTTCGGCCAGGTCGGCGACAGCCTGTTCGCCGCCCGCCTCTCGGCCCCGCCCGGACCTCTGGACGGCTTGGAGGTGGTGCAGGTCGGCGCGCAGACGGGCAATGTGGTCGTCGGCATGAGCTTCACGTCGACCGACCCCTCCGACGCGCAGTCCGCTACCGAGGACGCCGTCAAGAAGGTGCAGAGCGAGCTGAACACCGCCAGCACGACCTCCTGAGCTCTTCGGCGCCTCCTGACGTCGTGGGACGCCTGCCAGGTGCCTGTACGTCTGCTGCCGGCCCGTCCGCTGCCCGCGGTTGAGGGCAGACTGCGCGGATCGGACGGCCGGCCCGGCAACGTCGTCCGGGACGGGGGTGCCATGAGCTCAACGACCGGACGGGCGCGATGAGCCTCCGGTCCACGACGGTCCAGGTCGAGGACACAGCACCCCGGGCGGTACGCCGCCTCACCTGGCGGCGCACGATCCTCACGGTCGTTGTCCTCGTGGCGGTAGCGCTGACCGTCCAGGTACTGGTCAACAGCAGCGGCGAGCTGCTGGCCGCGGCGGACGACCTGACCCGCGTGTCCCCCTGGTGGCTGGTGGCCGCGGTACTGGCGGAACTGCTGTCCTATGGCTGCCTCGCTGCCGCCCAGCAGCGGCTTCTTACGGCGGGCGGGGTGCAGGTCGGCCTGGTACCGCTGACCGGCCTCGCCATCGCCGCGCAGGCCGGTGCGAACTGCCTCCCGGGTGGGGTGGCGGTCTCCACCGCGGTGGCCTTCCGGCGGCTGTCGCGACGAGGGGTCCCGCCCGCGCTGTGCGGCTGGATGCTCTCGATCTCCACCCTGCTGTACGGCGCGGCCCTCGCCGTCCTGGCACTGCTCGGCGCACAGGTGGCCGGGGACGCGTCGGCTGCCGTACCGGATCTTCGCGCGGTGAGCCTGGCAGTTGTGGGCGTGGTCGGCATCGGCGCGGTGGTCCTGGTCGCGCTGCGCAACCGGCACCTGCCGAGCCGGCTGCTGAGCTGGGTCGTCACCCGCGCGGACACGCTGCTGGCAGTGGTGCGTCGCCGACCCGCCGACCACGAGGGGGCCGGGGTGGTCTGGGTCGAACAGCTCCGAGCGGTCCGACCAGGTCCGCGGCGGCTCCTGACGGTGAGCGCCCTGCTGGCCGGCTGCTGGCTCGCCGACGGGCTCTGCCTGGCGCTGGCGTTCTATGCCCTGGACGGCGGGCCGCCGTGGCGTGGCCTGCTGCTCGCCTACTGCGCGGCGCAGCTGGCGGCGAGTCTGCCGATCACTCCCGGCGGGCTCGGTGTGGTCGAGGGCAGCCTGACCGTCGCCCTCGTGGCCTACGGCGGCGCCGAGCAGAGCGCGCTCGCGGCCGTGCTGCTCTACCGTCTCGTCAGCTTCTGGGGCCTGATCCCGGCTGGGGCGCTGGCCTACCTGGGCCTGCGCCGGGCCGAACGCCGTACGCCGGGCCCGCACGCAGCGGCCCAGACCGCGGAGGGGGGACGGTGAGTACAGCGCGCCGGCTCTGCTGTCTCGGGCTCCTGGCCGCCGCCCTCGGCGGCTGCTCCGGGCCGCACGCCGGCGCCCCGTACCGCTCGGTCAAGGAGGACGTCGGGAGCTGCGCGGCAGTCCTGCCGCTGGCCCGCGACACCGTCGGGGACCGCGGGACGCTGGTCGCCATCCACCCGCTGCGCAAGGGACAGGCCGATGCGATCACCCGAGCCGCCGGCCAGAGCCCCTCACCGCGACCATCTCGAAGCGCGCCGCCGCCGGCATCGAGCGGGACACCGAGATCGAGTGGAGCGCCGAAGAGCCCGGGCGCGTGTGTCGTGGCCTACCGCGGGCCCTACCTGGCCGGCCAGCTCCCGTCTGCGCCACGGGATGCCGGTCGGTACGCGGTGCTGATCCTGCGTGTGCGGCACCCCGTCGTACGCCAGCTGCTCGTCGTCGACCGGCTCCCCCCAGGCGTCTGAGCGTCGGGTCGCCCGCGGCCCGATTACTTTTTCCCGAAGGGCCTACGCAAACCGGGCATTACGTTCTATCCTCACGTCACCCCGCGTCTCCTGACCCTGGAGCCGCGTTGGCATTCGTACCCGTGATGGCTCCTCTACGAGACGGACCACTATGCACCTGCGCCGTACCACCCTTGCGCTTTCGATCGCCGCCGTCACCACGGTCGGCCTGCTTCCCGCCTTCGCCAGCTCGCCCTCGGATTCCGGGACGCTCACGCCGTCGTCCAATCCCGGGGCGGTGACCGCGAGCTGGACCGGCACCATCACCGGCGCCAACGCCAACAGCGACTGCACACAGGGCACCTCCGACAGCCTGAACGACCACCACACGTTCAACTTGTCCGTGCCGGCCGGCTTCTACAACAGTCACACCCTGAAAATGGAGATCTCCGAGACCGCTACGACCGCGGACAGCATCCTCACCGTGACTGGCCCCAGGGGGGGCGGCAGCTCGGACAACAGCTCGGTTGGTGGTTCAGAAAGCAAGACGATCACCGACCCACTGTCGGGTACCTACGACGCGATCACCTGCTCGTTCGCTGGTTCCTCGCCGTACACCGCGAGCGTCACCCTGACCACGGCGTTGCCGACGCCGGCCACGACGACGGGTGGGACGAGCACGACGGCCGGTCCCTCCAGCTACGGCAACTACCCGCTGGCGGCGATCCCGGGCTCGGCGAACTCCGGGGAGCCTTCGATCGGGGTGGACTGGGGCACCGGCAACGTCTACTTCCAGGCCAACCTGAACACGATCAAGGCCCAGTTCCCGTCCTACGGGGCGAACCCGGTGCTCACCGACGTGAGTTGCCTGCAGGAGACGGCGAACACACTGGACCCGATCATGTTCACCGACTCCCAGACCGGGCGGGTCGGGGTCAGCCAACTCGCCGCGAACCCGTTGCTGCTGAACAGCATCACCAGCTTCTTCGACTCCACCCCCAACCCGACCGGCCCGCAGACCGCTCCCGGATGCATGGCAAGCCAGGGCGGCGGGGCGGTCGCCGGTCCGGACCACCAGACCCTGGGTGGCGGGGTGTACCCCGAGGTGCTGCCGCTGGGCGCCGGGCCGATGGGGGCGTACAAGCACGCGTTCTACTACTGCTCGCAGACCATCGCGGCCGGCGCGCTGTGCTCCCGCAGCGACAACGGCGGCACCACCTTCACCAACGGCAAGCCGCCCTACATCAACGAGTGCGGTGGGCTGCACGGCCACGTCCGGGTCGGGCCGGAGGGCAACGTGTACCTGCCGAACAAGAGCTGCGGCAGCACCCAGGGGCTGGCGGTGTCCAAGGACGCCGGCCAGACCTGGAAACTCCAGCCGGTGACCGGCACCACCCCCAGCGACGGTAGCGACCCATCTGTGTCGGCGGACCGGTCCGGGACCGTCTACTTCGCCTCGGTCAACGCCGACGGCAAGCCGCAGGTATCGGTGTCCAACACCCAGGGCAGCACCTGGAAGACGCCGATCAACATCGGCGAGAACCTGAACATCGCCAAGTCGGTGTACCCGGAGGTCATCGCCGGCGACGGCGGCCGGGCCACCGTCGCGTTCGTCGGCTCTACCACTCCCGGTGACCGCAACGTGGATGGCTACGGCAAGTCCGACGGCGGCAAGGGCACCACCTACACCGGCGGGACGTTCGACATGTACACCTCCACGACCGTGGACGGCGGGGCGACCTGGAACACCCAGGACATCACCCCGAATGACCCGGTGCAGCGCGGCCAGATCTGCACCAACGGCACCACGTGCAGCGCCGGCCGCAACCTGCTGGACTTCAACGACATCACCGTGGACAAGGCCGGCCACGCCGTCATCGCCTACTCCGACGGCTGCACCGACGCCTGCGTGACTAGCACGAAGGTGGCCGACAACAAGCAGACTTCCGCGGGGGTCATTGCCCGGCAGATCAGCGGTCCGCTGCTGTTCGTCCCGCCGGCCGCCGCGGGTCGCTTCCACCCGCTGACCCCGGCCCGGATCCTGGACACCCGCACCACGTTCACCCCGCTCAGGGCCAATAGTGACCAGCAGGTCCCGGTCACCGGGGTGGGTGGCGTACCCGCCTCGGGGGTGTCCGCCGTGGTCCTGAACGCCACCGTGGCCGACCCCGCGGCCAAGGGCCACCTGCAGCTCTACCCGACGAGCAGCAAGCCCACGAACCCGACCAGCAACGTGAACTGGCGCCCGGGCCGCACCGCCGCGAACGCCGTCACCGTAAAGGTCGGGACCGGCAACACCGTCGGTATGATGGTCGACACCGGCAGCGTCAACGTGGCCCTGGACGTCGTCGGCTGGTACGGCGACGCCACCGACCGCACGGGCGACTACTACCACCCGTCCACACCCAGCCGGATCCTGGACACCCGCACCGCCGGCAACGGCCCCGCAGTCAACAGCTCAGCCGACCGCACCCTGGTCGTTGCCGGGCACGGTGGGGTACCGGCCAGCGGAGCGAGCTCGGTCGTGATGACCTTGACGGCCACCCAGGCCAGCACGTCGTCCTACGTCCAGGTCTACCCGACCGGCAACAAGCCGGCTCGCCCCACCAGCAACACCGACATCGTCCCCGGTCAGACCGTCGCGGCGCTGGTGACCGTCCCGATCGGCACCAACGGCAGCGTGCAGCTGCACGTCAACCAGGGCAGCGTCCACCTGATCGCCGACGTGCTCGGCTACTACACCACCAGCGGCAGCCGGTTCGTCCCGATGGCCCCGAGCCGACTCCTGGACAGCCGCGTCAGCGGCACACCAGTGGACAGCAGCAGTGACCGCACGGTGATCGTCGCCGGGCAGAACGGCGTCCCAGCCGACGCAACCGGGGTCGTGGTGAACACCACCGGTGTCGCTGCCTCACAGTCGCTGAACCTGGAGATGTACCCGACCGGGGACAAGCCCTCGCCGCGCACCTCAGTCCTGGACCTGCAGGACGAGATGGGCGTGGCTGACCTGGTCATCATGCCGATCGGGCGCGGTGGAGGAGTCAACCTCAGCGCCAACACCGGCCACAGCGACGTCGTCCTGGACGTCATGGGCTACATCACCAACTGACGGACCGCCAGCAGCAGGGGCGGTCGCCGGGACACCGGAGGGCGCCCCTGCTGCGTTGTTCAGCACGCCGCCGCGGGCGCGCTTCGGGGCACGGGCAGGATGGTGACGTGCGGTCGACGAGTTGGCAGCGGGTGCAGCGGGCGGGTTCCCGGCTGAGCGCCCTGTCGGTGCAGGCCATGGAGCAGCTGCCGTGGTTCCGGGCGCTGCCCGCGGCTCAGCGCTCCTACGTCGGGCTGGTCGTGCAGGCCGGCCTCGAGACGTTCGCCCAGTGGCTCAGGCATCCGGATCGGCCGCTACCGATCGGCCCGGAGGTCTTCGCCGCGGCGCCCCGTGACCTCGCCCGGGCCGTCAGCCTCAAGCAGACCGTCCAGCTCATCCGGACCGTGGTCGACGTGGTCGAGAGCGAGGTCGCGACCCTCGCCTCCCACGGCGACGAGGAGGCCCTGCGCGGCGCCGTACTGCGCTACTCGCGCGAGATCGCCTTCGCGGCGGCCGATGTGTACGCCGCAGCCGCCGAGGCCAGGGGCGCCTGGGATGCCCGCGTCGAGGCCGGTGTCGTGGACGCCCTCCTGCGGGGGGACGCAGGCGAGCTCACCCTGTCCCGGGCGGTCTCGCTGGGCTGGTCGCGCGGCGACTGGGTGCTTGCGCTGGTGACCCCGGCATCGAGCTCGCAGGGTCTGGACCTGTCGCAGGTGGGCGCCTCCCTACGTCCAGCCGGGCTGTCGCTGGTCACCGGTGAGGCCTCGGGCGCCCTGGTGTTCATCGTCGGCGGCACCGGCGAATGGCAGCCGACGCTCGAACACATCGTCCGGGCCCTGCCTGCCGGCCCCGTCGTCCAGGGGCCGGTCGCGGCGGAGCTGTCCCTGGCCAGCGCGCCGTTGCAGGAGGCGCTCGCCGGCCTGGCGGCAGTCGCGGCGTGGCCGGGGGCGCCGCGGCCCGTCGCCTCCGGTCAGCTGCTCGCCGAGCGCGTACTGCTGGGAGACGACGTCGCCCGGCGGCGGCTGCTGGAGGAGATCTACAGCCCACTGGCCGCTGCCGGAGGGGATCTGCTGCTGACCGCCGCCGCCTTCCTGGAAGGCGGGAGCTCGGTAGAGGGCGCCGGCCGGGCCCTGTTCCTGCACGCTAACACCGTGCGCTACCGGCTTCGCAAGGTCACAGACCTGCTCGGCTACGACCTGACACGGCCGCGGGACGCCCTCGTGGTCCGGTTGGCGGTCCTGCTGGGTCGCACCACCGCGTTGTAGGAGTCCTACAACAACTGCGACCGATCTCGGTGCGCGCCGAATGGGTCCACCGGGCTGCCGACCGGGCATCCTAGGAAAGTGCTCGTCCTCCTCTGCCCCGGTCAGGGCTCCCAGTCGCCCGGCCTGCTGCTGCCCTGGCTGGATCTGCCAGACGCCCGCGCCCGCCTAGGTCACTGGTCCGACCGCGCCGGCTTGGACCTCGTCAAGCTCGGGACGCAGGCCCCCGCGGACGTCGTACGCCGGACCGAGCTCGCCCAGCCGCTGCTCACCGCCGCGGCCCTGCTCAGTGGGCGCGCCGTGCTCGACGGCGCGGTCCCCGGGCTGGTGTGCGGGCACAGCATCGGTGAGGTCGCCGCAGCCGCGCTCGCCGGCGTCCTCACCGACGAGGAGGCAGTCGTGCTTGCTGCCGGTCGCGGGGCCGCGATGGCCGACGCAGCTGCGCTGGAGCCGACCGGGATGGCGGCCCTGCTCGGAGCCGAACCGACGCCGGAGGACCTCGCTGCCGCCGGCCTGCAGATCGCCACCGTCAACGCGCCGGGGCATGTCGTTGTCGGCGGCTCGCTGGAGGCGCTAGCCGCGTACGTCCCGGCCAAGGGCATCCGCGTCCGGCAGCTGCAGGTTGCCGGCGCCTTCCACACCCCGGCGATGGAGCCGGCCCGGGAGGTGATCGCCCGCCTCGTGTCGGGGCTGGTCCCGTCCCGGCCGGTCTGCGGTGTCGTGGCCAACGCCGACGGGGCGGTGCTGCACGACGGGCAGCAGGTGCTCGACCGGCTGGCGCCGCAGGTAACTGGTGCGGTGCGGTTCGACCGCTGCCTGCAGGCGCTGGTTCCCGCTGGCGCCACCCGCGCCGTGGAGCTGGCCCCCGGCGGCACGCTCGCCGCCCTCGTACGGCGCGTGCTGCCTGACCTGCCGGTCGAGGCGATCAGCAGCCCGGACGACGTGCTGGTGGACGCATGACGGGCGCCGCGCTGCTGGGCCTGGGTGCCCACCGGCCGGCACACCGCGAGGACAACACCGCCGTCGCCGGGCGCACCGATTCCAGCGACGCGTGGATCCAGGCGCGCAGCGGAATCGTCACCCGAGGCGTGGCCGGCCCGGACGAGACCACCGTGTCGATGGCCGTCTCCGCTGGAGCGAAAGCGCTTGCCGCCGCCGGGATGGACCCGCGCGACGTCGGCCTGGTCCTGCTCGCCACCTGCTCCATGCCCGGGCCGCTGCCCGGCGGTTCCGCCCAGGTCGCGTACGGCGTCGGCGCGACCAGCTCCGGCGCGTCCGACGTGGGCGCCGGCTGCGCGGGCTTCACCTACGCGCTGTCGATGGCGGCGGACGCGATCCGGGCCGGCAGCGCGGACGCGGTGCTGGTCGTCGGCAGCGAGAGAATGCTGCCGATGATCGACCCGGAGGACCGCGGCACCGCCTTTCTGTTCGGGGACGGCGCCGCGGCAGCGGTGGTGGGTCGCGCCGACGACGACGGGATCGGTCCCGTCGTCTGGGCCTCGGACGGCGGTCAGTTCGACCGGCTCGTGATCGAAGGTGTGCCCCTGCGCATGGCGATGAACGGGCGGGCCATCTACCGCTGGGCGACCACGGCTCTGCCGGACCTGGCTCGCCAGGCGTGTGCCCGCGCGGGCATCGCGCCGGCCGAGCTGGCCGGCTTCGTGCCCCACCAGGCCAACCTGCGCATCACCGAGTCGCTGGTCAAGAGCCTGCAGCTGCCCGACTCCGTCGTCGTCGCCCGCGACGTCGCCGACAGCGGGAACACCAGCGCGGCCTCGGTGCCGCTGGCCCTCACCCGTCTGGTCGAGCAGGGCGACCTGCGGACCGGTGACCCCGTGCTCCTGCTCGGGTTCGGCGCTGGCCTCACGGCCGCCGGCCAGGTCGTCCGCTGCCCCTGAGCTCCGCCGTCCCGCCTACCCCTTGAGCCCTGTCCCCCCGTTGTACCGCACCAGATCTACCCGCCGCCCGACACTTCCTGGAGGATCCCATGACCGTGACCACCGACAACGCCACCGTCCTCGCCGGCCTCGCCGAGGTCCTGCACGAGGTCGCGGGCACCCCGGCCGACCAGGTCGTGCCCGAGGCCGCCTTCGAGAAGGACCTCGACGTCGACTCCCTCACCATGGTCGAGGTCGTCATCGCCTGCGAGGAGAAGTTCTCCGTACGCATCCCGGACGAGGCCCTCGAGGGCCTGCGGACCGTCGGCGAGGCCGTCACCTACATCGCCAACGCCGGCGCCGCCGCGTGACGGTTCCGGTCGCGGTGACCGGGCTGGGCGCGCTGACCCCGCTCGGCCCGGATGTCGCCGCCCTCGAGGACGGCCTGCTCACCGGTCGGTCCGGCGTACGTCTGCTCGACGAACCCGAGTTCGCGGCCCTGCCGGCCCGGCTCGCGGCGACCGTCGATCTGACCGACCGGCTCGACCGGGTGCAGGCCCGCAGCCTGGACCGGGTCCAGCAGGTGGCCCTGGTCGCCGCGCGGGAGGCCTGGGCCGACGCCGGCTCCCCGGAGGTCGCTCCCGAGCGACTGGCGGTCGTGATCGGTTCCGGCATCGGGGGCGCCCTGACGATCCTGGGCCAGCACGACGTCCTGCGCGAGCACGGGCCCCGGCGGGTCAGTCCGCACCTGGTACCGATGCTGATGCCCAATGGGCCCGCGGCCGCGGTCGGCCTCGAGCTCGGGGCGCGCGGCGGCGTGCACTGCCCGGTCAGTGCGTGCGCGTCCGGCGCCGAGGCGATCGCGGTCGCGCTGGAGCTGCTGCGCACGGATCGGGCCGATGTCGTGGTGGCCGGCGGCGCCGAGGCCTGCGTGCACCCGCTGCCGCAGG
>JAABUR0100009177.1_pt1 | contig 11211 bp, 13 predicted proteins | sample 5560091 | NCBI WGS metagenome assembly JAABUR01 (sample SAMN10711879, study PRJNA513375) | rock metagenome | isolation source: Antarctica rocks | place: Antarctica: Victoria Land, University Valley sud
CGGCGAAGGCGAGGAACGAGGTTGAGGGAGACGGAGTGAGCGAGAACCTTGGCGCCGCACTCGAGCGCGCGACGCTGCTCTACGGCACGTGCCAGGCGGTGGTCGAAGGCGATCTGCGGTGGAGCTACACGGAGCTCCGCGCCCGCGCGGCCGCGTTCGACGCGGCCCTGGACGAGCTCGGTCTCGCGCAAGGCGACGTCGTCGGCGTACTGGCGCTCAACTCGGCGGCGCATCTTGTGACCTGGCTCGCGATCCCGCGCTCCGGACGGGTTCTCAACGATCTCAACTTTCGGCTCGCCCCCGCCGAGCTGGAATTCATCCTCGCCGACTCGGGCGCCAAGGTGCTCATTGTCGACGACGCGTTCCTCGACGCGGGTCGCCATCTGGCCGAGGCTTGCGAGAACGTCGAGCATCTGGTCTATGCGGGCGCGAAGTCCGCGGCCCCCGACGGATGCCTGGAGTTCGAGGCGCTCTGCACGTCGGGTGCGGGTGGAGCGCCCGCGCCCGTTGACCCGGACGCGGTTGCCGGGATCTTCTACACGGGGGGAACCACCGGCCTGCCCAAGGGGGCGATGCTGACCCACCGCAACCTCGTCCACAACGCCAAGCACGCGCTCATCTCCCTCGGCTACACCGAGGACGACACCTACCTTCATGCCGCGCCAATGTTCCACCTCGCGGACGGCGCGTCCACCTACGCGCTGACCTGGGTCGGCGGCCGCCACGTTATCCAGCAGGCCTTCGAGCCCGGTGGCTGGCTTCGGCTCGTCGCCCAGGAGAAGGTCACACGGGCCCTGCTCGTCCCGACCATGATCACGATGGTCCTCAACCACCCCGAGATCGGCGAGCACGATCTCCGTTCGCTGGCCTCGATGCTCTACGGCGCGTCACCCATGCCGGCCGAGGTACTCAAGGCGGGGCTCGAGAGGTTTCCGTGCGATTGGTCCCAGGCCTACGGGATGACCGAGGCTTCGCCGCTGCTTACCCACCTGTCGCCCAAGGACCACGCGGCGGGGTTGGGGGGCGACGAGCGGCTCGCGCGTCGGCTGCGCTCGGCGGGCCGGCCCATCGTCGGCTGCGAGGTCGAGGTGCGCCGCGATGACGGTGTCACGGTCTGCGAGGTCGACGAGCCCGGCGAGCTTTACGCCCGCGGCCCCAACATCATGAAGGGTTACTGGAACCGCGATGAGGAGACCGCCCATGCGCTCGTCAACGGCTGGTACCGCTCCGGCGACGCGGCCACGATGGACGCCGACGGGTACGTCTACATCGTCGATCGCGTCAAGGACATGATCATCTCGGGTGGCGAGAACGTGTACTGCAATGAGGTCGAGAACGCGATCTACCAGCACGGCGCGGTGCTCGAATGCGCGGTGTTCGCCATTCCCCACGACCGCTGGGGCGAGGCGGTACACGCGGCGGTGGTGCTCAAGGAGAGCACAAGCGCCGAGGCGGCAGAGATCATCGATTTCTGCCGCCCGCTAATCGCCGGCTACAAGCTGCCGCGGTCGGTGCAGTTCCTCGACGCATTGCCCAAGTCCGGGGCCGGCAAGATCCTCAAGAAGGATCTCCGCCAGCCCTACTGGGAGGGGCACGACCGCCAGGTGGGCTGATTACGCGAGGCCGCGACCGGCCCATCAAGGGCGGAGGCTCGTGCCAAGCAGGAGGCCCGCTCTAGCGGGCCTCTTGCGCAGTAGCGGGGGCCCGATTCGTCCCTCAGAGCGACGCCCGGGTCATGCAGCAGTATCGGGTCGCGGCATAGCGCCCGGCACTCTGGCGTGGGAACAGACCCGTAGCGCAGAGCTCGCCGGCGCGGCCCCGCGTCGCTCAGTGAGCGTGCTCGTGGCCGCGCACGGTCGCCCACGACTGCCAGGTGATGCGAAGAATGACGAGCGTGATGGCGAGGCCGATGAGCGGATCGGCGATGGGCAGTCCGATGGCGACCACGACCGCGGACGCAATAACCGCAAGGGAGACGTACGCGTCGGCACGCGCGTGATGGCCGTCGGCGATGAGCGCGGGGCTGTTGAGGCGCTCGCCGGCGCGCGTGCGGACGCGGGCGGCGATGAGGTTGCCGACGTAGCCGACCGCGCCGGCAAGCGCGAGCGCCAACAGGTGCTCCGGCGGGTTCTGGTGGATGAGCCTGAGCAGCGCCTCGACGCCGGCCACGCACGCGCTGATGAAGATGGCGGCGACGACGAACAGGCCAGCCCCCGCTCCGCGCGTTCTGAGCGCAGGGACCTGGGCGCAGCTCCTCTACGGGAGCGCCTAGCAGCGCCCCCCTCACAGTCCCAGCGTCTTGCCGACGATCTCCCTCTGGATCTCGCTCGTCCCGCCGTAGATCGTGCCCGCCAACGCTCCGCGGACGTGGCGCTCCATGTCGTACTCGGTGGCGTAGCCGTAGCCGCCCAGCATCTGCATGCCCTCCAACGCGATCTGCTTGGCCACCTCGGTCACCTTGAGCTTGGCCATCGAGGCCTCCCGGGGGAACAGCGCGGTCGGGTCGGCATCGACGCGGCGGGCGACGTCGTACACGAGCAGGCGACAGCACTCGAGCTCGGTGGCCAGGTCCGCGAGGCGGTGGCGGATCGTCTGGAACGATCCGATCGGACGGCCGAACTGCTTGCGCTCCTTGACGTAGGCGAGTGCGTCGTCGAACGTGCGGCGCGCTTGGCCGAGGTGCTGGGCAGCGATGATCAACCGCTCGACGTTCAGGCCGGCCATGAGCTGAAGCCACGCCTGGCCCTCCTGCCCCACCACCGCCTCGGCGGGCACCTCGCAGTCGGTGAAGAAGACGTCGTTCACCTCGCGGCCGCCCATCGTGTCGATGGGCCGGACCTCCATGCCCTCGGCCCCCGCAGGCACCTCGATCATGGTCAGGCCCTCGTGCTTGGAGCCGGTGCGGTCCGAGCGCGCGACGAGCAGGATGTGGTCGGAATGGTGGGCGTTGGAGATCCACGTCTTCTGGCCGTTGAGCACGAAGCTCCCGTTGCGCCGCTCGGCCCGACAGGTCAGGGCCCCGACGTCTGAGCCCGCCTCGGGCTCCGACATCGCGATCGCCTCGACCGCCCCGCGCACGATGCCGCCGAGCATCTCCTCCTTCTGCGTGTCGGAGCCGAAACGCTCGTAGGCGCCGGCGACGATCAGCGTCGTCCCGATGCCGGCGATCGGTGCCATGCCGTAGGCGGTCTCGTCGAGCATCAGGCACATGTCGAACAGGCCGTTGCCGGCCCCGCCGTACTGCTCGACAATCGACACCCCAACCCAGCCGAGCTCCGCCACCCGGGCGTAGACGCCTGGGTGGTGTGCCTCGTGCCCGCGCTGCTCGCGCGTCGCGGTCTCGCGCGTGCAGAAGTCGCGGATCGACTCGACGAACGCGCGGCGCTCGTCGGTCAGCTCGAGCACGCCGCTCATGCCGCGGCCGGCTTGTAGACCGTCACGACGGCCGCCCCACCGAGGCCGATGTTGTGCTGGAGGGCCAGCTTCGCGTCCTCGATCTGGCGCCTGTCGGCGGTGCCGCGCAGCTGCCAGGTGAGCTCCGAGCACTGCGCCAGGCCGGTCGCGCCGAGCGGGTGGCCCTTGGAGATCAGGCCGCCGGAGGGGTTGACTACCGGGCCGGAGCCGCCGTAGGTCGTTGCCTGCGCCTCGACGAGGTCGTGGCCGTGACCCTCCTCCGCGAGGCCAAGCGCCTCGTAGGTGATCAGCTCGTTGGCGCTGAAGCAGTCGTGCAGCTCGACCACGTCGATGTCGGCGGGTCCCGCCTCGGCTTCCTCGTAGGCGCGCCGTGCGGCCTCTTTGGACATGTCGTAGCCGACGATCCTGATGCAGTCGGTGTCGTCGGCGAATGTGCTCGAGAGATCGGTCACCATGCTCTGCCCGGCGATCTCGATCGCCTGCTCCCACAGGCCGTGCTCGTCCACGAAGCGCTCGCTCGCCACGATCGCGGCGGCGGAGCCGTCCGAGGTCGGCGAGCACTGGAGCTTGGTCAGAGGGTCGTGGATCATTCGCGCGTCCTTGATCTCGTCCAGCGTGTACTCGTCCTGGAACTGCGCGTAGGGGTTGTCGACCGAGTGCTTGTGGTTCTTCCAGCCGATCCACGCGTAGTGCTCGGGCGTCGAGCCGTACTTCTGCATGTGGTCACGGCCGGCGTTGCCGAACATCTGCGGCGCGAACGGGGACTCCTCGGGCTCGCGGACCTTGAACATCGCCTCGACGTGCTTGTCCAGGGCGTTCGTGCGGTCGGTGTACTTGATGCCGAGTGAGCCCCGCTCCATCTTCTCGAAGCCGAGCGCGAGCGCGCAGTCGGCGAGGCCCCCCTTGACCGCTTGGCGCGCGAGGAACAGGGCGCTCGATCCGGTCGAGCAGTTGTTGTTGACGTTGACCACCGGGATGCCGGTCAGGCCGAGGGTGTAGACGGAGCGCTGGCCGTAGGTCGAGTCGCCGTAGCAGTAGCCGACGTAGGCCTGCTCGACGCTGTCGTAGCTCACGCCCGCGTCCTTCAGGGCCCGCTCGCCGGCCTCCTTGGCCCAGTCGGGGTAGTCGCCCTCCTTGGTGCCGGGCTTGTCGAACTTGGTCATCCCGACGCCGACGACGTAGGTGCGGTTGGTCACGGTGTCTGGCTCCTTGTGGTCCCTGAGGGCGCGCTGGGGGTAGGTACGAGAACGGCTGTTACAAATTAGCGTACAGTGCACCTTGCACCGAGCGAGGGAGCCCCGATGGACGCATCTGCACTGCCGACAAACCCGGTGCACCGGATCGCCTCCGACCTGCGCGCGGAGCACCGCGCCGACGTCCCCTACCCGCCCGGAGAGCTGGGTTTCTCACTTCCCCGCACGATGCGCGTGGTGCGCGAGCCGCTGCCGCTGCTGCTCGGGAGTTACGCGCGCTACGGCCCGGTGTTCTCGCTGCGGGTGCTCCACCACCCGGTCGTCTTCATGATCGGTGCGGAAGCGAACCACTTCATGACGGTCGCCCACGCCGACCTGTTCCGCTGGGGTGATGGTCACATGGGGGAGCTCGCGCCGCTGATCGGCCGTGGCCTGCTCACCTCCGATGGAAGCGAGCACCGCACCGCGCGCAAGCTGATGCTTCCGGCATTCCATCGCGAGCGCCTCGCCGCGACGCTGGACACCATGACCGAGGAGATCGATGCGGCGCTCGCGGGATGGCAGCGGGGCCGGGCGCTCGACCTCTATCACTGGACGCGCCGGCTCGCTCTGCGCATCGCCATGCGCTGCCTCTTCAGCCTCGATCCCGACGAGGCACGCGAGCACATCGACGCAGCGCGCGAATTCGAGGTGGCACTCAACTTCCACGGCTACGACTACTTCTTCCAGATGCTGCGAGGACCGAAGACGCCTTGGCAGCGCATGATGCGCGCGCGCCGCCGCCTCGACACATTGATCTACGCCGAGATCGCGCGGCGCCGGCGCGCCGGCGGAGGCGACGACCTCATGAGCCTGCTGCTCGACGCCACGGACGAGGACGGCGAGTCGCTGAGCGACCGGCAGGTACGCGACCAGATCATGACCCTGCTGTTCGCCGGGCACGACACAACCACCGCGACGATCGCCTTCCTGTTCTTCGAGCTCTCCCGCCACCCGCGCGTCCTCGCCGGGCTCGAGCACGAGGCCGACAGCGTCCTCGGCGAGCGCGCCGCGACCTACGCCGAGCTGATGGGCGGCAATCTCCCGCTGCTCGACCAAGCCCTCGACGAGACGCTCCGCCTGTATCCCGCCGCCTGGCTCGGTCCCCGACGGGCCGCCCAGACGTTCGAGTTCGCCGGCCGAACCGTGCCCGCCGGCGCCTACGTCGACTACTCCTCGTGGGCGACCCATCATCTGCCCGAGCTCTTCCCCCAGCCCCAGGCCTTCGTCCCCGAGCGATTCGCCGGTGACGCGGCGAAAGGGTGGCCCAAGGGCGCCTATGTTCCGTTCGGCGGGGGGTCGCGCACCTGCATCGGCATGCGCTTCGGCCAGCTCGAGATCAGGGCGATCGCCGCCCGGATCGTGCGCAGCTTCCGTCTCGAGCTCAGCCCCGGCTACCGCCCGGAGATCCGCCAGACGCCCACGCTCGGGCCCCGCCGCGGCATGCCCGTGACCGTCCGCGACCGCGGCGAGACGCCGCTTGCCGGAGTCGCGGGCGGAACGGCCGACGCGCCCCCACGCAAGCCGGTGGGGAGATGACGATGGAGCTGGACGTGCTCGTGCCCGATCCCACGGTCGAGGCCGACCCCATGACCGAGGCCATCCTCACCGCCGCGCTCGGACGGTTCCGAGAGTTCGGCATACGCCGAACCACGATGGAGGACATCGCGCGCACCGTTGGCATCTCGCGAATGTCGATCTATCGCCGCTTTCCCGACCGTGACGCGCTCGTGAAGGCGGTCGTCCTCGGCGAGGCGCGGGCCTTCTTCAGCAGGTTCGAGGCGGCGGTCGACGCGTGCGAGACGACCGACGACCTGCTGGCCGAAGGTTTCGCCTTCGCGCTCGCGCACTCGCGGGCGCACCCGCTGATAAAGCGTCTGCTCGGCAGCGACCCCGAGTTCCTGCTGCCCTACCTGACGACCGGGGCGGGCCCGATCATCACCGCGGCGACGGAGTTCCTTGCCGGCCGGCTCTCACGCGAGGTCGAGGAGGGCCGCCTCGGCCCCGTCGACTTGGGCCTCGCCGCCGAGCTGCTCGTGCGTCTGGTGCACTCGTTCCTGTTGCTGCCCGAGAGCGTGGCCGCGCTCGACACCGACGCCGACGCCCGCCGGTTCGCGCGCCTGCACCTCGCGCCCGCGTTGCGCGGGGCGGGCGAATCGGCGAAGGATGGCCCCGGCGCAGCGATCCGCCACACCGACCGAGGGGGAACATGACCGAGAAAGAGCCCGTCGCCGTCGAGCAGCGCGAAGCCGTACAGGTGATCACCATCAACCGCCCGGCGGCGCGCAACGCCGTCGATGCGTCGGTCGCCCGGGGGTCTGCGGCGCTCGATGAGCTCGACTCCGACGACGGCCTTCGCGTGGGCATCCTCACCGGCGCAGGCGGTTTCTTCTCGGCGGGTATGGACCTGAAGGCGTTCCTGCGCGGCGAGTCCCCGTCGCGGGCGACCGCGGCTTCGCGGGCATCGTGCAGCGCCCGCCCGCAAAGCCGCTGATCGCCGCGGTGGAGGGCAGTGCCCTGGCCGGCGGATTCGAGATCGCGCTCGCCTGTGACCTGATCGTCGCCGCGGAGGGCGCGCGCTTCGGTATTCCGGAGGTCAAGCGCTCGCTGGTGGCAGCGGGCGGCGGGCTGATCCGGGTTCCCGCTCGGATCCCCTTCACCTTGCGATGGAGCTCGCGCTGACGGGCGAGCCCATCTCGGCCGCGCGCGCCGCCGAGCACGGGTTCGTGAACCGGCTGTGCGCCGAGGGTGGCGCGCTCAATACGGCACCTCGAGCTCGCTCGCGCCCTCGCGGCCAACCGCCCGCTGGCGCTGGTGGCCACCAAGCGGATCGTGGCGAGCGCCGGCGACTGACCGAGGCGGAAGCATGGGAGCGCCAGGGCGAAATCGTAGGTCCCATCTTCGGCTCCGAGGACGCACAGGAGGGGGCGCGGGCGTTCGCCGAGAAGCGCGTCCCCGTCTGGTCCGGCCGCTGAGCGGTTCCGCGGAGCCGGTCCCGAAATCTACAAGGAGGAACGCATGCCAGAAGTCGACTTGGAGCCCGGAGCCACCGATCTCGCCGGCGCAGGTGCACTCGTGACGGGCGGTGCCTCGGGGCTTGGAGAGGCAACCGTGCGCGCGCTGCTGGCGCGCGGTGCGCGCGTCGCGATCGTGGATCAGAACGGCGAGCGCGCGCAGGCGCTGGCAGAGGAGCTTGGCGAGGAGGTGCGGGCCTTCGTGGCCGACGTGGCCGACGAGGAGCAGATGGGCCAGGCGATCACCGGGGCGCGTGAGGTGGTCGGAACGCTTCGCGCGGTGGCGGCCTGCGCGGGCATCGGCTGGGCCGAGCGGGTGGTCAGCAAGCGGGGACCGGCGAACCTGGAGCTGTTCCAGAACGTGGTGCGAATCAACCTGATCGGTACCTACAACACCCTCCGGCTCGCCGCCGGGGAGATGGCCGCCAACGAGCCCGACGCGCACGGGCAGCGCGGCGCCGTCGTCATGACCGCCTCGGCCGCCGCCTTCGACGGCCAGGTCGGGCAGACGGCGTATGCCGCCTCCAAGGGCGGCGTGGTCTCGCTGACCCTGCCCGCCGCGCGCGACCTGGGGACCCTCGGGATTCGCGTCTGCACGATCGCGCCGGGACTGTTCGACACGCCGCTGATGCGGCTCCTGCCCGAGGACCAGCGCGACGCGCTGGCTCAGAACGTCGTGTTTCCGAAGCGGCTCGGCCGGCCCGCCGAGTTCGCCCGCATGGCGTGCGAGCTGCTCACAAACCCCTACGTGAACGGCGAGACGATCAGACTCGACGGCGCTCTACGGATGCCGCCCCGATGAGGCGCCGAGCCGGCCGAGCGGCGCGGTCGCTGAAGGGCTCCGTGGCGGCGATCACCGGAGGCGCGCGCGGCATTGGGCGCGCGACCGCCGCCGCGCTCGCCGAGGAGGGCGCGCGGGTGGCAATCGGGGACGTGGATCTCGAGGCGGCACGGGAGACCGCGGCCGAGCTCCGCAAGCACGCTGTGGCGTTCGAGCTCGACGTCACAGACCCCGCGTCGTTCGCCCGCTTCCTGGACGAGTCCGAGCAGGCCCTCGGGCCGATCGACGTGCTGGTCAACAACGCGGGCATCATGCCGCTCGGCCCCTTCGTCGACGAGCCAGCCTCGGTCGCCACCCGCCAGGTGGACATTAACGTGCACGGCGTCCTTCACGGGATGAAGCTCGTGCTGCCGGGCATGCTCGCGCGCGGTCGGGGTCACATCGTCAACCTTGCCTCCGCGGCCGGCAAGACCGGCGTCCCGGGTGCGGCCACCTACACGGCAACCAAGTACGCGGTGGTCGGGGCGAGCGAGGCGGTGCGCTTGGAGCTCCGCCGCACGCCGATCGAGGTGACAGTTGTGATGCCCGCGATCGTCAACACCGAGCTCGCCGCCGGCGTCGGACACACGCGCGGGGTTAAGATGGCCGAGGCCCAGGACGTTGCCGCCGCGATCGTCGACGCGCTCAGGCGGCCGCGCTTCGAGGTCTACATCCCGCGCTCGATCGGGCCCATCACCGGGGTACTGGGAATGCTGCCTCGGCCCATTCGCGAGGCGGCCGGTCGCGCGCTGCGGGCCGACCGCGCGCTCGCGGACTTCGACCACGCCGCCCGGGCACGGTACGAAGAGCGCTCGATGCGCGGGGTCGCGTCGGAGGACCCCGGTACTGATACCGGCGGGTGAGCGCACCGGCCGCGAACTTCGACCTGACCCGACGCGGACCTCGTCGGCGACGTCCCCGCCCCTCCGACCTCGGGCGAGGCCGGGGGTGTGCAGCGCTGCTTCTCGGACGGCGATGCGCTCCCCGACGGGCGCGTGGTGTTCTCCGCCTCGGCGGAGGCAGAGGCCGACGACGCGCACGAGGGCCCCACGGCGGGCACGACCATCGGCATCATCGAAGCTGACGGAACCCTCGGGTTCTCGGATTTCGTGGACAACGACAGGGTGAAGATCGAGGGCGTCGACGCCGTGCTCAAGGACGGGAAGATCGAGCTCCTGCTCACCGCCGACGAGATCTCCGCCACCATCACCGAGACGGTGGCGAAGGCGCTCCAGAACGCAGAAGACCTCCCGGAGGAGGTCTCGAGCGTCGCTCCCAGGGACATAGCGGGGGCGGGATTCGAACCCGCGACCTTCGGGTTATGAGCCACGCGAGCTGCCACTGCTCCACCCCGCGTCGTTGAGCGATTTTCGCTCGTTTTACCCTTTGTAGAGCTATTCCTGGGTTCCGGCTCCGTCCGGCTCGGTCGAGCCCGGATGACGCCCTTTCGGCTCCGTCTGGTAGCACCGTGGTAGCACGGAGACTGGAACCTAGAGCAGCGTTCGAAGCTCCTCGGCCTCGAGCCCTGCATCGGCGAGGATGCCGCCCAGTGTGCCGCGCTTGAGCTCTCGATGGAGCGGCACCGTGAGGGAGATGGTCCGCTCCGCGTGTCGCAGCCGAACGTGGCTGCCACGCTGCCGGGCCACTTGCCAACCGGCGCGCTCAAGCGCACGCACGAGCCGGGCGCCGGAGACGACCGGCAGGCGCTGACTCACGCAGGGACGGGAAACTTACGGCGGAGGACTCCACTGTCGAAGGTACGACCTTCTTCCCGCAACCCGTCGACGTAAAGCTCAAGTGCCTCTCGGGCGTTGGCCTCCGCTTCCTCGACGGTCTCGCCCTGAGTGTGCAGACCGGGCAGGTCGGGGGCGTACACGTGGTACCCGCCTTCCTCCTGGGGCGCAAACACGAACTCGATTTCCTTGCGGGAGTGCTCCATGCCCCTAGCTTACGGCGCTCGCGAGGTAGCCCACTGCTCGCCATCTCCGCGAATGCGAAAAGCCCGCCGTAGCGGGCCTTCTCCTACATAGCGGGCGCCCGATTCGTCCCTCAGAGCGACGCGCTGGTGCTGCAGCGGTATCGAGTAGCCGCTTGAGAGCCGGCGACCGTACTGGCTGGCGCGCGAGCGGGTCGCGGACGCTACCGGGGCCCTCCCACAGGGCCCTTAAAGCTCCGAATCGCGTGAGCCGATAGAGACGAGTGTGAAACCCACCGTGAAGTCGAAGCCATCCGACAGCGGAGCGCCACTCGTGATGGTGAGGGACTCCCTCGCCGATCTTGCCGAGCGCGTGTCCTGGCGGAACTACGAAGTCGATGATCACGCCGTGGCTGCGGCGATCCTGAGGCGCTTGGCCGTGCCCTTCGAGGCGGGGCGGGACGAGAGGACCTCAGCCTGATGGCTGGAGTGTCTTTCCAGCGGGCCCACACGACGCGCGGGTTTCGGATCGGCGGCCCGGTTCGTCCCTCAGAGCGACGCGCAGGTGCTGCAGCAGTACCGGCTCGCGGTGCTGCCAAACACCCTTGCGGCTCAGTGCTCGGCTCGGGAGGCACTCTCTCCGGGTCGTACAGAGGTGAACGCCGGGCGAGCGGCGCGCCGGCCCTAACAACTGCCTCCGCGCTCCGTCGGCTCTGACGTATGGCTGCACGTCTCGATCCCACCGGCCTCGACCACTCGCTCGAGGATGTGCTCGTTCTGCTGCGCCAGCAGCTCGAGGTCGACGTGGCCGTCGCG
>JAABUR0100009178.1_pt1 | contig 11210 bp, 11 predicted proteins | sample 5560091 | NCBI WGS metagenome assembly JAABUR01 (sample SAMN10711879, study PRJNA513375) | rock metagenome | isolation source: Antarctica rocks | place: Antarctica: Victoria Land, University Valley sud
GCTGCGCGACGAAGCCGTGCGGCTCGCCAATGTGCTGGGGGTGCAGCGGCTGATCCCGGCGGTGGCTCCCATGCAGTTCGACCGCCTCACGGTCATCTTCGTCTCCGCGTGAGCACAGCAGGATCCGCCTGTTGAGCGCTGGATCGTGTCAGCGTCGGATTTGCGCAGAGCGCTGATGGGGGCGCGCGGACTGGTTGACTGTGCGGCATGGGAGTCGGGGTCACCACGGCCGCTGGTCGCGCAGGGCTGGCTGCCATCGTCGCCGAGCCCAGCGGGGCCCTGCTGGCGTTCGACTACGACGGCACGCTTGCCCCGATCGTGGCTGACCCCGCGAAGGCGGTCCCCCACCCTGAGGTGGTCGGTGCGTTGGCGGAGCTGGCGTCGTACGTCGCCGGGGTTGCCGTGGTCACCGGCCGTCCGGCACAAGTGGCCGTCGATCTGGCCGCACTGGACCGGGCTCGTGGGCTCGAGCGGCTTGTGGTGCTCGGCCACTATGGGTTGGAGCGGTGGGACGCCGCCACTGGCACCGTGGAGACTGTTGACCCGCCCCCAGGACTGGACAAGGCTCGCGATGACCTGCCAGGTCTGCTCGCGTCCCTCGATCTGAGCGGCGCCGACATCGAAGACAAGGGCCTGTCGGTCGCCGTACATGTTCGCCGGCTCGCCGATGCCGATCGGGCGTTGGAACAGCTTGACGGCCCGATTGGGGAACTGGCAGCTAGGTGCGGCCTTGCGGCGGAGCCGGGTCGCCGCGTGATCGAGCTGCGCTCGTCGGGAATGGACAAGGGGCGGGCCCTACGCCGACTGGTCGAGGAGAGGGAGCCACGAGCGGTCGCATTCACCGGTGATGACTTGGGAGACCTCGCCGCTTTTGCTGAGGTCGAGCGACTTCGCCGCGAGGGGTTGGCTGGCCTGTTGGTGTGCTCGGGTTCGGCTGAGGAGACGGCACTGGCTGAACGTGCGGACTTGGTGGTCGACGGGCCGGCAGGTGTCGTCGGGTTCATCAAGGGGCTCGTCGCCGGGATCCGCCAGAAGCGCTGAGCAGCCCCCCGGAAGCGGCTTGCACTCGCCTGGGGCGAGTGCTAATAATGGATTAGCACTCTCGACCCGAGAGTGACAGCGAATTGGTTCGATGAGGGTCGTTGCCCGCCGCGAGAAGGGATCGCGGAAAGGACACGATCCGTCCGTCGCGGGCGTCGTACCAGTCGATCCACATCAAGCGCGGGAGGACTCGCGTACATGTCCAAGCTCATTGCATTCAACGAGGAAGCTCGACGCGGCCTCGAGCGAGGGATGAACACCCTCGCCGACGCCGTCAAGGTGACACTCGGCCCCAAAGGCCGCAACGTCGTCCTCGAGAAGAAGTGGGGCGCACCGACGATCACCAACGACGGTGTCTCCATTGCCAAGGAAATCGACCTCGAGGACCCGTACGAGAAGATCGGCGCGGAACTCGTCAAGGAAGTTGCCAAGAAGACCGACGACGTCGCCGGTGACGGTACGACGACCGCCACCGTGCTGGCCCAGGCGATGGTGCGCGAAGGGCTGCGCAACGTCGCGGCCGGTGCCAACCCGATGGAGCTCAAGCGCGGCATCGAGAAGGCCGTCGAGGCCGTCAGCGAGCAGCTGCGGAGCCTGGCGAAGGACGTCGAGACCAAGGAGCAGATCGCCTCGGTCGCGGCAGTGTCGGCAGGCGGTGACGTGAGCGTCGGCGAGATCATCGCCGAGGCCATGGACAAGGTCGGCAAAGAGGGCGTCATCACCGTCGAGGAGAGCAACACCTTCGGGCTCGAGCTCGAGCTCACCGAGGGTATGCGCTTCGACAAGGGCTACATCTCGCCGTACTTCGTCACCGACGCCGAGCGGATGGAGTCGGTACTCGACGACCCCTACGTGCTCGTCGTCAACTCGAAGATCTCAGCCGTCAAGGACATGCTGCCGATCCTCGAGAAGGTGATGCAGTCGGGCAAACCGCTGTTGATCCTCTCCGAGGACGTCGACGGTGAGGCCCTGGCCACGCTGGTTGTCAACAAGATCCGCGGCACCTTCAAGTCAGTCGCCGTGAAGGCGCCTGGATTCGGTGACCGCCGCAAGGCCATGCTGCAGGACATCGCCATCCTCACCGGTGCTGAAGTCATCAGCGAGGAAGTCGGTCTCAAGCTCGAGTCGACCGGCATCGAGCTGCTCGGCCAGGCTCGCAAGGTCGTCGTCACCAAGGACGAGACCACGATCGTCGAGGGTTCTGGTGACACCGACCAGATCGCCGGTCGGGTCAACCAGATCCGGGCCGAGATCGAGAACAGCGACTCCGACTACGACCGCGAGAAGCTGCAGGAGCGGCTGGCCAAGCTGGCCGGCGGCGTCGCGGTCATCAAGGTCGGGGCTGCGACCGAGGTCGAGCTGAAGGAGCGCAAGCACCGCATCGAGGACGCAGTGCGCGCGGCGAAGGCGTCCGTCGAAGAGGGCATCGTCGCCGGTGGCGGCGTGGCGCTCATCCAGGCGGGCGTCAATGCGTTCGAGAAGCTGGAGCTCCAGGGCGACGAGGCTACCGGTCTCAACATCGTCCGGGTCGCCACTGCGGCGCCGCTGAAGCAGATCGCCATCAACGCCGGTCTCGAAGGCGGCGTTGTGGCGGAGAAGGTTCGCGGGCTCAAGCCCGGCCACGGCCTGAACGCCGCGACCGGTGAGTACGGCGACATGCTCGCCGCCGGAGTACCCGACCCGGCCAAGGTCGTCCGCTCTGCGCTGGAGAACGCGGCCTCGATCGCTGCGTTGTTCCTCACCACGGAGGCCGTGGTCGCGGACAAGCCCGAGAAGGCCGCCCCGGCCATGCCCGGCGGCGACGGCGGCATGGGTGGCATGGACTTCTGATCTAGGCTCAGCCACCCTGTTTCATCAGAAGCGGCCCCGGACCAGGCAACTGGCTGGGGCCGTTTCGCGGCTCAGCGCAGGTTCGCGTACGAGGAGTAGAAGTAGGTACCGGGAGCTGGCTGGATCGTCGCCAGCCGCCAGAATCGGCCGGTCTCGATGTCGCCCGCCAGGGTCGTGTACGGGTCACCGCGGGACTCGAAGGCGACCGTGGTGTCGTCGAGCCAGCTGACGACGGCGCAGCATCCTTTCCAACGCGAGTTTGCCGGGCTGATGTCTTCCGGGAAGGCGAAGAGGACTGTGCTGTCACCCTCGACCGCGATCACCTGGTAGACCTCAACCGCGGACTCGATCCAGTTCTCCGGATAGATTGGGCGGACGAAACCGGCTTGGGCGGTCTTACCTCCGAAAGAGCGCGCTGGTCCCCACCAGTCGCCGATGGGGAATCGGGAGTCGGCTGGGGTCCGTGGCGCCGCACCCGGGTCGGTCAGCTCGTCGCCGGGAACGGTCACGGCGATGTCTTGAATCACGACGGCGTCGCTGTCGGGCACCCAGCGGGCGAACTCCACGGAGCGGCCTCGGGCTGACAGCTCATGCCAGGAGCCGTCGGTCAGGTCGTAGATCATCAGGAAATCGTTCTGGAGGAGCATCAGCCGGGTGCCGTCCGGCGACAGCGACTCCTGGGTGAGTACTGACATCCGGTTGCCTTCGGGGTCGACGTACGTGTGGTCGAGGTCGTCGACATCGAGCCGGCGCAGCTCGCCACCGGGGCCGAGCAGGAGCAGCTCCCTGAATCGTTCGGTGCTGTTGTCACTCACTTCGAAGGCGGCGAGCGCGCGAGGTAGCGGGGACGTCCCGATGTCGGGGGCCGGTCCGCCGAGGTCGATCGTCGCAGGGAGTCCGGACACCGACTGCGGGAGCTGGGGGAGGTCTGCCTCCGCCTTCTTGTCGGGTGCCCGCCACACGGGAGCACCTGCCAGCCTGGCATCCGGCGGGCGGATTGCGTCTTGAGTGGGGGCGGGACTTTCGGCTGGGGCGGTGGACGTGGCGGCGGGGCCGGGCGGCGTCGGCGTACCGTCGCCGCCGAGCCAGACGGTCCCGGCCACGACCGCGCCGGCAGCCAAGCCAGCGGCACCGAGCAGGGCCTTGCGCCGCCGGTTCCTCAGCTGTTGGGAGCGATCCCATGCCGGACCGACCAGATCGGGCGCAGGGACGTCCTCGACGACGTCCGCCAACAGGTCACGTAGTCGATGCTCGGTCATCGCAACTCCTCCCCAAGCAGGTCGGATAGGTCGGGGGCCAGCACGCGCAATCGGCGCAAGGCGTCGTGGGTGTGGCTCTTCACGGTCCCGACACTCACCCCCAGCGTGTTCGCGGTGTCTCGCTCGGTGAGATCCTCGTAGAAGCGGAGCACGATCACCGCGCGTTGCTTCGGCGACAGCCGAGCGAGCGCCATCTGAAGCATCAGCCGTCGTTCGCTGGCGTCGCCGTCGTATGGTGCGGGTCTCTCGGGTGGTTCCTCGACCATCGAGAGCGGTTGGTTGCGACGCCACCAGGAGATGTTGTCGCGCACCAAGATCTTGCGGGCGTAGGCCTCCGGCGATCCCGCGGCCAGTCGCGACCACCGCAGCGCCACTTTGGTCAGGGCGTCCTGCACCAGGTCCTCGCCGCGGTGGACGTCACCGGTGAGGAGCACCGCGGTCCGCAGCAGCGCGTGCTGCCGCGCCGCCGCCCACTCGGTGAAGGACACTGCATCGGTCTCCTCCACGCCACCGTCCTCTCCTGGCCCACTAAGCAGTCAACGCAGCGCGCAGGCAAAAGGTTGGGGGTGGGCCGGCTCAGGTGTCCCAGTTGATCAGCCTGAACGGCTCTGGCTCGACGTCGGAGAGCGGTGCACAGGTGCCCATCGCCGGGTCACAATCCATGACCTGGTAGCCGGCGTCGACCTGGACGACGAACAAGACGCTGCCGTCGGTGTCGAACTGGCTCTCCAAGATCGATCGTCCCCGGAGGGTCGAAGGTCAGGGTCTTATCGGGGTTGTCGACCGAGGCAATGGTGCCGGTATCGCTCACGACCCAGGCGCCGTCGTACGAGAGCCGGACCTCCTCGTCGAATGCCGGCGTGACCTTCCATGACGAGTCCAGGCCGCGCCGGCCAGGCTGGCGGGGTTCAAACGCCGCGCGGCGTACCCAGATCCGTGCTGAGATCGAGGCCACCGGTCTCAACACGCCGCGTTGTTCCTGACCACGGAGGCCGTGGTCGCGGACAAGCCCGAGAAGGCTGCTCCAGCTGGTGGCGGAGCTCCCGACATGGGCGGCATGGACTTCTAGCCCGAAGTTCCATCGCCTCTTGCCTGTCAGCGGCGGGTCGACGCGGCGTACGGTAAACCTGCGAGGCCAGCTGTGCGTGTATGAGGCACAGGGTTCCGGGTTCCGGTGTGACCCACCACCGCACGGAGGTGCACCATGAGAATGTCGATGAAGGCGGTGACGGCAGCGGCCACGGCGCTGCTGAGCGTTGTTGCCACCGCTCCAACAAGCCAGGCGCGAGCCGTGTGGGATACCTCCCCCGTGAGCGTGACACATGACGTGAAGCCCACACCGAAGGTCGTCGACCTGCGCGTAGGTGAGCACCCCAACTTCGACCGCGTCGTCATCGACCTTGACGGCAAGGTCCCCGGCTACACCGTGAGATACGTCCGCGAGCTGACGTACGACGGGTCGGGCGAGGTCGTGCCCCTACGCGGCCGGAGGTTCATCTCGGTCACCCTGTTCCCCGCCAAGGCGCACAATGCCAGCGGCGACAGCGTCTACGAAGGACCGAGGCTGCGGCAGTACCACATGCCCGCCCTGCGCGGCGTCGCCTTCACCGGTGACTTCGAGGCGCGGGTTTCGTTCGGCCTCGCACTGCGCCATCGGTCAGACTTCCGCGTCTTTGTGCTCCACGCACCCAACCGCATCGTCATCGACGCCAGGCACTGAGCTCGACCCCGATCTGCGCCGCCCGGACAGCCGAGGCGGCGCAGTGACGCGGCACTGCAGGTGGCTTGCGATGATGGCAAGGTGAATGGCGCGCCGTACATCTTCGACGGCCACAACGATCTGGCCTGGGCGGTCCGTGAGCTGTGCGGATACGACCTCGGCGCGATCGACCTCACCATCGGTGTCGACCGGCTGCAAACCGACCTTCCGCGGCTGCGCAGGGGAGGGGTGGGTGCCCAGTTCTGGTCGGTGTTCGTGCCGTGCTCGCTGACCGGCGACGCCGCTGTCACGGCGACGCTCGAGCAGATCGACTTCGTACGGTCGCTCGCTGCCCGGTACCCAGATGACCTGACGCTGGCGGTCAGCGTGGCCGAGGTGGAAGCCGCTGTCGCCGCCGGTCGGATCGCCTCCTTGCTCGGCATGGAAGGTGGTCACTCCATCAACTGTTCGTTGGGCGTTCTGCGAATGATGCACGCCCTGGGCGTGCGCTACCTGACGCTGACGCACAACGAGAACGTGCCGTGGGCGGACTCAGCGACCGACGTCCCTGTCGTCGGAGGGCTCAGCGACTTCGGTCGCGAGGTAGTGCGCGAGATGAATCGCCTCGGGATGTTCGTCGACCTGAGCCACGTCTCCGCCGAGGTGATGCGCGACGTGCTGTCCACGACGACCGCGCCGGTGATCTTCAGCCACAGCTGCGCACGGGCGCTGTGCGACATCAACCGCAACGTGCCGGATGACGTGCTCGCTGCCCTTCCGGACAACGGAGGGGTCTGCATGGTGACGTTCGTGCCGATGTTCGTGTCACAGCGGATCGCCGACTGGTACGCCGGGTGTCTGGACGCGGTCGAGCAGCGCGGCGGCGACCCTCGGCGGTTCGCCGACGTCGACCGCGTGATCGCTGAGCGCCTCAACTCCGACCCACCGCCGCCCTGCACCGCGGCTGACGTCGCCGACCACGTCGAGCACGTGCGTGAGGTGGCTGGACTCGACGCGGTGGGGATTGGCGGCGACTACGACGGTGCCATGTTCTTTCCGGAGGGGATGGGTGACGTGGCCAGCTACCCGCTGCTGCTCGAGGCGCTGCGTGAGCGTCGGTGGTCGTCCGCCGAGCTGACTCAACTGGCTCATGGCAACATGTTGCGCGCGATGCGCGACATGGAGTCGGTCGCAGTTACGTCGATGCGCCACTCGGCGACCGACGCGCCGACCATCCGGGGCCGTTGATGACGTCCCGCCGGGCTGACGGCGCGGGCGCGGGGGTGTTGTTGGCCGCGGGCGCCGGGCTGCGGCTGGGGCTCGGCAAGCCCAAGGCGTTGCTCACCGACGGGGGCGGTAGCACCTGGCTCGAACGTTCGGTGGCCGCGTTGCGAGACGGCGGGGCGACGCCGGTGTATGTCGTCGTCGGCGCTGAGGCGGCCGCCGTCGGGGCGGCTGTGCCCGCCGGCTGTCTGACCGTTCAGGCACCCGACTGGCAGGAGGGCATGGGCGCGTCGCTGCGAGCCGGATTGCGTGCGGCGACGCTCAGCTCGCCGGGGGTCGACGCGGTCGTCGTCATGCTGGTCGACACACCTGGCGTCGGGTCTGACGTCGTGCGCCGACTGCTCGAGTGCGCCGCGACGGGCGCTCTGGCGCGGGCGGCGTACGACGGCGTGCCGGGCCACCCAGTCCTGATCGGCCGCGAGCACTGGCCCGGGGTCCTCGACGTGGCCGCGGGCGACAGGGGCGCGCGCGACTATCTGCAGTCGGCCGATGTCGAGCTGGTCGAGTGCGGCGACATCGGCACGGGGCGAGACGTCGACACACCGGAGGCGCTCGCGGCGCTGGCGGCTTGGGTAATGCCGGGGCATGCGGAATCCTGACTACATGCAGAACGTCTCCTCGCCTCCCGAGCTTGCTGGTCTGCTCTCGAAGACCGGCTACCTCACCGACGAGGGGCTGGCGACAGTCGGCTACCTGGCGCTGGCCATGCACCGCCCGCTCCTGCTCGAGGGTGAGCCCGGCACCGGCAAGACGGCTCTCGCGGAGGCGCTCGCCGAGGCACTCGACCTGCGCTTGATCAGGTTGCAGTGCCACGAGGGCATCGACGCCAGCCAGGCGTTGTACGACTGGGACTTCGCCCGCCAGATCCTTCATCTCCGCACGATCGAGGCGACCCGCGGCGACGGCGACGTGAACCAGGCTGAGGTCGAGAAGTCGCTGTTCGACGAACGGTTCCTGCTCGCCCGTCCGATTCTGCAGGCGTTGCGCGAGAGCCCGGTCGTGTTGCTCGTCGACGAGATCGACCGCGCCGACGACGAGTTCGAGGCGTTCTTGCTGGAGGTTCTCTCGACCTCCGCGGTGACGATCCCTGAGTACGGCGTGGTGACCGCCTCGACGCCGCCAGTCGTCGTGCTCACCTCCAACCGCACCCGCGACGTGCATGACGCGCTCAAGCGCCGCTGCCTCTACCACTGGATCGAGCACCCCGATCTGGCACGTGAGATCGAGATCGTACGGCGGCGGCTGCCCGACGTACCTCCGCTGCTCGCCGAACAAGTGGCCCGCGCAACGTCACGGCTGCGGGAGCGCGACGACCTCGTGAAGCGACCTGGTGTCGCGGAGACGATCGACTGGGCCCGCGCACTGCAGGCGCTCGGACAGTCCGAGCTCGACCTGGAGACCGCTGCGGCGACGCTCGGGGCAGTGCTCAAGTATCGCGAGGACGCGGATCGCGTGCGAGCCTCGCTGGACAAGCTGCTGGCCAGATGAGCACATCGGCACCGGCGCACCAAGCCGACGAGATCCTCGCCGCGTTTGCTGCTGCCCTCAGAGCCGCCGGAGTGCCGGTGACGATGGACCGGACCACGACGTTCCTCCAAGGTTGTGCACTCGCGGGCGCCGGTGAACAGGCCGGCGTCTACTGGACTGGCCGGGCGACGCTGTGCGGCTCGATCGACGACCTCGACCGCTACGACGGCGTGTTCGAAGCGTGGTTCGGTCGGCCCGGGCCGACCCCGAGTGCACCTCGTGAATCGCTTCAGCGGATCGCCCAGGCCGACCTCAACGACGGCGCCGACTCCGGTGCGGCCGCTGAGGAGACGGTCGTCCGCGCCTCGGCCAGCGCCGCTGAGGTACTCCGGCACCGTGACGTCGCGTCCATGAGCGCGGCCGAACGCGCCGAGCTCGCCCGGCTGTTCGCCCGGCTTCGCTTTGTCCCTCCCCTGCGCACCTCGCGGCGGCGCAGACGTCACCGCAACGGTGAGATCGACGCGCGCAACACCCTGCGCGACCAGCTGCGGCGTGGGGGTGAGCCGGCACGCTTGCGGTTCCGGCGGCGTACCACCCGGCCCCGGCGGGTGGTCGTGCTCGTCGACGTCTCCGGCTCGATGGGCCCGTACGCCGACAGCCTGCTGCGGTGGGCGCACGTCATCATGACCGCGAGCCCGCAGCGGACCGAGGTGTTCACCATCGGTACCCGGCTGACGCGCGTCACCGGAGCACTGCGGGTGCGAGACGGCGACTCGGCGCTCGAAGCCGCGGGCCATGCCGTGCCCGACTGGTCCGGAGGAACCCGCCTCGGCGAGGCGCTTGCGGCCTTCCTCGACCGGTGGGGGCAGCGCGGGGTCGCTCGGGGCGCCGTGATCGTGGTGATGAGCGACGGCTGGGAGCGCGGGGACAGCGCACTGCTGGGTGAGCAGATGCGGCGACTGCACCGCCTCGCCTCGAAGGTGGTGTGGGTCAACCCTCACCAGGGCAAGATCGGCTACGCGCCCGTTCAGGCCGGCATCGTGGCGGCCCTCCCATTCGTGGACTCCTTTCTGGCTGGCCACAACATGGCGACGTTCGAGCGTGCGTTGGAGGTGGTCGCCGATGCGTGACGTGCTGCATCGACTCCTCCCGTGGTGGCAGCAAGGCGAGTCGGTCGGCGTGGGCACCGTCGTCGCGACGTTCGCCTCGGCCCCCCGAGCACCTGGTGCCGCCATGCTTGTCGGTCCGGGCGGCGAGGCTGTCGGGTCGGTCTCTGGTGGTTGCGTGGAGGGAGCCGTGTACGAGCTGGCGCAGCAGGTCATCGAGGACCGGCAGCCGGTCCTCCAGCGCTACGGGGTCAGTGACGACGACGCGTTCGCCGTCGGTCTCACCTGTGGGGGGATCATCGACGTCTTCGTCGAGGTCATGGACTCTCGCAGCTTCCCCGAGCTGGCTGACGTGGCGACCGACATCGAGTCGGGACAACCGGTCGCGGTGGCGACTGTGGTGGCCCACGCCGACGCGGGTCGACTGGGACGTCGACTGGTCATCCGCCCCGCCGACCACTCAAGGCCGGTGGTCGGGTCCCTCGGCTCCAGCCGGGCCGACGACGCCGTGACCGCCGACGCCCGCGGGTTGCTCGCCGCCGGTCGCAGCGAGACCCTCCACTACGGCCCCGACGGCCAGCGGCGCGGCGAGGGGATGGCGGTCTTCGTGTCGTCACAAGCACCTAAGCCCAGGATGCTCGTGTTCGGGGCCATCGACTTCGCGGCCGCGGTGGCCCGGGTCGGCTCATTCCTCGGCTACCACGTCACCGTGTGCGACGCCCGGCCCGTGTTCGCTACCGAATCGCGCTTCCCGGAGGCCGACGAGGTCGTCGTCTCCTGGCCCCACAAGTACCTCGCCGGCGAGGTCGAAGCGAGGCGCATCGACGGCCGCACAGTGCTGTGTGTGCTCACGCACGACCCCAAGTTCGACGTACCCGTCCTCGAGCTCGCGCTTCGGCTCCCCGAGGTGGCCTACGTCGGGGCGATGGGCTCTCGCCGCACGCACTCCGACAGGTTGGCTCGGCTGCGAGAGGCAGGTCTGACAGAGCTGGAGCTGTCGCGGCTCTCCAGCCCGATCGGCCTCGACCTCGGCGCTCGGACCCCCGAGGAGACCGCCGTCAGCATTGCGGCCGAGATCGTCGCCCTGCGTTGGGGCGGTCGGGGGGATCGGCTCGCCGGGGTGTCCGGTCCCATCCACCACGACACCTGACGTCACCATCCAGACCGGTCCTGGCCGTGCGAGTCTGCTGCCGCACCAGATCGATCGGCCGTCCGCCCTGAAGAAATGCACAGAAGGTCTTGTGCTGGTCTCGGGCAAGGGGTTGTCTGTGACCTACAGACCCTTACGCAATGTCGCGCCTGCTGCTCTCGGCTCTCGCGGCGAACTCTTGTCGAAGGATGGCCGATGGCTCGGATAAGCATCAAGGTCGACGGGGTGGACTACTCCGACGACGTCGAACCCCGCACGCTGCTCGTGCACTATCTGCGCGAGCAGGTAGGCAAGACGGGCACGGTGATCGGCTGCGACACCAGCAACTGCGGGTCCTGCACCGTGCACCTCGACGGCACGAGCGTCAAGTCGTG
>JAABUR0100009181.1_pt1 | contig 11208 bp, 10 predicted proteins | sample 5560091 | NCBI WGS metagenome assembly JAABUR01 (sample SAMN10711879, study PRJNA513375) | rock metagenome | isolation source: Antarctica rocks | place: Antarctica: Victoria Land, University Valley sud
GGTTTACACTCATGTATCCTGTGCGCCGTAAGGGTACACACCGCACTAAGCCTTGGCCCTCGGCGTCGTTGGGTGTATTACTGACTTCGCGGTTCCATCCCTCGATCCATGTTTCTATGTTCTTGCAGCCGCGCTTCACACTAGTTCCTCCCAGATCTTCTAATAGCCAACCCGTTCCTAAGCCCACAATAGCATCTGCCCATGCTCTTATTCCCCCAGGTCTGAAGATCTCAGTCAGCCTCTCGTTGATCGTCTTGATAAGCCGTCGAAACTGAGACTCCGAGACCCAAGGGTCCAGGATTTCGGGGTAGATATTTGAAAAAGTGGGAGCGAGGTCGCCGACGATCATCCAGTCGCGAGGAATGCGGATAACGCGGGTAGAGGCGTATAGAGGGGAGTTTAGTGGGACGTGTGGGTTTGGATGCGGGTAACAAGGATGGGAGGGGCCCCAGGAAAGTGGTGAGGGGGGCGGTGGGGTGTGGGACCCGCTGGGAGAGTGAGGGAGATGACCAAGTTCGGAATCTTTTTGCTGGGGCGGTGTGGCGATGGGGGACGTGGCTTTGTGTAGGGAGGTGTGTAGAGAGGAATTGGAGGAGAAGGGGAGGGTCATGGTAGGTGGATCGCGAGGGGCGGGGCCTTTGCCTTTGGGAGACGGGGGTGGGTGGGGCAAGGCGCTGGTGGGGCGGGAGGTCGGGGTGGTGGTAAAGAGGGAGCGGTTGACGCGAAGGGAGCTGGGAGATCGGGGGGTTGGGGCTGGGAGTGGAAGTGGGAGTGGCGGGAGGGGTTTGAGGGGGTAGTTGTCTTTGTAGCCGGGCTTCTGGCTGGGTCGCTGGCGCTGGAAGCGGAGCCGTTGAGAATAGGGAGCGGCGGTTGAGGGCGTGGAGGAGGAGGAGTTGACTGGATTCCACAAGCTCGTAAATGATAGTGTTCGAACTTGCCTTGAGCTGCGTAGGAGGGTTCCTAGGAGGGAAAAGCGAACGGGCGGTGGCGGAGTCGGGGGTTGCGTGTGAGTGGGGAGGAGCTCAACGGTCTGTGATGCTCCCCGGTGGTCATCAGCTGGCTGGCATTGTCCCTTGTCCTCCTGGTTACTCTCTTCGATATCTACAGGAGCGTGACGACTGGTGCTTGAGGAGGCCGTTGTTGACGATTTCTGATTGGTCTCTCGGTGGTCGGGTTAATTCTCCTCTAGCGCACGGGCGGACAGGGATAGCTGCAGGCAGTCTTGCAGAACGTTCGACGTTCCACGTTCAACGTTCAACGTCTCTGTCGGTCTTGCGTCTCAGAACGATGACTTTTCTCTAGACATGTCTGGCAGTAACGGTAGGCTATGTCTATGTTTAGTTGTTCGGAAGATCGCGGCGGCGGTGGTGGTACAGACGACAGTACCACACGGTCGTCGGCCTCAATTTCCCGGGAAATGAAGTTTAAGCCGTCCCGTAGATAAATTCTGCCCTGCCGCCTGCGCGTCTTTCTGCTCTCCTGCCGCTGCCATACATATGTGACATGTCGTGTCACAGGCCTGTTGCCCAATGCCTTACTTAGGTTGAACCGATGTTTGTTCGTGCTGCTGCTGGATGGTTGCGACAACGATCACGTTATCAATGTTCCCAGAAGGGTTAATGGGTTCTGGGCTTGGAGTCTCGTCTGTCTTCAACCTGGGTCATTTGTTTCAGGCAGGATGATCGAGAACATATCAGGCTTGCTTGGGTCAATAGCAACGGTCATTGCATTCTCACTTCCAACTTTTCCGTCCGTTTGATCGTCCTACTCCAGGGGCATGAGGCTGCCTGTCCCTTCCACGAACGCTCCAACATCAATATCCACGTCCTCGCGTGTCTACCGCTCCCATCCCTTTAACAATGCGGCGCCCGCTCCTTGAATCTCGTTAGAATCTCTCGCGCGACTCTCTTCATCAGTCCTACACAGCTATTCTTAGGCATCTCCTTTTTCATCTCTTTGCACAGATCAAGTACTGAACCCAAGTCATCCTCTGCATATCTGGGGTCCGCCATACACCCCTCCAACAGATAGCTCTGCGCGCGAAGCCAGTCACACGCCTCGTCGGCCATCAGTATATCGTCCAGAAGGATCCGTAAACATAGCATGACGTTGGCGTCTTTTTCATCCTTATGAAGGATCCTGAAGTTTCCCGTCGGGAATACGGCATCGTATGCCAACATGGCTGTTAGTAGACGAGCTGAATCTGTCATTGATTTTCAAGCTTACAGCTTTATACCTCATCTCTGGGGTGATATCTGCACCTTCGTCGATCTCTGCTGCTACATCCCTGTCTTTCGGTTCGAGCAAGCATCCGAGTGCATGGAATACAGCCTCTGTTCGGAAGTTCTCCTTGGCAATGTTCTTTGTGAGTGTGGCTATCAACGGGTTTGGAGCCATGATTGAGCTAGTTTTGCGAGTCTGTATGATAAACGATTTTGTGAACCTGGTGTCTTTGTGTCGGGGTTGCGTTCATCATGATCCTATGGATGCTTGGTGTTTGGAGATCTTATTATTCGACAACTAATCTACGCGGTGAGATCGTCAGGGCGATTTTGTTCATTCGTCATCAAGGCAAAGCAAATAATCGGCTACAACGATACGTGGCAGCTTTGATGGGGAGTAGTCGATTCCCTACAGTCTCTCATATTGCATAGAAATGACACGAGTGCCACTTATGTCACTAGGCAACTGGAATCGGCTGCCGCGATTCGAGTCAAGTGCTACTGCCGTATCTTCTCTTCTGGCAGAGGCAACTGGAATAATAAACCTAGTTGACATGCTATTTCGATTTTCTTTTTCTGAGATATCGTCATAGTCACTTCGCCGGACTGTCACCAGCAGGGAATACGAATGTCATTGATCTATGATCTTGGCAGATTTATAGACAGCGAAGGAATGACTGCATATGCCGTTGGTTACCAGTCCTGACTGACAAATTTCCGCTCTAGAAAAGTTCATACATCCACCAAACAAGCGCTATCCACAGCCCCAAACCCTGCCGCCACCCCTCCTTCCTCGCTCTCTCTCCCCTTCGTTCTCAGTAAATAACCTGCTTCCCAATTTTCTAGCACCTCCCCACCCCTCGAGTCCTCACCGTTGCGCCACAGACACACGCCGTACACCCCCAATTCCCCAATAACTTCTCCACTCTTCACTTCTCCGTTTCTGAAGATCGAGTTTCGCAACGCCGGAGGTTCAATCAGCTCCATCAGGATGTACGCTCTCCATTTTCTCTCGTCGTCACCTAGAGATTTAAGGAATGGCGGGATCTTCGCGCCGTAGATGTTATTGCCGCCACCTTCACGCTGAGGTTTAAGGACATAGCGTACGGACTTCGTTTCGGATGTAGCGAGGGCGATTGCGTGTTTTCCAGCCGGTGTATTGTCGAGGGGGTAGATGTCTGTAAAGGTATTTCGGATACGGGAGATCTGCTGCGGGGATGTAGAATGTAGGAATCGCGATAGGTGCGGAGAAGAAGGGGTAGCGAGTGTCTGTTGGATCTTCTTGGAGCCGGCGAGGTGTGTTAAGATGGACGGGCACTTGATAGCGGCAGAGCGCTCGAGCTGAAGACGCGCGGACCAGGCGTCGGGGTGGTCAAACTCAGATGGACTGTAGCCGGCGCGGAAGTAGAGGAGAGAGACTTCATACTGGTCTTGCGGAGCGTGGGAAGGAGTGTACATAAGAGGTCGAGCTGGACTGTCGGGAATTTGGGTCTGGGTGAGAATAGAGCCGAAAGGGAGCCGAAAGGTAGGAATGCAGTGATGATTGACAAGATGGCTGGAAAGGGCGAGCTGGTCGAAGATGTTCTTCTCAGACGTTTGTACAACAAAAATGATGCAAAGAGGTAATGAAGGGTTGGACTTGGACTGGCCGTAGGCAGCCTGTGCGGTTGCCAGGCCTTGGGAGAGGGAGGTGATGCTATGGTTGGGGGGTAGTGACGATATATTTATAAGAGTTGGAGCGTTGGACTCTGGGTAGGCCTTGATGGAAAGAAGATGGCTGAGATGAATATTAGAAAATGGGTGGATGATACTGGATTGGAACATGCCTGTGAAGGGCGGAGACTTTGGCAGCTAGCCCGCCAAATGATGACGCGATGGTATTGAATTCCACTTGTCTGATTTGAGGTCTCGCGGACACATCCAAAGGGTCCTTGTGAACCATATAATCGGAACGAAAAAGACCTAGGGACAGATCCTATAGTTACTTCAGCCAGTGAGCAAATACAGTCACAGTAGCATGCTGAGAAGTACCTGAACGTAGCCTTCTTTCTTCACGGCCAAATGGACGTCCCACAGCTTGGCGATAAATTCATCTACTTCGACCAACCTGTGAACGAAGGATCAGGAGATGATATTTTGTCAACCTGGTGGAAGCTAGAGTAAAGAGAGGAATTGTAATAATGGAAAAGTTCCCAAATGGTACATTCTAGAACTGAAGAATAAAACTGCGGAGATTTGGATAAAAAGGAAAGAGACTGCTCGTACTCCTCCACGATCTCTTTCAGCCATTCTTCGTCCCTTGCTATTGAAGCATAGAGCTCATTATAGACAATTTGGATGGCTCTTGCTTCCTCAAAACATGAGCGAGGGAATAGGCTTGGAAACAGAGTGACTGGTGCTGTCGCCGCAAGAGATCCGGAAGAATCCAAGTCTCTGGGGATAAAGGCTGGCGATGGCCGTACAGCCAAGCCATTGAGGATTGACCAGTCTTTGATATTTGAAAGCAGATAATCCGATTGCTCTGGTGTCAGAGCCAGGGGATAGTCAGGGTAGATAGATGCCGCCATCAACAGTCTCACGCAGGTCTAGTAGTCCTGCTTCTTGATACAATATGCCTCTTCACTACTTTCAGTGAGTATTGTCTGAAAGATGTTCGGGTAAGGCCTTCCTGAGGCGACACCATAGCGTCGTCCTTTCTTAATAATAAATCGAATGAGGCGGCGGGGCAGAAAGTAAGCTAAGGCCCCGTGATAAATAACGGTACCGTTTATTACTTCACTCGCGTAAACTACTTCCGTTGCATGTATACCTTCAACGAATCAATCGCGACAGTGAGGTAAACAACATCATGATCTTCCTACCAAACGATTTCATTTGTTTTAAGACTGTACGCAGAACTCTGGAGGGTTACTTTTGCTTTATGATTTGATTTGACGTCACGTTCGATCGAATGCTGGGACCTAAATCTGCTTCAAGGACTGCAACAACTTCACGTTGAAGTGAGCCTTTTTCTGCCAAACCACAGAAAGGCGTACTGCCTATTCAAGACCAGTCACATTATGATACCATCTTTCTATCAAGAAATCTCTGTATATTGCTACTTCGGATCATAGCATGACCGGCTCTATGACCTCGGGGCCCCTCACACCGGGGATTCCACATGTCATGACTCCTCCACAAGACTCATTGCATGCAGTGTCATCAGGAACTCGAGATCCTTGGGATTGGACAGTCGACGAGGTTGTGGGATGCTTGTGTGGACGGACCAATCCACTACTAGCTTCGTTGGATCCTCGATCATTGCCTGACCCTGTGCATCTTGAGATGGCGCTCCGCGAAAACGGAGTCAGTGGACCTACTCTTTTGCTTGAGCTGGACCATGCGTCTTTACGTGAAGATCTGGGAATCAAGACTTTAGGCCCGCGAGGTACAATCCTACTATTGATCGAAAAGGTTCGTCGACAGTCTCAAAAGTATCTCGACCACCTATATGGTAGGATTTCGACGATCGGTCAAGGAACTAGGCTGGGGTCTCCGTATCACGGATCTCCGCCCCGGTACGCTGCGCGAACAACACCGACAACTTCGGAGGTCTTACAGTCTCCAGTTGCACTACTAGGACGCTTTGAACCACCTTCACTGTCACACTCTGTTACCGAGGGAGGTCTTACTCATAATGTGCAACAACGTGTAGATCAGTCCCGTTATATTCTTCATGAAGGTACGGAATCACCACAACCCGACCGCCGGATTCCCCTTTGCGCAAACACATTAGAAGAACACGATGTGCCCGATAGTGCACAAATCAGTGGAGATATTTCTGAGCCTTCTAGAGCTGAAAAGAACCCTGAAGCTATAGGATTTGATGCAAAAGAAGAGACGATTCTTGAGGATTCGATGTTCGTCTTTCCTACTAATACGCCTGGGCCTATCCATCGACCAGGTGAAATGTTTGTAGTTGATGAAAGCGGTAGAGAGCGACGAAGACTGGTGCTCGCACCAGCAGATAGGGTCAAAACACCCGAAAGCGATGGGCAAATCAGTTCTCGCACTTTAGATGATACTACTGCATCATCTCTTGGGGAATCTTCCATGGATGTTGGTACAGGCGCTATAACGGACGCCTGCGTTAATGAAGAAGTGCCGACGGGGCAGGACCTTAGTGAACCCAAAACAGCAAACTTGCACGAGGTCCCAGACATCCACGACGGTGAGGAGCTCCGTGTGACTTTACAGGCCGCCAGAAGTTCGTCGACCATTCCGGAAGCGATGCATGAACCTGGTGTGCTTGTAATCGACACGCAAGGACGAAAGAGGATGAGGCCTATCTTAATCTCTCAAAATGAGCCTGAGCCCGAGCATGAGCCCGAGCCTGAGCTTGAACCTATCACGGAGTCTGTCGACCAGCTGTCGCATGATGTCTCAGACGCTAGCATGGTCCAAATGTCTCATTCCTCCGACTTTGTCAACGGCAAGTCCTCTTATCAGAACCGGAAACTCTCAGCCAGAAATCCGGCAGACGTATACCTGGGCCTTGAATCCTTTTCAGTTGAGAGGATTTTCTATGGCAATACCGCTTTTGGGAAAGAGCTGGAAAATGTTTCGTGCTTTAGCGGGGCTCTGCAATCAGATGCTATGAACGAGTCCGATACTTTCACCTTTCACACAGACTCTCAGAAAAGCGATGGGCGACGCCGTTATGTTAACGCTCGGATCAAGCACTTCCTCTCTTCAAGGCCAATTGAGATACTCGGCCGCAATGGAGAGAACTCAATTGGTATCGTCCCCTATCCAAGCAAAATCGCCAGAATGCACCAGCCACTTTCGATGACGTTATTTCAAATGTCGGGGGGGAAGACTACCGCTTCGCGAGTCGATCGACTCAAATGGCTGGAAGACGATTTAAAGCACTTGGTCAATCATGCGAGTTCAGATGCGGCTCCTACGAACAAAGCTTTTGCCACACCCGAAATACCGCTTGAGCACAACACAGAGACTGACAAGGATTGGGATTACCTCGAGAAGTGGAAGTATGCTGACGGCGACAAGGTTCTTCCAGCGTACGGTGAGTCAGGATCCGAGGGGGAATACGATCTGGAGACTTGGCTCGAGATGGAAAAAGAGAAGGGGAAAATTGAGAGGCCAATGGGTAACCGAAGACGTCAGAGGCTGAGCGGTGAAATGGTTAAGGACACTATAGATGGGGTTCTGAAGCAGATCGTAAGAGACTGGCACTTGAACGAGGAACCAAAGCTGCAACCGAAAGCATGGCGGCTCTGGACCAAATCTAGAAGAGACAAGAACAAACGGGAGCAAATGGAGAGGTTGGCTAATGCTATTGAAAAGCTTGATGATCGACTGATTAAGCTACGGGAGGAAATTGCGAGGGAAGAATGGTCCACAGTCAAAGAGCTCACTAAGCAGTGCAAGATTTTGCAGCCATCCGTATTCGATCTCGAGCTTTGTAAATGGAAAATTTCTATCTTGAAACTCAAATCAAGTCCTGAAAAACCAAAACAACCGATCAAGAAGCCGAAGTTCAACAACGCTCGAAGTGTGAAAGAGCCACTTGACGACGGCGAAGAGAATGTCGAGAGTGGCGTGAGCGGCACAGAAAGCTCAGGTGGCGACTTGGAAGATTTCATTGTCAGTGATGAAGCCACCGATGATTTAGGCATTGATGGCGAAGCTACAACGATCGAAGCTGGAGATGAAGAGGCGTCTGATATATTGCTTGCGGACGATGAGAATAATCTGGAACCAACTCTGTCTCCCAATTTGGAGGTCATGCCGGAGCCTCAAAACCCCGTATATACATCCAACAAGCCTATCGTAACCCCGCAGTCACAACGGCTCTCAGGGCATTTACCGGACGTCATAGACCTTACGCAACAGTCAGACACCGATGAACCACACACTCCTCTGCCCAAGGTTGAGCGGTCCACAGGAATCCATACCCCACCGTTGTATCCAAGCGACGATGATCCCTTTATACGCAGCCGAAGGAGAAAGCCTGAGTTTAAACTCCCTCCGGTCGCTGATAGTATCATCAATCTTGAGAGTGATTCTACCTATTCTACTGCCGGAGAAAATGACCCAAAACACGTCGGACTGCCTGATCTGCATGACGTCGGTAGCATCAGGAAGCTCGATCCCTGGATATTGGTCGAACGAGGAGATCGCAAACGGTTGCTGTTGTACCACATTTCCAGAACCCCTGCTTTAGAACGTGATCTTGCCTTCATACATTTGCAAGAGGTCAGTCAGACCGTGCTAGAATCGACTGTCCATGCGGGGTTAAGAGCTATAAAGTCTTTTAGTCATAGAATACGGGGAGTGGACAAAGAAGACTCTTCAATCATCATGCGGATTGCCGTGTGGTTGGTTTGCTGGACTATACCTGTTGTCCTGGAGTCTAAACCTGGCTTGAAGGTACCACATATCGATACAGTTCTAGACGATAGAGAGGGTTTCCACCACTTCTACGAATTCTTGATCACCTGTCCAGGACTTTATGAGAAGGAACCAGTTCCTGAAGTTATATCGTTAGAGTCAGAGGGCACCACTCCCGTAAAGAAGAGACAAAAGCTGTTTCTGGACGGTTCCGATGAAGATCTACGGGACACCCCGCATAAGAAACGCAAATACGCTCTACCAGAGAGCCAGGCAACTCTTGATCTTCGTGCCAGTGCTCAACAACGCGTTCATGATAGGGACAAGCGTCAGAAAGAGCTCAAGCTTCGTTTCCAAGATATGGGCGCCAACGGTGATCCATCAAAAGTAGTGGTCAATACTGGAAAATATGACAATCAGGCATTCATCTATCTAAACCCCCTCATTGGTGACCGTATACAGCCTCATCAAATAGAAGGGGTACAGTTCATGTGGCGCGAAATAACCACGGATTCTGACAACTTACAAGGTTGCCTGTTGGCTCAGACCATGGGCCTGGGAAAGACTATGCAGGTCATCACGTTGCTTGTAGCAATAGCGGAAGCAGCCAAGTCACCTGACCAGAACATACGCAACCAGGTTCCATCAAAGCTCCGAGAGTCACAGACACTCATACTCTGTCCGCCTGCTTTGATCGAGAATTGGTGGGAAGAATTCTTAATGTGGACTCCAATGCCTACAGCAAAAAATGTTGGCGAGATTCGAAAGGTAACCACCAATTTAAAACCGAGCGAACGTCTTTGGGAAATTCAAAGCTGGATGAATGAGGGTGGGGTTTTGCTTATGGGGTTCAATACCTTCAGAGCATACATCGACAATAAGGTTAGGAGACTGCAGGGAGACAGTCCACTGAATGACGACCAGCATGCTATGGTGATGGAGGCCCTGGTCAAGAGGCCAGCTATCGTCGTTGCTGACGAAGCTCACGCATTGAAGAATGCTGCTTCCGGCATCAATGCTACCATGAGTCGTATAGAAACCAAAAGTCGTATCGCTCTCACCGGATCGCCTTTAATGAATAATCTGGGTGATTATTATTCTCTTATCGATTGGATTGCTCCAAAATTCCTTGGAACTCGAGCAGAATTCCGAGCTAATTTCGAGGAGCCAATTCAGGAAGGTTTCTACCAGGACAGCACGTACGGTCAATATCGCTATGCTATGAAGAAACTGGAAGCGCTGAGGTCTGATCTGGAGCCTAAGACCCATCGAGCTGATATCTCTGTGCTGAAAGGAAGGCTAAAGGAGAAGCATGAATTCGTCATCCGGGTACCTCTTACTAAATTACAGGACCAAATCTACCGAATATATGTGGATGGCATGCTATCTGCCAGCAAGGAAAACGAGCCTACTGTTGCCACATTGTGGGCTTGGCTAGCTACGCTGCGACTGCTCTGCAACCACCCAAAGTGCTTCAGGGATAGGCTTTTGGCACAAAAAGAGACAGGAAAGAAAGCAAATACTCCAACTGACCGAAAAGGAAAGCGTCCAGGGTCAAGTACGACGACAAGAGAGCTGATTCTTCTGGATGACGACGGAGATCTGTTGGATGAGCCGGTCTCCGCAATCGGTATAACCAAGACAATGGTCGAAAAGCAATTGACGCCTTTCAGCACACTGACTGAGCCTTTGGAATCCATTGGTTTGGCCTACAAAATGCTAATCTTAATGGACATTCTAGATTTTTCCAAACAGGCTCAAGACAAGGTCCTCGTTTTCTCGCACAGCATCCCAACTCTTGACTTTGTCGAGGATTTCCTCAAAAGCTCTAGCAGGACGTTCTCACGGATCGACGGGAAAATCAAAACATCTCATAGGCAGCAGATAACTAAAGCATTCAATAGCGGCACAACCGAGGTTTTCCTGGTATCTACCAAGTCTGGCGGCCAAGGCTTGAATATGTACGGCGCGAACCGTGTTGTCATACTGGACGATCACTTTAATCCAATGTACGAAGAACAGGCTGTAGGCAGAGCCTATCGTCTTGGACAGCTGAAGCCCGTTTTCGTTTACTACCTTACAGTAGCCGGCACATTCGAAGGAGCCGTTCAAAACCAATCATTGTTCAAGCAACAACTTGCCAAAAGAGTTGTGGATAGTAAGAACCCTATTCGTCGTGCAATCAAGGGCGTGGGACACTACTTGTTTCCGCCAAAGGCCGTCAAGCAACAGGATTTGGCGGGGTTCATCGGAAAGGATCCTTTAGTATTAGATCGCATTTTGGCAAAGTACGAGGGCAATCCTGTCATCCGGTCTATGGACTTTACAGAGACCTTCCATCAAGAAGACAATATGAAACTTACAGAAGAGGAGAAGAAGGAGGCTTTACAGATGCAAAGAGACGAACAGCTCCGCCGCCGCGATATAGGCGCTTACAATGCTATGATTGCTGCGCGAAGAGAAGACGAGTGGCGATCAGTGCGAACAGGCACAGTTCAGTCTGCTCCTTGGACCGCTAGTTCTGCAAGCATGCCTTTTTGTACTCAGGGAGAGCTCGTGGAACCTGCCTTTGGCGTGGAGCAATATGCATTGC
>JAABUR0100009184.1_pt1 | contig 11207 bp, 10 predicted proteins | sample 5560091 | NCBI WGS metagenome assembly JAABUR01 (sample SAMN10711879, study PRJNA513375) | rock metagenome | isolation source: Antarctica rocks | place: Antarctica: Victoria Land, University Valley sud
TCTGGGGCCCGCTGTCCGACCGCATCGGCCGCCGGGCCTCGCTCGTGCTCGCCAGCGGCGCGATCGTCGTCCCCACGCTGCTGGTGGCGCTCGCGCCGAGCTTCGGGGTGCTGCTGGCGCTGCGCGCGGTGCAGGGCCTGTGCATGCCGGGCCTGATCACCGTCGGCGTCCCGTACGTGACCGAGGCCTACGCGCCGTCGCTCGGCCCGCGGGCGATGGGCTACTACATCGCCGCGCTGGTGGCCGGGGGACTCGTCGGCCGCGTCGGCGTGGCGCTGCTGACGGCGGCGACGAGCTGGCGCGTGGCGCTCGGCCTGCTCACCCTGCTGCCGCTGGCGTCCACCCTGCTGATGCGCCGCGGGCTGCCGCCCGAGCCGGCCGAGGGACGGCGGACGACGCCGCTCTCGCCGCGCGAGGCCGTGCGGGTGCTGCGCAACCCCATGCTGCTCGCCGCGGCGGTGGCCGGGAGCGCGCTGTTCTTCGCCTTCCTCGGGACGTTCTCCTACATCGACTTCCGGCTCCAGCTCCCGCCGTTCTCGCTCTCCCCCACGATCACCGGGCTCGTCTACTGCGTGTGGGTGATGGGCGCGGCGGGCCCGGCGGCGGGGCGGCTCGCCGGGCGGCGCGGCTGGCGCGCCGTGGCGCTGGGCGGCCTCGGCGTCGCCGCCACGGGCGTCGGGCTGTCGCTCGCCGACGTGCTCCCGCTCGTGCTCGTCGGCCTGGCGCTCGTCACGCTCGGCAACTTCTCGGGCGTCACCGCGGCGCAGCTCGGCGTGGCGGAGTCGTCAGCGTCCGATCGCGGGCTGGCGAGCGCGCTCTACTTCAGCGCCTACTACCTCGCGGGCGCGCTGGGCGGCTACCTGCCGGGGCTCGCGTTCGAGGCCTGGGAGTGGCCCGGCGTCGTGCTGCTGGCGCTCGGCGCTTACGCGCTGGGCGCGCTGGCGGTACTCGTGGTCCGGCCGGCCGAGCCGGTGCGGCCCGAGCCGGCCGGTCATCCCGCCAGGCCGCGCACGAAGCCGTCGAGCACGTCGAGCGCGACCGCGACGTCGGCGGGCGCCACCGACTCGTCCGGGTGATGGCTCACCCCGCCCGCGCAGCGGACGAACAGCATCGCCGTGCCGGTCAGCGCCGAGAGCGCGACCGCGTCGTGCCCGGCGCCGCTCGGGAGCCGCACGTCGGGTAGGCCGAGCGCCGCCACGGCGCCGGCCAGCCGCTCGCTCAGCGCCGGGTCCATGGCGACGCCCGGCGTGTCGAGCCGGCCCTCCCACGCGACGCCGAGGCCGCGCGCCCCGGCGATCGCCTCGGCGCGGGCCCGCAACCCGTCGACCGCGGCGGCCCGGACCGCGTCGTCGGCGTGGCGGACGTCGAGCGACGCCAGCGCCGCGCCCGGGATCACGTTGGGCGCGCCGGGCTGCGCGGACAGCCGCCCGACGGTCGCCACGAGACCGGGCTCCGCGCGCCCCGCGGCCTCCACCGCGAGCACGAGCTCGGCCAGCGCGCAGGCGGCGTCCCGGCGCAGCTCCATCGGCACGGTCCCGGCGTGCCCGGCCCGGCCGGTGAAGCGGACCTGCGCACGGGTCGCGCCCGCGATCGCGCCCACCACGGCGACGGGCGCCTCGCGCTGCTCGAGCACCGGCCCCTGCTCGATGTGGACCTCGCAGTAGCCGAGCAGCCGCTCGCCGCGGCGCGACGCGCGCTCCGGCGCATCCGGCTCGCCCCCGAACGCCGCCAGCGCGTCGCGCACCGTGACGCCGTCCTCGTCGGCGAGCTCGAGCAGGGCGGGTTCGAACGTGCCGGCGACGGCGCTACTGCCGAGATATCCGGTGCCGTAACGCAGGCCCTCCTCGTCGCTGAAGGCCAGCACGTCGACCGCGAACGGCAGCGTCACCTCCTCCGCGCGCAGCCGGGCGACGCACGCCACCGCGGCCAGCACCCCGAGCGGGCCGTCGAACGCGCCCGCGTCGCGCACCGTGTCGAGGTGCGAGCCGAGCAGCAGCGTGCCGGCATCGGGATCGCACCCCGGCAGGTGGCCGACCAGGTTGCCGGCGGCGTCGACCCGCACGGCCATCCCCGCCTCGGCCATCCAGCGCCCGACGAGCGCGTTGGCGCGCGCCATCGCCGGCGTCGCGAAGCGCCGGGTCAGGCGCTCCTCCTCCTCGCTCACGCGCGCCAGCTTGCGGCAGCGGCGCACGACGTCCTCGCCGGACACGCGGCTCAGCTCCCGCGGTAGGTGCTGTACGCCCACGGCGCGACGAGCAGCGGCACGTGGTGGTGGGCGTCCGGATCGCTCACGCCGAAGCGCACCGGCACGACGTCGAGGAACGGCGGCTCGCCCCCCGCGGCGAAGTAGTCGCCGACCGCGAAGCGCAGCTCGTAGGTGCCCGGCTCGAGCGGGTCGAGCAGCGGCCGGTCCGTGCGGCCGTCGGCGTTGGTGACGGCAGCGGCCAGCGGCTCCTCCCCGTACCCGCCGAGCCGCACGAGCTCGATCGCCACGCCGGCCGCCGGGCGCCCCTGCACGATGTCGAGCACGTGGGTCGTGAGCCGGCCGCTCATCGCGCGAGCACCAGCGTGATCAGGCCCCAGGCGGGGAACGCCGCGGTGTAGGCCCTGCGCTCGGCGCCGGGATCGGAGCCCGGCACCGGGTCGTGCGTGTGGTTCTCCGCCGTGAACGCGACCTCGGAGACCGACGGGAAGCGCGCGAGCAGCCGATCGCCCATCTCGTGCACGAGGTGCTGGATCGACTCCGAGACGAACGCGTGGAACACGGCCTGCACGACGTCGCGCACCTGCGCGGGGGCCACGTAGCGCGCCGGGTCGCCGGCCAGGGCGTCGGCCGGGTCGGCGTAGCGCCAGTGCACGTCGAGCGCGATGAACAGCGGGCGGTCGGCGCGCTCGGGCAGCGTCGTGGCGTCGTCGCGCGCGAAGCGGGTGAACGCCGAGCCCGTCGTCTTGAGCAGCCGCAGCCCGACCTGGCCGCTGCGCTGGGCGACGAGCGCGACGCCGCCGCCCGCGACCCGCTCCAGCTCGAGCTCGGCGACCGGGTGATCCCCGCCGCCCAGGGAGAACAGGCGGTCCGAGCGCTCCGCCGCCGCGCCGACGTGCACCGGCGCGAACGGCAGCTCGCGCGCCGAGAGCCGCAGCCCCTCCATGTCCGGGTAGGTGCCGAGGAAGCGCTGCCCGAGCGCGTCGAGGAACCCCTCCAGCGCCGATCCGTCGTACTCGAGCGCATGGCGCAGGATCACGTTCTTCATCGTGTCGGTGGCGACGACGTTGCGGTTGTCGCCCTCGGTGTAGGCGGCCAGGAAGCGCTGCCCGAGCACCTCCATGCTGACCTCGCACGCCAGCAGGCCGGAGTCGAGCGAGCGGACCGGCGACTCGGGGATCTGCGGCAGGCCGTGCAGCGGCGCGACGCCGACGCAGTGCACGGGCACCGCGAGCTTGCCGTAGCTGATCCGCGCGCCGGTCACCGCGCGTCCTCGACGAGGTCGGCGAGGCGCAGGCGGGCGATCTTGGCGATCTCGGACACGGCGGTGCGCTCCTCCTCGGCAGGATCGGCCGCCACGCGACGGGCCGCGGCGGCGATCACCGAGCCGGCGGTGTGCTCGCGGGCACAGACGACGAACGGGAAGCCGAAGCGCTCGCGGTAGGCGGCGGTCAGGCCGGTGAGGCGCGCGTACTGCTCGGGGGTGAGGCGATCCAGGCCGGCGGCGGCCTGCTCGCGCATGGACTCGGGGGTCAGCTCGCCGGCGATCGCCGCCCTGCCGGCCAGGTCGGGGTGCGCGCGGATCAGGCCGATGCGGGCCTCGCGCGGCGCGTGCTCGACGGACCGCACGAGCGCCGCGTGCAGCGCGTCGACGCTGCCGAACGGCCGCGCCGCCCACGCCGCCTCGGCGATCCACGGCGACGCCTCGAAGACGCCCGCGAAGCGGGCCACGAAGGCGTCGCGGTCGAGGCGGTCGACCGTTGCGATGTCGATGCGCTCGGGCGCGATCCGCCGGAGGCTATAGATTGCGCCGCTCTGAGCGCCCGGGTCACCGTCATCGAAGGCTGCGCGATCGCCACCGTCGACGACGAGCGGCGCGAGATCGCCGATGGCCACATCGTCTGCGCCGACGGCCGGATCGCCGCCGTCGGCGCCGGCCCCGCCCCGGCGGCGGGCGACGGGGCGCGGCGGATCGACGGGCGCGGGAAGCTCGCCACCCCGGGGCTGGTCAACTGCCATCACCACCTCTACCAGCAAGCGACGCGCGGCTACGCCCAGCAGGGGACGCTGTTCGAGTGGCTCGTCGCGCTGTACCCCGTGTGGCTGCACATCGACGACGCGGTGGTCGACGCCGCCGCGCGCGCCGGCCTGGCCGCGCTGGCGCGCTCCGGCTGCACGACGTCGACCGACCACCACTACGTCTTCCCGCGCGACGCGGGAGACCTGCTGGCCGTGGAGATCGCGGCGGCGCGGGCGATCGGCCTGCGCTTCCATCCCTGCCGCGGCGCGATGGACCTCGGCGCGAGCACCGGCGGGCTGCCCCCCGACGAGGTCGTCGAGGACCGCGACGCGATCCTCGCCGCGAGCGCCGACGCGATCGACCGCTTCCACGACCCGTCGCCGGGAGCGATGGTGCGGATCGCGCTCGCCCCCACCTCCCCGTTCACGGTCACCGGCGAGCTGATGAGCCAGACCGCCGAGCTCGCCCGCGCGCGCGGCGTGCGCCTGCACACCCACCTCGCGGAGACCGGCGACGAGGAGGCGTTCTGCCTCGAGCACTTCGGCGTGCGGCCGCTCCAGTACGTCGAGGACCTCGGCTGGCTGGGCGAGGACGTCTGGCTCGCCCACTGCGTCCACCTCGACGCCGCCGAGGCGCAGCGGATGGGCGCGAGCGGCACGGGCGTCGCGCACTGCCCGACCTCCAACGGCCGCCTCGGCACGGGCATCGCCCGGGTCCCGGACCTGCTCGCCGCCGGCGCGCCCGTCGGCCTCGGCGTCGACGGCGCCGCGTCGAACGAGTGCGGCGAGCTGGTCGACGAGCTGCGCGCGGCGCTGATGCTCGCGCGCGTGAGCCGCGGGCCCGCCGCGCTGACCGCCCGGGACGCGCTGGAGATGGCCACGCGGCACGGCGCCCGCTGCCTCGGGCGCGACGACGAGCTCGGGCACCTGAGCGTCGGGGCGCTGGCCGACGTGGCGCTGTGGGACCTCGATGAGGCGGGCTACGCCGGCATCGCCGACCCGGTCGCGGCGCTCGCGTTCGGCCCCACGCGCGCCGTCGACCTGCTGCTGGTCGGCGGCGAGGTCGTCGTGCAGGACGGCGAGCTGCGCACCGCCGATCCGGTGACGCTCGCCGCCGATCTCCGGCGCCAGAGCGCGCGGATGGCCGAGTGGAGCGCGCGATGACGGCATCCCGCGGCGCGCGGCGCACGTCGTTCACGCTGGTCACGCCGGCGAACCACTACCCGAGCCGGCTGCCGAACCTCGGCGACGCGACCGTGGTCAAGCTCGTCACGCCGCGCTTCTCCCCGGCGCGGATCGGCCAGTACCTGATCGCGCTCCCGGCCGGCGGCGGCACCACCGCGCCCGTCGCTCCCGGCTACGAGACGTTCCTGTACGCGCTGGACGGCGCGCCGTCCGCGGTCGTCGACGGCGCCGAGCTGGGGCTGGGCGCCGGCGGCTTCGCCTACCTGCCCGCCCCCGCGTCGTTCGCGCTGCTGGCCGGCGAGCAGCCCGCGCGGTTGCTGATGATCAAGCGCCGCTACGAGCCGTGGCCGGGTCTGGACGCGCCCGGACTGCTCAGCGGACACCGCGACGACGAGCCGTTCGCCGACACCCCCGTGCCGGGCTTCCGCCGCCGCGAGCTGCTTGCGCCCGGCGACCCGGCGTTCGACTTCAACGTGAGCCTGCTCGCGTTCGACGCCGGCGTCGGGCTCGACAACGTCGAGGTCCACGACGAGGAGCACGGCCTCTACATGACCGCGGGCGCCGGCGTGTACTTCCTCGACGGCGAGCGGTTCGAGGTCGAGGAGGGGGACTTCATCTACATGGCGCCCTACTGCCCGCAGGGCTTCGTCGCGACCGGTCGCGAGCCGGCCGAGTACCTGCTCTACAAGGACGTCTACCGCGACGGGTTCTGATCCGCGATCCCGTCCGGACCGGGCGGGACACTGCCGGCATGCGCATGTTCGCCGGAGCCAACGTGACGACCGAGGTTCGCGCCGGAGTGGCGACGTTCCTGACGATGAGCTACATCCTGTTCGTCAACCCCGCGATCCTGTCGGCGGCGGGCGTCCCGTTCGAGGCGGTCGCGGTGGCGACGGCGCTCGCGGCGGCGATCGCCACGGCCGCGATGGCGCTGGCCACGAACCTGCCGTTCGCGCTCGCGCCCGGCCTCGGCATCAACGCCGTCATCGCGTTCGACGTGATCCTCGGCCGGCAGCTGCCATGGCAGGTCGGCATGTCCCTGATCGTGATCGAGGGCCTGCTGGCGCTCGTGCTCGTGATCGTCGGGCTGCGCGAGGCGATCATGCGCGCCGTTCCGCTGTCGCTCAAGCTGGCGATCGGCGTCGGCATCGGGTTGTTCATCACGCTCGTCGGGCTGCGCGAGGGCGGGATCGTGGTCAACGACCCGGCGACCGGCATCGGGCTGGGCGACCTCACGGCGGGGCCGCCGCTGATCGCGCTCGGCGGGATCGCCGTCGCGATCGTGCTGTCCGCGCGGCGCATCCCGGGCGCCGTCATCCTCGGCGTGCTGGCCGCGATGGTGCTCGGGCTGATCTTCGGCGTGCTCGAGGGGCCCGACGGCGTCGCGCGGTTCCCCGACGCCGGCGACTTCTCCACGATCGGCGACGCGCTCGATCCGTCGAACCTCGGTGACGCGCTGACCGTCGCGCTGATCCCCGTCATCTTCGCGCTGTTCATGACCGACTTCTTCGACACCGTCGGGACCGCCGTGGCCGTGGGTCGCAGCGGCGACATGCTCGACGAGCGGGGCGAGCTGCCGCAGACGCGCAACCTGCTGCTGGTCGACTCGAGCGCCGCGGCGCTCGGCGGCGCGATGGGCTGCTCGAGCGTCACCACCTACGTGGAGAGCGGCGCCGGCGTCGCGGAGGGCGGCCGCACCGGCCTCACCGGGCTGGTCACGGCCGCGCTGTTCGCGCTGGCGGTCTTCTTCGTGCCGCTGATCGCGCTCGTCGGGCAGGACGTCGAGCTCGGCAAGGACACGTTCATCCATCCGGCGATCGCGCCGGCGCTCGTGCTCGTCGGCTACCTGCTGATCCGGATCGTCGCCGACATCGACTGGGCCGCCCCCGAGGACGCGATCCCCGCGTTCCTCGTGATCGCCGGCATCCCGCTGACGTTCTCGATCGCCGCCGGCATCGGCTTGGGCGTGATCGGCTACGTGCTCGTGATGGGCGCCTTGAGCCGCGCGCGCGAGGTGCATCCGCTGATGTGGCTCGTCGCTGCGCTGTTCGTCGCCTTCTTCGCGTCGGACTGGCTCAGCGCGAACGTGTTCTAGCCGCGTGCCGGTCCCCTGCGTCCTCGACTGCGATCCGGGGCACGACGACGCGATCGCGCTCCTGCTCGCCGCCGCGCACCCGGAGATCGAGCTGCGCGCGATCACGACGGTGGCGGGCAACGGGCCGCTCGACCGGGTCACGCTGAACGCGCGCCGCGTGTGCACGCTGGCGGGCGTGCTCGGCGTCCCGATCGCCGCGGGCGCCGCCGGGCCGCTCAGCGGCGTGCTCGACGCGGCGGTCGACGTCCACGGAGAGAGCGCGCTCGACGGCCCGGAGCTGCCGGAGGCGGCGGTGGCGCTCGATCCGCGGCCGGCGGGTGAGCTGATCGCGCACGTGCTGGACACGGCGCCCGCGCCGGTCACGATCGTCGCGACCGGTCCGCTGACCAACGTCGCGGCCGTGCTCGAGCGCGTCGATCCCGCCGCGATCCGCGAGGTCGTGTGGATGGGCGGCTCGACGGCGCGCGGCAACCGCACGCCGTACGCGGAGTTCAACGCGTACACCGACCCGGAGGCGGTCGCCGCCGTGCTCGGCAGCGGCGTGCCGCTGACCATGGTCGGGCTGAACCTCACCCACCAGGCGCCGGCGACGCCCGCGGTCGTCGCGCGGATGCGTGCCATCGGCACGCCGCTTGGCGACACGGTGGCCGGCTGGCTGACGTTCTTCGGCGCCACCTACGAGGCGCTGTTCGGGCTCGCCGCCCCGCCCGTCCACGATCCGTGCGCGGTCGCGCTGCTCGCGGAGCCGGGCGTCGTGCGCTGCGTCGACGCGTTCGTCGCCGTCGAGACCGAGGGACGCTGGACGCGCGGAGCGACCGTGGTGGACCTCGACGCCCGCCTGGGCCGCGCGGCGAACGCGCGGGTCGCCGTCGAGCTCGACGCCGCGCGCTTCTGGGACCTCGTCGTCACGGCGGTCGAGCGGCTGGGACGGGCCTCGTGAGCGCCGGCGTGGTCGTCGTCGGCTCGATCAACGAGGACCGCCTCGTGCGCGTGTCGCACCTCCCCGCCCCCGGCGAGACCGTGATCGGCGGCGTGCTCGAGCGCGCGCAGGGCGGCAAGGGCGCCAACGCGGCGGTGGCGGCGGCGATGCTGGGCGCTCGCGTGGCGCTGATCGCGGCGGTCGGGGACGACCCGGAGGGCGAGGCGGCGCTGCACGACCTCGCCGGCCGCGGCGTCGACGTGTCGGCGGTGGCGACGTGCGCGACCGCGACCGGCGTGGCGCACGTCACGATCGACGAGGGGGCCGAGAACACCATCGTCGTCGCCTCGGGCGCCAACGCGGAGCTCGGCGCCGACGCGGTTCGCAGCGGGCTGGAGCGGCTCGCCGATGACGCGACCGTGGTGCTCGCCGACCTCGAGGTGCCCGACGAGGCGGTGGCGGCCGCCGCCGCGTTCTGCGACGCGCACGGGCTGCGCTTCGTCCTCGACCCCGCGCCGGCGCGTCCGCTGCCCGACGCGGTCGTCGCGGCCTGCGAGGCGATCACGCCGAACGGCGCCGAGCTCGATGGCCTGGGCGTCGACGGGCCGGAGGCGCTGCTCGCGGCCGGCGCGCGCTCGGTCGTCGTCACGCGCGGCCCCGACGGCGCTGAGCTGCACGAGCCCGGCGCCCGACCGCACCGGCTGCCGGCCATCCCGATCGAGGCGGTCGACAGCACCGGCGCGGGCGACGCGTTCGCCGCCGCGCTCGCCGTCGCCCTGCACGCCGGCCTGGACCGGCGCGAGGCGGTCGCCGTCGCGGTGGCGGCCGGCGGGCACGCCACGGAGTCGGTCGGCGCGCGCGCGCCGCTGCCGCCGCTCGACCGGCTGCTGCGGTAGCCCGGGTCCGAGCCCCGGCCCGTCGCCTCAGACGACGAGCGGGACGATCCGCGCGGCGGCCACGTCGACCAGGCCGCGGTCGGTCAGCTTGAGGTCGGGGATCACCGAGAGCGCGAGGAAGCTCAGCGTCATGAACGGCGCGTCGCCCTCCAGCCCCTGCTGCCGCAGCCGCGCGACGAGCTCGTCCAGGCGCTCGACCACCTGCTCGGCGGGTTCCTCGGACAGCAGCCCCGCCACCGGCAGCGCCAGCTCGCCGCGCACGACGCCGCCGTCCGCGACCGCGATGCCGCCGCCCAGCGCCACGAGCCGGTCGACGCAGGCGGCCATGCTGGCGTCGTCGACCCCGGCCACGACGAGGTTGTGCGCGTCGTGGGCGACCGTCGAGGCGAACGCGCCCGAGCGCAGCCCGAACCCACGCACCAGCCCGACCCCGATGCGGCCCGTGGCGTGGTGGCGCTCCAGCACCGCGAGCTTGGCGAGGTCGCGCTCCGGATCGGCGACCACGCGGCCGGCGCGGACGGTGGGCGGCTCCTCCGCAGCGCCGGTGATCAGCTGCCCGGCGACGATGTCGATCACCCGCACGCGGGCGCCGGCAGAGCCCAGGTCGAACGCCTCCGGACCCGGCGGCGCGACGCGCACGCTGTCGCGCACCCAGTCGGGGACGGCGGGCGTCGCGAACGGCAGCGCCTCCCCGTCGTGGGCCGCCACGGCGCCGCCGGCGATCACCACCGACGCGTGGAACGACTCGAGGTCGTCGAGCACCACCAGGTCGGCGTGGAAGCCGGGTGCGACAGCGCCCAGCTCGGCGAGCCCGTGGCAGCGCGCCGGGTGCAGCGTCGCCATCACCAGCGCGTCCTCGGGCGCCAGCCCCTCGGCCACGGCTTGGCGGCACATCGCGTCGATGTGGCCCTCGCGCATCAGCATGTCCGGCTCGCGGTCGTCGGTGCAGAACGCGCAGTAGTCGGGCCCGTGGCGGCGCACCAGCTCGAGCAGCGCGCTCAGGTTGCGCGCATTGGAGGCCTCGCGCAGCAGCACCCACAGGCCGCGGCGGCGCTTCTCCAGCGCCTCGTCCCAGGTCGTCGACTCGTGGTCGGAGCGGATGCCGGCGGCGGCGTACGCGTCGAGCGCGCGGCCGGTCACGCCGGGGGCGTGGCCGTCGACGTGCGGATGCAGCGCGACCTTGGCGAGCACGTCGGGGTCGCCCGCGACGACCGACGGGAAGTCCATCACCTCGGCCACTCCGATCGCCCGGTCGCGGCGCAGGATGCCGGCCATGTCGTCGAGGCCGAGCGGGCCGCGCGGCGACTCCAGCGCGCTGGCCGGCACGCACGACGGCGCCATCACGTAGACGCGTAGGGGCAGGCCGCCGGAGGCGTCGAGCATCCAGTGCGCCCCGTCCGGGCCGAGCACGTTGGCGAGCTCGTGCGGGTCGCAGACGACCGTGGTGGTCCCGCGCGCGACCACCACGCGCGCGAACTCCGCGGGCAGCAGCTTGGAGGACTCGATGTGCAGGTGCGCGTCGATCAGCCCCGGGACGAGGAAGCGCCCGGCGGCGTCGACGCGCTCACCGCCGTCGTAGCGCCCGATTCCGGCGATCCGCCCCTCGGCCACGGCGACGTCGCCGTCCAGCCACTCGCGCGTGAACGCGGAGAACACCTGCGCGCCCGCGACGACGAGGTCGGGCTCCGCGTCGCCGCGCGCCACGGCCAGCAGGCGCGTGCGATCGGCGCTCATGCCGCGAGCCGGGCGAGCGTGCCGACCAGCACCCGCACGCCGCGCTCGAGGTCGGCGGCGTCGGTGTGCTCGTCCGGGTGGTGGCTGACGCCACCGGCGCTCGGCACGAAGATCATCCCGATCGGGACCCGCGAGCCCAGCACCATCGCGTCGTGG
>JAABUR0100009186.1_pt1 | contig 11206 bp, 9 predicted proteins | sample 5560091 | NCBI WGS metagenome assembly JAABUR01 (sample SAMN10711879, study PRJNA513375) | rock metagenome | isolation source: Antarctica rocks | place: Antarctica: Victoria Land, University Valley sud
TCGACGTGCGCTAGGGAGCCAGTCCCAGCTGACTGAGCATGCCGAGCTGGTCGCTGCTGCCCCAACGCTCGACCAGCTTGCCGTCCTCGAACCGGCCGATCTGTACGCCGCGGAAGGTGACTCTCTTGCCCGTGGGCGCGTGTCCCTGGAGTTCGCCGTCGTGGGTGCCGGTCGCCGTGTAGGCGATGGCCACGTCATCGTCGGTGGCGGTGAGATGCTCGACCTTGACCGTCAGATCCGGGAACGCGGTTCGCAGTTCGGTGAACATGGCCTGATAGCCAGCCGGACCGGGCTCCTGACCGGGCGCCGGGTCGTGGTCGACCGAATCGGGGGCCACCACGTCGTCGAAGCTCTCGAACCTGCCGCTGTTGATGGCTTCGCCGAACTTCTCCTGTGCAGCCATGTTGGTCTCGCGGGTCATAGCACTCCTCTTGGTCGAGTTAGTTGTCGCACGTCAACGTTCCAGTCCTCGTTGGGAATGCTCTGTGGTTCCCGACTCGGCGGGTTCTCATGCGCGCTATTCAGTGAATCGTAGAAAAACGAATAGCTTTCAGCCCGTGCCGGCCAGGATCAGGTCGGCTGCCTGCTGGGGCTGATCCCAGTGCGGAAAGTGCCCGCACTTGTCGAACCAGTGCACGGTCGCATCCGGAAAGCGCTGTGCGGCAAGCTTGGCCTGGCTCGGCAAGGTGATCCGGTCCTGGCGGCCCCACCCGATGGTGACCCTTCCCGGCGTCGTGCCAGCCGGCGCCCCGGCTTGGAGTGGACCGTGCACCAGGGCATCGAATGCCTCGTCGACGCTGACCGCCGCCTCGAAGCCACGCAACTCGGCGAGGACCAGCGGCGCGGGCAGGGACCAGGGATGCGCGCTGAACTGCGCCAGCAATGCCGTACGCCCGACCGGATTCTTGGTAAGCGTCGGCAGCGCAGGCTGGATGTTGCGGATCAGCTTGAGCGACGCTCCGATGGTCACGGCGAAGTAGCGCAGCTGGCCCGGGGTCCAGAAACCGCCTGGATCGAGGGCGACGGTGTTGCCGCCCACGCCGCGGCGGGCAAGTTCGAGCACCATTCGGGCACCCATGGAGCTGCCCGCCGTATCGACGCCGGCCGATCCCTGCGCGTCGATGAACTCTTCGACGGCGTCCGTCAGGGTTGCGATCGTGACCGGACCGTCGAGTGGGGCGCTCTTGCCGAAGCCGGGCAGGTCAACCGCGACGACACTGCGTTCGGCGGACAGCCGGTCCAGCAACGGGGCCCAAGTGGCCGAAGAGGACCCCAGACCGTGGATCAGGAGCAGCGGCGGACCGTTGCCTCGCGTCAAGGTGAACAGGGATGAGGCCATGGCCCACAGTAAGCATCGGCTCCCTGACTCCGATCAGGCCGGGTCGTCGGCGACCTGATCCAGCCCCCACTTGCTCAAGCCGTATCCGCTGGGCGTTGCGCCGGGCATGGCGAGCGCCTCGTCCTTGGACACCGGCAGTTCAGTCCGGGTCCACCGGCCACCGGGCATCCACGCGCCGCACGTACCGCCGAGATCGGAGGTCCTACCCTCCCTGACATGACTGCCGGCCGGTACGACGTCGTCGTGGTCGGCGGCGGCCACAACGGGCTCGTCGCAGCGGCCTATCTGGCCAAGGCCGGCAAGTCCGTACTCGTCCTCGAGCGACTCGGGTACCTCGGTGGGGCGGCGGTCAGTGAGGCGGTCTTTCCGGGCGTGGACGTACGGCTGTCGAAGTACTCCTACCTCGTCAGCCTGCTCCCCGACCAGATCGTGAAAGACCTCGGGCTCAGCGTGGCGCTGGTGGATCGGACGGTCTCGTCGTACACGCCGTTGCAGCGCGCCGGACGCGATGTCGGGTTGCTGGTCGAACGACCCGCAGGGGATCGGACCCGGCAGTCCTTCGTCGACCTGACCGGCAGCGACACCGATTACCGGGCCTGGCTGGCCTTCTACGACCGGATGGAGATTCTCGCTCAGGACCTCGCGCCCACCCTGCTCGAGCCGCTTGCAACCTTTGCGCAGATCGAGTCCAGATTGCGTGATCGGCAGGTGCTGACCAACCTCCGTACGATGCCGCTGGCCGAGTTCGTGGGACGGTCGCTCAGCGACGACCATGTCCGCGGGGTGGCGCTCACCGACGGGCTGATCGGGACCTACGCCGACGTCCATGCCGACGACGGACTGGCGGCACGGTGCTTCCTCTACCACCTGATCGGCAACGGTTCTGGCCAATGGCGGGTGCCGATCGGCGGGATGGGCGCGGTGTCGGCCTCCATGGCCGAAGCGGCGCGGGGGTTCGGCGCCGAGCTGAGGATCGGCGCGACCGTCACTGCGGTCTCTGTGGACGCGTCCGGGGCAGAGGTGACCTGGAACGACGAAGCCGGTGCTGCGCAAACGGTCTCAGCTGACTTCGTGGTCTCCGGGGTGGCGCCGCAGGTGCTCGATCGGCTGCGCGGCCGTACGCCGGCACCTCGCCCGGTCGGGGCTCAGCTGAAGGTCAACATGGTCCTCACCCGGCTGCCCGAGCTGGCCACCGGACTCGCCCCAGCACTGGCGTTCGCTGGCACCCTGCACGTCAATCAGTCTGCCTCCCAACTAGATTCGGCGTACGCCGCTGCCTCGGCGGGCCGCTTGCCGGACCCGCTGCCGTTCGAGGTCTACTGCCACTCGCTGGCCGACCCGTCCATCCTCGGCCCGTCTGAGCGGGCGGCGGGCTACCAGACGCTGACCGTGTTCGGACTGCACACGCCGACGTCGCTGTTCGACTCCGACAACGACGCCGTACGCGCCGAGGCGACCCGGCTGGCCGTCGAAGGGTTGACCGGCATCCTGGCCGAGCCGCTGGAGGGCTGCCTGGCCCGGGACGCCAACGGTGCGCCCTGCCTGCAGGCCGCCTCGCCCTTGGACGTCGAAGCGGCACTCGGGATGCCGGGCGGCAACATCTTCCACGGCGATCTGTCCTGGCCCTGGGCTGGAGACCAAGCGCAAGCCGGCACCTGGGGGGTGGAGACCGACGAGCCGCGGCTGGTCTACGCGGCCAGTGGCGGCGCCGTACGCGGCGGGGCGGTCAGCGGCATCGGCGGGCACAACGCCGCGCATGCAGTTCTCGGCTGCTCTTGAACCGACCCGGTGGGCCGTACCTGCCGTAGGAGGCCCGCGGCCCACGAGTCAGGCGCGGCAGAGGATTTCGCCGTGCAGGATCACGAACCACGCGTCCGGCGCCTGACCCCATTCCAGCCAGCCGGTCGCGATCCCTTCGAGTTCGGACTGCGTGGCGTGCCCACCAGCCACGGACTGTTCGGCGATGGGGGACAGCAGAATCCGGTCGGACCACACCTTCGCCCACCAGGCCGTCGACTCTGCGCTCGCATAGGTCCAGGTCGAAGAGGTGGCAGTGATGTCGGTGAATCCAGCCTGCCTTGCCCATGAGCGGAGCCGACGTCCGGCATCCGGTTCGCCGCCATTTGCCCTGGTCACCCTTCGGTAGAGGGCCAGCCATGCGCTGATCGATGGGGCTTGTGGGTACCAGGTGAACGCCGCGTAGTCCGCATCGCGCGCGGCGACAAGCCCTCCCGGCCGGCAGATGCGGCGCATCTCGGAGAGGACAGCTACCGGATCGGCAACGTGTTGCAAGACCTGGTGCGCGTGTACGACGTCGACGCAGTCGTCGGCCAGGCCGGTCGACCTGGCATCTGCGGCCATCGTCCGTACGGCAAGACCGCGTTCGGTGAACAGGGCTGCGGCACGTTGCAAGACCTCGGTCGATGCGTCCATCGCGATGACCTCGCCTGGAGCGACGATCTCGGCAAGGTCGGCGGTGATGCTGCCCGGACCGCAGCCCAGATCGAGCACGGACAGTCCCGAGGCCAGGTGCGGGAGCAGGTAGCCGGCTGAGTTCGACGCGCTACGCCAGGCGTAGGAGTCCAGGACCGATCGATGCTGGCCGTGGGTGTAGGTAGCGCTGGCTTGGATCACGGGTTTATCTCGTGATGCCCAGGTCGGCCAGGACGGCGTCGGCCGCTCGGCGGCCGGACACCAGCGCTCCCTGGATGGAGCTGGTGTCCCGATGGTCGCCGCAGACGTAAGCGCCGTCCACGCCGGTCACCCGGACCGGCTTGCGGAAGTCATGCGGCGCCCGCATCGACGGAAGGGCGCGCGGCACGTCATAGCTGGCGATGCGCACCCACCGGGAGGTGCTGGTGCGGTAGAGCCGAGCGAGATGGCGCCGCAGCGTCTCGTCGTCCACGCTTGCAGGGTCGACGCCCGGGGCGTGTACGAGCGAGGTGGCGATCAACGCCCGACCGTCGGATGAGTACGACGGTGCGGCCTCGGTGACCACCACGGTGTTGTTGATCGGTGAGCGCTCGGCGTCCACAATGAGGATGGGCTCGTCCAGTGGGGATTCCGGAGCTGCGTGGTAGACGGTGGTGACTCCCTTCCACGTGGGCGCGGCCGATCCAGGCAACAGCTGTGCCGCCACTTCGGCATCAGTGGCCACGACGACGGCCCGAGCAGCCACCCTCCCGGTCGGCGCTTGGACAGCGCCGGTACGAACATGCGAGACCGGCGTCTCCAACTGCAAGCTGCCCGTCGGGAGTCGGGCAGCTAACTGTGCGCTCATTGCCTGCATTCCGGCAGCCGGGATGGTCGATTCGCCGCGGATGAACATCCGCATCATCAGATCGGCGAATCGCCCGGATGTGGTCATTTCGGTCTCCAGCAGCAGCCCGGCGAAGAACGGGCGCAGCACCCGATCGATGACGCGTGGGCTCAAGCCGTACCGGCGCCAGTTGTCGTTGGCTGTGCGCTCCGACTGATGAAGCAACCTGCTGACGGGCAGGTAGCCGACAGCACCGGCGTACGCCCCAAGCGCTGCCTTGTCACGGAGCGACCCGATCGGCGCGCGTGCCGCGGCCAACGCGGCCAACGGCTCGCGGCGTGGGTCGGCCAAGCGAATCATGGCCCCTTCCACATGCAGCAGCATCGCCCGGCTGAAAGAGCACAAGCCGAGCGCCTCGAGATCCAACACCCGCTTGACCTCCGGATAGGCGGTGTTGAGCACCTGGAAGCCGCGGTCGAGGAGGAAGCCGTCGACTCGATCAGTGCGTGCACGGCCACCCACGTCGTCGGAGGCCTCGAGTACCTGCACATCCATGCCGGCTTCGGCGAGCCTTGCGGCACAGGCCAGTCCGGCAAGCCCGGCGCCGACCACGGCGACATCAGACGAATGGGAAACCGACATGGAGTTTCAGCCGCCTTCGGTGTCGGGGGCACAGGCATGGTCAAGGGTGTCCAGCAGCGTGGCCAGGCCGCCGACCGCCCGGCCGTGGCGCCGATCGCTGGTGGTGACGACGACGCCGCGCGGCCGGACGATCGGGCGCCCGTGACTGATCAGCGCGTCCAGGAGGGCACGGTCCTCGCCCAACGATACGGACCCGAATCCGCCGACTGCCGCGTACGCATCGGCCCGGACGGCGAGGTTGGCACCGTACACATGCTCGTGTGATCGTTCGTGCAGTCCATTGCGGACGATCCGGCGGTACGCCGCAACCGCAGCCGGATTACGTTGTCTACCAACTGCGTCCATTCCCGTCGGATCGGGGAGCTGCGCCATCCCGATGACTGCTTGGTGTCCACCGGCCGCAGCACCCAGGACGTCGGTCACCCACGTCGCAGGCACGATCGAATCCGCGTCGGTGTTGAGGATCCAGACCTCACGCGGCGAGCCACGTCCGGCGGCCGAGCGGTAGGGCCGGACTACCCGCCTCGGCAAGAGATCCAGGACGGCCCGCACACCCAAGGCACGTACGTCTCCGACGTTGGTCGAGGTCGAGTCCGACACCAGCACGTGCGGCAATCCGCTGAGCGCCCGAGCGGCTTGATCGAGGGTGTCGTCCGTGCAGTTGTGCCCGACCACCGCCACGGCGATCCGTCCCACCGCACCGGCAGCCACCGCCTGCCGCAGGCTGTCGCGGACGCTGCGCAGGCAGGGGCTGATCGTGGCCGACTCGTCGCGAGCCGGTACGACGACGACGACGTCGACCAGCCGACCGGGATCGCGCATCGTCATAGCTGGTGGCCGGCCCGCTCGGCCACGTCGAGGACGAACTGCTCGTCCACGTGATGCACGATATGCTGGCCCAGTGCAGCGGCAGCCTCGGCATTCGCCTGCTCTCCGGAGCAGTGCGCATCACCGGGGTAACCGCGCCAATGTGCGACGACGAGGTGGCCACCGGGGCCGAGCAGGGTCTCGGCGAGCCGGAGCGTGGCAGCGCGAGCCGGCGCCGGCAGGTAGTAGAGGAACTCGCTGAGAATGACCAGATCGCAGCTGCCGGGATCCAGGTCCGGCGGCTGCGCGGGGGTCTGGGCCACCTCGAAGGACACGTGCTCGCCGACGCCGAGTTCGCGGGCAGCAGCTACCGCACGCGGGCTGATGTCGCTGGCGACGAGCCGATCGCAGCGCAGGCTGAGTTCGCCGCTCAGATGTCCCAACGAGCACCCGGGTTCCCAGGCGCAGGAGTAGCGCTCGCGCGGCAGGCTGGCCAGCAGCACCGAGCGTTTGCGCCGCTCGTACCAGCTCGTCCCGACCTCCCAAGGGTCGGCACTTCCCTCGTAGAGCGCATCGAAGTGGTCCCGGAGCTCGTCCTCGCCGGGTGCCGGGCGGATCAACAGCTCGTGCCCGTCGGTGAAGTGCTCGACCACTGACGCGGGCAGGACCGGGCCGATCTGCGGTGTAGGGCCGTCCAGCTGGCTCGCGTAGAGCTGCATAGCGGCGCGCTTGCGCTCCAGCTCCGCCGGGCTCAGGGCGATCCGGCGGATGCCGGACCACGGGACGGCGGGGTCGGCCGGGCCGAATCCGTGCCGCATCCAGACGGGGTACGACCAGCGCGCCGACCCGGTACGCCGGGCTGCCGTCCCGGCAGCCCGACCGACCGCCTGATGGTCGGGGTGCGGGTCCTTGATCCAGGGCGCGAGCACCGCCGTACGGCTGCGACGTCGTGCCGGATCAGGTTGCAGCAGGTCGGTCAACGCATCGAGCAGCTGCCCCTCGTGCTCGGCCAGGCGCCCGTCGGGGAGATCGAGCCGATGAACCTGGGCGCAGGCCAGGCCCAGCGCGCTGATCGCTGCCTCGAACTCGCCGATCCGGATCCGGGCGAGCTCGGCGGACGGCTCCGCGGGACCGCTGTAGGCCGCCTCGCCGGCGGTGGCTAGCACCAGGACGAGATGCACGCTGCTGGCGTGTAACCGCTGGAGTACGCCGGCGAGGGCGAGGGTCTCGTCATCTGGATGCGGGACGGCGACGACGAGCCGGTCACCCGAGCCGAGTTCGAGCAGCTCCGTCGGCTCGTAGGCCGGAAGCGATTCCAGCGCGCTGGTCCACGTTCCGGCCGGATAGCCGGCCGCGGTTACGACTCGGGGCGTCCGGGGAGTGGCATCGGCCGCACCGACGCTCATCCGGCGACGGGTCCGGCCGACCACGGTTCGGCGTATTCAGCCGTACCCAGCCTTGCCAGGTCGCGCTCACCGTGGTGCTGCCGTACGAACACCTCGAGGTCTGCCAATCGGTGGGCGAAGTCGCCGTCCCGGCCCAGCGCCACCGGTCCGACCACCCGGGGCAGCCGCTGGACCCCCACCCCGACCGCCGACTCGACGGCGCTGCGGCAGATCAGGGCGGTTCGGCCGAGTTCGGCCGACGGGAGGTCGCAGAGCCCGGTGTCGGCATCGGCAGGGACGCTGCTGAGCCGCTGCGCAGCGCTGACGAGCGTGGCCGCCGCAGACTCCAGCGCCACCGAGACCGCGCCGAGGTGGGCCAGGCCGTGCTCGTCCGGCTGGCGCTGACCGAGCACCCGCAGGGTCGCGTCCAGCAACCCCTGCAGGCCGCCGAGCCAGACCGCGGCCACCCCCATCCCACCGAGATGCAGTCCGCTCCGCTCGACGTAGAAGCCGGGCCCACCGACCACCGATGCGGCATCGATCGGCAGCGCCTGCACTTCCACGTCGAGGCTGGCGCTCGCGTCCATGCCCAGTGCTGGCCACGAGCCGGGTACGGCTCGCAGGCGCGGATCGCGTACGCCTATGTCGAACAGGTGCAGCGCATCTGCCTCGTCCCGTGCCGTGGTCAGCGCCCGATCGAGCAGTGGCGCTCCAGAACAGAACCGCATCAGCCCGCTCAGAACCCCAGCATCCGAACGGTCGGCGGCCCGTTCGTCGGGTCCTCCCGGCCCCCCTTCCTGGCGGTTTACGTCAAAACCGCCACGCTCCGGACGACCCGGCCCCCCTTCCTGGCGGTTTACGTCAAAACCGCCAGGAACTGTGCTGGCGGGAGGGCCGCTGCAGTCGTTGTCGGCAGACTTAACCGTTCCGCTGGTGGCCGTGCGGTTGCGCAGGGTCAGGCCGGTGCCGCCAGAGGCCGAGGCCCACACGCCGTACAAGGCGCCGGGAACTGCCTCGCGCCCAGCTTCATCGAGGATGGCCAGCGCGTCCAGGTGGCCCTCCAGCAACCGTGCGAGCACGAGATCGGTGCGACCGAGCGCGGAGAGCAGTTGCCAGCGCGGCAGCAGGTCCCGGACCGAAGTGCGTTCGCCGAGTTCGGCGGCCAGACCGGGCAGCGCATCGGCCAGCCACGCCTGCACCTCGGCCGGTGCCATCGAGCGGTCGAGCTTGACTGGCAGGGCAGCGCCGATGAGCCGCTCCCGTGCGCTGCGGGCGCTCCGCGCTGCAACCGGGAGCTCCGCCATGGCCGCAAACTTACGCCGTACACCAGCATGTTGCCGGTCGGAGAGTATGTGATCGGATGCACAACCTGGATGTTTCGCCCGCGTTACGCCGCCGGTAGTGTGCAGGCAATCCCCATACGTCGGGTCGGACCTCACGCGGGGTTCGGCGACGGTGAGCCGCATCCGTCACGTGCCCGCAGTCCAGGCTCCGCACCCGACCCTAGGAGTTGACATGACCTCGGTTGCCATACCCGGCCTGGAGAGCGCTCCGACCACGCACGAGCGCCTGCTCGCCTGGGTACGCGAGGTGGCCGCACTGACCACGCCGGAGCGGGTGGTTTGGGTCGATGGCAGCCCCGAGGAGTGGACCAGGCTGACCGACCAGTTGGTCGACGCCGGCACCTTCACCAGGCTGACCAAGAAGCCGAACTCGTTCTACGCTGCCTCCGATCCGACCGATGTCGCCAGGGTCGAGGACCGTACGTTCATCTGCTCGGTACGGGAACAGGACGCGGGTCCGACGAACAACTGGATGGACCCGCTCGAGATGAAGTCCATCATGACCGAGCTGTACCGCGGGTGCATGCGTGGCCGGACCATGTATGTCATCCCGTTCTGCATGGGGCCGATTGAAGCCGACGAGCCGATGTTCGGGGTGGAGATCACCGACTCCGAGTACGTCGTGGTCTCGATGCTGGTGATGGCACGCAGCGGCGCGAAGGCGCTCGAGGCGATGGGGAGCGACCGCGCGTTCGTCCCGGCGCTGCACTCCGTCGGGGCCCCGCTGGAGCCGGGCCGGCCGGACGTCGCCTGGCCGTGCAGCGAGACCAAGTACATCGTCCAGTTTCCCGAGGAACGCACGATCTGGTCGTACGGCTCGGGGTACGGCGGCAACGCTCTGCTCGGCAAGAAGTGCTACTCGCTGCGGATCGCCTCGGTGATGGCCCGTGACGGCGGCTGGCTGGCCGAGCACATGCTGATCCTCAAGATGACCAGTCCGGCCGGCTCGACCCATTACGTGGCCGCGGCCTTCCCCTCGGCCTGCGGCAAGACCAACCTCGCCATGCTCGAGCCCACGGTCCCGGGCTGGAAGGTCGAGACCTTGGGCGACGACATCGCCTGGATGCGGTTCGGCGAGGACGGCCGGCTGTACGCGCTCAACCCCGAGTACGGGCTGTTCGGCGTCGCGCCGGGAACTGGCTGGCACACCAACCCGAACGCGATGCGCACGATCGAGAAGGGTAACTCGGTCTTCACCAATGTCGCGCTGACCGACGACGGCGACATCTGGTGGGAGGGGATGACCAAGGAGAAGCCGGCCCACCTGACCAGTTGGAAGGGCGCGGACTGGACCCCGGAATCGGACTTCCTGTCCTCACATCCCAACTCACGATTCTGTACCCCGATCAAGCAGTGCCCGATTCTCGCGCCGGAGTACGACGACCCCAAGGGTGTCCCGATCTCGGCGATCCTTTTCGGCGGCCGGCGCAAGACCACGATCCCGCTGGTCACCGAGTCCCGGGACTGGCAGCACGGGGTGTTCATGGGCGCGACGCTGTCCTCGGAAACCACGGCTGCGGCCACTGGCGCCGTGGGCGTCGTACGGCGTGACCCGTTCGCGATGCTGCCGTTCATCGGCTACAACGCCGGGGACTACTTCAACCACTGGGTAGAGACCGGCAAGAGCGCCGACTCGACCAAGCTGCCCAAGATCTACTACGTCAACTGGTTCCGGGTCGACGACGAGGGCACGTTCCTCTGGCCCGGCTTCGGCGAGAACTCCCGGGTGCTCAAGTGGGTGATCGAGCGGCTCGAAGGAAGTGCCGCCGCGGTGGAGACGCCGGTCGGGCATGTGCCGACGCCGGAGTCGCTGGACACCGACGGCCTGGACATGACCAACGAGCAGATCGCCGCCGTCTTGGCCGTGGATCCCGAGGAGTGGCGCGCGGAGATCCCGCAGATCACCGAGTGGTTCGACAAGATCGGCGACGCCCTGCCGACGACCATGCGCGACGAGCTGGAGACGCTCAAGCGCCGCCTGGACGGCTGAGTTCGGCAAGCGCTTCCGAGCCAACGCGCTGTGATCAGGGTCGCTGCACGCGCAGTCCAGGGTCAAGGTGGGGACCCAGATTCGGCCTCTCCGGCCGGTGGGTCGGTCAGTGGACGCCGCTAGCTCGGCGGCGATGAAGATGCTGGTGTCGACGAGGTAGCCGCTCACCTGAACATGTCATCCGTGCTCAGTCCTACGCCGAGTCGGCGGCGTCCGAGCCCACGTCGAGCCGCTGTGCCAGGTCGCTAATCGCAGTCAGGTCGGCGACCATGGAAAGACATCACGAATCTGTACCACGGCCCATGGAGGCTGTTCCGCCTCCGAATATCCCAAAATACAGCTGGGTGTCAGCGTAAGGCCTATGGGAGCAATCAAGTGACCGGCCCCGGACGAGATTCGGTGACGGAGTCGAGCATCAAAGTGGCAAGAGTCGCCGCAGCG
>JAABUR0100009193.1_pt1 | contig 11199 bp, 7 predicted proteins | sample 5560091 | NCBI WGS metagenome assembly JAABUR01 (sample SAMN10711879, study PRJNA513375) | rock metagenome | isolation source: Antarctica rocks | place: Antarctica: Victoria Land, University Valley sud
GAGGGCCGGCGCCGACTTCGCCGTCACCCAGCTGTTCTTCGAGACGGAGCCCTATGTCGCTCTCGTGCGCCGAGTCGAGGCACTCGGCTGCCCGATCCCGATCATCCCCGGCATCATGCCGATCACGAACCTCAAGCAGATCCACCGGATGGCCGAGCTGTCGGGCACGTCGGTGCCGGGTTGGGTCGTGGACCGGCTGGGCGAGCTGTCCGACGCCGACGACGTCCGTGCGGTCGGCATCGAGCTCGCGACCATGCTGTGCCGTGAGCTTCTCGACGCGGGGGCGCCCGGGCTGCACTTCTACACGTTGAACCGGTCGACGGCGACCCGGCAGATCTTCGCGAGCCTCCGGCGCAGCTGAGCGGCCCGCTGGCGCAGCCGTATCAAGCCTTGCCCACCCGAGCCGCGACATGGGCGGCCCCCCAACCCACGTAGGGGATGCTGGCCCCGGGATGAACCCCGGCGCCGACCAGATGCAGCCCGGGCAGCGGCTGGACGAGGGCCGCGCGACGGGCGTGCGTGCGGTGACCGGCCCAGGCCAGACCGAACGGCGAGGCTCCGGTTGCCTGGATCTGAGCGACTGCGTCCCGCTCGACCCGAGCCACCACGCGGTCGCGGACGTCCAGACCGCGACGTGCCAGCGTGGCCACGATGTCCTCGCCGGGGGCCCCCCGGTGCCGGACGGTCCACGCGTGGCCGCCGTCGGGAGCGGCGTCGGTGGTCGTCACCACGATCAGCGGGTCCCCGTGCAGGACGACCTCCGCCGGCAAGGCGGGCACGTCGCCTTCGAGGCCGAGATGGGTGACGACCATCGGTGTCGCCGGGGTCGCCGCCTCGAACACCCGCCGACCGGCCTCGGCCGCCGGATGCTCGAGCAGGCGACCGAAGACCATTCGGGGGTCCAGGTCCGTCACCACCACGTGCGCGGAGCAGACAGCGCCTGCCGCGGACTCGACGCCTGAGACGGCGTCGCCTTCGGTGTGAACGGCGACGATCTCGGTGCCGTAGCGCACGTCCACGCCGCGCTCGTCGAGCCGGGTCACGAGGGCCTCGACCAGCCGGCCCATCCCGCCGGCGACGTCCCAGACGCCGAGGCTGCGCTCGACGTAGGGCTCGACGGCGCCGTAGGCGGGAACGTCGCGTGGCAGCGACCCCGCGGCGACAACGTGATGGGCTCCCATCGTGCGCAGCCGGGGGTCGGTGAACGCCCTCTTCAGCAGCTTCGCCAAGCTGTTGCGCGCCCCGAGCCGTCGGGCCAGCTTCGCCTCCACGTACCTCCGGCCACCGTCGGGCGGGTCGAGCACCAGCCTGCGCAGCGACTCCCAGGTCGGTGCCTGCGCGTCGACGTACGCCGCCCACCTCTCACCGGAGCCGCCACCCAGCCCCGCTTCGACGGCCGCCATCTGCAGGCTGCGGGACCCCGGCAGGTCGACGACGGCGCCGTCGGTGAAGACGTGGCGGCGGATGACATCGCGGGCCACCAGGTCGACATAGCGTTCGATCGGACGCCCCGACTTGCGGAACAGGTCGCGCAGCACCGCTGGCAGCGCGACCGAGCTGGGCCCGCCCTCCCACCGGTAGCCGGCTGTCTCCACCGGTCGCAACGCGCCACCGGCTGCGTCGAGACGTTCGAAGACGGTGACGTGGTGGCCGAGCTTCCCGAGCCGGGCGGCGGCGGCCAGCCCGCCGAGCCCGGCCCCCACCACCACGACCTCAGCCACCGACGGGCCCCTCGAGCCGGTCGTCGGGAGTGAGGCCGGGAGAGCCGGCCGCGGGACGGACGTCCGGAGCCATCAGCACTCTTCCGAAGTTGGTGTCCCACATGCGGTCGGCGAAGTCGAGCAGCAGAGCGCTGTACGGCGCCACTCGGTCCCCGACGCGGACCACGTCGTCGTTGACCGTGAAGCGGACGAACGAGCCGAGGGGCGACGGCCCCGCGGCGACGGCTCCGATCACGCTGGGCAGGTCCGCACTCGACTTGAGGGCATCGGCGCCGTCGACGCCGGGACCGAACGGGTTCGCAGGCTCGAGCCGAGCGTCGCCGGCCGTGACAGCGATCTCGAGATGGTCGTCGAGCAGGAAACGGGTCGACAATCCCATCACGTCGATGAAGCGGTGCTCGTCGAGCATCGCCCGGGCACGTTCCTCGATCTCGGCAGCGGGCTTGCCCACGTCACGGCCCAGCAGGGCGTTCACCTGCACCAGCTCGAGGTGAGCGTCGGGGGCGATCCGTGCCAGCCTGGTGAGGCCGCCGCTGAACCGTGGGTTGATCTCGTTGACCCGGAAACCGTCGGCGGTCATCACGCCGTCGATGCCGAAGCCGCCCCGATACTCGTACCGGTGGTGGAGATGGTGGCCGAGCGCACGCGCCAGTCCACGCATCTCCTCCGCATCAGGTCCCGCCGGGTCCCAGGTGGTCCCCATCCCGGCGGACACGAACCGGCCCCGGACGGGATCACGAAGGGTGGCGAGCTCGACCGGCCGCAGCACCACGACACCGTCCGGCAGACACAACGCGTGGATGCTGCACGGGACCCCTTCCAGGAACGCCGACACCCGCACCCGTCGGCAGCGTTGGGCGAAGAACTGAGCCGCATCGCCGGCCTGCTCGCTGGTGCGGACCCACCGCACATAGTCGCCGCCGCCGTTGGTCCCGCAAAGGTTGTCACCGGACCAGACCGCCTGGTCGCCGCCCGAGGCCGCCAGCACCTCGTGGGTCGCGCGCATCAGGTCGTCGTAGTGCGCTGCCACCTCGAGGGCGGGGCAGCTGGGGGCCGCTACTTCGGTCAGCAAGGCGTCGAGAAGCATCTTGTCCTCGAGCGCGGCCTGGGCGGGCGGCCGTCCGCCGAGCACCTCGCGACGCAGGAGTGCGGTGTTGGGGCAGACCGGGCTCACCCACCAGAGCGCCCCCGCGGCAGGGTCGTAGGAGTCGATCGCCGCGATGATGTCGGGGGTGAGTCGCGACTCGGGACGCATCCGGGCGCGAACCTGTTCGGTGAGGGAGCCGAACGCCTCGTCCGGCAACATCACGACGTTGCCGCTGTCGGGGGAGGGGATCGCGCCGGTGCCCCGGCCGTCGGCGACGAGCAGTGGTCGGCGGGCGCCCCAGCGGTGCAGCTCAGACACGGTGCGGGTCATGCCGGCCAACAACTCGAACGCCACGATGACCGGCCGGTCACGGACCGGCTCGCTGAGGTGCCATTCCCAGTCGTCGACCTCGTCGGGCCGTTCAGGCATGTGCCACCCGTCGCGACCGCCAGCGTCGCCAGCCCTGCCGGACCAGGCGGAACAGCACGATCAGCAAGGCGACACCGACCAGGAACAACAGCGACGCGATCGTCAGCGCCAACCATGGGCTGACCAGGGCCAGCGTGACGACGGCGGCGACGGTGAGGTCCTCACCGAGCGAGACGGTGATGTTGGTGACCGGCTCGGGGGAGCTGTTGACGGCGAGCCGGATACCGGCCTTCACGAGGTGGGAGGCGAGGGCGGAGCCGCCACCGGCGGCGGCGTACCACGCCTGGTTGACCGAGTCGGCGTCACCGGCGATCAGGTAGCCGAGCATGGCACCAAGCGTCGGCCGGATCAGCGTGGAGATCGTGTCCCAGAGCGAGTCGACGTACGGGATCTTGTCGGTGACGAACTCGACCGCGTACATGCCCGCGGCAACGATCAGCACCTGCGTCTCCTGCACAGACGACGGGATCCCGTCCAGACCGGTGTAGCGCCCGAGCAGACCCATCAGCACGATGACGGCGTACGCGTTGATGCCGCTGGCCCACCCCGAGGTCAGCACGAGCGCCATCAGGTCCACGCGTCACACTGTATTCAGCGGCGCCTTCACCACCACCCGGGATCCGGAACCATGAGGTCGCCAGCGCGGGGACGCGCACTGTCGGATCGGGCAAATGTAATGCCTACCGGCCGGGATGGTCATTGCACTCTCAAGGCAGGTGTGTTTGGCTGGAACGAAATGTCACCCGGCCGCACCTGCAGGGGGAGACCATGTCGCAAGTTCCTCGCCGACGCATGCTGTCGGCCATCGTCGGCTCGAGTGCGCTCGCACTCGCAGTCGCCGGCCTCACCGTCGGCACGACGGCAGCGCCGTCGAACGCCCAGTCCGACCCGATCGGCGCCGACTGCCTGGGCGCGATCAGCAAGGGTCCGGCCGGCCAGGAGCGCCAACGTACCTTCGCCGCGGCGGCACGCACGTACAACGTGCCCACGTCGGTGCTGCTCGGTGTCTCCTACCTGGAGTCGCGCTGGGACGACCACGGCGCCTCGCCCAGCACCTCCGGCGGCTACGGTCCGATGCACCTCACCAACACCACGGTGCCCGACAACTCGCTGGCCAAGGGAGACGGCACCGTTCGTCGGTCGGACGGGCCCGACGCGCTGCACACGGCGAGCACCGCCGCCGCCCTGACCGAGCTCAGCGTCCGCCGGCTCACGTCAGACGACGCCGCGAACATCTGCGGTGGCGCAGCACTGTTGGCGTCCTACCAACGCGACCTCGGCAAGGCGACCGGCACGACCACCACGGCCGCCTCGTGGTACGGCGCGGTGAAGACCTACAGCGGGGCCGCCACGGCCGCAGACGAGGCGGCGTTCGCCCAGCGCGTCTACCGCACGCTGAAGTCGGGCGAGCAGCGCACAACGACAGACGGTCAGCGCGTCCGCTTGGCCGCCCAGCCGCAGATCGCAACGGAGCAGAGCTCGAGCGCCCGGGCGGCAGCAGACGACAGCGCCGAGCACCTGGACTGCCCGACCGGGCTCGACTGCGAGTGGATCCCGGCGCCGTACGAGCAGTACGGCCCCACGGTGTATGACTACGGCAACCACGACTACGCGAACCGCGAGCAGGACATCGACATCGACTACATCGTCATCCACGACACCGAGGCGAGCTACGCCACGACGTTGCAGCTGGTCCAGGACCCGACCTACGTCTCGTGGAACTACACGATCCGTTCCAGCGACGGCCACGTTGCGCAGCACCTCGACGCCAAGGACATCGGCTTCCACGCGGGCAACTGGTACGTCAACATGCACTCGATCGGCATCGAGCACGAGGGGTTCGCGGCCACCGGCGCCACCTGGTACACCGAGGCGATGTACCAGAACTCGGCGGCGCTCGTGAAGTACCTGGCGGGCAAGTACTCGGTGAAGCTCGACCGGGCGCACATCATCGGCCACGACCAGGTGCCGGGGATCCTGCCCGGCAACGTGCGCGGCATGCACTGGGACCCGGGTCCGTACTGGAACTGGGAGCACTACATGCGCCTGATGGGCGCCGGCATCAAGCCTGACCGCAACAGCGTCTCGAACGTGTGGACGGTGGCGCCCGGATTCGCGGACAACGTCCAGCCCGTCACCGGCTGCACGCAGGCCGGTCAGCAGTGCGAGCCGCAGGGCACGAACTTCGTCTACCTGCACACGCAGCCGGACGCGTCCTCGCCTCTCGTCAAGGACGTCGGGCTGCATCCGGACGGCTCCTACTCGACGACTTACGTGTCCGACCACGGGGCACGACTGGCCGCCGGTCAGAAGGTCGTCGTGTCGAAGCGTTTCGGCGACTGGGTGTCGGTCTGGTATCTCGGTGAGATCGGCTGGCTCTACTCACCGAAGTCCGACCCGGTGCTCCTGCCGTCCGACGGTGCCACGGTGGCAGCCAAGCCCGGCGCGGCCTCGGTCCCGGTCTACGGGCGGGCCTACCCGGAGCAGGCGGCGTACGCCGGCACCGCGGTGCCCTACCAGACGGTGGCGCCCCTGCAGTACACGATCAAGGCCGGGCAGGCATACTCGCTCGCCGACGCGACAATCGACACCAACTACTACTACGCCAAGACGTTCGACGCGTCGCTGCCCGACGACCACACGGTCGTCACCGGCCAGGGCAAGTACTACGAGATCTGGTTCGGCCACCGGATGTTCTTCGTCCGGGCGGCCGACGTGGTGGTCAATCCGTAGCAGCTGCGCCTGAAGACGCGAAGCGCCCCGGTCCGACGATCCCCCTCCCGGACCGGGGCGTCTTGCTGCGTGGGGATCGCACAAGCGGTGAGGTGCGTCTCCTCTCAGGAGATGCGGACCTTGACCACGTTCGACGCGCGGCCGGTGACGGTGTCGAGCACGCGGAGGCGGTTGAGACCGATGTGGCCTGTCTCGATGTAGGTCGAGAACCGGCCGCCGCTCACCGTCGCGGTGGTCGGAAACTCCGTCCAGCCGCCGCCGTCGGCACGCTGCACCTGCACAGTGGTTCCCTCCGGTGCAGTGCGGTAGGCGCCAGTCAAGTTCACCCGCTCGTACGCCGCCGCCTGCTGCGGGGAGACGAGCAGCCGGATCACCCGCCGGGGTGGCGGGGGCGCGGTGGTGGTAGTAGCCGGGTTGGTCGGAGCCGACGTCGCGGGGGAGTCGGTGGGCGACTCCGAAGAAGGCGGCGTCGACGTACCGAGTCCCGGTGGCGGCTCGGTACTGTGCACCCGCGGTTGTCCGACGCCGGCGACGTCGGCGGCCTTGAGGGCTGCCACGGCGATCACGCCGCCGACCAGCAGACCGACCACGACGAGCAGGCCACCGCCGACCAGCAGCTGCTTCTGCCAGCTGGTGTTCTCGTCCATCAAGTCGTGCTCCGCATCGGTGCGTGGTCGTCGGCTGTCCGACCTCTCATCGTGTCAGACGCACTGCAGGCATGCCGGGTTGCCCGGCATGCCCTGGAGTGCTGAGTCGCCGTGGCGGATCACTCGACATCGATCTCGACGGCGCCGGTGAGGGTCCGAAGCTCGTGGTACGTCGTGTCAAAGACCGCATGGGAGTGCCCGGCCGCGGCCCAGATGACGTCGTACCGGGCAAGGGCACGGTCGAGGTACGTCGGGACCGGGGCGGGGTGGCCGACGGGGGCAACGCCACCGATGGCCTGCCCGGTGTGGGTGCGGACGAAGTCGGGGTTCGCCCGACCGAGCACGGCGACACCGATGGTGGTGGCGACGAGGTCAGGGTCGACCCGGTGGGCACCGGACGTGAGGACCAGGACCGGCGAGCCGTCGGCCTCGAAGAGCAACGAGTTCGCGATCGCGCCGACCTCGCAGCCGAGCGCCTCGGCGGCGGCCTTCGCGGTCCGTACGCCGTCGGGAAACGTGCGGACGGTGCCGTCCCATCCGTGGGCGCGAAGCGCGGCCATGACACGGTCGATGCCGCGGTGGCTCAGGTCGTCGGTCATGGATCCGACCCTGCCACGGCTGGCGACAGCCGGGCCGTGGTGGAGCAAGTTTTCCACCGCTCGTGAGAACGGCTTGACGGTTTGTCGGTGGCGAGGTTTACTGTTCTCATTGATCGAACATATGTTCGATCATCACCATCAGGTGGTGAAACGCTGCTCACCTGGTGAAGCGGCTCGTCCCGGCGGAAGTGGCTTCGACCCCCGCTTCCGCCGGACGAGACGCTGGATGACCCGGCGGTCTCGTGGTGCTTCGCGGTGGGGAAGCCCGCGGATCACCCGAGACCGCCGGACCATCCGCAGGTGGTTCGTCGCTTCCCACGACACGAGCACGGACGGTCCGTCCCCGTCATGCAGCACGTCGGTCAACTCGGGCACGTCGGTCAGCGGGAGGCACAGTCGCATGCGTAGCTATCACGACGTCATCGACGTACGGCGAGGACTCGTCGCCGGGCAGGAGGCGCCTGAGCAGTTCCTGTGGCGCGACCGGCTCTGGGTGGTGCGTGACGTCCTCGCCCACTGGGTCGAGACAGGTGCCTGGTGGGAGCAGGCGGGATTGGCGGCGTTGCTCGGTGCCGGGGTGACTCCCGACTCAGGGACGTCTGCCGACGGCGCCACGGTGGGGGCCGGGCTGTCGGGTGGGCGGCTGGGTGCGGAGCTGTTGGCAGAGCGCGACGTCTGGCGGGTCGAGGCCGGGCGCGGGCGGGCGGGCGGCACCGCCGGTGTCTTCGACCTGGCGTTCGACTGGGGCGACGCTCAGTGGCGGCTCATCGGCTGTGCGGACTGACGGCGGCGACGCATGGATCCCTTCGTCCACCTGCACGTCGCTTCGGGCTACTCCTTGAAGTACGGTGCCTCCTCTGCCCATCGGCTCGTCGAGCGCGCGATCGAGGCAGACATGGACACGCTCGCCCTCACCGACCGCGACGGAGTCTACGGCGCTGTCCGGTTCGCCAAGGCGTGCCTGAGTGGTGGAATCCGACCGGTGCTGGGTGTCGACCTGGCGATCGAGCCGTCCGGGTTGTTCGGACCCGACGGTGCAGCCGTGCGGGGGACTGACGAGCCTGGCCGCCGGCGACGATCCTCACCGGCGCGCGGCGGCGGCTACCGCGATGCGGGGCTGCCGCGCGTGACGCTTCTCGCCGGCAGCAAACAAGGGTGGGCGGCGCTGTGCCGGCTCGTCTCGGCCACCCACCTCCGCGGCGAACGGGGAAAACCGATCACGACCCGTCAGCTGATCGCCGACCAGCTGGCCGGGCTCACGTCCGGCCACGACCTGCTCGTCATGCTGGGTCCCACCTCGGAGCTGGGGTGGGCGGCTACCCGACGCCGTGACGACCTGGCGCAGGCGGTGCTGCGGCACTGGCGTGAGGTGGTCGACCCGACCCATCTGCTGGTTGAGGTGGTGTCGCACCGGGTCGCCGGCTCCGGACCCGGCTCGAGTCCACACGCCGCCCGGATGGCGGGGGTGGCGGTGGCCCACCACCACGATGTCGTGCTCACCAATGCGGTGCGCTACGCCGACCGTTCCGATGCCCCGGCGGCCGACATCCTCGACGCCGTACGCCGGTTGGTACCGCTCGACCCGCGCCACGTCGATCGGGTCAACGCCGAGGGTTTCCTCAAGACCGGCAAGGAGATGGCCGACATCGCCGACGAGATCTGCCGGTTCGCGGGCTTCGACCAGCGCGAGGCCGACCGGTTGCTGGCCCGCACCCGTGCGGTCGCCGACCGGTGCGCGATCGACCCGCGGGGCGACCTCGGTCTGGGTGAGGTGCACCTTCCCGACCTGCAGAGCATGGAGCTCTCGATCAGCGCCGAGCCCAACAGCGGCAGCAGGACTGCCGGTCTCGACCGGTCACCCGGCGACGCGCTGCTACGGGCCCGCTGCGACGCCGGTATCGGCCGCCGCTACCGGCCCGACCAGCAGCCGCAGGTGAGCAAGCGGCTCGACGACGAGCTCGAGATCATCGGCGGGCTCGGTTACGCGTCGTACTTCCTCACCGTCGCCGACGTCGTCGACCTGATCGGCGACATGGGGGTGCGGGCAGCGGCGCGGGGGTCCGGGGCCGGCAGCCTCGTCAACTACCTGCTGGGCATCTCCGGCGTCGACCCGATCCGCCATGGGCTGCTGATGGAGCGGTTCCTCTCGCCGCTGCGGCAGGCGCTGCCCGACATCGACATCGACGTCGAGTCGGCCCGGCGGACCGAGGTCTACGAACGCATCCTCGAGCGCTACACCGGCACCCGGTGCGCTTGCGTCTCGATGATGGACACCTACCGGGTGCGGCACGCGATCCGCGACGTCGGTGCCGCTCTCGGGATGCCGCCGGGTGAGATCGACTCGATCGCCAAGGCGTTCCCGCACATCCGTGCCAAGGACGCCCGCACCGCGTTGCGCGAGCTGCCCGAGCTGCGGGCGTCGGGGCTCGGTGAGGAGCGGCTCGACGTGCTGTTCCGGCTGGTCGAGAAGCTCGACGGGCTGCCACGCCACATCGCCGTCCACCCGTGCGGCGTGCTGTTGTCCGACGCGACGTTGCTCGACCGCACCCCGGTCGAGGCAAGCTTCCTCGGCTTCCCGATGAGCCAGTTCGACAAGGACGACGTCGAGGACCTCGGGCTGCTCAAGCTCGACGTGCTCGGTATCCGGATGCAGTCGGCGATGGCGCACGCGACCGACGAGGTACACCGGGTCGACGGTCTCGACATCGACGTCGACGACGAGGAGCAGGTGCCACGCGACGACCCGGAGACCTTCGCGCTGATCCAGCACGCGTCGACCCTGGGTTGCTTCCAGATCGAGTCGCCCGGACAGCGCGAGCTGATCGGCAAGTTCGGGCCGGAGACGTTCGAGGACATCATCATCGACATCTCGCTGTTCCGCCCCGGTCCGGTCAAGAGCGACATGGTGGTGCCGTTCCTGCGGGCGAGGCAGGGGTGGAGCAAGCCTGCGTACCTCCATCCCGACCTCGAGCCGGTACTGGCGCCGACGTGCGGCGTCGTCGTCTTCCACGAGCAGGTGATCGAGATGATCGCGGTGCTCACCGGGTGCACGCTCGCCGAGGCCGACGAGGCCAGGCGCGCGCTCGGCGACCACGAGGGCAAGCACGACGTCAGGACCTGGTTCTTCCCGCGGGTGCTGGGCAGGGGCTACACCTCCTTCGTCGCGCAGCGGTGCTGGGAGGTGCTGGAGGCGTTCGCGTCGTTCGGGTTCTGCAAAGCCCACGCCGCCGCGTTCGCGCTGCCGACCTACCAGTCGAGCTGGCTCAAGACCCACCATCCGGCAGCGTTCCTCGCCGGGGTGCTCACCCACGACCCCGGCATGTACCCCAAGCGGCTGATCCTCGACGACGCCCGCCAGTTCGGCATCACGGTGCTCCCGCTCGACGTCAACGCCTCCGACGACGTCTACCGGGTCGAGAAGGTAGCGGGGAGCCCTGACGCCCAGCGCGCCGGCTACGGCATCAGATTGTCCCTCGCCGAGGTAAAGGGCATCAGCGACGCCGAGGTGGCCAGGATCATCGCTGCCCGGCCCTACCACTCGCTCACCGACCTGTGGCAGCGGGCGCGACCCTCCCGGCCGATCGCCGAACGGCTGGTGCTCGCCGGTGGCCTCGACTCGCTCTACGCCATCGGGTCGTCAGCTCCCGTACGTCGCCGGGGGACCGTCACCCGGCGCGACCTGCTGCTCCAGGTCGTCGAGCTCGACCGGTGGAGCCGAGCCACCGACAAAGCCGTGCGTGCCGCATCGCCTCGGCGCAAGAAGATCCCCGCCGTGGCAACCGGCCCCGGCGGAAACGACCCACGCGTGCAGGCCGCGGTGCAGTCGCAGGCAGCGCTGCCGGCTGGTCCCGACGCCGCTGTCCAGCTCACCCTCGACCTCGACGACACCCCCAGCCTCGACGAGGCGTCCGGGCTGCCCGAGATGTCGGGAGCCGAGCGGGTGCGGGCCGAGCTCGAGATCCTCGGCCTCGACGTGAGCCACC
>JAABUR0100009195.1_pt1 | contig 11197 bp, 10 predicted proteins | sample 5560091 | NCBI WGS metagenome assembly JAABUR01 (sample SAMN10711879, study PRJNA513375) | rock metagenome | isolation source: Antarctica rocks | place: Antarctica: Victoria Land, University Valley sud
CTCTATATTAATTGCAATTTGATTCTATGAATGGTGGTTGAATAATAATAAAAAAAGTATGGGTTGCTAATCGGGTTTAGGGTGTGCACGGGACCGGAACGTGCATCGGGCCGGGAATACTCCTAAGCAAAGCAGAGCCGCAAGTGCCGCCGGGATTCGCCAATCTATTTAAGCTTAGGGTTAGGATCTAGACCGCTACTGATTCCATCAGTCTCCACTTCATTTGCGGTCTGAATTTCCGGTCCCATGGCTCACCGCACTCCAATTCCATTTGGTTGAACATGAGCCAAAGGTGGCAGACGGCTTGGAGTACTCGAAACGAAAGACCAGGACCGACCAAGGGCCGAATTACCACGTAGGATGCCTTTCTGAATCCCACTTAGGAAGAGACTTTTCGCAATGATGCACTTCCAAACCCATATTCATTAGGGCGCGCTTTGGTAGCCCTTGCCCACTATCACTTAGACAAACAAACCACACTCGCCAGATGACTGACTCTGTTCGGCCAGAAGATCCTTCTTGTACCTTCAATCATTATCCAGCAAAACACCCATCTTCTTCAGTAACCAATTCCATCACTCGAGTCTCTCACTCCTCCCCTCATATCCCAAACCTCCCCATCGCCATCACCCACCCACAACAGAAGTCCCAACATCCAGCCTCTCCAACACCACCTCACCATTCTTCCCAGCACCCCAATCATCCCCATCATCCTGCCAAAAATCTCCCCGGCCATGTACGCACCCGAACAACACAACACCCAGCACCAGCATCAGAAACAGAAACAGAAACAGAAACAGAAACAGAAACAGAAACATCCCGATCGACTCTCAGAATCCACAAACGACCACAGTCTCGAAGCCATAGTCGTTCTACGCCGTGGATCTTCTTCAAGGCATGCCTACATTCCTTCCCATAATCCAACGTTTTTCTCGTTCTAGCAAAAACCACAACCCCACCCGCCTGACGCCTTCGCCCCCCGGCTCTTGCAACCCCCACCAAATACCTCCCCCAAGCCACGATAAAAAAAAAAGGCAAAGAACAAGATAAACGCCTCCACCCCTACCTAGCACGCACACAACAACTGCAATCTCAACTCGCACGTATTCACCGAGCGGGAAACAAGACATCCACCAATAGACCAGAACTCTGCAGCACAAAAGCGTAGGTTAAACGGCTGAAAATGGAGTGGCGTAATTGATCTATTCAAGGTGGTAAGGGAGGCAGGTTCAGTTCTACCTACCTTACGCCATCTACCTTGGAAAAATGAACAATAGAAAGAAGCCTTGCTATGTGCGCACAGTGGTATCACAAACCCAACCGCCTACCATCAAATATGGCCCGTGTCCTTTTTTTCTTCGTCGCGGTTCGTTCAATCAATGAGATCGTGTAAACGTGGTTCCCTCAAACGCCCAGTGGGTATCACCTCCTCATCACACCCTATCAATTCCCTTTACAAAACCCCATCACCCCCTCCTCCTCCTCTTCCCCCTCCTCCCGCCCTCACTCCCGCCCTCACTCCCGCCCTCCTCCACAACCATATCCGCCGGACTTGCCACCTCACTACCATCCGTTGTATGCACAATATCGCTCCCACCCCCATCCTCGCCATCTGCTGCGTCGAAATCCTGCAACCCACCGTCATCACCCTGGGCTGCGGCCGAAGTGTCAAAGGTGAAATCCGGGATTTCGCTATCGTTGGTGGTGCCGAAGTCGAGATCGGCGCCATTGAGGGACTCGTTGAAGTAGTCGTTGCTGTTGAAGATTTGGTCGAGGTCGAGGAGGTCGGATGCGCCGGGGCCGTTGAAGTTTTGCGCGTCTGTGACGCCTGGGATGGAGCCGCTGGGGCTTAGGGGTGCGAGGAGGCCGTGGAGTTCGTTTACCCGTTCGGTTTGGGCTTGGATGGAGTTGTGGATTTGTTCTAATCTTTCTTTCGTGGCGTTGTAATTTACTAGGTCGGGTACAGCAGGGGGGCTAGGGAATGTTAATGCGTTATTGTTGCCGTTTTGGGCCGTATTGGCACTTCCGTTTGCCATGAGCTGAAGAACGTTGTTGCGCTGGTTGTGCGTCAAGGGTGTCTTGCCGTCAGCGTTTTCAAGATGGGAAAGTGCCTGAGGGAAATCCATCCTAATGCCTGGAAAATTGGTATTGTTCGCGTTGGTAGAATTGATCATCGACATGATGTCGGCCTCTGGTATTTGACCCTCTTGTTCATTATCTGCTTTGAGCTGTGGGCTTTCCGATGCACGTGCCGAAGGTGTCTGGTCGAAAATTTCCTGAAAACCGGGAGAGTGCCCAGCTGCTTCGTTGCGCATGTTGTAGGGTGGCACTTGGCCTTGCATGCCTGAGACCCGGGTTTGCGGTAGTTGCCCAGGACTTTCAGCGGAGGCGGCGGGCGAAATCGTTGATGCTCTCCCAGTCTGTGTCTCTGAGGTCTGCAGCGGGGCGCCCTTGATAAGTAAAGGTTGTCTTCGGAAGGGTCGCTGGGCTTGACCGTTGGCGTTGCTCGTTTTCTGATCTCCATAGTCTCCATCTCCCACATCCACCACATTCCCTTGACCCTTGGAATCCTGCGGTATTGCACCGGAGAACATGCTCGTAAAATTCTGCCCACCTTGGCCCTCCAGACTTCTGTTATAGACCGTGGCAAGGAATGTCAAGATCGCATTGATCGAACTCTCGTGCCTATCATGCAAGTTTTGAAATGCTGCAGCTTGTCCGTATAGCTGCTCGTGATCTCTTCGTACTTGAGCCAGCATGCTCTTAATGATGTCTTGTTGATGTCGTACTTCTTGTAATTCTTGCTGCAGGCCTGTAAAGTCTTGTTGTGGTAGTCCTGTAGCTCCATCGCCTATCAGGAGAGGCTGGCGGCCGTTTCGCATGTTCGTTCCATTCTCTATGGGAGCGTGGTTTGGCGGCGCTGAATTCTCCCGGTCAAATCCTTCCTCACCATCATCATCTAGATTTCCATCTTCTTGTTTAACCCTCGTCCCGCCTTTGCCGGGCCCTTTACCTAAGGGATTCTTTGGCTTTTGTATCAGCCAAAGTAAACTGGGCCGTCCGCGCTTGAAAAATGGATTGGAATATTCGCTGGGGCTTTTATTTTTCCTCTCACTCGCTCGCATTGAGTTATCGGATAACCCAACCTTCTTATGGAAGCCATACATATTGAGCTGCCGAACAAAGGAAGCGTAATTATTATGTTTGAACAATTCTGGGATCAACGTCTTCGCAAATTCGTCCTCATCGACAACGATGAAGGAGTCACCACTATCGGACCATCGTATCAAATCTGTATTTCTGGATTCATCGAGGAAACTAGATGTAGTATGGGTCAGCTTGAATTAGGGTGTAAAATTCGGGAAACTTACCTGCTCAATTTTTGCACAAAAGGGGGAATCTGCTTCCGCTTTGCTTGCGTTTCCCTTTTGGCGATCATTGCCCTTTGCTCAAGATCATCCCCATTATTCATCCATGCATCCTCGTTCGCCTGTTTTATGCCCTCATCTGCGGCCAACGGCCACGTATCATTCCCAGCGTTGTTGTGATTTGCTCTCGGAACTAGCTGTTGGCCTAATCCCCTTCGTGTAAGTTGGTTTGATCCTGGAACAGGCGCTGCGTGATGCTGAGTGCCACCATTGTAGAGATTCGAAGAGTAGCTGCCTATGTGATCAGGGTAGGTAGAGGCTGAGCTTGATACAGGCTGCTGGTCCCATGACATGTACTGATCTTGCATCGTCGCAGCCATCGCACCGTTGTGTTCGACGCCCGATCGCTGCTGATGCTGGACAATTGGTGATGCTCCTGGTGCTGCTCGTTTCCGGGAGCCTGCTAGCCCCATCCAAGCTGCAGTACTTGTTCCTTCGCTTCCGGCAATATCGACCAGGTCTTGAGTAGTAAAGTAGCACCTCTGAGAAGTCGCCGGCAAAGCCGAGTCTACCGGCTTTCTTCAAGTAGTGTCCAATACGCGCTTCCACAGGCAGTCAGAAACCGACGTAGATTTGAAGTTGTTTAGTCTAATTCCTTGCTTCGCGAATTCGGTAGCAAAGAGTAGGGTCTGTTCGTAAAAGATGGTAGTGGAGGGTCTGATGGACGGAAAGTCGTCCGTGATTGAAAAGAAATACGGTCGTCAAAAATAGGTGATGCTGGGTGTTCTGACCTAAGCTATTGTTCCAGACAAGTTTCTTTAGACCGAGAATACTTGAAAGAGCTATTATCTGTGCCCAAGGCGATAGTTCGGAAAGCTGCAGGAGGCAGGCGTCAACTGCTTCACAAGACGAAGGAAAAGTGATAAGACAAGCAGACTCTGATTTGCAGCGTCGCAGAGCATGAAAGGAGATGGTAGGTATCTAGGAACAAGAGAGATTTTCAAATCAATGACCAGAGAGCTGTTCTTATGTTCACAGAAGGCTCCGGCGATGATATCAGGCTACTGTGTTGTAAGAAAACCTTAACGTCTTTTGATTGGGCGGAATACCGAGACCATAAATCTGCAACTCACTTTAGTCAATAGGTAATATATATAATTCCTGACATGAATTCAAGCTCTCTACAAAGGTTCAATAATAAATCCAGATTATTGTCTACAAAACAGAAGGACTCCATCTATACATTGTTGACTATTTTCATTCTCCTACTCTTCGATCTGGCAGACGCCCCCTATCTCGGTCCTTATCCCAAGCCTTACTGCTCACCACCTTGCCCTTTGCCTGTCTCTTTGCTCTTTGCTCTTCAACAAGTTCTTTCGTCTTTTCTCGCGGATCAATCACCACAAGGTCTTCTTCGTTCTTTTTCTTCCAGTTCAGGTCCTTTCCAAGGCGGTCCTTGTTGAAACTGAGAGCATGCGACATCCAGCCTTTGTCTTCTTCATTTTCTGCTTCTGCATCGCCTGTCAATTGCTTGTCCCAGGACTGACAAGATTGGCAGTTTGCAATGAAATGAAGGTCACAGAGTGCAGCCTCTTCGTCTTCTGCTGCTTCATCAATGCGAGCGCCATTGTCGGTCACTTGCTCTTCACGGAGCTCCTGTGGAAGCGTCGCGGATGGTTCTGCCTCTGGTGGGGCTTTCTCAAGCTTTGCGCGGAATGCAGCCAAAATATCCAGAGCTTGTGCGTCCTTCAACGCGTCTCCTTTACCACCAAATTTCCTTTTACGCCCGCGTACGGAATTTGCCGGAATCATCTGCTCCAGCGCTGACGTCTTGCGAGGCTCCGCGGCTGGCATATGGATGTTGCGCTTCATGGAAGCCTTTAGATCTGCAATCTGCGCATTTGTGCGGTCAAGTAGAGTGGAGACTTTCCGGACATCTGCTGGTTCCGGAGAGCTTGAGGCAGCACGAGATGGTTCTTCGTCATTAGGCAACGGAAGCTGGGTATTAGGATCCGGTCTTGTGATCAAAGGAGGAGATCTAGATCTAGAAGTCTTCCTTCGAATAGCTTTCGTAGAAGAAATGGGTTTTGCGTCCGTTGTAGGGCCACCATTACTCTCCTTCGTATTGTCAGAGCCACCCTTCTCTGTGACCAGCTTAGGATTAAGCTTTTGCTTTTTGATTGAAGATGCGCCATCCGCATCCACTCCTTCATCTGCCCCAAAGCTTAACAACTGCTTTCCTGCATTCTTCTTCACCCTCTTCTTCTCGCCCTTCTTTTCCATCGCTCCGCCACCAACCTTCCCTTTCTTCTCCCTTCTCAGCATATCCTTAAATGGATTTACCAAAATCTCCACCCCATTGATCTTTGTTGGGTACAAAGGTCTCTCATTTCCCTCCCCATCCATCAAGTCCGCCGCGCCCATCTTCATAAGATTGTAAATCGTTTCGCCATCTACTCTTCCGAACATGGTATTCTTCCCCTGCAATTCGGGGGTCGCCCCCAACGTCAAGAAGAATTGACTCCCATTATCATCCTTGCGCCCAGAGTTGGCCATCCCCAGCAGACCTCTTCTATTGAACTTCAATCGACTGTGAACCTCGTCTTCAAATAATCCTCCATCGTAGATAGCCTCACCGCCTTCGCCCGTCCCTGTTGGATCTCCCCCTTGAACGATGAAACCTGGAACGAGACGATGGAAGATTGTGCCGGTGTAGTAACCATCGAGGCATAGCTGAAGAAAATTGCGCGACGCAAGAGGCGTCTGCTTTGCAAACAGTTCAAGGAGTATGTCGCCAGATGTGGTTTCCAGGAGGACTTTGGCCGTCGGCTGTGGCTCAAGATTATAAAGAGAACTCATAACGGGCCAAAAACAAGGTCACAGTGGCCCCCAATGCGGCCTAGAATGAGTTCCACAGCACTTTGATACGCCGTTGGGATGGAAGAACCCTTGGTACTGGTCTCGCAGACATGAAGTTAGGTTGCTTGAACAACCGGCTTATGTAATAAAAGGGAAAGATCTACCGAGCCGAAGTTGTGCATTCTAAAGTACAGTCACTTCACGTTTTCACGAGCAATATTCCGTACCAAAAGCCAGACCGCAAGAGCTCGGGTTCCTAGCTCATTCGCTGAATATCCAATCTACAGAGCATCAATCGCGAGTGGATTCATGACCCTAACCCTAATCTACTACAAACCTACCCCCAATCTACAGCAGGAGGTTTTAAGGATTTGCTCCAATCGGAAAAGTGGATTGAGTTGAGTGAGACCCCGAGGATCACATGACTGAAATCGACCCGTCGATCCTCAAGCTTGGAGGCGGCTTCATGCGTGGACCTCTGCATTGGGTTCTGTGGGTTCGGGATTCACAGACTCCTAGCCAGTCAAATTCAAAGAACGTTGTTGTTGGCGCACGCTAGGAACAACGTCCAACACTTGGACGAGTTGATAAGTTGATATCCATCGTCCCCGCTGCGCACGGTGACGGTACTTGGTCTCGAGGGTTTCTTGGCTTTGGCTCATCACCTGAGGTAGTCTGCATTACTGCCATAATGACATCTGCATATGGAATACTGCAAGTGAGTGCAGCGGCAAGGTCTTTCCGTTTCCATCGCTCCTATGCATCAAGCCTGTCAAAAGGAGGGGGTTGCAGCAGCGCAATAAGAGCATGACGGCCACGGCGAAGCTTCCCCTTTGCAATCGCCTGCAAGTCGCCACAACAACGAGGGTACTCCCAGCGGAAACGGAGGAGATATACAAACGGCGATCCAGTTGATAGCTTTGCCTTCAACATCTACAGAGTATATACACCAGACCTGCTGCAAATCGGCTTTCTTTCCAGAACAAATTAGCAGCATCTAGCAGTAAAAGGGGGTTCCTGCCGTTAGTCATATCCAAGGGTATCATCATACCATCGTCCAATTCGGCCCCTAATGGCAGCTCCCGTTATTTGGCATCTGCGCCAGTTAGGAAGTCATGAACATTTTATTCTCAAAATTCGCGAAACTTGATCCACCACTTATCTCCCTACGTCGTGTGTGAGAAGGGACTTAGGTACCTCTTTAGTGTACAGCGGCGCTCCAATCAAGCCAGGAAGACGCAGGTTTTAGGATCTGTATGGTCGAGTGAGCAGTGATTCGAAACTTTATAGAGATCAGATGCAAGTACGAGATCTTCCGAGACTAATACGTCGCAATGCGTATCTATGAAATCCAAAGCAAATGGCCCTCATGGATCTTTGAATAAATACAAGCCGTGATTATTCCCAGTCAAGCCGGATATCCCCTTTCTTTCCAATTTTCCACCAGAATTTTTAATTTTGTGATAGGTACACAGGCAGCGCTGTTACCGAGACGCTAAATCTCTTTAGTGCGCCTCGTGCGAATTTAACCTCAGACTCGAAGCTCTCCCTTCGTTGCTCACCTCCTTCCTACAGCACATTTCGCACGTCGCAGTCCGATCAAGACTGTTTCTTCCTGTATTCTGCACTTTGTACTACGTCCTGAAGCGCAAAACTGCCAACCTTGGGACGACTGGTTTTTGACATCTATTTACCTGGCCCTCAACTAATATTCTAGTGCCTGTGTCACAAGCTCGCACTTTATGAAGCTGCAGCTCAAGTCCCACTCTATTGGCGGATTTCGAACATCTACCAAATAGATCTACCACCAAGTCGCCATATCATAAGATCTTATGAGCTTCACACAATCTTTGTAAATCCAACGACTCCCACGGCTGAAACGACACGACGACCAACGAAACGACCAAAACGACTGACCGGCATAGATCGTCACCAAAAGTCAGCAAGTTCACCGTGAACTGTATATTCTACGCTAGAGTCTACTGCCTACGACTTATTACTTGAGAGTATTCGAACTGCAGCTCTGCAATATTGCCCGTTGAATTGATCTTTGGTCATTGTTTCCAGGCCAGCCAGGGAACTCCTAGAGCAGTTTTAAGTATACCATACATACTGCGACCGGCTTAGCAACCAAAAGGCGACATGAACAGCCATCTTCATCATCACGACATGTACTACGACCAACCTTCCTCGCGCTCTCCAGGCGCTCACCGACACCAACAGCAAACCCTCCATAGACAGCCCTCACGGCAGTTCGACGCGTATGGACAGATGCCAAACAACATGTATCCCGCTGAGGATCATACACTTCGATACGACGGCAATAGGTTCGATCGGATGAATGCGACTATGCAGGGCGGAGGATATGGCTATGAGATGCCAGGTGCTCAGACTTGGAACCCCAGTGCGTTCGGTGGTGGGAACAACCTTTCCAACTTTGGCGCCACCGGAAGGATGAAGTCAACCTCTCGGGGACGGAGTGCCCTCCCAACTGTAAGCCCATCCAGCGACATGTGATCTGAAGACATGTCGGAAATACTTGCTAATTGTAGGCTCACTAGACATGGCTTGATCAGCAGCAGCTACCTTCCGTGAATCCTTATGGTGGAATTGGCCCCTCTCCACTTGGGGGTTCCCAGCTACGCTCCGAACAATATACGACGGATCCTGACGAGGAGCTTATACCAACTGCAATTGTCATCAAGAATATACCATTCGCTGTGAAGAAGGAACAACTTGTGGATTTGATGACTCAAATGCACCTCCCGCTGCCATACGCTTTCAATTACCATTTTGACAACGGTGTATTTCGTGGACTTGCATTCGCAAATTTCACCTCGGCGGATGAGACCGCCACTGTCATTGACAACCTGAATCATTTCGAGCTACAAGGCCGCAAATTAAGGGTCGAATACAAGAAGATGCTGCCACTGCAAGAGAGGGAACGTATAGAACGAGAGAAGAGAGAGCGACGTGGGCAACTTGAGGAACAGCACAGGCCAATAGCCAACTCTCAGCTGCATAATCAACCCTCAATGTCTTCGATGTCCTCACATGTTCCAGCAGCGTCACCATCACCAATATCGTCCAGGAATGAGAAGCCAGGTAAGGGAAGCATGGTCGAGACTGTCAAATTGAGCTAACCTAATTTTGTCAAGACGTAGATCTTAACGATCCCCAGACCTTGGAATACTATTCCCAGCTTCTCCTCTTCAAAGACGATCACTCCCGAGAAGCTTTGATATTCCCTCCCAATCTATCTCCGATCCAAAGGCGTATTGTACATACATTAGCGCATCACATGCAGCTGGCTCACGTTTCGCGTGGGAGTGGAGAGCAACGACAAGTTCATGTATACCGGGCGTCTCAGGGCAACAACATAAGTCCCCCTATCCCGCAGGTATCTGCGCTACATGGAGGAGATTCTTCAAGAAGAGGGCTCAACCGAGCGGCAACTATCGATTTCAACGATGCCAGGAACTCCGACTCAGGGGCGTACAATACTCTCCGAGGTCAACAATCCTCGGGGTTTCTGGGCATCCCTGATTCCCCAGGACTCTTTGGCGTCCAGCAAAATCTCCGCCCAGCCAAGTCATTTGCGGACCTTCGATCTTATTCACCGTCGCCTGTGCCATCCTCGGCCAGCTTTCCTCCGAATCTCCAGTCAAATATGGCCAGATTCCAAGATTACGGACCTGGTAGCGCCGCTTCTATGACCCCGACCTTGACACCTACAGCTTCAGGCCAGTCGCTTGGTCAACATCTTGACGAAGGTCTCCTTGTTAATGGCCTTGGTGGGATGTCTATTGGAAGCAACCTAGGTCCGAATGGCGGTAGTCCGCGTCGACTCCGTGGGATGTTTTCCTGGGATCAAGATCACCAGCAACCAACCACCGCACCGATTGGTAGCAATAGATCGTTTAGCATGAACTATGATGATCAATCCAGGGAGAGAGGCCAGAGCTTACCTATGCGACAACCCCGTGGGCCTGGAGCTGAGCGTGGCACCGGCTTCTCTAGAGGACGACAAGGTGGGCACCAAGGCCGCGGGAGTGACGAGTTGAGGGCATCATCGAGTGTGGAAATCATCGTCGAGTAGGAGACGGTGGTGCGTCGGAGGCTTTTTAGGTTATCCCGAACACGACTTATGAACGGATGACGATACGAAGTAGAAAATCAACTATACGGGGCAACCCATTCATGCCGGACTCGAATCGATGCGTTGTTCCGACTTCCAGATCTTTCCGAAATTTTGTCAGACTTTTTGTTCACCATATCGATTTCTTACCGCATATTTCCCACGGCTTTATCATGTTCGACCGCAATTCTCCAGGCAAATTTACGCGTATACTGTTTGGTAGTTCAAGAAACACATGCACCGAACGCCCTCCTGCTTACGACTCAATACAGTTTACGCTTGACGACAGGATTATTATCCAGGACCGAGACATTGTACGCTATATCACCTGTTCATCCACCCGAGTACTATAGGGATGCAAAACTTTCGAGTCTTGGACCGGGAGACCGGAAGCACCAACCGTTCTTGCGTGCAGAAAGTAGCAAGTGGATGGGCCTTTGTCGCGATGAATTTACGGGATCTCATACACAGTCTTCAACTAATAATACGCACGCAGACAAATCCCATGTAATTACCAGTACCACCTTTTTGATTCTCTACCTTGTTCTCTTAACCCCTATATGAATTTAATACCAGATTGATCTTTGAGTGTGTGTTTACCGGTGCGCGTTCCAGAATAACCAAGACCACATCGCTCTACTGCAAGCCTTCCTTTGTCGTTATCACCCCATTTTGAAACTGACACCAGTCCCGTCCCCATCTCCCCAAACATCAACTCGTTCCCCCGGTTGCAAAAATCATGCAGGCAGCCGGATACTGGTACACATCCCTTTTCCTGCATCTACACCTCCTACTTTCTACCTAAAACACCCTCCCTACAACCGTAACGAAG
>JAABUR0100009196.1_pt1 | contig 11197 bp, 11 predicted proteins | sample 5560091 | NCBI WGS metagenome assembly JAABUR01 (sample SAMN10711879, study PRJNA513375) | rock metagenome | isolation source: Antarctica rocks | place: Antarctica: Victoria Land, University Valley sud
GCCGGGCACGCCCCTGGGCGGGTGACGACGGACGGGCACGACGCCTACCCGCGCGCCATCCGCGAGACGCTGGGGCCGGAGGTCCACCTGTGTTGGCCGTCTGGATCATCCGGGGGGATCAGGCGGCTCGCTGATAGGCATGGTGCAGGCCACCGAGGACCGGGATCGCGCCAATACTCCCATGCCGTTCCGCTTGGGCCGTTTCTTCCCACTGGCGCGTCGGGGACAGACTGACGCAGGCCTTGATGGGGCCGGTGCTGATTGCAGTAGCCCGCATACTCCCGCAGCACGCGCCGCAGGTGCCCCTCGCTCAGCACCAGCAGATGGTCGAGGCATTCGCGCCGCACGCTCCCGAGGAAGCGCTCGCAGGCGGCATTCTGCCGTGGCGCGCAGTAGGCCATGCGCAGGAGGGTGATGCCGCTCGTCTCGGCCACGCGCGTGAAGGCCGCCCCGTACTTGCTGTCGCTGTCGCGGATCAGATAGCGGGGCCGCTGGTCGAAGGGCGTGGCCTCGCGCAGCTGCTGGGCGACCCAGGCGTCGGTCGGGTGGCGCGTCACACCCACAGGCACCACGCGTCGTGTGCCGAGGGCAACCACGAAGCAGGCGTAGAGGGGCCGGAAGAGCGCGTCCGTGACGGGGAGGAAGTCGCAGGCCCAGGTTTCGTGAGCGTGGTTGCGCAGGAAGGTGGCCCAGGTCTGGCTACCCCGGCGGGGCGGGCGCGCGTCGCGCATGTGCCGTTGGACCGTCGTCTTGGCGACGGGGATGCCAAGTTTCAGCAGCTCGCCCCGGATGCGCTCGGCACCCCAGAGCCGATTCGCGGCGGCCAGCTCCCGGATCAGCGCGATCGTCTCGGCCGCTACCTTCGGCTGCGGCGTCGACCGGGGCCGCGATTTCCGTCGCCAGAAGAAGCGGAAGCCCTCGCGGTGCCAGCGCAGTACCGTCTCCGGTTGGACCATCAGCAGCGCCCGACGCCAAGCGCGGAAACGGCTGGCCAGCAGGACCAGGAGCGCCCGGTCGGCCGGGCTGCAGCGCGGACGCTTGACGTTGCGCCGCAGGACGAGGAGTTGTTGGCGGAGGAAGGCATTCTCGGCGACGAGGGCGGGTCGGCTGCGCACGAGGTCAGTGAGGGCGCCCGCCACCACGGCCTGGTCGGCGGGTTTCGTCGCGGTAATCAGGCGTTGCCGGAGCGCGCGGGCAAGGGATCGTCCGAGCTGGGCACAGCGGCGGAACAGTCGCGGCAGCATCGGGGGCTCCTCATCGCGAACAGGTGGTGCCAGCGGAACACTCGTAAGTATCGCGCTGGCGGAGTGTATCGCTGCCACTCGACACGTCAAAGCGCTACTTGATTCGAACGGATATCCCAAACGGCCAACACAACCGGTGACGGCTCGCCAGGTCTGGCAGCGTGCGGCGCTGGTCTGGCGGTAGGCGGCGGCGGTGCGGCGGTGGCGACGGGGTCGGTAGTGGCCGGTGCTGGGACCAGACGTGCCGCGTCTGTTCCCAGCGCCGCACGCTGCCAGACCTGGCACGCGGTGACCAGGACGCTGGCCGTCGCCTGAGAGCGCACGCGCACGGCCGCAACGCGCCCTCGTTCAGCTTCCCGCCCCGAATGGCACGCTACCTTGACAGTGCCCTACTTTCGGCTCGGATTTTTCTTGTTTGCTTTTATCTCAGCCTTAGCGAGATTTTCTTGAACTCTGAACTGAACAATCCTCCCGATCAATTCCAGCGGTAAAGGCGCATCGAAGGGGAAGTTTACGGCTGCCTTTGTTCCCTTATAAGTCGCTAATTCATCCGTAAATGCAGCAACTCCACTTGCTGTTGGATAAAACCCAATGTGATTCTTAAGTACAGAAAAATAGACTAAATTCCCGTTCAGGGCAAAGGCAGGCATTTGATAACTTATTATTTCCTTTGCTTCAGGTGCAGCGGCTTTGATAGTGGCTCGCACTGATTCCAGAAGCGCCTGGATACTTTCAGGAAAGGTGGCGATATATTCATCAATTGTGTGGGGAACTTTTCTATGCTGTTCCATATATACTTCCCCCCCTATTATCGTTAGGACGTACGCCGTTGAACGTGGTTTCCCGCCGGAACCACGCCTGATTCGTGCTCAACGGCGTACGTCCTAATCGTATCGCATCCCGACTCCTCTGGCCATATTTCATTTAGGGGTGACACGCTGAACATGTTCACACCCCTCGTTTACCTAGTTCATCCGTTTGTTGTAGGCGTTGGCATGGGCGGATCGGTCGCACTTGCTGCCCGCCATCGCAAAGTCAGCACCGAGGCCAACAGGGCGTGCCGTTGTTCAGGAAAAACCGAACTCGGATCATCGAATGTCGGCAAGACCCGACAGCATACGGCGAGGCGTCCTTGAGTGGGAAGAACTGCTACTCCAAGCTGGCGCGACAACGGCCCAACCAGCAAGCGTAGCGCGAATTGTCGTGGGTGACACTCATGGATCATCGAAAGGCGGCCAGAGGCCCGCTGCTCTGGCGAGGCGTCTTGCTCGGCAGCACCGTTCGGCCTCGCCGCGTTTCATGGCCGCGCTACCACGCGCGGGAAAAGTCCGTCCAGCGCGGTCTGGAGGATCGGTTCAACGTACGCGGCATCATGGTGGATCGTCACGACGGCGAGCACCATATCCAGGACCTGCTCGATCGCGAGATCCGCACGGACTTCGTGGGCGGCCTGCGCGGCGGCGAGCAGTGGGCGCCCTGCCGCGACGACCCGGGCACGGCTCCCGTCGAACACGGGATCGCCGGTGTCGGTGTGCTTGAGCAACGCCGCAGCGAGGCGATGCTTGTCGGACAGGAAGGCGGCGAGGCGGCGTAGCCACGTCGTGAGCGCCGCCCCAGGCGCCGCGTCGCTCGTGTCTGCGGCGGTTGCGCAGAGGCGGTCGACCTCCGCGGTGAACAACGCCTCAAGGAGCTCGCGGCGGCCAGGGAAGTTGCGGTACAGCGTGGCCATACCGACGCCGGCGCGTCGAGCGACCTCGGCCATCGACAGGTCCGCCCCGGTGTCGGCCAACGCCAGGCGCGCGGCGGACACGATCTTCTGCCGGTTGCGCGCGGCGTCGGAACGCCTCGTCGGGGGCATACCAGTCATACGACCCGAAGTGGACAGGATGTCCGATTGGTGATATGGTGAAGTGGACAGGGTGTCCACTTGTCGGCAGCCCGCATTATCGGTACTTTGTGGCCTTCGGATGAGCGGCTGGAAGCGAGCGAATGAAGGACGGCTTTATCGCGGCGCGATGTGCGCGTACGGACTTCCTGCCCGCTGAGCCTTGAAGCGCGTTCGTGGCCGTTTCGCCCAAGTTCACAAAGTACCGTTATGTCGCCGCCTGCGGCGCGCTCGCGGCGGAGTAAGGAGTTCTTCATGGAGTACCGATCGTTGGGCCGCACCGGCGTCTCCGTCAGTCAGTTGTGTTTGGGTGCCATGATGTTCGGGGCCTTCGGGAACCGTGACCATGAGCAATCGATCAGTATCATACACCGTGCACTGGACGCCGGTATTAACTTCATCAACACCGCGGACGGTTACTCGGCGGGTGAGTCCGAGGAGATTGTGGGCAAGGCCCTGGCGGACGGACGGCGCGAGAATGTTGTGCTGTCGGTGAAGTTCGGCGTTCGACTAGACGGGCATCCCAACCACGGTGGAGCATCGCGGCGTTGGATCATGGACGCGGTCGACGGCTCGCTGCGGCGCTTGAAAACCGACTGGATTGACGTGTATGAGGTCGGGGTCCCCGATCCCGACACCGACCTCGACGAGACCCTCGGCGCCCTGACCGACCTCGTGCGTGCGGGGAAGATCCGCTCTTTCGGGACGTCGAAAATGCCCGCCTCACAGCTCGTCGCCGCCCGCTGGACGGCGGAGCGGCGCGGGTACGGCACCTTTCGCACCGAAGAGTCGCCGTACTCCATCCTGACCCGCGCGATCGAATACGACTTGTTGCCGACCTGTCTACGCCTGGGTACGGGGGTGTTAGCCTACAGCCCGCTCGCTGGCGGCTGGTTGTCGGGGAAGTACCGTACGGGCAGGGCGATAAGCGCGCCGACCTCCCCGCTACGCGCAAGGAGCGGCAAGATGGACGCCACGAACCCGCTGAACGCCGCGAAGTTCGCCGCCGCCGACGCGCTCGGCGCGCTGGCCGACGAAGCGGGACTCACCCTGGTCCAATTGGCGATCGCTTTCGTCGTTCGCCATCCGGCGGTGAGCTCGGTTGTCATCGGCCCGCGTACGCTGGAACATCTCGACGGCTATCTTGCCGCCGACGGTATCGCGCTGTCCGGCGCGGTGCTCGACCGCATCGATGCGCTCGTACCGCCCGCATCGACCGTTGACATAGCCGACAACATGTGGGATCTCGGGACGCAGGCACTGAAAGCCTCCTCCCGCCGCCGCTAGATGACCGCCCCGGTATACTGTCCTAGGGTCAATTATGGACTTGGGCGACGGGGGCGAGGTGACGCGCGAGGAGGAGGCAGACGAGGGCGAGGAGATGGAGGACTGCGAGGACCTGGGGCGTCCGCTCGTAATCGCGCGCCAGCCACCGGAACTTGGCGAGCCAGGCGAAGGAACGCTCCACCACCCGCGTTTGGGCAGCAGCACGAAACCCCGCTTCGTCTGCGGGAGCGTGACGACGACCAGTTCCACGCCGCGCCGCGCCGCCTCGGCGGCGGGCGCGGACCCGGTATAGCCCTGATCGACGTAGGCGACTTCGACGCGATTATCGGTGACCTCCTGGACCGCCGCGAGCAAGGCGGCGACCTGGGCGCGGTCCTGCGCGTCCGCCGGGGTGACGCGGAGTGCGAGCAGGTGCCCGAGGGTATCCACGGCGATGTGGATCGTGCTGCCTTTGCGCCGCTCATCGGCGTCGATTGCAGCGTGCGGCTATCGAGGACGACGGCCGTCGGCTCCGGCTCCCGCCCCGCCGCGCAGAAGCGCGCGCAGGTCGTGCCGCCGCTGCGGCGCGTCCTCACGCATCAGCGTCGGCTAGGGCAAGACGAAGTGCCATTCCTCGTCGCTCACGTCGCTCGGGTACGGCTTCCGGGCCGATGCGTCCATCCCTCCTCCTTTTCGTGGAGCTTCCTGCGTTCCTGCCCGATCTCGCGGGCCTGCGCCTTGACGACTACACCGCGACGGCGGAGCGGATGACGCGCCGGGTCGCCGCCCCCAGTGGGACGGCCCGCTGCCCGGCGTGCCAGTCGGTCTCCGCGCGGATCCCCAGCCGCTACGTGCGCACGGTCGACGATGTGTCGTGGGGCGGCGTGCCCGTGAACCTCCGGGTCCTGGTGCGCCGGTGCTTCTGCGGGGACGCGGGCTGCCCGCGACGACTCTTCGCCGAGCGGCTCCCGCGCCTCGTCGAGCGCTACGCGCGACGGACCTCCGCCCTCCGCGCGACGCTCCAGCACATTGGGCGCGCGCTGGGCGGGGCGGCGGGTGTCCGGCTCGCCGCCGCCCTGGGCCTGCCCGTGGGGCGCACCGCGCTGCTCGGCCTCGTCCGCGCGGCCCCGTCGCCCCCAGCAGCGCCGCCCCGCGTCGTGTGGATCGACGAGTGGGCCTGGCGCCGGGGCCACCGGTTCGGGACGATCCTCGTCGACGTGGAGCGCCACCGGGTGCGCGATCTGCCGGCGGATCGCGCGGCGGACAGCACCGCCGCGTGGCTGCGCCAGCGCCCGAGCGTCACCGCGGTCGTCCGCGATCGCAGCGAGCGGTACGCCGACGCCGCCAGCCGCGGTGCGCCGGGGGCGACCCCGATCGCCGACCGCTGGCACCTGGTCTACAACCTGACCGAGTGCCTGGAGGCGTTCCTGCTGCACCGACGGGCGACGCTGCGGGCGGCGGCCGTGGCTGGCGCGGTGCCTGCGGTCACGAGCGACACCGCCCCCGGGCCGCTCACCCCCGGTCGGTCGCGCAACGCCAAGGAGCGGGCCGAGGAGTTGAGCCGCCAGCGCCACGCGCGCCTCGTCGAGCAATACGCGGCGATCCGGCGCCTGCACGACGCCGGGGCCGATGTGGCCGACAGCGCCCGGCGCGTCGGCGTCAGCCGCCGGACGGTCTAGCGGTACCGCACCCTGCCCGAGGCGCCCGAGCCGCAGCGTCCGCACCGCCCGGCGCGGCAGCGGCTGTTGACGCCGTACGAGCCCTCGCTGCTCCAGCGCTGGCAGGAGGGTTGCCACAACGGGATGCGGCGCTACCGCGAGCTTCGCGAGCGGGGCTACGCGCACGGTGCCGCGAACGTCATGCGCTTCGTCGCCCAGCTACGGCGCGACGAGGCCGCCGGCCGACCGGCGGGGGTAACCCGGCGCGTGGGCGGTGCCGACGCCGCCCGCGCGGCATGTTGCCGGGCTCTTCCTCCGCCGCCCGACCGCCCTCAATCCCGAGCAACGGGCGTATCTGGCGCGCATACAGCAGATCGATGCGACCCTACGACGGCCTACCGGCTGACGCAGGACTTCGCGGCGATGGCGCGTGAGCGCCAGGGCGAGCGGCTCGATGCCTGGCGCTCCGAGGTGGACGCTTGTGGGGTCGCCGCGCTGCAGCGTTTCGCCAAGGGGGGCCATGATGACCTGGCGGCGGTGCGGGCGGGGCTGACCGAGGAATGGAGTAACGGCCCGACCAAGGGCTTCGTCCACAAGCGCAAGCTGCTCAAACGCCAGGGCCACGGACGCGTCGGCTTCGATCTGCTGCGGCAGCGGATGACCGCCACCTGACGCACGATCATCGCATGTCGGCAAGCCCCCCCCATCATATGGCGAGGCCTGGTGCGTACGGGGCAGCGTGACACCTCCTCGAGTACAAACCCAATGCTCAAGTGTCCGTCCCATCGGCTCTCCCGCATATTCGATGCTTAACTGTGAAGCGGTATGAAAAGCGTGCTCAAGCGGCGCGAAAAGGGTTCCTGACGCTGCCATCTGGCACTCATCGGTCGCGCAGTTGCACCGCAATCCCTCCGGCAAAACCTGCAGCATCGAAAGGGCGGGAGAGCCGTCCCATCGGGGCAACCCCACGGCTCCGTCTGTGGATTGGGAACGCCCTGGCGGTTACGCCGTCCGGCCCTGCGGCTATCACGTTCGGAGCAGTCCCGCGATGAGCAAGCCGATCAGGCGGCGGGCGTCGTAGCGGGGATCGCTGTCGGCGCCGACGCAGAGGTTGCCGACGCCGCGCAGCAGCGCGTAGGCCTCCATGCCGGGGCGGATCTCGCCGGCCGCGGCTGCGGCGTCGAGCAGCTGCGCGCACACGGGCATGAGGCGGTCGAGGAAGTAGGCGTGCAGCGCGTCGAAGCCGACGGCGTCGGACTGTAGCGCGGCGGCTAAGCCATGTTTCGTGACCAGGAAATCGACGAAGAGGTCCATCCACCGACCGAGTGCGGCGTGCGGCGAGCCACCATGCGCCAGCAGGGCCGGGCCGGCCTCGGCGCAGGCCGCGACCTGATGGCGGTAGACGGCAACGACGAGATCCGCGCGCGTCGGGAAGTGGCGGTAGATCGTGCCCATCCCGACGCCGGCCTTGGCCGCGATGTCGCGCACCGGTGCCTCCACGCCGGAGGTGACGAACACCGCCGCGGCGGCGTCGAGCAACGCCTGCTCGTTGCGCCGCGCGTCGGCCCGCTTGCGCGGGGCTGGTTGCGTCGTGCGCCCAGCGATGGTGGTCACAGGCTAATTCCTTCACACAGAACTTGACAAACGGAGCAATGCTCCGTATATTGAATGGAGCGCTGTTCCACCTACCCATGATACCAGAGTGGACCGCCGACGACCAAGCCACGCAGTGGGCGCGCGCTTCATCCGCAGTGGAGGATTCCTAACCATGCAGGACACACCCGTCGCGCTGGTCACCGGGGCCAACAAAGGAATCGGTCTGCAAATCGCGAAGGATCTCGCGGCGCACGGCCTCACCGTGCTCGTCGGGTCGCGCAATCTCGAACACGGGAAGACCGCCGCGCAGAGCGTTGCGGAGGATGCCCGCGCCGTCCAACTCGACGTCACGGACCGGGCCTCAATCGCCGCCGCGGCAGGGCGCATCCGGGAGGAGTTCGGTCGCCTCGACGTGCTCGTGAACAACGCGGGTATCTCGCAGGCGGGTAAGCCGGGCGGGTCGAACATCCCGAGTGTCGCGTCGCTCGACGAGGTGCGCGCGGTCTTCGAGACGAATGTGTTCGGTGTCATGGCTGTCACGCAAGCGATGCTACCGCTCCTGCGCGAAGCGCCGGCGGGGCGTATCGTCAACCTGGGGAGTTCTTCCGGCTCGCTGACGCTGAACTCCGACCCGACCTATCCGCATCGCGCGGTCTTCGGTGCCGCTTACAGCCCGTCGAAGACGGCCTTGCACGCGATCACGCTGGCCTTCGCCATCGAACTCGAGTCGACCGATATCAAGGTCAACGCGGCGTGCCCGGGTTTCACCGCGACCGACCTTAACAACTTTCGGGGCACGCGCACGGTCGAGCAGGGCGCACGCGAGGCCGTGCGCCTCGCGCTCATCGGTGCGGACGGCCCGACCGGCACGCTGTCGGACGAGGACGGCCCGGTCCCGTGGTGATGTCGTCTCGAGCGCGCCTGCGAAGGGCTCCGCGCCGCGACCCGCCAAGCCGAAGTTGGCGTCCAGACGTTCTGTACGCCCATAGCGACGTCGATAAGCGCCCTGCGTCAAGCGCCGATGGTCGGCCAAGACCGGAGGCGGCCCTCAAGAAAAGGAGCTCGTACCATGAGCACGCCGATCGATAACGCCGACACTATACCCGTCAGCGCACCGACCCCTGTCGTCTCCGTCAGTCCGGTGGTGTTGTCAGCTCCGGGGCGCGCCGTGGAGCTGCAGATGCGTGTTTCCGCGCCCGTGACCGGACGCGAACTGCCCATCATCCTCCTCTCGCACGGCCACGGGAACTCGAACAATCTCTCCTCGTTGAACGGCTACGGCCCGCTCGCCAACTTTTACGCCGCCCACGGCTTCGTCGTGATCCAGCCCACGCATCTGGACTCGAAGACGCTGCGCCTCGATCCGACCGGCCCCGAGGGACCCTTGTTCTGGCGGTCCCGCGCCGAGGACATGAAGCGCATCCTCGACCAGCTCGACCACATCGAGGCTGCCGTCCCGGAACTCAGCGGGCGCCTGGACCGCAGCCGGATCGCCGCAACCGGGCACTCACTGGGCGGGCATACGACGGCGCTGCTGTTGGGCATGCGGCTCAGCGATCCCAACGACGGGACGGAAGTGGACCTGGCCGATTCCCGGATCAAGGCGGGTGTGCTGCTCGCCGCACCCGGCAGGGGCGGTGCTGCTCTCAGCGCGTTCGCGTCTGAGCACTACCCGGTGCTGCGGAACCCCAGCTTCGCCGCGATGACGACGCCGGCCCTCGTGGTCGCGGGCGATCAAGACGCGAACCCGATGTTCAGCGATCGTGCGGACTGGCGTGCCGATGCGTACTCCCTGAGCACCGGCCCCAAGTGCCTGCTCACGCTGTTCGGCGCAGAACATGGGCTTGGCGGGGTTTCCGGGTACGACGCGGCCGAGACGACGGACGAGAACCCCGCACGAGTCGCCCTGATCCAGCGGCTGACCTGGGCCTACCTCCGCACCGCCCTCTACCCCGAAGACCCCGCCTGGCCCGCAGCGCGTGCCGCGTTGATGGACGCGCCCGAGACGCTGGGCCGCATCGAATCCAAGTGAAGCGCTGAGCAGCGCACGCCACGCGGTGCGGCGTGCCGTCGATGGCATTGTCAACTAAAGTCGGGCCGAGTGGTTCGCTGACGCTAAGGGGCGCGCGAATAATTACGCCTCCCAGGCCAGTGCGGCGCCAGGGCTGATGTCGATGAACCACTGCTCGAGTTGCGGCAGGCGGGTGCGGTGGGACGCCACATCCGCCATCGCGGCGGCGGTCAGGGCCACGCCGCGCTCGTAGGCGGCGGTGACGAGCGCCACGACCGGATGCCGCCCCTGCCAGGTCATCGTCGCCGCGAAGCCGAGGACGGTCTCGAGCGCGTCGAGGAGCGTGCCGTGCCAGTGCCGCTCCAGGATGCCCCAGCAGCGCGCGACCGGGTTGTACTTGCTGTGGTCGGGCGGGGAGTACGCCAGGCGTACCGTCGGGTGATAGTGCCGCGCAAACTGCACGAGGCGCGCCATGAATTGGGTGCGGCGGCGGTGGTTCTCCGGGCCGTTGTCCAGCTTGCGGACGAGGGTGGTGCTGTGCAAAAATCGGTCGCGCACGCGCTCCCACCACGCGGAGCGGCAGTCGGCCAGGCAGTCGCTCGTCACGCGGGAGGGCCCGCCGTAGAGGAACAGTGCGTCCAACGCCGGCAAGGAACACCCCCACCGGCGTCACGGTGGCCTCGGGCTGGCAGTCGTGGTCGGCGGCGGCGGTCGGCACGCGGCGCTGCCCCCGGCGCGAGCAGGGTCCGCTCTTGACGGTGGCCTTGGCGTCCATGGAGACCCGCAGCACCTCGGGGGCCGCGTCGGCGGCCCGATTGACCGCGCGCACCTGGGCGAAGATGGCAGCGGTCGCGGCGATCTTTTTGGGGGTTTACTCTGCGCCACGGTCTGGGGCTGGTACCCCAGCGCGTGCAGCTTCACCCCGCGGGTCGGCACGGTGGGCAACTGCGCGTCGGTGTCGTCTTTCTGGGCGATGCGTTGCCGCCGCACCTCGGCAGCGGTCAACCGGGTGTACAGGCGGGCGGTGCGCAAGGCGGGGTCGGGCTGGCTCTGCCCATCAACGATCGCCGTGCTGGCGGTTAGCAGCGCGGGCAGGTGCGCCTCCACCGGCTTACGCCCCCGCAACGCGCAGGCATCGCTAATGGCGACCCCGCGCTGCAACGCGCGCGCCCCTTTGCGGATCGTCCCCCGGTCCCAGCCGCGCTCCCGCTCGGCCCGCCGCTGCCCGCCGGGGCCGCGTGCCGCCACCGTCCGCGCCATGAACACACGCCGCGCGCTCCCGCTGAGCCCCTCGACCGCCGCACTGAGCAGCGCCTTGAGCGAGTCGTTCAACTCCATGCCCCCTCCTGTCACCAGCCTGGCGGTACCGGGTGACGAGTATACGGCCTGGGGGGATTATTTACTGGTACGTCCCTAATACTACAGCGAGAGTTTGGTGTGGTAGCGTTCCTCCAGTGGCAGCACGATGGAGGAGGGAGCGATGGCCCCGATCGAACCGGTGGTGACCGCGCCGACGCTGGACCTGACCCCGCAGGAC
>JAABUR0100009201.1_pt1 | contig 11194 bp, 10 predicted proteins | sample 5560091 | NCBI WGS metagenome assembly JAABUR01 (sample SAMN10711879, study PRJNA513375) | rock metagenome | isolation source: Antarctica rocks | place: Antarctica: Victoria Land, University Valley sud
CGGCCTGGCCCCGATCGGCGCGATCGAAGGCTGAGCCGCCTCCTGCGGTCTCCCTCCTCTCGTTCTCTCACGGCTCACGGCTCACGGCTCACGACTCTTGGGTTGCCCCGCGCGCCCGCTGATGGCAAGATAGCGCCGTGAGTGGTGTGTGCGCTGATGGCGCGCTGTGTCTTCCGCGTGTTGTGGGGGACGGGCAAAGGAGGGGCGGATGATCCGGGTGGGATTGGTCGGCTACGGCTTCGCGGGCCGGGGCTTCCATGCGTATCTGATCGGGCTGGTGCCGGAATTACAACTCGTCGCGGTCGCCACGCGCGACGCCGCGCGGCGGGCGCAGGCGGCGACGGATCACGGCGTGACGACGTACGAGACGCTCGATGATTTGCTCGAACGGGGCGCGGTCGATCTCGTCGTCATCGCCACGCCGCACGATACCCACCGCGACCTCGCCTGCCGGGCGCTGGACGCGGGGAAACACGTCGTCGTGGACAAGGTGATGTGCCTGACCGCCGCCGAGGCCGACGAGATGATCGCCGCGCGCGACCGCAACGGCACCATCCTCAGCATCTTCCAGAACCGCCGCTGGGACGGCGACTACCTGACCGTGCACCGCGCGCTCGACGCCGGGTGGCTCGATGCGCCGTTCCTCTTCGAGTCCGCCGTGGTGAACTATCGCGCCCCGCGCGGCTGGCGCGGTGACGCGGCGGCGGGGGGCGGCATCCTCTTCGACTGGGGCGCGCACCTGATCGATCAGGCGCTGCAACTCGTCCCCGGCCCGGTCGCCTCGGTGACGTGCGACATCCAGTATCGCGGCTGGGGCGCGGCGATCGGCAGCTACGCGCGCCTGCTGCTCCGCTTCACCAACGGCGTCCTCTACACCATCGAACTCGGCAACCTCGTCCGCGCGGAGACGCCGCGCTGGCGCGTGGTCGGGGAGCGCGGGGCGTTGGTCAAGACCGGCCTCGATCCGCAGGAGCGCGCGATGCTGGCCGGGGACATCGGCGCGGCGGTCGAGGCACCGGGCGACCGCGCCCAAATCCGCACCGAACTCGATGGCCTGGCGACCACGCTGACCGTCGAGGGGGTGCGGGGCGACTGGACCGCCTACTACCGCAACGTCGCCGCCGCGCTCGCCGGGACCGCGCCCCTCGCCGTGTTGCCCGAAGAGGCGCGGCGCGGGCTGACGATCCTCGATGCGGCGATGGCGTCCGCGCGGCGCGGCGAGACGGTGCGCCTCGCCGAAGGGCGCTGAGGCGAGCGCGGGCGGGGAGCTACGCTGTATCTGGCCGAGCGTCTGAAGGTTGTGGCGCTCTGGATACGCGTGCCCTTGTCTTGTGGAACGCCAGGGCGAGGATGGAGCGCTCGCCAATGTCGAGCCGACGCCAGTTGACGAAGGCCACACACTCGATCAGCGCCGCGTACTGCTCTGGGCAACGCGCGGCGAAGTCTGCGACTTTGCCAAGTTGCAACGTGAGTACATCGCCCGCGCCTACGGTGATCCGCGTCATCCCGGCATCCGGGTCATCGACGTAGGTCAAACAGTCGCTCCATGCATTCATGTTGCGCCCATAGAAGGGCGGGAAACCGAGGGCCGCGTCGAACACATCGTGGAACGTGCGCCAATCGGTGATCCGGCCGGTCGGAATCGGTACGACCGTCATCGCACTCCTCCATCGCGCATCCTTACGCGACCCCGTAGCGATCGGCGGTCGCGTTGCGTTGCCAGCGCCGCCCTCGGGTGCCGCGCGGCACCCCCGCAGGGGTGACGCCCGCATCGGGCATCTCGCCGCCGAACCGCCCGAGGGCGACCAGCCAGGAGCGTTGCTCGGCGGCGGTGAGCACCCCGACGAAGTCCGCACGCCCCGCATCGACGAAGCGGACGAGATCGCGCTGGAGCTGGATCAGCGACCAGAAGGCAATCTCGTCCGTTTGCGCGTTCGTCTCCGGTTGATCGCGGAGGTGCGCGAGGCAGAGACGGTGCGCCGCCTGCTGGCCGGTCAGCGCCTCTGCGGCGGCGGCGTGCGCCGCGCGGCAGGCCGGGCACCCTGTCGGGGTATCCTCTTCGGCGAGCGCCCCGAGCAGCGCCGCTCCCGCCGTGGCGAAGGCCGCCCAGGCGTGGTCCCGGCAGAGGCCGGGCGCGGGGCCGATGGCGCGGGCCGCCCGCCCCCCTGCCGCGCAGGCGGGACAATCCGGCGCGGCGTTGAACAGGTGCGCGGGCCGCGGGCCGACCAGCAGCGCGAGGCGTTCGGCGGGCGTGGCAGCTTCCCGGCCCCGCGCCGCCGCCGCGACGAGCCGCGCCTGGATCGCCGCGGTGGCGTGCGGCGCGAGCGCCCGCAGGTGCGGCCCGCAGAGGAGCGGCGTGGCGCTCCCGCCGCGCAGGAGGATCAGCAACTCGGCGCGGTAGGCCGGTTCGGTGCGGTCGAGGATCTGGCAGACCGGGCAGGGGCGCTCGGGCGCGAACCAGCGGTGCCGACTGGCCGGATCGAGCCAGTGGTGCAGGAGATCGTTCAGCAGCGGCACGTAGAGCAGGGCGACCCCGCGCGCCGATTGCGCCGCGAGCGCCGCCGTGGGCAGCGACCAGGTGTGCGCGGTGCAGAAACCGCGACTGCTCAGCAGGCGTCGGTGGGCCTCGGGGAGGGTCACGCGCTCATCGAGCAACGTTTCGAGGTGGTGCCCGGTCGCGATCCCGGCGACGCGGCAGAGGGGGCAGCCGGGCAGCGTCATGGCGTCCAGCAGGCGCGCGGTGAGGACCGACTGGCCCGGTTGCCACCGCCCGGACCGCCGCCGGAACAGCGTGTCCAGCATCCCCATCCCCCCCCCGCGCCACCACTCGATTCATCGCCACAACTGTAGCGCGCGGGTGCGGCCCGTTGCCAGCGGTGGCGTTACGTCCCGCCGCACAGATATGGCCGTGCTGTCTTTGGCTAAACCGAAGCGCGTGTGGAGGGGCACGGCGGGCGTGGGCTGCCGAGGGGTTGAAACCCCCGGCTGAATGGCCTGCGGCCACGAAGTACCCATGAAGGGCATACTATCCGCCTGCGCGGACTGGGCGGGTACAGTGAGCGGTATGTGGCGCTCATCGGCGCTCCGGTTTAGGGCACAACGCGCGCCACGCTGCCGCTCGTCCTAACCATGCTTGCTGTGATCGATGTCAGTATTGTGTGCGGGGTTATGCGCGGCCCAGCCGCAGCTTGCGCGCTGAGCGCATCGCGCCAACGGCACGCCTGTTGCAGGCATAACCGGGTGTGGCGCGAGGCGATCCGGGCCGGGCAACTTTTCGCGCGCCGGTCGCGTCCGAGCGGGGAGTCGCGGAGCGGGGCGGCGGGGACGGTTTAACAAACCCTTAACCTGCCGACCCTGACTCGCGCCGGGTCACCGTGTTACCATATGATCTGTCACAGGTGTAACGGCGACACTATCGCGAGCGACGGGATGACAGGCACGGATTGCGGGCAAGACCATACCGGTCGCCCCGCGCAAAGCGGCCCCTTCCGGGGTACGATGGCGCGCGAGGCACGGCAGCCGGAAGGATGGTGAGCGGCGTGGCGCAGGTGAGCGGCAACCTGGGGGCGGATCCGGCGCTGGCCGGGATCAATCCCCTGCAAGCGGGGATTTCGGGCGCGGCGACCGTGCGGCGGCGGCGGGTCGGCGGGCGGCGCGATAATCGCCTCGCCTACCTCTTCCTGGCCCCGGCCATCGCGGTCCTCTCCGTCTTCCATTTCTTCCCCCTCTTCTTCTCCCTCTACATCAGCCTCCACAACTGGCGCATCCGCAAGGTCGATTTCCTCGGCCTTGCCAATTACTCCGAGGCGTTGCAGAAGCGCGAGTTCTGGGTCTCGCTCGGTAACACCGTCTATTACGTGATCGGGACCGTCCCGATCACGATGGCGCTGGCGCTCTTCATCGCCTACCTCCTCTTCCAAAAGGTCAAGTTCCTCTCCGTCTTCCGCACCGTTTACTTCCTCCCGTACATCACCTCCTCCGTCGCCGCCGCCGCGATCTGGACCTGGATCTTCAACGCGCGTACCGGCGTGATGAACCAGCTCCTGGGCCATGTCGGGGTGCAACTGCGCTGGTTGCTGGAGCCGAAGGGCATCTTCGCTATGCTGGCCGATCGCTTCGGTGTGCCGTTGCCGACGATCCTGGCGGGGCCGAGCCTGGCGCTGGTGGCGATCATGGTGGTGGCGGTCTGGCACCTGATCGGCTTCGATATCGTGATCTTCCTGGCCGGCCTGGGGAACATCAACAAGGAGCTCTACGAGGCGGCGCGGATCGACGGGGCCAGCGAGTGGGATCTCTTCCGCCGCATCACGATCCCCCTGCTCGCCCCGACGATCTCCTTCCTCACCATCGTCTCGACGATCGGCGCGTTCAAGGCGTTCAACGAGATCTACGTGATGTCGCTCTCCGTGCGCGGGAATAACGGCAAGGCGGGCGACCCGCTCGGCAGCACGCAGACGGTGGTCGTCTACGTCTATAACCAGTTCTATAGCTCGCAGCGCCTCGGCTACGGCTCGGCGGTGGCGTTCCTCCTCTTCGCGATCATCTTCGCGCTGACCCTGCTGCAACTCTGGTACGGGCGGCGGCGCGAGGCGGTCTGAGCGCGTGGCACAGCCCACGACGCCGACGAGTCGTGCGTGGACCCGGCATGAACGATAGCGATCCTCGACGGGCGATGAGCGATCCTGGCTGGAGGCGACCGATGGCAGCATCCTCGACGACGATCACCGGCACGCCGACCGCCGCGCGGCGGGAATCCCGCCCCCCGGCATGGCTCGTCGGTCGGGTCGCGATCTACCTCTGCCTGACGATCGGGGCGATCGGCGCGGCGTTCCCCTTCTTCTGGATGCTGATGACCTCGCTGAAGACGCAGAACGAGGCGACCCGCTCCGCGCTGACGATCTTCCCCGCCGCGCCGCAGTGGCACAACTACGTCGCGGCGTGGCAGACCGCCCCGTTCGGGCGCTACTTCTTCAACACCACGGTCATCGCGGTCGCCGTGGTGGCCGGGATGCTGGTCACGTCGGTGCTGGCGGCCTACGCCTTCGCGCGGCTCGATTTCAGCGGCAAGAACGTCGTCTTCGCCCTCTTCCTGGCGACGATGATGATCCCGTTCGAGGCGACGCTGATCCCGAATTACATCACCATCACCCGCCTGCCCGATCCGGGGAGCATCCGCTTCATCGCCGACTTCCCCTTCCTGGCGGCGGCGGCGAACTGGTACAACACCTACTGGGCGCTGATCGTCCCCTGGACGGCCAACGTGGTCAACATCTTCCTGCTGCGGCAATTCTTCATCTCGATGCCGCAGGAGTTGTACGACGCCGCCGCGCTCGATGGCTGCGGCCACCTGCGGACGCTGTGGAGCATCATGCTCCCGCTGGCGCGCCCCCCCCTGGCGGCGACGATCATCTTCAGCTTCCTGAGCAGTTGGAATAGCCTGCTCTGGCCCTTGTTGGTCACCGGCAAGGATCAACTCCGCCCCATCCAACTCGGGCTGAGCTACTTCGTGAACGCGGAGAGCAACGACCCGCAACTCTTGATGGCCGCATCGGCATTCACCATCGTGCCGATCGTCATACTCTACTTCGTGGCCCAGCGACAGTTCATCGAAGGCATCGCCTCCTCGGGATTGAAGGGGTAAAACGGATACGAGGCGAGCCGCACGGGGAGAAAGAGGAGGCGCGTAGGGAACGACTGCCGACCGCCGACTATTTACTCGTGAGAAGGAGCATTACCTGTGAAGATGGCGAAACGCCAGCTCGCGTTCCTGGCGGTACTGATCGGCGCGATGCTCGTGCTGGCCGCGTGCGGCGGCAATGCGAGCCCGACCGCCGGTTCGACCGGGGCCAGCAGCGCCCCCACGACCGCCGCCGCTTCGGCGGCCCCGACATCCGGTGACGCCGGTGGCGCGGCGACCGGTGCCGCGACCCGCACCGCCGCCGCAACGGGCGGCGCGACGACCCCGACCCGCGCGGGCGCGACCCCCTCGACCGGGGTCAATGCCGGTGCCGCCGGTGCCGCCAACGACTACGGCCTCAAGCCGGGCAGCGGCACCGCCGTCGACAACGTCACCATCTCCTCGCCGGTGACGCTCACCTTCTGGCACTCGCAGACCGGCCCGAACGCCGAGGCGCTGAACAAGGTCATCGCCGACTTCCAGGCGGCGAACCCGAACATCACGATCGACGCGCAGAACCAGGGCACCTACACCGACATCTACAAGAAGAGCATCGCCGCGATCAACGGCGGCGGGCTGCCGGACCTGTCGGTCGCCTACGAGAGCTTCGTCTCCGAGTATCAGGCGGCGAACGTGGTCCTGCCGCTGGAGGACTACGTCAACTCCAGCAAGTACGGCCTGAGCGCGCAGGACATCCAGGACTTCTACCCGGTCTACATCACCGATAATCAGTACCCCGAGTACAACAACCAGATGCTCTCCTTCCCCTTCACGAAGAGCGCGCTGGTGATGTACTACAACGCCGACAAGCTGAAGGAAGCGGGCCTGACGCCGCCGAAGAGCTGGGACGAGTTCGTGTCGTCCTGCAAGAAGTTCACCGGCGACACGAAGGGCTACGCGATCAACATCGACGCCTCGACCTTCAACGGCGCGGTCTACGCTAACGGCGGCAAGCTGATCAACGACGACCGGAAGGGCTGGGCCTTCAACGGCCCGGCGGGCGTCAAGTTCCTGCGCGACACCGCGGACATGGTCAAGAGCGGCTGCGCCTACCAGATCTCCAAGGCGAACGACGATCAGGCGGCGTTCGGCGACGGCAAGGTCGTCTTCACCCTCGGCTCCTCGTCCGGCCTCTCGTTCTACAAGACCGCCGTGGACAAGGGTGCGAAATTCAACTGGAACGTCGCGATGCTGCCGCAGGGGGCCAACGGCGGCACCCCGGTCACGACCAGCTACGGCGGCAACGTGACCCTCTTCAAGTCGAACTCGCCGGAGAAGCAACTCGCGGCGTGGCTCTTCGTCAAGTACTTCGCCTCCCCCAACGTCAGCGCGCAGTGGAGCGCCGCGACCGGCTATTTGCCGGTGCGGCGGTCCTCGGCGGACACGCAGACGGTGAAGGATCAGTTCACGAAGCTGCCGCCGTATCAGGTGGCGGTGACGGAGATCCAGCAGTATTCGCGCCCGGAGACCTCGGTCAAGGGGACGCAGGACACCCGGACCTTCATCCAGGATGCCTGGACCGCCATCATCGGCGACCCGAGCCAGGATCCGCAGAAGCTGCTGGATAACGCCGCGCAGCAAGGGAATGACGCGCTGAAACAGCGCTGATACCCTGACGAATAGTGTGGAACACCACGCGGGACGGGCCACACCGGCCCGTCCCGGGCTATTTGTCCGGTACTGGGAGGGGGAGCGACCGGAATCTGGTACTTTGGTACTATGCCGCAGATCATGTTCTCTATCCGTTCACCCGAATGGGTATGGTATACTCCGCCACGTCCGGTTTTTGGCATAGGCATTGGCGATCGTACCCGCGTCGTGGGGGTTCCATGTCGGTGTCACTGGTCGAAGAACCTGCCCAACACGGGCGATGCCGTACAGGATCTCGCCGCACGATCGAGGAGACTATGAGCGGCGCCGAGCGACTCGCGGAGCTGAACAGCGACGCGCTGGCGATCATCACCGGGAGTGAGACGCAAATCGGCGATCTCGAACGGCGCGTCGAAACCCTCCGAGCGCAACTCGATACCGAGCGCCGTCGCCTCAGCGCGGCGCTCGATGAGTTGAGCGCGCGTTTCTACGAGAACGCGCGGGCGGAGGGGGCGGGCGCGGGCAACCCGCTCAACCTCAGGTCGTTCCGCGATGCGGAGCGCGACCTCGGCGAGCAGCTGATGTCGTGCGACGGCCTCGCCTCGAAGCTTAATGGCCTCAGCAATCTGCTGACAGTCAGCCGCAATCAGTTCACCCCGCAGGGGGAGGACTCGCCGACCGTCGATGTCTGGCGGCTGGTCGAGCGGATCGCGATGATCAAGGCGCAAGAGGAGGAGCGCTCGCGGTTGGCGCGCGAGATCCACGATGGGCCGGCCCAGGTGCTGGCGAACGCGATCCTCGGCCTCGAACTCTGCGAGCAGATCGCGCGGCGCTCGCCGGAACAATTGACCGACGAGTTGGCCCGCCTCAAGGCGACGATGCGCGAAGGGTTGCTGGAGGTACGACGCTTCCAGTTCGATCTCCGCCCGTCATCGCTGGCCGATCGGGGTCTGCTGCTGACGTTGCAACGCTACATCAACGAATATCGCACCTTCTTCAAGCTCAATGTCGATCTCCAACTCCCCGATCGCCTGCCGACGCTGAACAAGGATGAGGAGTTACAGACCTTCCGCATCGTGCAGGAGGGGCTGCAAAACATCCAGAAACACGCGCGGGCGACGGTGGTGGTGGTGCGGCTGGAAGCGAACGACGAGGTGCTGACCGCGACGATCCGGGACAATGGCCGTGGCTTCGTCCCCCAGCAGACGGAATCGACCCTGCTCTCCGGTGCGGGCCTGCGCGGGATGGGCGAGCGTGCCGCCTCGGTCGGCGGCGAGCTCCTGGTCGAGAGTCGGCCCGGCGGGGGTACGACGATCACATTCAGTTTGCCGCGCGCGGTGACGTGTTGAGGAGGCATCCCGAGTATGAATAAAGTGCGGATTCTGCTGATCGATGATCATCCGCTCTTCCGTCAGGGCGTCACCTGGACCCTCAGCAATCAGCCCGATCTCGATATCATCGGCGAGGTGGCCGATGGGCAGGCGGCGATCCAGCAGGCGGACATCCTCCTGCCCGATCTCGTCCTCTGCGACATCAACCTGCCGGGCATGAACGGCTTGGAGGTGACGCGCATCCTCAAGCGGCGGCACCCGCAGATGGCGGTGATCATCCTGACGCTGCACGAGGACGACGAGCAACTGTTCCACGCGATCCGCGTCGGAGCCTCGGCCTACGCGATCAAGGACATCGCCGCGCAAGACCTGATCTCGCTGATCCGGCGCGTCGGTCGCGGCGAATACCTGATCAACGAGAACGTGCTGTCGCGCCCGTTCGTCGCCTCCAAGGTGCTCGATCAGTTCCGCGAGTTGGCGACCCTCGACGAGGCTTCGGACACGGTCTTCTCGCCGCTGACCCCGCGCGAGGTCGAGATCCTCGACTGCGTGGCGCGCGGCAATTCCAACAAGGAGATCGCGCGGCTCCTCTCGATCAGCGACCAGACGGTGAAGAACCACATCACCTCGATCCTCCGCAAGCTGGCCGTGAACGACCGCACCCAGGCGGTGATCTACGCGCTGCGCCACGGCTGGATCAAGCTCGGCGACAACGTGTAGCGTTTTCGGTATAAGAGATGCATAACGCCCCCGCCCCATACTTGCTGGTGGGGGCGTTGTCCTTGTGCGCGCAGCGTGTCCCTTTTGGCAGTCTTCCGCGTATTACTGGTTTGGCGTCATCGGCTTGACGAGTAGCGTCGCCTTGCAGGGTAATCCCCACGTACACTCGACGTAAATAACACGTCGCGGCATACTATGGTTCGTGGTCACTTGTACGTACCATTTGGCGCGTGAAGGGCGCTGGTGCTGTTGCAAGGGTATGGGAGGGAGCGATGCCGAGACGTGGCGAGCGCGATTTTGTGCGGGCAAAAGTGCCGGATAATCCGATCCCCGGTCTCATCGCTGGCCTCATCGTCCTCGCCGTGGCTGGCAGCTTCGGCGTCGCCCTCCTCCATAGCGGCCTGATCTTCGGCCTCATCTTCGCCCTGATCGGCGGCACGACGCAGACGCTCACCGCGCTGAATCGGCTCTCGGCTTTTCTCCGCTACGAGCGTCGCTACGAGCCGGACCCCGCGCTGCGTCCCGGCCACCGCGTCGCGGCCTGCATCGTCGGCGTCCTCGTCGCGATCATCATCGGCGAGGTGCTTCGCTTCGTCCTGGCACACCGCTAACGGCGGTCGCGCGTTCAGATGACCGCGCGCGGTTGATCGCATTGGTTCGCGCCCTTATGGTAACGTCATAGGCAGTGATCGTCTCGTGGCCGACGTAGGGAGGAATGCTATGCCGATCGGGCAGAGGATCTATACCGCCGTGCGCCGCCCGGCGCGCGAACTCGTGGCGGGCTTCGCGGGGCTGCCGCCGTCGAACATCGGCGATTGCATGGCGCGGAGCCGCTGTATGCACCCCGCGCTCCGCTATTACGGCGCACCGGGCGGGACGATGCTCGGCACGGCGATCACCGTCCGCACCGCGCCGGGGGACAACCTCTTCGTCCACGCCGCGCTCGATCTCGCAGGGCCGGGCGATGTGCTGGTCGTCGATGCGGGCGGCGATCTCAGCCGGGCGATCGTCGGGGAGTTGATGGCCCGCCGCGCGCAACTGAAGGGGTTGTGCGGGATGATCGTGGACGGCGCGATGCGCGACGTGGCGGGCCTGCGCGCGCTCGGCTTGCCGATCTACGCGCGCGGCGCGACCCCCGCCGGGCCGTACAAGGAGGGGCCGGGCGAGGTAAACATCGCGATCGCCTGTGGCGGGGCGGTGGTGCGTCCGGGCGACATCGTGGTCGGCGATGAGGACGGCGTGGTGATCGTGCCGCAGGGGGAGGCGGCGACGGTCCTCGCGGCGGCGCGGGCGCTCCAGGCGCGCGAAGCGGCGACGATGGCGGCGCTGGCACGCGGCGAACTGGGCGCGGACCCGCAACGGACCGCGCTGCTCCTGGCGAAGGGCTGCGAGTTCATCGATGGCGAGGAGGGGTAAGGCGTCGGGGGGCGCTGGTACACCCGCGCGCGTTCCGCGACCGCGCGGCAGCAACTGGCGACGGTTCAGGGCGTCGCGATGTGTCTGAGCAGTACGTCCGTGCTCCAGACCGGTAAGCCGATACCGAAGAAATCGTGTTCCAGCGTCCAGATACCCGCCCCCATAGCAAGGGCCAGGGCGACCGTTGCCCGATCGTCGGGATCGCCGATCCGCGTTGCGGCGCTGGCGAGCAGCGGTGTGTACGTGGTGCGCGGGATGATCCGGATCGTTGTGTCGAAGAGGTGGAGTGTGCTCGCCCCGAGCGCGGCGGCGGTCGCGTGCGCTAGTACATCTCGGCCCAAATAAGTTTGCGATATACTGCCCGGGGTGAACAGGGCGCGCGGCTGCGCCGAGAGCAGAGGAGCAGGGGGGCCGATGCGGGCGAGGCGGATCACCTTGACAGCGGCGGAGCGCGCGGGCT
>JAABUR0100009202.1_pt1 | contig 11194 bp, 17 predicted proteins | sample 5560091 | NCBI WGS metagenome assembly JAABUR01 (sample SAMN10711879, study PRJNA513375) | rock metagenome | isolation source: Antarctica rocks | place: Antarctica: Victoria Land, University Valley sud
CCAGGACGCGCCTGGCCGTCCGTGGCTGCGCCATCACGACAAGTACAAGGCGACCCTGGCCGGGGACCGGGCGGCGAGCGGACCACCGGCGAAGTGATCGCCGGCGATGCGGATCGCCGCGGGTAGTCCAATGCCGTTCAGTCAGGTGGGGTTGGTTGGCTGGCAACACGTTCCGGATGAATTACCCGTCTCGACCGGGTCAGCGGTTCCGCCCGAAAAGCCGATCAGTGAAGGTGCGGGGGCGGGTGGCTCCGGGTTCCTGTGTGTGTCCGGGGCAGCGGTCGGCGCGGGGGACGTTGCGCATCACTCGGTCGACGTGTTGTCCGCATCCGGCCCAGGTGGTCTTTCCGCACTTCTTGCAGTGCACTGCTCGGCACATCCAGTGGCTCCTGTTCGCGGGAGGAACGGCGGCGGTTCTCCGCACTGTCGTGCTCGGGGAAGATCGGTCTCCGGGTGCGGTCGGGATCAGTGCTGTGCGGGGGCGGGGGTCGCGTCGGTGAGCCCCCATTCGACGGCGTTGTCGAAGTCGTCGTCGATCAGGACGACGTCCCGGCCGGCGCGGGCGAGCAGGCTGGCGGCGATAGAGGACCGGAATCCGGATGCGCAGTGCACCCACAACCGGCCGGCGGGTAGGTCGTTGAGGTGCTGCAGCAGGGAGTGCAGCGGCTGATGGGCGGAACCGGTGATGTGGTTCTCGGCCCGTTCGTCGTCACGCCGCACGTCCAGAACCACCTGGCCGGTCGAGTCGTGCCGGTGATGCTCGCTGGGCGGGTGGTGATGGCCGTTGTTCAGACCGAGGCTGTGGGCGGCCTCGGCGAACGTCACCCGCGGGTAGCTCGCGGGCTGACCGGCGGACAGCTCGCCGATGTCGCCAACGGCTGCACCGTCGGGGTGGTCGATGCCGATCCTGGCCAGCTGCCGCTGCGCATCGGTGATCTGCTCGGCGCTCACACCCAGGAGGGTGAGGTTGTCACCCCAGGGCAGCAGCCAGCCCAGGTAGGTTGCGAACTGTCCGCCGAGAGCGATGCTCACGGTCCCTTCGACGTGCGCGGTGGTGTAGGCAGTGCGTTCCCGGAGGTCGACGACCCATTCGCCGGCGGTGATCCGCTGGTGCAACTGCTCGGGATCGACCTGTTCCGGCGCCGACAGATCCATCGGGCCGGGCCCCTGGCGATTCAGCGTGGCCATGTGCGCGTAGTAGGCGGGGTAGGCGGTGAGGTTGGCAATGAGGCCCGCCACGAACGACTTTTCGTCCTCGGTGGTCAGAGCATCGTTTCGGGTCCGTTCCCTGCCGATGGTGCTGGCATCACCACCGGTCGCGGAACCCGACGAGCAGAAGGAGCCGAAACCGTGGGTGGGATACACCTGCACGTCGGCGTCCAGGAGCTCGGACAGCCGCCGCGCCGAGCGGTACTGGGCGTGGGTGAGTTCCTCGGTGCGGGCAGGGTCGATTAGGTCGGTGCGGCCCACCGAACCGAACAGCAGCGAGCCACCGGTGAAGACGGCTCCCGGATTCTCAGAACCGAGCTCTTCGATGTGGTAAGCGAGGTGGGTGTCGGTGTGGCCCGGCGTGGCGATTACGGTGACTTTCAGTTGTCCGGCCTCCATGACGTTTCCGTCGTGAGCTGGCGTGCGGTCGAAGGAGACCGTGTCGGCGCCGGAGAGCACGTATTGCGCTCCGGTCTGCCGGGCCAGCAGGTACCCGCCGGTGACGTAGTCGTTGTGCACATGCGTCTCCAGCACCATGGCGCAGCGGACGTCACGGTCGGACAGGATTGCCTCGATGCGATCGATGTCCCGCTGTGGGTCGATCACGATGGCGGTGGTGTCGTCGTGGACCACGTAGCTGCGATCCCCCAACTCGCTGGTGTCCACCACATCGACGGTCATCGTCACAGAAGGTTCCTCTCGTCGGTGAAGCATGGAGTACGGTAATGTACGGACAACTAATGTCCGTACATTACGTTCCGAAAGCACGACTGGCAACGAGGGACTTGCGGGCACGTCCGCAGCCGGCACGAGGGGTGACCGAGATGAGCGACGTCGACGGAGCGGGTTCGAGCCGCGACCTTCCGGGCGCCGGTCCGCTGTGGTCGAGGCTGCGTGCGAACCTGGAGAACCGGCTGGCCGAGGGCGACTTCGACGACGCCTTCCCCGGTGAGCTCGCCCTGGCCCGCGAGTACGGCCTGAGTCGGCATACGATCCGAGAAGCGTTGCGCGGGCTGCGCAGTGACGGCCTGGTGACCGCGGCCCGCGGACGTACCTCCCGGGTCGCGGTCGAGACCGCCATCCAACAACCCATGGGGGCGCTCTACAGCCTGTTCACCTCGGTGGAGTCGGCCGGTATCAAGCAGTACAGCCACCTCCGATGCCTGGACATCCGCACCAACAAGGAAGCCGCCGCACATCTGGGCATCGCTGAGGACACCCCGCTCGTCTACCTCGAGCGGCTCCGCATGGCCGACGACGAACCCCTGGCCGTCGACCAGGTGTGGCTGCCCGCCGCCCGGACCCGCCCCCTGCTGGAAGTCGATTTCGGCCACACCTCCCTGTACGAGCAACTCAGGATCAGCTGCGGCATCCGCCTCACCGGCGGGCGCGAGAGGATCCGGGCCGTCGTCCCCACCGCCTCGCAACAGTCGCTGCTGGGCTGCCCTTCGGACGTCGCCGCACTGGCCGTGGACCGGCTGGGATGCGCCGACGGGGAACCGATCGAATGGCGCCACACCCTTATTCGGGGCGACCGCTTCAGCCTCACAGCCCAATTCACCCCGCACACCTACCGGTTCGGGAACACCGACCCGGCCACGACGCCCTAGGAGAACGCACATGAGCCACCCTGATCACCCGATCGACATCACCCCCGACGATGCCGCGGGCCTCATCGACAACGGGGAAGCACGGCTGCTCGACGTCCGGGAGGACGATGAATGGCAGGCCGGCCACAGCCCCTCTGCCACCCACCTCCCACTCGGGCGACTCGACCCCGCGCAGGTGCCCGACGACCTGCCCGTCATCACCGTCTGCCGATCCGGGGGGCGCTCAGCGAAGGCCGCCGCCACGCTCGCCGCCGCCGGCCACCAAGTCAGCACCCTTGAGGGAGGCATGAAGGCCTGGTCGGCCGCCGGGCTCCCCGTCCACACCGACGACGGCTCGCCAGGAAGCGTGGCGTGACCATCTGGATCGCGCTGGGCCTCGGTGTGCTCATCGGAGCATTCCTGGGAGCCCTCGGCGGCGGCGGCGCCATCCTGACGGTGCCCGCCCTGGTGTACCTGTTGCACCAGACCGCGCAGGATGCCACCACCAGCAGCGTCATCATCGTCGGCGCCGCAGCAGTGACCGGCATGATCGGCTACGCCCGCAGCGGACACGTCCGCTGGAAGCTCGGGCTGGTGTTCGGTGCTGCAGGCATCGTCACCGCCTACGCCGGCACCGCCCTCAACCGACAGGTCAACCAGCACGATCTGTTGATCGGCTTCGCCGTCGTCATGCTCGCCGCCGCCACCGCGATGCTCCTACGCTCCCGGAGCCGCTCCAGAGTCGTCGCCGCGGCCACCCCCGTGGCCGCAGGCCGGGCGCCGACGCCGCCGATCACCACCGCCGACATCGACAATGGCCCAGCTACGGGCAGTAGCAGCGATCAGGCCGTGGCAAGGCCGGCCCCGTCACGCTGGTTCACGCGACCGGCCGTGAAGATCGTTCTCGCCGGACTGGGAACCGGATTCCTCACCGGCTTCTTCGGCGTGGGCGGCGGATTCGTCATCGTCCCCGCACTCGTCTTGCTGTTCGGCCTGCCGATGCCGGTGGCCGCTGCCACCTCGCTGCTGATCATCGCGGTCAACTCGGTGGTGTCACTGTGCGCCAGGATCAGCACCGCACATTTCGACTGGTCGATCATCGTGCCGTTCGCCATCGCCGCCATGGTCGCCTCCCTCGCCGGCAAGCTCATCGCCGGTCGATTGCCGGACAAGATCCTCACCCGCGTCTTCGCCGCGATGCTCATCGGGATCGGTGTCTTCGTCGCCGTCCAGAACATCACCCAGCTCACCTGACCACCATCACCCAAATCCCTCGCACACCGACTACCCCCGACATCTCTGAGGAGGAATATGACTTCCGACCCCGACCGGCAGCATCCCGGCCGCACGCCAGAAGCCCCCACTCCCTCCGCCTCCAACCCGGTCGCGCGCCGAGGTGTGCAGCGAAAAGACTGGATCGCCGTTGCCGCTGTCGTGGCGGTGATCCTGGGCCTGGGGGTCTACCTGCTGGTGCGGCCCACTTCTGAGCCGGCAATGGCCGACGGATCACCCGCACAGGCTCCTACCGCATCAGCATCGACGGCACTCACTGCGGCATCGCCCAGCACGGGTGGGAGAGTCATGTCTTTCACGTCCGCCGACCCCACCTCCGCGCCGGCTGCGTCGGTCAACGACTCCGGGGGCCAGAAGGCCACCAAGATCGGGCCTCTCGGCGACCTCGCACGACGGCAGGCCGACGACCCGATGGCCCAAGGCGACGTTGGCGCCCCTGTCGTGATGGTCATGTTCGCCGACTACCGCTGTCCGTTCTGCGCCCAGTTCAGCCGCACCACTGAACCTCAACTCGTCGACAAGTACGTGACCAGCGGAGTTCTGCGGATCGAGTGGCGGGACATGCCGATCTTCGGGGAACGGTCCACCGCCGCCGCCATCGCCGGACGAGGCGCAGCCGCCCAAGGCAAGTTCTTCGAGTTCACCCAGGCGGTGTACGCCGACGCCCCGCAGAAGGGCCACGCCGACCTGACCTCACAGGCGCTCATCGACTACGCGAAGAAGGCGAGCATTCCCGACCTCGACGCGTTCACCGCAGCTATGGACGACCCCGCCGCGGCGAAAGCAGTTGCCGCTGACCTGGACCAATCATCGACGATCGGAGTGCCTTCGACGCCGGCGTTCGTCATCAACGGCTACCCATTGCTGGGCGCGCAACCACTCACCGAGTTCACCAACCTCATCGACACCGTCCAGACCCTGTCATGACGCCTGAGATCGGCCTCGCCGGTGCACTGTTGGGCGACTTGTTGACCCTAATCAGCCCGTGTTCGGCGCTGCTGCTGCCCTCCTTCTTCGCGTACGCCTTCGACCGGATCAGCACCCTTTTGGCCCGCACCCTCGCCTTCTACATCGGACTCGCCGCGGTTCTGGTACCTCTCGGCGCCGGGGTCGGCGCGATCGGTTCACTCCTGACCCGCTACCGCGGAACGATGACCACCATCGGCGGAATCGTGATGATCGTGCTGGGCGGGCTTATCGTCACCGGGCGAGGTTTCCGGTGGGGCGCCGCCGCGACCTGGCTCGGCAAGCTCCGCGTCGGGTCGAAGCTGTCCGTCGTGGCTCTGGGCGCCCTCTACGGCCTGGCAGGATTCTGTGCCGGACCGCTGCTGGGCAGCGTCCTGACCGTGTCCGCCGTCGGGGGCAGCGCGGCGTACGGCGGCGTCCTGATGGCCGTCTACGCACTAGGTATGGCCATACCGCTGTTCGTGCTGGCATTGGTGTGGGACAAGCTGCACCTCTCGCAGCGCCCGTGGCTACGCGGACGGGTCATCCATATCGGTCCCCTCACCACACACACCACCAGCCTCATCAGTGGTGTGCTGTTCATCGCCATCGGGGTGTTGTTCCTGCTCACCGAGGGGACCGCGAACATCGGTGGGTTCACCGGCGTCGACACCCAGTACGCCCTGCAGTCCTGGCTCCAAGGTGTCGCCGACACGGTGAGTGATGCAACCGTGTTGTTCACGATCGCAGTGATCATCCTGTTCGTACTGCTGCTGCGGATCGCTCTGTTGAGACGGCACAGCAGACATCTGATCCGCAGGCAGGACCCGAGTCGGGTGCCACATCCCGGGTCGAGCTGAACGTTGTCGACCGCAGTCCGTCCGTCGCGCCCGGTCCATAGAGGCCGTCCCCGAGGGAAGAAGGCCGATGTCCGATAGTTCGTCCGATAGAGGATCCGGGCGGGAGGGACCGGTCGACCTGGCGTTCAGTCAGAGACTTTGGTCATCTCCTTGCCGCAGCAACAGGTGGGGTTGGCGGTGCCGGCACAGTCCGGCGGCGCGCTCTTGGTGACGGTGACCTCGCAGCGGTAGACCTGGCCTTCACGAAACGCCAGTCTCCCAGCAGTGAACGCCGAAGCAACCTGGAACCTCGGCCAGGGCTCGTGCGGCAGCATGGACGCGCTGGATCGTCTCGTCGCGATATTCGGGTTTCGGGTAGTGGACCGATGCTCATCTTCGCCTCCGTAGGGGTCGTTTTGCGTGTTTCGGCGCCTTCCGGCGCCAACACGGCGGAATGCAGCCGACTGCTGATTAGTGGGTCGGTGTCGGATACCGGCGCGCGTCCGCCAGTCCCGCCCGATCTTGCGGTGCCCCGCCGCGCACAGGAGATGCTCGACACGTGGGAGCGGGCCAGTACCGACGAGGTGATCGAGCGCGTCGAGAGCAAGGGCGGCGACGTCAGGGCCAAGCTGCGACGGGCAGGCGCGCTCACCTTCAGCCGCTGGCTGCTGCCGATCGACCTGGCAGTCCGCGACTGGGCGCGGCACGAGCAGGCCGTCGCCGAGCGCCTTCGATGCGGCGACAACCGGCGAATGGATTATCTGCGCTCGCTGTTCGGTGTCTTCTGCACCGACGCGGACGACGTCGAGGCCCGCAGCATGCTGGCCTTCTCGCTGCTGATCGGCAGCCACTTCATGGCCGCCGATCACGGCGGGCGTCCCCGCGCCGACGTGCTGGAGCTGGCCCTGAGTCGGCTACTGGCCTAGTCGAGCAAGTCGATGTTCGGAACCGTCCACCCGCCGCATCCTCGCATCGCTCCGGGATAGCAGACGCGATGGCTGCTTCGTGTCGAGGCAGCAACCTGTCGCGCAAGCCGAACGACCAGGGGTGATTGCGAAACCCCGGGTTTGCGCCATGCGGGCACCGAACGGATGGTCCTATGGAGATCGGCTAGTGAGACACTTGCTCAGACGTCACGAACGCGACGTGTCAGTCGCATTAGACCGGTCCGCTACTGGTTTGGGTCTGTCCGACGAACGGTGTAACTGGCGTTTTCATGTTCGGTCCTCGGCGGCCGGCATTCGGTCGACGAAGGTGATGGCGAATGCATTCAACGCTTGGCTTCCACCGTAGGCCAGCGGGTTGCCCAGTCCCTTTCGGGCCTGGGATCTGGTGACCAGGTACAGCGTCTTCATCGCGGACTGCTCGTTGGGGAAATGCGCGGGAGTGGGGCTGGCTCGCTAGCAGGCGAGCCGGTCGCGGTGAGGCTGGCTGCGACCTCGATGAGCACATCGGTGAGCTGATCGAGCGGGGTCGAGGTGAAGCCGGCGACGGTGTGTTCCGCGAGTTGCTGCCAGGCCGCTTTGAGCCTCGGCATCAGAGTTTGGCCCTGGTCGCTGAGCTCGACGATGGTGACCCGCCCGTCGGTGGGTGAGGGTCGGCGAACGACGAGGCCGGCGGTTTCGAGCTTGCGGACGCTGCCGGTGATGGTGGGCGGTTCGCAGCCGCTGGAGACGGCCAGCTGGGCTTGGCTGCGCGGACCCTTGGCGTCGAGTTCGAGCAGGAGCACCTCTTGACCGGTGTGCAGTCCCAGCGGAGCGAGAAGCGCATCGGCCAACGCGCGGTGGCGGATGCCGATCGAGCGGATCGCTGTGTTCATTGCCGCCGCCTGCTCGAAGTCCACGATCTGCTCTCCTTGCGCCGAGACACTTATGCGCCTAACCTTTAGGTGCATAAGCAATTCTAATCAGAGGAGCCAGCGATGGCCACCGCCATCACCCCGGGTCGCGTCACTGCAGCGTCCCACCGCCAGCTTCGACGCCGAGCGTCCGCCGTCACCGCAGCGGTTCTCGTCGCCCTGGTCGTGTGGGCCGTCGCGGTGCCGCTGCTCGGTGTGCAGCTGACTGTCCGAACGACCTCCAGCAGTAGCAGCATGCAAACGATCGGTGCTGGCTTCGTGCTGGCCGTGAGTCTGCTGGCGGCCCTGCTGGGTTGGGGGCTGCTCGCCGCGCTCGAGCGGCGCACGCAGCGAGCCGAGACCGTCTGGACCGTCGCTGCTGGTGTCGTGCTGCTGCTGTCGCTGGCCGGCCCGCTCACCGCGTCGCTGACCACCGGTGGCACGGTCTCGCTCGTGGTGTTGCACCTGAGCGTCGCCGCCGTCCTCATCCCGCTGCTGCGGCGCACTACATCGCCTCGTTGATGCCCAACACCGCTGACCGTGACCCGGCAGCGCGGTTTACGCCGGCAGAGTTGGCCTACCTGCTCGGCGAGCGGCGCCTCGGCCGGCTGGCCACCGCCGATGCCACCGGAGCCCCGCACGTCGTACCGGTCGGCTGGAGTTACAACCGCGATCTCGGCACCATCGATATCTCCGGCCGCAACTTCGCTGCCACCCGCAAGTACCGCAACGTCCAGGCAAACCCGCGCGCGGCGTTCGTCCTCGACGACGTCCTGCCACCCTTTCGACCCCGCTGCGTCATGGTCCAAGGCACCGCCCAGGCGCTCGACCCCGGCCGCTCCAGCGACACCGAAGCGATGATCCGCATCATCCCCAACAAGATCACCTCATGGGGGCTGGACGACACGCCTCCGCCGTAGCCGCGCACGCCGGCCAGGAACGGCATCCCAACGGCCACCGATGGTCGGCTCGATTCCGGTGGGAGTGCCGACACGAACATGGCGGGCACGCATCTGGTGGCTCGACCAGCGGTTCACGAGTCGATATGTGATGGCGTTGAGTTGAGGGGGTCCCATGCCGCCATCGCACAGGTGATGACTTCTTCCAGCTCGGCGCGGTCGGCGCCGTCGCGGGCTTGTAGGGAAAGGCCTTGCACGATGGTTGTGTAGTAGCGGGCGACGGCATCGATGCGGGCGGACGACACGGTGAGATCACCGTCAGTGACGCCGCGGATGAGTCGGTCCCTGATCGCGGCGAACTGCGAACGCCGAATGTCGGCCAGAAACTCTCGGACCGCGCGGTTCTCGACCGCACCGGTGGGCGCGGCGAGGATCAGCATGCAGTAGTGCGGCGCGTTGGAGACGGTGATCTGATCCGCGGTAGCGCGCAGCATCGCCATGATCGCGGCGCGGGCGGTCGGGTGCTCGCTCAGGGCCTGCCTGGGCGGCGCGCCCGCGGTCGTGCCGTAAAGTTCCATGACCTGGCGAAACAGGTCGGCCTTGCTGCCAAAGCAGGCGTAGATGCTGGCCGAGGCGATCCCCATCGCTTGGCTGAGGTCGCTGAGCGAGGTGCCCTCGTAGCCCCGCTCCCAGAACACCCCTAGCGCCTGGCGCAGAGCGGTGTCGGGGTCAAATGTGCGCGGCCGGCCGCGAGGAGCCATCGGACGCGTCTCCCTACTTGTTTGTCGTTCGCCCAACTTTACCTTGACCAGGTCCGATCCGGCTGCCATGATTTATTTGTCGAACGACTAACAACTGGAATGGATGGTCATGAGCATTCCCGCAATCATGCGTGCGCTTGAGCAGGCTTCCCTTGATGGCCCGCAGGCGCTTCGTTTGGTCACCGACGCGCCGGTGCGGAGCCCGGGCCCGGGCGAGGTTCTGATCCGGGTGGCCGCAGCCGGGGTCAACTTCCTTGACATTTCGCAGTCCCGCGGCACGTCGGCCGGTGGCCGTACTCCGCCGTACCTGGCAGGCATCGAGGGCGCCGGCGAAGTCGTCTCCGTGGGCGAGGGGTTACCGGCGTTGAGCTCGGCGCTCACGTCATCGGCGTCGGCATTGGGGGAGGCGCTTTCGCTGAGTACATGGTGCTGCCAGCGGCAGGTGCGGTCCCAGTGCCGGCAGGTTGGGCCGACGAGCAGGCGCTGGGCATGGTCGTGTCCTGGCCGACCGCGTTGGCGGCCCTCAAACCGCTTGGTCGCATTGACGTAGGGCAGACCGTGTTGATCCATGCAGCGGCCGGTGGGACGGGTCAGGCCGCAGTGAAGATGGCCAAGCACTACGGCGCGAGGGTGATCGCCGTGGCGTCACCAGACAAACACGAAGTGGCGCGAGCGCTCGGTGCCGACCTGGTGCTGGAATCGGTGGGTGGCGCCACTCTTGAGGCCAGCCTGGCCGCGACCAAGCGGATCACCGGCCGGGTCGTCGTCTATGGTCTGGCCGGCGGTGAGGCCGCGATCACCAATTGGGACCTCGTCTACAAGCACCAGATCCACCTCATCGGCCTGAACATCGGGATCCTGATCCAGGCCTCGCCGCAGATCTTCGGCGAGGTCATGACCGAAATGTTCGGCCTCATCGCGGCTGGAGTGCTCGGTCCTGGTCAACCTGCCATATACGCGCTGGCCGACGGGCCGAGGGCACTCGCGGAACTCGAGGCGCGAGCCACCGTCGGCAAACTCGCACTCGTGCCCTGAGTCCCCAACTTCACCCACGACCAGAGCTGCACCATGAGCATCGAAAACAAGACCGTGTGGTGACCGGGGCGAACCGCGGCATCGGCAAAGCGCTGGCCGACGACGAACTCGCACGGGGCGCGCCAGACACGTCTATGCGGGCACCCGACAGGCGCTGACCCGCCCCGACCCGCGCGTGACACCCTTGGCGCTGGGTATCACCAACCCCACTCAAGTCCAGGCGGCCGCCAGCGAGGTCGAGTCGCTGGACATCCTGATCAACAACGCCGGTAGCATGCTGCCCGACGACCCTTTGAACTTCGCCGCGCTTGAGCGTCACCTGGCCGTGAACCTCTTCGGCTCCAACGAATACGTCACTCACTTCGCGGGCCGGACCGGAATTTGTCAAGATGGTGGGTCTGACCGACGAACGGTGTAAGTGGCGTTTTCATGTGCGGTCCTCGGCGGCCGGCATGCGGTCGGCGAAGGTGATGGCGAACGCGTTCAATGCTGGCTTCCAGCGGTCGACCCAGCGGGTCTGTCCGGTCCCTCTCGGGTCCAGGGATCTGGTGACCAGGTACAACGTCTTCACTGCGGACTGCTCGTTCGGGATCACCTGGCTTCACAGTCAGGGCGCGAGCACCCCGCAGTGTGGCATCGGCGCAGTGACCATGCGGCCATTTAACCTCGGGCTTTCATCGGGGTCGGGTTGTTGGTGTGTGTTGATCATGTAGAAAGGTGCTCTGACCTGCGAGGATTGGTCTGGTCGAGGGACCGTCCACGCACAGGATCAGGAGCACCTTTCTGG